>LAHS01000247.1_pt1 | contig 166580 bp, 115 predicted proteins | sample 329651 | NCBI WGS metagenome assembly LAHS01 (sample SAMN03275699, study PRJNA271635) | activated sludge metagenome | isolation source: sample C-1 Sludge from hydrolytic chamber (first chamber) of Anaerobic...
TTTCTATGTTTCAACGAACTTTCCGCTCCGTTATTTCCGAAACGGGCTGCAAAGGTAAACATCTTTTTTTATCCCGCAAATTTTTTTGAATTTTTTTTCTCATGTTAAGATTTTATAAGATTTAAGGCAACGCATATACAAGGAATAAAAATTTTAATACCTTTGCGCCGGATGAAAAATACGGAAAAACAATTACAATCTAACACTCCGGTCAGACGCGTCCGATCCTGAATGCCCTCGCAGCCGCTCTAAAACAGCGGGGCGCAGACTGGCATTATTCAATTTCTGAAAGTTTAACTTTCAGCTCAATAATTTAAAAATCAAAGTTTTAAATCATCCCATATAGGGAACATATTGTATCATAACTTATAGTCTGTAATTAAAAACGAAAGATGAAAATTGACATCTATGTTGCTAACGAAAGCCATCAGAAGTATGCAGAAGAGATTGTAGATCTGATGTACATTTCCGCCCAGGAACGCGGAACCGGAATAGCAAAAAGGTCTCCTGAATATGTAAAGGAGAAAATGAGAGACGGCAAGGCCGTTATTGCCCTGACTGAAGACGGAACCTTTGCAGGTTTCTCATACATAGAGACTTGGAGTCATACAAAGTTTGTAGCAAACTCTGGTCTTATTGTGGCGCACCAGTTTAGAAAAACAGGTCTTGCAAAAAGAATTAAAAATAAGATTTTTGAACTTTCAAGGACAATGTATCCGTTTGCAAAAATCTTTAGCATTACCACGGGGCTGGCAGTAATGAAGATAAATACGGAAATGGGATATCATCCCGTTCCGTTCTCAGAACTTACAGATGATAAGGAATTTTGGATGGGCTGTCAAGGATGCAGAAATTTTGATATTCTGCAGCGCAACAATTATAAAATGTGTTTGTGCACCGCCCTCCTTTATGACCCCTCAAAAGAAAGTAAAAAGGAAAAAACGTCCGTAGGCTTTATATCATTGGTTGCCAGCGGAGTAAAACATCCTTTGAAAACAATCGGAAAAACAATAAAACATCTTAAAGTGATGTAATGAACTATCGTGATAAATTGTATATCAAACAAATACAGTATAACCACAATGGATTAATTAACAATTATTAACCGTACATAAATTTAAAAAAATGAGTAAAAAAGTTGTTTTGGCATTTAGCGGAGGTTTGGATACTTCCTTTTGCGTCCCCTATTTAAAAGAGCAAGGGTATGAAGTTCACACAGTAATGGTAAATACCGGAGGTTTTGACAGCAAGGAAGTTGCAAGGATTGAAAAAAGAGCAAAAGATTTGGGAGCAGCAAGTCATACCACCGTTGATGCTGTTGACACATACTATAAAAAAGGGATTAAGTATCTGATTTTTGGCAATGTACTAAAGAATGACACCTACCCTCTAAGTGTTAGCTCAGAGAGAATTTTTCAGGCGCTTGAAGTTCTTAAGTTAGTCAAAAAGCTTAAAGCTGAATATGTTGCACACGGCAGTACCGGCGCCGGCAATGACCAGGTAAGGTTTGACGTTGTATTTAATGTTCTTGCACCTAACGTAAAAATCATCGCCCCAATAAGAGAACATTCTTTTCAGAGAAAATATGAGATTGACTACCTGGTAAAACATGGTTTTGATTTCTCATGGTCAAAGAGTAAATACTCTATCAATCAAGGCATTTGGGGCAGCAGCATAGGAGGAGTTGAGACACTTTCTTCAGACGGGTATCTCCCGGAAGAAGCATATCTTCACCATGCCACAAAGCAAGGTACAGAGAAACTTTCCATTGAATTTGAGAAGGGAGAAATTGTTGGAGTTAACGGAAAAAAGATGGACTCCGTTAGTGCAATAAGAGAAGTTGCAAAACATGCAAATGCTTATGGCATAGGACGTGACATTCATATTGGTGATACTATAATTGGTATAAAAGGAAGGGTTGGATTTGAAGCAGCTGCACCTCTTGTAATAATTAAGGCACATCATCTTTTAGAAAAACACGTACTTGTAAAGGGGCAGCTGAATTGGAAAGATCATATTTCCATTTATTATGGACAGCTTATGCATGAAGCTCAGTATCTGGACCCTACGGCAAGAGATATGGAGGCATTTCTGGAGAGTACTCAAAAGAATGTTACCGGTACGGTTGAAGTTTTGCTAAGACCATATTGCTTCTTTGTACTTGGCTGCAAGAGCAAATATGATTTGATGAATTCTCATTTTGGCGCATACGGAGAACTTAATAAATCTTATACAGGGGAAGATGTTGTAGGCTTTACAAAGGTCATGTCAAATCCGCTTAAGATTTACTACAGCCTGCATAATGAAAAATAAAATGATAAGAGCTGCAATAGCGGGAGGAACAGGATACACCGCAGGAGAAACAATAAGAATACTATTGTATCATCCTGATGTAAAGATTGTTTCCGTCTTAAGCACGACAAGCGTCGGCGAGACTGTGACCTCCGTTCACAGAGACCTGCTGGGAGAAACGGACATAAAATTCACAGATAATTTGAATGACCCGGATGTTCTGTTCCTATGCCTTGGGCATGGACTATCTAGAGAATTTATTGATACTCATAATATTCCCGACAGCTGTAAAATTATTGACTTGGGCAATGATTTTAGAATTGACCCATCTTATAAAGGGAGAGATTTTGTATATGGATTGACGGACCAAAATAGAAATTTGATTAAAAAAGCAAATAATATTGCAAATCCGGGTTGTTTTGCAACCGCTATTCAAAACGCAATAATACCTCTGGCAAAAGCAGGATTGATTTGCGGAGAAGTGCATGCGACGGGTATAACCGGCTCAACCGGGGCCGGCAAAAAGCCTTCATCTACAAGCCATTTCAGCTGGAGGGATAACAATATCTCAATCTATAAATTGTTTACCCACCAGCATCTTGGAGAGATAAAAAATAATCTTGAAAATATATTTAAAGAGAATGCCCGTCAAAAACATTTGAATGGAAATAAACAAATTTATGACGGGGGAGTACCGCAAATTAATTTTGTTCCCATGCGCGGAGATTTTACTCGCGGCATTTTTGCAAGCATATATACCAAGTGGAACGGAGCTGATGGAAAAGGGATGCCGGCAGATATCCCTGCAGAGCAAGCACTTGCAGAGGCGGTGAAAATTTATAAGGACTATTACAAAGAGTCTCCTTTTACATTTGTGAGTGAGGAAGACATTTCACTCAAAGATGTTATTAACACTAATAAGGCGCTATTACATATTGAACTTCACAATGGATATATCCACATTGCATCTGTCATAGATAATCTTGTAAAAGGCGCTGCAGGCCAAGCTATTGAAAACATGAACTTGATGTTTGGACTGCCGGAAGCCGAGGGTTTAAAATTTAAGCCTAGCGCATTTTAAGTTTATCAATAGATTATTGTGGAACCAAGAGAAGTAATTGTTAAAGTGACATTTGGGAAATAATTGTGATAATAATAAAAGATTGAGATATTTGCGTGCTAATCAAAGCATTAATAAAAATCGAAAAAGATGGCAAAAAATAAAATTGAAAAAATAGTTACAGTAAACGATATTGGGAATTTGGATAAGGCATTGAAAAAGGCCAAGAAAATGAAAAATCATCCATTTGATTATAAGATATTTGGAGAGGATAAAACTATACTGCTTGTATTTTTTAATTCAAGTCTAAGGACTAGATTAAGTACACAGAAAGCTGCGTTGAATCTTGGAATGAATGTAATGGTCTTAGACATTAATCAGGGAGCATGGAAACTGGAGACTGAGAGAGGAGTTGTGATGGATGGTGATAAGAGCGAACACATTTTGGAAGCAATTCCTGTAATGGGCTCATACTGTGATATTATTGGAGTCCGCTCTTTTGCGGGTTTGCAGAACAAAGAGGATGACTATTCTGAGAAAATTCTTAATCAGTTCATTAAATACAGCGGACGTCCCGTGATTAGCATGGAATCCGCAACCCGACATCCAATGCAGGCATTTGCAGATTTGATAACAATTAATGAGTACAAAAAAACTGAACGTCCTAAAATTGTGATGAGCTGGGCTCCCCATCCAAAGGCTCTGCCGCAGGCCGTTCCCAATTCTTTTGCAGAGTGGATTTTGGCTGCGGGATATGAATTGGTTATTACACAACCACGTGGTTATGAACTAGATCCCGCAATTACAAAAGGCGCAAAGATAGAGTATGACCAAGAGAAAGCGTTCAAGGGGGCAGATTTCATTTATGGGAAAAATTGGTCTGCATATGAAGAGCCAAATTATGGGAAAGTAATTTGTACGGACAGAGATTGGACAATAGATTCCAGGAAAATGGCTCTGACCAACAACGCATACTTTATGCACTGTCTTCCCGTAAGAAGAAATATGATTGTGACAGATGATGTTATTGAGAGCAAAAATTCTCTTGTAATCCCAGAGGCGGCAAACAGAGTTGTATCTGCGCAAACAGTTATAGAGCAAATACTTGAACATTTAGATTATTAAAAAAATACCTGGGCACTTTGCTTAATAAATATACCTATAGCAATAGCTTAAAGTATTCTGATAAAAAAAAACAAGCAGGTTAAAAACCTGTCGGGAGTAAAATGGAAAGTCTTAAAGTAATAAAGATTGGCGGCAACGTAATTGACAAACCGGAAACATTGGATAAATTTCTGGATAACTTTTGCTGCGTTGCAGGACCAAAAATTTTGGTTCACGGCGGAGGCGCAATTGCAACCGACCTGGCAAAAAAACTGGGCATAGAAGTTAAGATGGTTGAGGGCAGAAGGATCACCGACAGTTCAATGCTTAAGCTGGTAACGATGGTCTATGCAGGCCTTATTAACAAGCAATTAGTAGCATCTTTGCAAAAACGCGGATGTGATGCAATAGGCCTCTCAGGGGCGGACGGAAATGCAGTTCCGGCGTACAAGCGCAAGGATGAAAAAATTGACTGGGGATTTGTTGGTGATGTTAATTCTCCTGATATAAATACCAGGCTGATAGACGCATTCATCAGCACCAACATGATTCCGGTATTTTGCGCAATTACACATGATTGCAACGGATCTCTTCTTAACACAAATGCCGATACAATGGCAAGAGAGATTGCATCCGCCATGTCATCCATGTACAATGTTGAACTAATCTATTGCTTTGAAAAACAAGGTGTTCTAATGAATCCGGATGATGATGACAGTGTGATTCCGCTTATCACAAAAGAGAGTTTCTCCAAGATGAAAGAGAACGGACAAGTCTCAGGAGGCATGATACCAAAACTTGACAATGCATTTAAAGCTCTTGAAAATGGCGTTAAAAGAGTTGTCATAAAACATGCGGATAATTTGCTGGAAGGTAAGAAAACTGATATAATCCTAAAAAATTTTGATGAATAACGCACTAAATAGCATGCCGAATAATACACTGGAAATAAGAGAATTATCAGAGAAAGCAATTTGTCTGCTAAAGGAAATCATCAAGATTCCGGCGTGTTCTTTTGAAGAGAAACAAAAGAGCGATTATATTTTCAAGTACATATCAAAAGAGGCAACGGCTATTAACAAAAAGACAGGTGCGGTGACCGTAAAACATATTGGCAACAACATCATCGCATACAGGAATGATTTCTCCAAAGAAAAAAAGACGCTCATGTTATCTGCTCATATTGATACAGTTAAAGCGGCAGAGAGCTATACAGTAGATCCATATGGTGCAAATGAAAAGGGAGATAAAATAATAGGACTTGGGAGCAATGATGACGGGGCAGGACTTGTTTCTCTTGCTGAAACATTTTTCTATTTCTGCAATCACAACGCAAATGTGAATATTTTGCTTGCACTTTCCACGGAAGAGGAACGCAGCGGAAAAGGCGGCATGACAGCCATTATCAAAGAGTTAGATAAGCCAAACAATAAAAACATCAAACCCGATTTTGCAATTGTTGGAGAACCCACTCAAATGAATCCTGCAATAGCAGAGAGAGGGTTGCTGGTTCTGGACGGAATTGCAAAAGGCAAAAGCGGACATGCTGCAAGAAATGAAGGCATCAATGCTCTATACATTGCCGCAGACGATATTCAAACGCTGCGCACCTATAAGTTCAAGAGGCATTCCAAGTTAATGGGAGATGTGAAATTAACTGTCACACAAATAAATGCAGGGACAGCGCACAATGTAGTTCCCGACAGTTGCTCTTTTGTAATTGACATCCGCCCAACAGACAAATATGAAAATGAGGAGATATGGAAAATGTTGCAAAAAACCATTAAGAGCAAACTTACCCCTCGCAGTCTAGAACACAAAGTTTCATCAACTCCTGCAAATCATCTATTGCTTAAGTGCATTAAAAAACAAGGACTTAAACCATTCATCTCCCCTACTTCATCAGACTGGACAAGGATGGATATACCAGCAATTAAAATGGGGCCTGGTGATTCAGCAAGGAGTCACAGAGCAGATGAATTCATTTACAAAAGAGAGATAAAAGAGGGAATAAAAAAATACATAGAATTTATTAGCGCATTGTAAAGAACGTCAATAATAGACTGTTATAAAGATTTTTAATTTGATACATCATGGCAACACTCTGGAACAAAGGCATTAACGCAACACAGGCCGTAGAAGATTACACAACCGGCAAAGACAGAGAACTAGACTTGCGTCTTGCAAAATATGACGTGATAGGCTCTAAAGCACACATAAAAATGCTACAAAAAATAGGACTGCTAAAATCAGAGGAGGAGAAGAAACTGCAGAAGGGTTTGGATGAAATTTTAGATGAAATATCTTGCGGAAAATTCAAACTGGCCAATGATGTAGAAGATATTCATTCTCAAGTGGAACTGCTTCTTACCAAGAGACTTGGAACCATCGGGAAGAAAATACATTCCGGACGTTCCCGCAATGATCAGGTGCTGGTAGACCTAAAGCTTTTTTTTAAAGAAGAGAGCGAAGTTGTTAGAGATGAAGTTGTGGAATTATTTGACACATTACAAAAGCTGAGTGAAAAATACAAAGACGTAATACTGCCCGGATACACTCATTTTCAGATTGCTATGCCATCATCTTTTGGTCTTTGGTTTGGGGCATACGCAGAAACCCTTGCAGATGATATGCTTATGTTGAGGGCAGCTCATTCAATAGCAGATCAGAATCCTCTTGGAAGCGCGGCAGGATATGGAAGTTCTTTTCCTCTGGACAGAGAAATGACAACAAAACTGCTTAGCTTTAAAACACTGAGTTACAATTCTATAGCAGCACAACTCGGAAGAGGTAAAACAGAAAAAGCATTAGCCTCGGCGATAGGTCAGATTGCTGGAACAATAAATAAACTTGCAGAAGATTGCTGCATCTACATGTGTCCAAATTTTGGATTCATAAAATTTCCTGATGAGCTGACTACCGGCAGCAGCATAATGCCGCACAAAAAAAATCCGGATGTATGGGAAATCATGCGCGGCAATTGCAACATAATACAAGCCGCTCAAAATGAAATAAGTATGATGACTACAAATCTGCCTCACGGATACCACAGAGATTACCAGCTGCTAAAAGAAGTGATATTTCCAGCATTGGAAAAAATGCATGCATCACTTAAGATGTCAAAATACATGCTTGAGAATATCTCTGTAAATGAGGATATTCTTAAAGATTCCAAATATGAGGTAATGTTCACGGTAGAAGAAGTTAATCAGCTTGCGGCTGCAGGCACCCCGTTCCGCGACGCATACAAAACCGTCGGGATAAAAGTGAATAAAGGCAATTATAAATTTGACGGCAAAAGAGATAAAAAAGGGCGCATCACAGTAAGCTCTTTAGGGCACACGCACTCCGGAAGCATTGGAAATCTATGCAATAAAGAGATAAAAAAGAAAATGCAGCAAGCTTTGTTTTAGCCGCTGCATTACTCTAAATTCTACGCTTTTTGCGAAAATCTATCTGCAAAAAAATCTTTACTCGTCGTCAATCATCTGACCATTTGAATTGTACCATTCAGATTGCAAGAGGGTGAAATCATTATCCGCCTGTAACTTTATAATACAGGAATATTTTTTGCACCAGTCTTTTACAATACTATGGAACAGACCCTTACGCTTAGAAAGGTATGCCTCCAGGATTGGGTTAACTTTAAGAATAAAAGATTTGATTTTTCTCTCTTTAACGTAGTATGCCAATTGTCTCTCCAAAGCTTCATCAGCCAAAATGCTTGGCGCAATCTCTCCGGTTCCATGACACATCGGACACTTCTCGTTAACACTAATTTCTGTTGCCGGTCTTACCCTTTGTCTGGTAATTTGCATTAGTCCAAACTTGGTAAGAGGAAGGACATTATGCTTAGCCCTGTCGCTTTGCATTAAGTCCTGCATATGCTTGAACAGCTTCATCTTATTATCATTGTCCTCCATATCTATGAAGTCAATGATAACGATGCCGCCCAAATCCCTAAGCCTCATTTGCCTTGCAATCTCATCAGCTGCGTGCATATTGACTTCAAAAGTATTCTCTTCCTGGTCAATGCCCTTCTTAGCCCTGATACCGCTATTGACATCCACAACATTCAGCGCTTCTGTGTGTTCTATAACAAGATATGCACCTTGCTTGATAGGAACAACTTTGCCAAAGGCCCCCTTGATTTGTCTTGTAACATCAAAGGCATCCATGATTGGCTCTTCACCTTTGTATAGTCTTACAATTTTATCCTGCTGCGGAGCAATTGTATCTACATATGAGCGAACCTCATTATAAACAATCTCATCGTTTACCTCAACGCTTGAGAATGAGTCATTTAAAAGGTCTCTCAAAATTGTAGTGGTCTTGCTGTTCTCTGAAAACAGCAATTTTGGAGGCTTAGCTCCCAATAGTTTTTTACAGCCGCTCTCCCATTTCTGAATTAAGGAATGAAGTTCCGCGTCTAGAATAGCCGCTTTCTTTCCCTCAGCGGCAGTTCTGATAATGACGCCGTAATTCTTTGGCAGTATGCTGTGAACCAATGTTTCCAGACGCCCTTTCTCCTCCCTGGAAGAAATTTTTTGGGATATGCTCACTTTTTGTGCAAAAGGAAGCAGCACAATATTTCTTCCGGCAATTGAAATTTCCGCCGTCAGTCTGGAGCCTTTTGTAGAAATTGGCTCTTTAACTATCTGGACAATAACAGATTGTCCCGGCGTTAAAACATCTTCTATCTTACCCTCCTTCTCCAGGATGGGCCCTATTCTGACACTAGAGTAAAGGGATTTCAAATCCCTGTTGGGATTAACCTGTTTAGCAAAGTAATCAAAGGCTTTAAAATTCAATCCAAGATCCAGATAGTGAATAAACGCATCCTTATTGTCGCCTATGTCAACAAAGGCAGCATTAAGAGCCGGCATCACCTTTTCAACTCTTCCCAGATAGACATCCCCTACCTGATAAGAAGAGCCATTATTCTGCTCTTTATTAAGCTCTATCAGCCGATGATCCTCCAGCAGAGCAATGGTTATCTCCGCGGGGCTAACATCTATGATTAAATCCTTCTCCATACCAAAAAAATAATCTAAAGCAGAGCGAATCTGCTTTAGATTAAATTTCTATCTACAGACACATAAGATACCTGCTACTTACGCTTCTTATGTCTGTTTTTGCGCAGACGCTTCTTGCGTTTGTGAGTGGCCATCTTATGCCCCTTTCTTTTCTTTCCGCTTGGCATAATTACTTTCTTCCGCCTTTAACCTTGCTCATAAATACCTTAGCAGGCTTGAAAGCAGGGATGTTGTGAGCAGGGATAATTAATGTTGTGTTCTTAGAAATGTTTCTAGCAGTCTTCTTTGCTCTCTTCTTAATAACGAAAGAGCCAAAGCCACGTAGATAAACGTTCTTTCCTTTAGCTAGGGAATCTTTAACGCTTCCCATGAATTCTTGAATTACACGTTGTACGGCAACCTTCTCCATTCCGGTTTCCTTAGCAACTTCATTAATGATATCAGCTTTTGTCATAATTGATAAAAATTAAATGATTAGTTAAAATTTTTGTGGCACAAAAGTAGTCTAATTTTCTTGATTAACAAAACAATAAGTCGATATTTTTCTCTTTTTTTAAACATTTTTTCAACATTCCGGATTTATGGCTACCTTTGATTGTGAGAATTTTACGGGTGAAAAGGTTCCTTTTTTTGGTGCTGTTCCTGTGTTTTTCAGCCGCACTGACAGCCCAAAATATCTACATTTCAGATATTTATATAAGCGGCAATAATATTACAAGAGACAAAATTATCCTAAGGGAATTGCCTTTTAGGAGGGGTATGACCATTAGCGAGCCGGATTTGCAGGATGCAATAGAAAAAGCCAGGCAGAATCTAATGAACATCTCTCTATTTAACTATGTTACTATAACATACCAACCATCCGGCACCTCTTTTATTACTGCTCCCGACAGTTTATCTTTAGCAAAAGATTCCACAAAAACAGCAAATACAGGCTTGAAGGGCGCCGCGGACAAAATAAACAGCAACATACCCAATGGCGCAACTTCCTATGTAATAATGATTTCAGTTGAAGAAAGATGGTACTTATGGCCTCTTTTTGATGTGAAATTGGAGGATAAAAATTTAAGTTCATGGATTAAAAAAATGGACGTAAAAAGGATCACTTATGACGTTGGCGGCAAAATGGACAATGTTTGGGGTCTAGGGCACAAATTCACGGTTCAGGGCTCATTTGGATATGAACAGGGAGTAACCGCATATTACAGTAACATAGCACTTAACAAAGCACGGACATCCTATATTAACTTATCTGCCTATGCGCTGTTTAACAAGAACGTTGATTATATAACGGAGGGAGACAAACAACAAAGACTAAAAAGCGATCACCTACTAAAAAAGACTGAGGGTATAAAAGCAACTTACATTTACCGTCCGTACATAAGGACCAGACACATGTTGTCTTTGGAATATTGTTTTTCCTCTATAAAAGACTCTTTGCTAATAGCTAACCCAGAGTACTGGGGCGTAAACAGCAGGTTCAGCAGAAAGTTTGTCTTGACATATACATATAGCCTTGACCAAAGAAATTATATATATTATCCAACAATCGGCTATTATATTAGCGGTTCTGCACAACTTGCGGAGAGTAATAATTTTGACTTTGTTTATTGGAATACAAGCATTGACATGCAGTATTATAAACAGCTTGGGGAGAGATGGTTCTGGGGTTCAACCCTAAAAGTTTCCGCATCTATGAAAAATCATGCATCTTATCTGTATGACCAGGCAATTGGCTATCAAACGGCAAGTCTTACAGGGTATGATTTGTATGTCATTGACGGCCAGCATTATTTCACCTACAATAACGCAATCAGGTTTTGCATACTTCCAAAGAAAATTGTCCAGCTTCACATACTCAAGAAATGGAATAAAGTTAATAAGCCTAATTTTACAATTTACGGGACATTAAAATTTGATACCGGCTACGTATGGCAAGATCATCATAGAGAAAAGAATTCATTATCAAATAGTTTTCTATTTGGTTCTGGAATAGGAATTGATGTGCTAACATACTATGATATCATTTTTAACTTTGGATATGCTATTAACAAGAAAGGCACAGGCGGTTTCACATTCGGGTTCAAAGCTCCCATTTATTAGCATAATCAAGAATTCAATTATTTATTGAGAGCCGATTATTCTCTTGCAGAAATCAATGTTAATACCTCTTGCATTTATGGCACAGAGATTGACTTTCCATGTATAACATATCAAAAACAGAGGCATTTCCGCAATTACGGCGGACAAAGGCTTACTGTTTCTGACAATTTGACATAAGATATTTAGATTAGAAAGAAAGGAGACAAAAAAATGAAATTTGACGAATCACTACTCAATCAGCTGGAGAGCGGAGATGTTAACATACTTCCGGTGATGAGCATAGACGGCAGTTCTAAGTTAGATAAGCTGGAACTACCTAGCACACTGCCTATTCTGGCATTGCGTGATGCCGTGCTTTTCCCGGGAACAGTCCTTCCGATAACAGTAGGAAGGGACAAGTCCATGAAACTTGTGCGCGCATTATACAAAACCACTAAGATTATTGGCACAGTTACTCAGATAGACATAAAAAAAGAAGATCCGGTACAAATAGATTTGTACGAGATTGGAACATCCGCAAAAATTCTTAAGCTGATAGAAATGCCGGATGGTGGTGTAACCGCTGTTTTACAGGGAATTAAGAGATTCAAGCTTAATCAGATAATCGCGACAGACCCTTACCTTTTAGGAACCATCGAGAACTTGACTGATACAATTCCTGATGTCAAGGCAGATAAAGATGCAGAAGCTCTCTCTGATTCCATCAAAGAATCTGCGCTGTACATTTTAAAGATGAGTCCGCACCTGCCTCAGGAAGCAGAGTTTGCAATTAAAAACATTGAATCATTTGAGTTTCTTATTAATTTTATTTCAGTCAGTCTAGAAGATCAGACCGTAATTGACAAAATGGGTCTGCTTGCAGAGGGAGATGTAAAACAAAGGGCATATAAACTTCTTGCGTTGCTTAATAAGCAAATTGAAATTTTAAAAATCAAGAATGACATTCAGCAAAAAGTCAAGACTGAAATTGATCAGCAGCAAAGAGAGTATTATCTTAATAATCAGCTGAAAACCATTCAGGAAGAGTTGGGTATGGATAACAACAACAAGGACCTGAATGATTTGAGAAAAAAGGCTGCGGACAAAAAGTGGCCGGATTATGCAAAAAAAGAATTTGAAAAGAGTGCGGCAAGATTGGAAAAGGTAAATCCAAGCTCTCCTGATTATAATGTTGAACTGAATTACCTTGAATTTTTAGTTAGCCTTCCATGGAATGCAACAACTCAGGATAACTTAGATTTAAAGCATGCTCAAAAAGTGCTGGATGATGATCATTACGGTCTAGAGAAAGTTAAAGAGAGAATCATGGAATTTCTTGCTGTTCTTAAACTTAGAGGAAACATGAAGTCCCCTATCATTTGTCTTTACGGCCCTCCGGGGACAGGTAAAACTTCTCTGGGAAAATCTGTTGCAAAAGCGCTTGGTAGAAAATACCAAAGAATTTCTCTTGGAGGTTTGCATGATGAGTCAGAAATCAGAGGACACCGCAAAACTTATATTGGAGCAATGCCGGGAAGAATTATGCAGGCAATTAACAGATCGGGCTCTTCTAACCCCGTAATTGTTCTGGATGAAATTGACAAAGTGAGCAGCGATTATCATGGAGACCCGGCTTCCGCCTTGCTGGAGGTTCTTGACCCTGAGCAGAATGTAACGTTTCATGATAACTATCTAGATATTGATTATGACCTGTCGAGAGTATTATTTATTACTACTGCAAATAACATAGGCACCATTCATTCTGCGCTGAAAGACAGAATGGAAATGATACAGCTCTCCGGATATCTTGCAGAGGAAAAATATCATATCGCCAAAGACTACTTGGTACCAAAACAGATTGAGGCTCATGGTCTTAAAGATGAACAACTTAAATTTGGAGATGGCGCTATTGAGGAGATAATTGATGAGTACACAAGGGAGAGCGGAGTCAGACAGCTGGATAAGCAAATTGCAAAAGTTGCAAGACATAATGCTATGAAAATAGCTATGGATGAGAAACCTACGGACCCAATTGAAGTTAAGGACGTGAAAGAAATTCTTGGACTTCCATCAAACATGCATGATTTGCAGAAGGGAAATGAAGCGCCGGGAGTTGTTACCGGACTTGCATGGACTGAGATGGGCGGAGAAATTTTATTTGTTGAGTGCAGCAAGAGCGATGGCAAGGGGATGCTCACAACCACAGGTAATTTGGGAGATGTAATGAAGGAGTCTGCAACTATTGCTTATCAATATTTGAAAGCTCACCCGCAACTTCTGGGAATGAAAATAACGGACATTAAAAAGAAGGATTTGCATATACACGTTCCCGAGGGAGCCATACCAAAAGACGGACCTTCCGCAGGTATTACAATGGTAAGCGCAATGGCCTCAGCATTAATGGGTAAAAAGGTAAAGAGCGGAATTGCAATGACCGGAGAGATGACGTTAAGGGGAAGAGTTTTACCGGTTGGCGGAATCAAAGAAAAGATTCTTGCAGCAAAGAGGGCAGGCATTAGCACCATAGTGTTAAGTGTTGAAAATGAAAGGGATATAAAAGAAATAAAACCAATCTACATAAAAGGATTAAAATTCCATTACGTCAAGACAATGGATGAGGTTCTGAAATTTATTTTCTGATATAGAGTCATTTTTTTCAGATAGTTCTGCAATTAATGTATTTTTGCATAACTAATCTTAAATGAAATGGACGTAAAAATTCAACAGGAGTGGAAAGAGGTTCTGGAAGAGGAATTTAAGAAGGATTATTTTAAAAATCTTGTTGAGTATTTGCATAAAGAGAAAGAGAGCGGGCAGGTGATTTATCCTCCCGGCTCTCTTATTTTTAATGCATTTAACCTTACCCCGTTCAGCAAAGTGAAAGTTGTAATTTTAGGACAAGACCCATATCATAATCCGGGTCAGGCTCACGGACTGAGTTTCTCTGTGCCTGAGGGAGTTATAGCGCCACCATCTTTAAAAAACATTTATAAAGAAATTGAAGCTGACCTTGGAATTTCTTTGCAGGGAAAGGGCGGAAATCTGGAGGGCTGGGCAAGGCAAGGAGTCTTTATGCTTAATGCTATTCTGACAGTACGCGCCGGCGTTGCCGCAAGCCACAGCAGAATAGGATGGGAAAAATTCACAGATGCTGTTATTCAGACTTTATCAGATAGAAAAACAGGAGTAGTTTTTATGTTGTGGGGAAATTTTGCCCGCAGCAAGAAAGCACTGATAGACAGCACAAAACACACAATACTTGAGGCGGCGCATCCCTCTCCCCTTGCAGGCGGAGCATTCTTTGGATGCAGGCACTTTTCCAAATGTAATCAGGTTTTAACATCTGAGGGATTAACCCCAATAGACTGGAGCAAATAGCACCAATTTTTTCTGTACAATTAGTGCAAGTTTGCACTTGAATTTGCATTTGTCTAACTTTACAACAAATTTACATTTGTTTATGAAGGAGCGTAAAGCAATTTTTCCCGGTTCTTTTGACCCGTTCACTCTGGGACACATGGATGTCTTGGATTCTGCATTAAAACTATTTGACCATGTGACAATTGCTGTGGGATACAATAGCACAAAAGAGGCGGCAGGTTTTTTCCCTGTAGCAACAAGAGTTAAAATTATTAAAGACGCCATTGAATGTTATGGAGACAGAGTAAGTCTTTGTACTTACAAAGAACTGACAATCAATCTCTGCAACAGACTTAACGTTCACTACATTGTAAGAGGTTTAAGAACCACCACGGATTTTGAATTTGAAGGAGTTGTTGCTCAGGCCAATAGAGTCTTAGACCCAAAGGTCACAACTGTTTATATTCCTGCAAGCCATGAGTACTCTTTTATCTCTTCGACAGTTGTGAGAGATATTCTAATTCACCGCGGAGACGCCTCCAGATTTCTCCCAAAAGATGTTGACATAGAGAAATATCTGAAAGAGAGACATAAAATTAAACATCCAAAAAAATAACTCCGGTTCAGGTATTATAAAGAAGGCGGGGCTTAATTTTTGGAGCATAACTGATTATATGCGTAAAAATATTTTAATGGCACTGGCTTTATTGCTATTTGCCGTAGTACTAATAAAGGCGCCCGCTTCTGCGCAAATCAAGCCGTCAGGCAAGTATAAGGTTACAGTTTTCCTTCCCGACAGCATTGACGACGTCTCTGTCATGCAAGGAGATAAGATATATCTTTTCAAATCAAGATGGAGCGGCAAAATCAAGAACATCAAAATTGACTCTGCTATTGTATCCTCCAAGCGCTCAATAACTTTCAAGGGGTTCACATACGATATGAGAGGAGACGGAATGGCTGAACGGACCTCTAATAAGTTTACTGCCGGAGAGTATCTGATTGCTTGTGGCAAGCAACCTGGCAAGTCTTTTATTACCTTTTTCTATTCGTCGTTGGCCGGGGACAACTTCAATGAGGTATATAGAATTGAGAGAAAGGATCCATTGCTGCAATATGATTATATGGTAAAGGGCGGATCCGAAAATGACATTTTTTTTAAATGGATAAATATTCAGAAATTGAAAATGAGTAGAATCCTTACTGAAGGAGAGGAAAATAAAACTATTGATGAAGAAATTGAGAAAGAATTTAATAGCCTAAAAAAAGCGGGAGAATTCGACAGAACCCCGACTCTTCTCCGGCTTATTGACCGAGCTCATAGAGAATGCCCAAACGCTCTAGTATGCTATTATTTTTTCCTTTATGATAGGGTTCGCCCTGACGGAAATTTCAAATGGAACGGCTACGTGCTGGACCAATCTTTATGGTCTGATATTTATGCGGATGAGAGACTTCTTAATACATCTCTTGGCAATTACATTTTGGAAACAAAGATGCCATCGCCCGCCCGTGCGACCAAAGATTCCATAGAGTGCAAAATAAATCAAATTCTTAACAATAGATTGCTCACATCAAATGAATTAAAGAGTGCAATAGTTCTTAATCTCTTTGACATATACAAAAATTCCGATATCATGGGGGCAGAATCGGATGCAATATACGTGGCAAACAACTATATCCTCAATAAAAAAATTGAAGTTCCCGACAGCTTATTTTATGAGATACAATACTATACCAAGCTGAATGAGAATACATTGCTGGGTATGAAAGCACCGGCCCTTGAGCTGAAAGACACTGCGGGGGTTAGTAAAAACATTAGAAACACTATCGGCGAGTACACCATAATATACTTCTATTCAGATGATTGCGCATACTGCAAACTTGAGACTCCAAAGCTGATTGACTTCATAAATAAATATACAGATACGCCGCTAAATATTTATGCCGTCTATACCGGGACAAATATAGAGGCATGGAAAAAATACCTTCCTAATTTTTCCTCATATAATCCGTTTGTCACATGGACTCATGTGGCAGATTTGGCAAGAGAAGGCAATTTTCCGCTCGTTTACGGGGTTATCTCTACCCCAACCATGTATTTGCTCAACAGAGAGGGAAAAATCATTGGGAGGGGGATAAAAACGGATGAGATAAATGAAATTCTTCTCGGCGAAAAGAAAAAGAGGAATAATTATGATGATTTCTTTGAAAGGTTATTGAACAATATGCACCCGGTGAACACGCAAAATGTTAAACAGATGATAGATATGCTGTATGAGCAGCTTGCGGGGAAAAAGGATGAAAATCTTGCATATGGTTTAAAACCAAGGCCGAACATGAATCAGCAGCGCAAAGATCTATATTGTGAAATATTCAGGGAGTTATACTCAGACTTCAGAAGCTCAGACAATTACGCCTTGCAAGAGGGGGCGGCTTATGCAGGTGAAAAATATATCTGCGGAAAAAAGGAATTCTGGGAGGACTCTGTTTTTGTTGACGGTGTTGAAAAAGCAGTCAGGTCATTCAAAATGAATATGCTTGGCAGCAAAGCGTCTGATGCCGCGCTGCGTGATATCTCCGGCGCTCCAATTAACATTTACGATGTAAAAAAAGATTATAAAGTTCTTTACTTCTACAATCCGACCTGCGGTATCTGCAGGGAAACATCTAAACAGATGAAAGAAATTTATTCAACAATACGCAACAACATAAGGGCAAAAAAGAGTAAATTTGGAGTAGAGTTTCTTGGGATATATACAGGAGGAGATTATTCCGCATGGATAAGTTACGTTGCTAAAAATGGTTTTGAGTGGAAAAACTTGTGGGACAAGAATGGTGATGGCGGACTTAGAAACTTATATGATGTAGAAAGTGTTCCGGGCATATATCTTCTAGACAAGGATAATACAGTGATTGCCAAGGATATAACGCCTGATACTCTGCAGCAGCTGCTGGAAAGACTATAAAAAACTAAATACATGATTACCGGTAAATACCTGGAATTTTACAACAAAATTTCTGATAAAATTCCAACCGAGAGGATGTTTCATGACGCCCTTAGTACGCTTGCGTTTGGAACTGACGCTTCATTCTACAGACTGATTCCAAAACTTGTTATTAGAGCAAGTTCAACAGATGAAGTCAGATACATATTGAATATTGCGCACAAGATGGACATACCCATCACGTTCCGCGCGGCCGGAACTTCATTAAGCGGCCAGGCTATTTCCGATTCCGTGCTAGTCATTGTATCTCATGGATTTACACACCATAAAGTATATGCAAGAGGAGAGAAGATTCTGCTTGAGCCTGGAATCAGAGGCGCAATGGCAAACAGACTTCTTGTAAGATTTGGCAGAAAAATAGGACCGGATCCGGCATCTATTGACGCCGCAATGATTGGAGGCATTGCTGCCAACAATGCAAGCGGAATGTGCTGCGGAACAAGCCAAAATTCATATAAAACTATTGCGGATATTGATATTGTACTCAGCGACGGTTCTGAACTTAATACCGCCTCCCCTACTAGCTGCAGGTCATTTAGAAAGACTCATAAACAGCTAATTAGCGGATTGGAATCTATCTCAAAAAAAATATCGGAGGACAAGGTTCTGCATGACAGAATAGAGAGAAAATACAAAATAAAAAATACTACCGGCTATAGCTTAAATGCATTTGTTGATTACGATGAAGGTATAGACATTATCAAGCATTTGATTATTGGTTCTGAAGGGACTCTGGCATTTATCTCCAACATAACATACAATACTGTTGTTGAACACAGATTTAAATCTCTTGCCCTAATTATATATCCGACTATCAAGGATGCTTGTAGTGCAGTGCAAATCATTAAACAGCAGCCAGTTTCCGCGGCTGAAATTTTGGACAGGGCGGCAATAAAATCAGTAGACCAGGCACCCGGCATCCCGGAATTTTTAAAGACACTTCCGGACGGAGCGTGCGCGCTGCTGGTAGAAACAAGAGGAGAAGATGAAGTTTCACTTGAGGCAAATGTTAAGTCAATTTCAGAGAGCATTAAAGACATTAATACTTTATTCCCGATAGAATTCACAACTGACGAGAAAAGACAGGCTACTCTTTGGAAAGTTAGAAAAGAGACTTTGCCTACTGTAGCAGGAATGAGAAGACCAGGTACAACTGCCATAATTGAGGATATATGTTTTCCTGTTCCAAAGCTTGCAGAGGCTGTTACGGAACTGCGTGAATTATTTGACAAAGACGGATATTCACAAGCGGTTATTTTTGGACACGCACTTGCCGGCAACCTGCATTTTATGTTCAATCAGGCATTTAACACACAAGAGGAAGTTGATAAATACGCCAAATTTATGGATGACATCACAACAATGGTAGTCTCCAAATATGACGGTTCTTTAAAAGCGGAGCATGGTACGGGAAGAAACATGGCGCCGTTTGTTGAGAAAGAGTGGGGAGAGCAGGCGTACGATTTAATGAAACAGGTAAAGAACTTGTTTGATCCTAAGGGGATTCTTAATCCGGGAGTCATTCTGAATTCAGATGCGCAAGCTCACATTAAAAATTTGAAACCGTGTCCCGCAGTTTCTGAGACAATTGACAAATGCATGGAGTGCGGTTTTTGTGAAAGAACTTGTGTGGCAGAAGGTTATACACTATCGCCGAGACAAAGAGTAAGCGGATATAGAGAGATGAAAAGGCTGGAGCAAACCGGTACTCAATCCGCGGTTTTGGCAGAGATGAAAAAGAGGTATGCATTCTGGGGTCCGGGCTCTTGCGCAACGGACAGTTTGTGCGCAATAGCATGTCCGGTAAATGTTGATACGGGGAAACTTACAAAAGAACTGCGTCATGAATCCCATTCAGACAAAGCGGAAGAAAAAGCCGTTAACATAGCCAAGCACATGAGCCAAATTGTATGGCTGACCAGGGCAGGATGGAATTTTGCATATTGGATGAGAATATTACTTGGCAAGAAAGTATTTGGAGCTTTAGCCTGGTTTGCAAGAGCTATAACAGGAGGTCTTGTTCCTGCATGGAATAAGTACTATCCTGAGGGAGGCGGAAAAATAGCCAAGAATAAACTTCCTGAATATAAAGAACTTGCCAGTGCAAATACGCTCCAAACTTCTAAGGCAAAAAATGGTAAAGTTGTATATTTTCCATCTTGTATTACCAGAACAATGGGCAATTCTAAGGAGTACAGAGATGCGCTTACCCTTACTCAAATTACAGAGAAATTAATTAATAAGGCAGGGTATGAAGTTGTATATCCGGCCAACCTAAAACACCTTTGCTGCGGCATGGCATTTTCCAGCAAGGGATATGTAAAAGCAGGAAAATTTTTAAGCGACAATCTTAAAAAAGAGCTTGCAATTGCCTCAGAAAACGGCAAATACCCTATTCTATGCGATATGTCTCCATGCACATACACAATGAAAGAAAATTTTGGAAAAGAGCTAAGAGTCTATGAACCGGTAGAGTTTAGCAGGAAGTTTTTGATTCCAAAATTGAGAGTCAGAAAATTAAATAAGAGCGTTGCTGTTTTTGCCGTTTGCACGGCTAAAAAGATGGGAGTTGACAATATGCTTTATGATATTGCCAGGTCATGCGCAAGAAGAGTTGTTATTATAGATGAAAATTGCTGCGGATTTGCCGGAGACAAAGGCTTTATGCTGCCAGAACTTAATGAGAATGGATTAAGAAATCTGCGGGCGCAAGTAGCTGATTGCAAGGAAGGTTACGCAACAAGCAGAACATGTGAAATTGGATTGTCAAACTACGGAAAGATTACATTTAAGTCTATCCTGTATTTGATTGATGAAGCCTCAAATTGATAATTAGGTCTTTAAAAAAATAACAGATTTTATCATGTACAAAATAACATCACATCCTATTTTGGATCTTCCAAAAGAGGAGCCCGTAGAATTTTTATTTGAGGGGCACAAAATTAAGGGGATTAAGGGGCATACAATTGCCGCTGCCCTTCATCAGGCCGGGTATCCGGTTCATAATCACAGTCTTAAAGAGAGAAACAGAACACTTGAATGCGGCATCGGAAAATGCGGAGCGTGCGAGATGCTGGTGGACGGCCACGTACGCAGAATATGCATAACAAAGGTTGACGGCGTTAAAAAAGTTGAAAGGATTGGAGATGCCAATTCCAAACCTGCAAACGGAGATATGTTTAAGCTTGCGCAAAGCGATGACAAGCAAGCCGCAAAACAGAAAAAAATCTACAAAACAACTGTCGCGATAATTGGCGCAGGTCCTGCAGGTCTGGCAGTTAGAGAGGAGCTAAATAAAGCCGGCGTTGACAATCTTGTTATAGACAACAACTCAAAAATTGGAGGTCAGTTCAAAATGCAGACTCACCAATTTTTCTTCTTTGAAAAGGAGAAAAAATTTGGAGGCATGAGAGGTTTTGACATTGCAAAAACTTTGGCAGGAGAATCAAATGACGGCATAGTGCTTAACTCTGTTGTATGGGATATACTGCAAGGCAAAAGACTGGCAATAAAGAATATAGAGACTCAAGAGGTGTCTTATGTAGATGCTGACCAGCTAGTAGTTGCAGCGGGCGCTCTCCCATTTATGCCCGCCTTTAAGAATGATGATCTTCCTGGTGTTTATACTGCGGCAGTAGTTCAAAAAATGATGAACACAGAGTTCACCCTGCTGGGAAAAAATATTCTGACAGTTGGCGCGGGAAACATTGGATATCTAACTTCATATCAAGCTATTCAGGCCGGTGCGCATGTAAAGGCAATCATTGAGGGAATGGATCATGAAGGAGGTTTCCCGGTTCAAGCAAACAGAGTACGCAGACTTGGAATACCAATCATGACATCCCGCGTAATTCTGGAGGCAATTCCTAATAAAGATATGACCGGAATTACAGGAGCCATAATAGCTGAGTGCAAAAACTTCAAACCCATTGCAGGAACTGAAAAGAGAATTGACGGCATAGATTGCATCAACATCTGTACTGGATTACTACCTGATAACCAGCTGTTAAGGAAGGGCAATGAAGTATTCGGACGTGCATGCCGCGGAGTTGGAGATGCAGTAAGGATTGGAGAAGGAACTTCTGCAGTTTTAAGAGGAAAACAATGCGCATATGAAATTATGCAAGACCTTGGAACAAGATTTAATTATGATGATTACTTGTCTATATCTAAGGAATATATTGATTCTCAACAACATCCTATAAGAGTACTGCCGGAGCCTAATAAACCTTCTGCTAAAAGAATGGCTGAGAAAGGATTTGTAATTGCAGACTGTCTTTACGGTTTTGCATGCAATCCTTGCTCATTCTCCTGCAAACAGGGAGCTATTACAAAAAGCTCAACATCAAGCGTTCCAGTAATAAATTATGACAAGTGCATAGGTTGCATGGAGTGTGTAACTCAATGTCCCGGACTTGCAATTTTTGGATATCGCCTTGCAAAGAGACAATTATTCTTGCCTGTTGAATTTGACGTTAAAGAGGGAAGCAAAGTATTTTTGGTAGATGACAATGGAAAGAAAGTTGGAGAAGGCACTCTGGATAAGGTTATTAAAAAGCCAAACAAGACAAATGCTGCAATTATAACTGCTACAGCAATTTATGACAGCAAAGGCAAAATCTGCAAAAATGCAAAAGATGAAGAGCTGTTAAACGCAAGAGGCTTTATTGTTAAAGAAAATTATCCTGAGCCGCTAAAGCTTACCCCCGCAAAATCCGATAATGCAGATACTTATGTTTGTTTCTGCGAGGATGTTAAGTTAAAAGATTTGCTTGAAACACTTAAAGGACGTACCAGCATTACTGCAAGGGAGCTAAAACACATAACCAGAATTGGAATGGGAGTTTGCCGCGGAAGCAGATGTCTTCCCAGAGCAAAGCAAGTTCTAAAGGGCTATGGCATAGATGTTACCGGAGATTTCACACCTCGCGGCCCGATGGCGAATTTGGTAGAGATTGGAAATCTGTGCAACGTTAAAAAGAATGATATTATTATCACGACAGATAAGTTTACCTCTGCAAAACCAATTAAAGTCGGAGCCTTTGTTGCCGGAGGCGGAATGGCCGGAACTGCAACGTTTAGATATCTTGCGGAGGCGGGATATCAACCCGTACTGATAAATAAAGAGACCGGCAGTTCATGGAGGTGTATAGGCGGAGGAAGACCTGCGTTCTCAGTCCCTGCTCTTGCAGATATTGCTAACGGCAATCTTCAAATTTTCAAAGAGTTGCAAAAGAAAGGCAACGTAGATTTTAAGATGACAAGGTACATTAGTTTTGCTCATGATGAGAAAACTTATAATGACCTTGACGCATCACGCGCATGGTCAAAGGCATACATGGTGGAGAAGAAAGACTTCCAAAAAGAAATTTCCGAATACTTTAACCCAAATCTGAACATCTACACACACGCCTTAATATCAGAGGATTGCTGGCAGGCAACTCCCGGACGTACGGTAGACCTTGTAAGACAGATCGGTATCAAGAATGGAGGCATTGTATATGAAGACACTGAACTTGTAGAAGTTAGAAAAGTCGGAGGAACGTATCATATTCTTGTTAAGATGCCGGACGGAAAATATAAGAAATATGAGAGTGAAGTTTTTGTAAACGCATTAGGATCCGGTGCGGAAAAATTTGCAAGACAGCTTGGAATTGAGACGCATCTGTATCCCGTAAGACATCAGGCATTTATAACAAAGCGGCTTCCTCTTATAGGGAAGGAGGGAGACTCCCTGGACATGCTTATTGACAGAAGAAATTATAAAGGATTCTCCGCCGTCTACGGTCAGCAGTTTGCACACACGGGTCAAATAATTGGCTGTGCTTCACCGGAGAACAATGCCACGGAAGAGGGTAAAAATTTGAAGGTTAACACTCAAGAATTTATTGAAATTGTTTCTGAAGTTTTTACAGACTGGATTCCAAAACTTAAGGGAATGAGCGTTCAGGCAACATGGTGCGGCTATTACACAGAGCCCCGCTATATCATTGACCCTAAATTAGGTCTGTTTGTAGGAATGAGAGGTCACGGCTTTATGCTTTCTCAGTACATAGGCAAGCTTTATGTTGACGCCCTGCAGGGAAAGAGGGTTCCTGATTACTTCAAACGTTTGGGAATCAACGGAGACGGACTGGCAGAGAATGCTTTTGCATAATTTCAAAGGAGGGTGCTTTGCATTCCCGACAGTTGATTAAAATTAAAAGCCCGGTCAAAATTGGCCGGGCCTTTTATTATATCTGTCGGGATAAAACTATTTAGCGACTATCTCTTGAATCAAAGTCTCAACAGCACCGTCCGAATAAGTAAGTACGGCTTTAACTACATGAGAACCGGCAGTTAAAGTTATTTCATCACCTGCATTCTTGGTTTCTCCGTCAAAGTACCATATTACAGATGAAGGTGTTACAGAGGACTTTATCAATGAAAGCGTGAAAGTGTCACCCGGGCTATAGGATTTCTTGGCATCTGCCATGGCGTTATAACCTCTTGCCCCTAAAACAGTTGTAGGTCCCATTGCCAAAGTAAAATTAACATTGTTGCCTGACTCGGAAATTGCAGACAAATTATATCCGGTATAGTTTCCCGCCCAATCCTTTGCCGCAGGAGTTGTGGAAGCTGAAAATTCTGTCTTTCCCGTAGTTCCGGGGAAAGGTATCTGAGCAAGAGAAGAACGGCTGCTTGAATTAATCGCAGATTCTCCGACAGATTCTACAAGGTCACAGCATTGATGAGCCGGATAGGCATTAATATCATTTGATGACCACCTGCTCAGCGCCGTTACACCGCCTGCATCATTGCTTGATCTATCAACATGGTAAATAAACATGCCGTGTCCCGGAATGTACGTGTCCCATCCAGTATTTTGCCTGTTCTCATAAACATAGTATTCTCCGCTTGTTGTAGTGGGAGTTGTATAAGCCTTATTATTCTGCACCGGTTCCAAAGTATAAATACCGGAAGCGGAAAGTGTAGTTAAGTTCATCCATCCTAGCATAGAACGCTCAACCGCAGTCAGATATGGCGGCGTATTACCATTATTAAGATAATTTCCGCTGGACATGAGAGAAAAATAAGAAAGTCCCAATGCCGTAGCATAACCGTCTGTAGCATAATTGGTATCATAGAAATCCGGCAAGCCAAGCACATGACCAAACTCATGACAGAATGTTCCAATTCCCGTCATCGTACTTCCGGAGATTCCTTTAATTTCATTGCTGCAGGCATATCTATTTACATAAACACCGTCTAATTGTACGGCATAAGAATTAAGGTACCATGCATGTGGCCAGATATGGTCTGAAGAAGCTCCTTCCGCCTCACTTGGTCCTGCGTAATAACAATAAATATTATCAACTTCTCCATCTCCGTCATTATCATAATCGGCAAAATTAACACCCGCAGCATCAGCAAGTTGACAAGCCTCCGCAACCATCTGCTGAGGACGAATATCATTAGAACTGCCTGAGGATTCGCCGTAATATGCGTAACCGTGACTGAGCGTAAGAGGGCCGACAACAGTGAAAACAGGATTGAATGCAGAAGAAGAATTATCTGTATAATATTGCTTTACAGAACCCGTAGCACCGTTAACGGAATACCCTGTCTGATTCATAAGATTATCAAAAGCCGAAAGAGGGTCTGATTCCACAAATTGCAGATCGGTGAATTGAATTAAAAGAACCAAAAACTTTTTAGTGCCCTGCGTTATAGAAGAAGCGGATGATGTTGTATATGTGGGCAGACCTGACTTTGTAGAGATTGCCATCTTATTCATTTCCAAGTTCTTTGCATATATCTGCTTTCTCATATTCATGGCATTCTGTACCGCAGACGCAGGCGGAATAATGTTGCTTCCGTCAGAACTTGATGATACACCGCTAACCTTTTTAGCGCCCTTTACGGCAACTCCGGCAGCATTAAATGTCGCATAATAATAATAGCCGTCGGAAGCCCTGGTTACCAGATTATTCCCGCAGGTAGTCCAGTGCAAGAATTCATCTCCGTGAAGGCGTACGGTAATTGTAGTTCCGTCCGGCTGTTTAACAGTGATAGGAAACGGATAAGCCGGTATCGCATTGGAAGTTGCAGGAAAGCAGCAAACCATCAAAGATGTTAATATGCATAAAAATAAAATTTTCTTTCTCATTGCCTGTTATTTTTTAATAATGAAACCTAAACCGGAATCTGAATTATACAGCCAGATGTTGCCGTTCTCAGACTTTAAAATTTGCACGTTGTATGTGCCTGCCAATGTGCCTGTTACATAATTTTGAGCAACGGTCAAAGTAAATGAAGTCGTATTGGACAAATCCAAAGGAATACCTTCAAAACTACAGAATGAATCGCTAAACACATTCTGCAACCTGAACGCATAATTTGTTCCGGATGTCATCATTGAGTATTGGTCTGAATACTGCGTATATTGCACTTTTGCAGTTGCTCCATCATAAATACCTGCTGCTGAAAGCTTTAAAAATGGAACGGTCTGCTGCTCCAGTTTCAAGGTATCAGACAATGTAGAGTTTTTATCCTTGCAAACAATTGAAGCTTTTCTGTCAGCTCCAGTAAGGTTCTCATCAATAATCAAATCCATCCTTGTGGTAGATACGGACTTTGTAGAGGAAAATCTAAGCCAGCTTGGGGTATTTAATATGCTCAAGTCATATCCCGACAGATTAGATCTCAGTACCACAATGTAAGAACCGCCTTTATAATCAAGCGTAGTTGCACCAGTAGACAGTTCAACTAAATCTTTTTGTGATTGAGTTATCTTTACGGTATCAGAAATACCGCCGCCGACAAAAACAATTTTACCGGTTCTGCTACCGTCAGTTATACCTGCCGCAATATGGTAAACCTCTGTTGTTGAAGAAGATGATGTTGTTTTTGTAATCCATGCAGCACCCGCTACTATTGAGGAAGTATAGCTGGTATTTGAGCTCACTGATATTGACACATCTGTTTCAGCGGAGGAAACCGTGACATTCCCAGGGGAAACTGTCAAATACTTTTTCTCTGACTTACTGCATGATACAATAGAAAAAGCCATTGCCACGCACGCAAAGAGAGTTAAAAATTTCTTCATAAAAATCTTATTATATTTTATTAAATTATTTATTTTCTTCCAATTGCATAATAATCAAAGCCTGCTGCGCGCATTTCATCCGGAACAAAAATATCTCTTCCGTCAACCACAATTTTACCTTTCATCAGCTTTTTAACTTTGTCCAAATTTGGCAGTCTAAACTCTTTCCATTCAGTTACAAGAGCCAGAGCGTCAGCGCCTTTAACCGCATCAAACATATTGTCACAATAGGTAACTGTATCTTTCAAGTAAACTCGTTTGCTTTCAGGCATTGCTATAGGGTCATAGACCTTAACCTTAGCGCCAGCCTTAACCAGCAGATTAGCAGTTACTATAGAAGGAGCCTCCCTCATATCATCGGTCTCCGGCTTAAATGCCAATCCCCACATTGCAATGGTTTTCCCCTTCAATTTGTTCTTAAATGCCTTCTGCAATTTCTGGAAAACAATCTTCTTCTGCTCTGCATTAACATCTTCAACGGCCTGAATTACTTGCATTTTATAGCCATTCTCCGCTCCTGTTCTTATCAAAGCCTTAACATCTTTTGGAAAACATGAACCACCGTAACCGCAGCCCGGGAATAAAAACTTGTTCCCTATCCTGGTATCCGAAGCCATCCCCGCCCTTACGTTCTCCACATCGGCCCCAGTGATCTCACACAGCCTTGCAATCTCGTTCATAAAACTGATTCTTGTTGCAAGCATGGAGTTTGCGGCATATTTGGTCATCTCGGCAGACATAATATCCATCCAGATAATTCTATAATTGGAGAGCTGGAAAGGCCTGTAAATCTTCTCCATAATCTTGCGAGCCTTAAGAGACTCAACCCCCACCACTACTCTATCGGGAGACATAAAGTCCTTAATTGCAGCTCCTTCCTTCAAAAATTCAGGATTAGATGCAACATCAAAAGGGATGTCAGCCTTTCTCTTCTTAAGCTCTTTTTCAACTGCTGCTCTGACTTTTACAGAGGTCCCGACAGGCACAGTGCTCTTTGTTATAAGCAAAGTGTATTTTTTAATATACTTGCCAAATGTAGAAGCCACATCCAGAACATAATGCAAATCAGCACTTCCATCCTCTCCCGGAGGCGTTCCTACTGCAATAAAAACAGCATCTTGGTCCGCAATGCAATCAGGCAATGATGTTGTAAAATGCAACCTGCCGTCTGCAACATTCTTCTTAACAAGAGCCTCCAAGCCAGGCTCATAAATTGGGACTATTCCGTTATTCAGCCCGTCAATCTTCTTTTTATCAATATCAATGCACGTTACGTTAATGCCCATTTCTGAAAAACATGTTCCAGAAACAAGCCCAACATATCCGGTTCCAACTATTCCAATGTTCATATCAAATGGGTAAAATTGTTCATATTGCGGTTTTGCCGCTTCCTTTAGCTGACAAATTTAATAAATAAAGCTCAATTTCAAATATCTTAGATAATAATTATTATAAATTCCGAAAATGAACTCGCGTTGCAACAAATAATTGGAGTTGGCATCTTCTTTTTATATTTGCACAACCAATTGGGGGTGTTCTGGTTTTGACATCAGATTAATTGGACAGCAAGCGTGCCGAGCGTTGGGAGCGTAGCTCGTAAATATCCAACTTTCAGCCATTAACTGGCGAAAACAATTTAAGACTTGCTGCGTAATTAGGCCAAGCTTAATTACCTTAATCGCATCCGTCTAGGACGGGAGCGACAAGTATCCCGCGGTGCTTTCTTTTCTCTATGCCGCCGCATATGGGGTATCATTAAAGAGAGATGCCGGAGCGGACTCCTTTAAAACTCCCTAAGACTCAAAGGATAAGATGCAGATGGCCGGTTCGGAAGCAGTTTGCATACAAAAATCAAATCCGGACTGCGCACGGAGAAAACTACCTGATGGTTTGGTTGGACAGCGGTTCGACTCCGCTCACCTCCACAAAAAAAGCTCAGCTAATGCTGGGCTTTTTTTTGGGAATAAAATATCGTACTTTGTACAAAACAATAAACAATATGAAAAAGATTATTTATCTGCTTTTCACAATTACCCTTATTACGACAACTGGTTCCACCGCTTTTTCACAAACAAATAAAAAGCCTGCAGCTACAAAATCTGTCGCGACAAAAGGCACTACTCATGTCATTGAAACGGGATACATGTGGCCTGTAAAAGGAAAACAGGCAGGTGAAGGAATTGTATGCAAGCCGCAGGGATATATTGAGAAGGAATTCAACTTTGACAATTTATTTATTACCGCTCCTGAAGGAAGCACGCTAGTATCCCCCACAGACGGAATAATATCCAGCATATCAATAGATTATCTTAGCAGCCTGCAGTATTCGACGAGCTACCATTATGATTCATCAAAATCCTTTGATGAAAACATCAGTGCTGCAAAAAAGGAGTGCGAATCAGATAAATCTAATAAAATAAAAACTAAATATTTGAGCGTTTGTATTGGGATAAAGACGGCAAAAGCAACAGTCTATATTCATGGTCTGTCCGGAGACTACAAATTTAAAACGGGTCAGAAAATAGCTAAGGGAGAAGAGATTGGAAAGATTGCTTATTGTTACAACAAAATTGATCAGCCGGCTATTTGCCTAACCATCAGCGTTAACGGTGTTTCATCAGACCCTATGACTCCATTTGGTCTTAAGACAACTTTTGTGTATCCAAAAGAACAGAAGCCAATTACTTCTTTGACAAAAGTTCAGGCAAAAGAGGATTTTAATATTTTAATTGATTGTATTAAAGAGGAGTACCCAAGTCTGTATGACGTTATCACTCCTGAGGAATTTGACAAATTCATACAAAAAACTAATTACCAGCTTGATACATTTAAAAAAGATGTCCCGTACTCAGCAATCAGTTCTATAGTCAACAATACTATTAGGCTTGTACATGATTCTCATATTTGGCGCTTGAGCAATGGCAGCAATGACAGCCGGAAAAATGTAACACTACAACCTCAAATTTGGGTTGGTATATTTAATGACGTCATGTATTGCACCATGACTACAAAGGCATATGAAAAATATTTTGGAAAGAAAATTACATCCGTTAACGGATACTCAAATTTAGATACAATCCGCTCCATAATTACAAAAAAACTAGATCAATATGATGCTAAAGTTCAGAGTGTTCCAAACTTTTCAATGGCCACAACCGGATTTGGCCAGCTAATTGATCCTAAAGATTATAAGATGGATGTAACTTTTGCAGACGGGGAGAAAATAAGTGCTCCGGGAATTGACATCAAAAAAATAAAAGGCTCACCTTTTATGCAGATGGGAAAATGGATGAAATTCATGCAAATAAATTACTATCCTAAGGCAAACTACACATTAAAAGAGATGAATGACTCTACTGCATATATTGGTTTAAACAGCTTTGAACTATCTGAAACAGAAACAGATGAAGTTTGCAGTTTTATAAAGAAATGCGAGGATAAAAAAATAAGGAATCTGGTTTTTGACGTTAGAAACAACGGCGGAGGAAATGTGGATGTGCTCATGAAAATATTTGGATGTTTTATATCAATGCCTTTGAAATTAGATGGTTATGATATGATGAACAAAATAAATTTTGAGACATTTAAGTACTCTATGAATCGCGCCCCCGACAGTACGAGAAATATCAGCAGCGAGTTTGCCGACTTTAAACCCCGCCCTGGCAAGAGCGGCGTATATTCCACATCCAGTAACTCGGATAAGGACGGACTTGTTACTCCCGACAGTTTAATACACTATTCAGGAAGACTATATGTACTTGCAAATGAACACTCTGTATCTGCTGCAACATTATTTGCAGCCCTAACTGCAAAAAGCAAAAGAGGAGTGGTAGTTGGCAGGGAAACCGCATCTGCATATCACTACATGACTGCAGTGAAATTTTCCCAAATTTGTCTTCCAAACTCAAATATTGGAGTGAACTTACCATTGATCAAAACAGTATTTGACACAGAAATTTCTGACAGATTCCCTTATGGCAGAGGTGTTTTGCCGGATTATGAGGTGCCGCTGACATTTGACAATTTCATAGGCAATGAGGCAGATGCAATTCTTGACCGCGCCATGCAATTAATTCAAACCGTAAAGTAAAATTCTTTACTCCTAGCCTCCGGCCTGCGCCTGATGTTTTAATTTTATATCTTTGCGGCACTTTAAAACCCACAGAGATATGTCTTTTGTTACAAAGGAGAAATTATTCTCCAAGAATTTTTTTGTTACCTACGGATTGCTTGTAGGAGGATGTTTTGTATTTGCGCTTGGTGCCGTGCTTCTTGTTGAACCATACGGTTTTGCACCGGGAGGAACATACGGACTTGCAATGGTATTCCACCACCTTTGGGGATGGAGAACAGAGACAACCGCGTTATGCATGGACATTCCCCTATTGATAATTGGAATTTTAGTCATAGGCAAAAAGTTTGGCATAAAGACTATGCTCTGCACTTTTCTTATCCCGCTGTTTATGTGGATATTGCACAACACCCACGGATACGATTCCCTGATTGAGCCGGGAATATCTGACATGAATCTCTTTAAGAACCAACTGCTTGCAGCCATATTCGGCGGCATAATTTACGGCATCGGTCTGGGCATGGTATTCAAGTCCCGTGCAACTTCCGGAGGTTCAGACATTATCTCAATGATTGTAAACAAGTATTTTCATATCTCCATGGGGACGGCGGTGGTTATTGTTGACGGTATTATTACCCTATCTACCGTAATTGCATTTGGAGACTGGAAGCTCCCAATGTACTCATGGATAATCATTTTCATAGAGAGCAAAATCATTGACCTTATAATAGAAGGTTCATCTGTCAAAACAATGATGATTGTATCAGAAAAACTTGAACCCATTAAAGATGTTATTATCAATGACTTGGGGAGAGGGGCCACACTGATACCGGCAGTGGGGATGTACAAGGGAGAACAGAGAAATATCATCTATACAACAATGACAAGGCGTGAGATGGTAACGCTACGCTATAAAATTGCAGAGATAGACCCCCGCGCATTTATCAATGTGATAGAATCTTCTGAGATTCTGGGAGAGGGATTCAAAAACATAAAAGAGTAATCAGCAGAGCAACTTCAGCATCTATTTAGAGCCGCCGTACCACATATTTAGAGCCGCTGTACCGCCTATTCAGAGGCTAGCTGAGCTGCAATTTTTAGGATCTCCTCTTGTGAAGAAATCTTATAACCCTGGCTCAAATAAACAATTGTGCCATCCGGCTTAAGCAAAACCAGTATTGGATAATTGCCTAGGAATTTTGCATTTGCAGCCCCTATCAATATATTTCCTACAGACTTGCCGTTAATAGTTTTGTCTCCTGAAGCGCTCTCATTATCTGCCTTAATGAAAATCATTTTTATCCCCGCTTTTGCAAATTCCGCCTTGGATTTTTCATAATCAACAATCAGGTGCCTGCTTGGTTCTTTGCCATCTATAACGGCAACTGCAACAGGCCTATTATTGGTTATAGAGTCCTTAATACCAATAGTTTGCATATCTACAACGCCCAAAGATTTTACCTCTTCTTTAACTTTTGGCAGTGTAACGATTATCTTTGTAACAGAGGTCTTGGTTGAAGTTTTGGCGGAATTCTTAGCAGATGTTTTAACACTCCTTTTAACGGCATCCGGCTTAAGAATGAAATACCGCTCGCTCACCTGCACCGCTCCATTGCTGTTCCTGCTGCCGGCCACCAATCTGTAATACCCGGCGGAAAGCCTCAATGTATCTGGGAAATTTTGAAAATGCGGATCATATTCATAATCAAGAGTTTTAAATGCTCCATCTACAAGCTTTTGGATTGTAAACTGAGAATAATATTCCGGCTTAATTGAGTTATTCTTATCATTATCAACCACAAGAGTGCAGTTGTTTATCTCCGCAGACTTTTTTGCGCTTTTCATATTAGATGGCACAATACCCTCTATGTGTGCATATTGCCAAGGATAATCTGCAGCCATTCTGTATTGCGCTTTTCCGGTAGCCCACTCATATCTTGCTTCAATTCCAAAACTCCTGCAGATAGCCACAAACAAAATCTCCATAGACTTCATGTCTGCCTCTTTAACTTTAATAACACCTTCAGGAGATATTGGAACGCCGTAATAATTATCAGAATTATTAAGCTTAATGTTCTTATTTATCCACTCAGACACATTTGTTGGATTGCTCTTAAAATCAGTCGCTTTAGCACTAAAATACTTTTGCAAAAAGCTCCTCCAAGGAGTAATCATCTCCAGTTGAATGCGCGGATTTAATATGTATTCAGAAATTTTATCTTGAGTATCAAATGCTCCCGCCGCTCTTAAATGGTCCATGATAACATCACTCTTTAAATCTCTCAAATCTTTATCATAGAGCATTTTTAAAATATCTACACCTTGCTTGCTTCCAAAATGAATCAGTTGCCTTACCTCCTTATAATTGCCACAAGATTTTTTCAGCAAATCTCTTATAATAGGATCATACACAGCAATTTCCGGATGAGATGCAGGATGATTTGGGTCATGCTCATAAGTAAGCAGTCCTGCATTAAAATATTTAACCTCTTTATCTATGTATGCAGAATCTGCAAAGGTTGCAACATAGGCATTCCTCAAAGAATCCTCATACGCAAGACGTCTGCTATTTTCCTTTTCCAGCTCAGGATCAATAATATCTATTGGCAATTCGCACGGCGGAGTAAGCATCATAGAGGATGCGTACTCTTTTTTATTTATTTTTTTTATCTCGACAGTTACCATAGTATCAGCTGCAAACACTTGTTTTTGAGCATATTTGTCTCCCTTGGCAGCCCATATAACCAAATCCCCGTAACCAGTTGTTAAAGAGGCAAAGCCGTCATCGTCCGTCTTGACTTTTGCAAGGGGATAATATTCTGCATAATTATAAAGTCCAAAACTAACCTCGGCATTTTTTACAGCTCTCATTTCCTCCTTCTTGCTTCTGCCTTTATTAACTGATATGTTTTCTATCACTTTAATCCTCAACTTTTTAACAGGAGCATAATTTGACAGCAAATTAATTTTTGAATACAGAGGATGAATAAAATTGCACTCTTCCGTTCCGTTGTACTTTCCAAAGACTGTAGTGTGAACCATCATAGCTCTTTTGGCAGGAGCGGTAAACCAAGCCACATTTAATTTTGGCTCAGGCTCACAAGCTCCTAAGTAGCACCATTTTCCGTCAATCCACACCTCCACCCACGCATGGTTGTCATCTGTATGAGCCCATCGCGGGGTATAACATTGTCTTGCAGGGATGCAAGCAGCCCTTAATGCAGTTACTGCAAAAGTGCTCTCCTCTCCGCAGCGTCCCCATGAAGTTTTCATGGAGGCCAAAGGAGAAGATGTCCTCCCGTCAGAGGCCTTATAATTCATGTGTTCATGACACCAGTGATTAACCTCCAGAGCAGCGTCACACATAGACAATTCCCTGCCCGTTTCTTTCTCAATCTTTGCAAAACGCTCACGCAAGGCATTGAACATCACCATTCTTGCAGTATCCAGATTCTCATTGTTCACTCTATAAACCAGAACAAAATGTTTAAAGATTTCCTCCGGGATTTGCTTCCCCCATCTAAAAGTCCGGCGCGCTTGAATTGCAGTTTTTACCTGTGCCTTAAAGAATGACGTATCATAATCTGCCCTATCGCTGAGCGGCATATAGTCATATAAAAATTTCAGATAATCACTTACAACACTATCTTTCTGAGTACAAGGCTTATATTGAGATTGAGTAACATACTGAGCTGTAGTTTGTGCCACATATTGAGCTGCCGTTTGTGCAACGGAAGAAGAGACAAACAACAATGCGCATGCAAATAAAAACACCTTTTTCATAACTAAATAAATTAACTGGCATTAACAGAAATAACGGGCGCCACACCTGCTCTGTTATTGTGCAAACAATCTCTGAATCTCCTTGGGCTTAGAGGTTTGCGTAAGCGCAAGCATCAGCAGAATTCTTGCAGTCTGTGGAGAGTGATTATAACATACAGGAACATTTTCTGAATACTCCTCTGCACTTTCATCAACACCGCCTTTTGGAATTCTGGAACTTCTTACAACGGAAATACCCTTAGAAATAGCGTTGTCAATCTCAGAGGAAATAGCTCTGTTATAATTTCCGTGTCCAACTCCAGCTATAACAATGCCAGCTGATTTTGAAGCAATTACAGCCTTTATAGGTTCAGCGGAAGCAAATGCATATGAGGCAACTATTTCCACTTTTGGCAAAGATTTTAACTCTTTAATGTCAAACGGTGGCTGATAATTATATTTTTCAGCCGCAAATGCGGAAGAGATATTTCTTACATATTTTGGCTGACCGTTGCGGACATACCCTATTGGCCCATAAACTGATTCAAATGCATCAACCGCAACCGTATTCCCTTTGTAAACATCTGCAGCGGAGAATATTGCGGCATTCATCTCCACCATCGCCCCCTTCCCTTTTGAATCTGCGCTGGCTGCAGTTGCAACGGCATTATAAAGATTCATTGGTCCGTCTGCGCTTAAAGAAGTGGATGGACGCATAGAGCCTGTTATCACGACAGGGCATGAGTGATTCAGCGTAAGATACAGGAAATAAGCAGTTTCCTCCATTGTATCAGTGCCGTGAGTTACAACAACTCCGTCTGCCAAATTATTTGCAAACAAATAATCAATAGTTTTTCTGAGTGTCAGCCAAACATCTTCAGTAATGTTTTGGCTTGCAATATTTGTAAGCTGAATTGTATTTATTTCCGCAAGCACTTCTATTCCTGGAACGCTTGCAACTATTTGTTGTACAGAAAGCTGCGCTGGCTTGTAAGAGTCATTCACAGATGAACTGGCCGCACCCGCTATAGTTCCTCCGGTTGCGATTATTGTAACCCTCGGCTTTGCAGAGACAGAAACAACGCACATCAAAAGGAGCAAGGACAAATTAATTTTTACAAGAGCGGAAATAAATATTTTTCTCATACGCATTAAAATGATTTACTATTTCATGGTTGCATTCCACATTGCGTGTTGCAATGTATGACTGGCATCATCCTGGCTAATCTCCCAGCAAAACATTCCTGTCACTCCAAGAGAACGCATCCATGTTCCTTTCTTAAAAATACTTTTTGTATTATCATAACTATATGATACAGCACCGCTTGCAGGAATGTAAGGCACGTTTGCAGTGGAACTCCACTTTGCTGCGCTCTTATTTAAATTTTTATATGATACGGCAGAATCAGTTCCGGAAAAAGCTTTGCGAGCATAGAAAGGAATACCTAGGCGTATTTTTGACATTGGAGCTCCTGCGTTTTTGTAGGCGTTAATTGAACGCACGCAGTCCCAATACGAGCCGGAATCCTGCAAAGCATTATGGTAATTTGGAGCGGAATCAAAGTCATACGTCATGATATTTACAAAATCTACATACGGCATAACCGCTGCAATATCCATAAACTCATAACCGCCCGTAACAGCAACCTTATCTTTAACATAACCAGCAAATGTAAGCAGGTAAGAAGTTCCCAATGTTTCACGCAACTGCTTCATTAACAGTGTAAAATTATTAGTATCATTTGCTTTGTCAGCGGCCGCTCCCCATGCAAGTCCCGGGAATTCCCAATCAATATCAATACCATCTATTCCCCACTGTTTAATAAATGTCAGACAGTCTTCCGCAAACTTTTTACGATATGTATCGCTTGCTGAAATTGCAGAAAATCCGCCATCCTTTTTATTATCTGAATTGGCTACCCCATTTGTAAAAGAGAGAACTATTTTGATAGCAGGATTTTGTTGTTTTAGGGCAATGACATTTTTAAAACGGCTTTCAGAACCTTGCAACTTAAATCCATTATAAACGTTTGAAGAGACATAAACCTCTGCAAATGCGTAATTTACATAAGTAACATAAGACGGATCCGGAAGCCCGGAACCATAGTAAGTACAGTAAACTCCAACATCTCTGCCGGAGATTTTTGACTGCATCTGCGTCACTACAGTATCAACAGAAACAGTAGGCGTAGTTGGTGTTGTTGGAGTTGTAGGTTTTGTAGGTTCAGGTGTTACCTCTCCTTTAGAACAGCCCGAATACATAAAGATTGCAGCAGATGCCACAATTACTGCCATAATTTTGGAACTCAAAATTCCTCTTTTGCGTAACATAGTTTATAGTTTAGACGGCCAAACATATCAGCCGCCTCAAAATTACGCAAAAAACACTTTAGTTAGCAAATGGCCAGCTTTTCTATAGCCCTGTGAATATTATTGATTATATCTGAGGCTATTAATGAACTCTGTCCGACAGTATCTCTAGCGTAATCCCCGGCCGTCGCATGAACAAAAACGCCAAGTTTTGCCGCCTGCGAATAATCTTTTTCCCCATACCATTCAGTATTGCATTTTTGAGCCATGATGCCGCAAATCACACCTGTCAGAACATCTCCGGAGCCGGCCGTAGCCATGCCGGGATTCCCCTTTAGACAAAATGAGATCTCTCCTTCAGGGGCAGAAACCGCTGTAACTCCGCCTTTTAGAACAACAACAATACCTGTATTATTAGAAAATTGCCTCATAAATTTCACCTGACTGCAATAATCATCAAACTTTCCAAAGAGCCTCTCAAACTCCTTTGCATGAGGAGTTAAGATTGTTTTAGGAGAGAGCATTTTCTCAAAATGCGGGATTCCTGAGAGTATATTAAGCGCATCTGCGTCAATAACCATGGGACGCGGATTGCTCAATTGAGAATTAGTCTTCAACAAACTGACTAAGGCAGCTTCAGTCTTTTCAGATGTTCCTATGCCCGGCCCCACGGCAATGCAAGTATACCTGTCGAGATTATTAATTACAGAAGAGAAACAATGATCGTCCTCATCAACATCTGCCATTGCCTCCGGAAACGATGATTGCATGATGTCATAAATGCGCCCTGGGATGTGCACTGTCAGCAAGCCACAACCAGCTCTCATACAGGCTTTTGATGCAAGAATGCAGGCGCCAGCTTTTCCGTAACTCCCGGCCACTATTAAGGCGTGACCAAAATCTCCTTTATGCGCAAACTCGTATCTTGGGAGGAAGAAATCTGCAGGCAAAGACTCTTTTCTTATAAGGTCATAAGGTTCTACTGCTTTCAACTGCTTAAAAAAATTAAAATAAAGTTCTTCCATGATACATGAGTTTAATAGTTCTATAAAAATATAAAATTTGTAATTAATTTTAATAAAAAAACCGGCAGATTCATAACAGATCAGCCGGTTCTAAAATACTAGCATCCAATTTTATAGGACACCTTTGATTATGCTCTTTTTTGTGATCTGTCTGACAATTCCGGCGAGCAACAAGAGGAAGAATGCAAAGAGCGATACGCGCCCAATAATGTCTCCGTACTTTACAAACACGGTAACATCATTATTAAGATTCACCTCGCCCTTTAAATAACATCTTTTCCACCATCCCGTCTGAGAAACAATATCCCCCCTTTGATTTATAAATGCGGAAATGCCCGTATTTGCACAACGAGCTATATCCCTGCGAGTTTCAATAGCACGCAGACGCGCATAATTAAGATGCTGCCTGTATCCGAAAGTATTTCCCCACCATCCGTCATTTGTAATCACGGTCATCATTTGAGCCCCTTTCTCTACATACTGCCTAAAGTAATCTCCAAAAACAGAATCATAACAAATAGCAGTGCCCAACATGACATCATCATGAGTTGTAAAGACAGTTGCAACTTTGTCTCTTCCAAAGCTCCCGACAGCTCCCCCTAAATCTATTCCAAGAGATTTAAACACGCTTTTGCCGTTGATAATCGGGATTGATTCTGCAAGAATAACCAGCTTGTTTTTATGATAGAATTCTGTTTGTCCTCCAACAGGTCCGACAAAAACGGCAGTATTAAAACTATCATACCATACGGCACCTCCAGCAATGGGTCTTGCTGTTGGAGTTGGTGCAACGTTAAGTTCATAATATTGACTAGCAGCTCCTTCACCAACCATGTTAGTGTTCATTATAGGCATATAGTAATGCTGCGTTACGGCACCAAAAATGAAATTCACATTGTGCCGCTCCGCAAAATTCTGAAACCTATTAAACGTATAACAGTCGGAAGGACTATCCTCGCTCAATATGCCGGACCTGTCCATAGGAGTGTAAAAAGTTTCCGGAGCCAGTACCAGGAATGTATTATCTGTCACCGCATTAGCAGCAAGATTAAACAGCACGGAATCTTGTTCAGCTCTGCTCATTCCGCCAAACTTGTCATTATATGGATCTATGTTAGGCTGCAGGACTGCAACTTGCTTTGTAAGTTTTTCTCCTGTTTTTTCTTTATATGTGTAGTATCTTATTTGAGAACAAACTATCGGGAGTAAAATAATTATCGCCACTGATATTGCAGAGATCTTTGCCGGCTCTTTTTTAGCAAATTGCAACAATGCTCTAAACAACAATACATTTACAAGCAATATCCAGAATGACCCCCCAAGAGCTCCAAAGACGGAGTACCACTGAATGCTTTTTACAGAAGTTGCAAATGCATTGCCAAGTGTCAGCCATGGCCATGTTACCTGCCATGTGGCATATACATGTTCCCATCCAACCCACAAAAATATTAAGAACAAATATGGAAGCACTCCATCCGTTAATTTTCTAAACCAGCGGAACAATCTGAAAATGATTGCCATCTGAAGCGCGTTTAAAGTAACGGCAGCTATGGCTCCAGGAAGAGTTGCAAGATAAATCCAATATGTGGTAATAATATTCCATATTAAGAAAGTGCAATAGTAGATTATCCAAAAATTCTTCTTGCCATTTTCCGTTGCAATATATTCAGCTGCTAACAAGGGGAGAAACGCAACAAGTGCCACAACACCAACATGAGGAATTATATAAGGAATTGAGAGAAGCAAAGCGGATGCACATCCCAGCATCCACAATTTCAAATTAAAATGCGCCGGTCTCTGTGTAACGGCAGCGTTGTTATTCTCTATTTTATGTTTTTTTCCCTCTTGCATTCTTAAGGTTTATTGTACTATATTTGCAGTCCTGCAAATATACAAAACCGGGCGATATGCTGATGATTTTCTTAAAAGGTATTATAGTTGGTCTTGGGGCGTCAATACCTCTTGGACCGCTTGGCGTTTTGTGTATCCAAAAAACATTAAGCAGAGGAAGATTTGCCGGGTTTATCACAGGGCTTGGCGCCTCTGTATCAGACACTTTTTACTCAACCATCTCTTTGCTCGGACTAGTGTTTATTGAGGATTTGATTGACAGCCACAAACCAGCTGTCTTGATGATTGGAGGCATTGTTATTTTGCTGATTGGTCTTAAAATTTATGTAACAAATCCAATAAGACAAATAAGACAGAAAAATAAAAAGAGCAAACACGTAGAAGATTTTTTTGAAGCCCTTGCAATGACAATCACCAATCCAGGCTCAATATTTTTAATTCTTGCAATGTTTACTGCAGTAAGATTTAACATAGCGGATTCCGCAATGGAACCCAGAATTGTCATACTTACAGTACTTTGGGGAATTTTCACCGGTTCTGCATTATGGTGGTTTACGTTAAGTACAAGCATAAGTACTTTCAGAAAGAAATTCCGCCTGAAACAATTAATCATGCTCAATAAAATTTCCGGAGTCATTATTGCCGCCATTGGCGCCATCTCATTCTGTGACGGCGTCTTTGAACTGATTGTCCTTAAGAAATTCTAATTTTCCAACACACCTGCATAGCCGAGCCTGGCATAAAGCCTATGACCCACGATAATACAATAATAATGGAAATGGTAAGGAGCAGTCTCTTTGCCTTCTACATTACGGCAGGCATTTATTGCCTGATTATCAACAAGAAAAAGCTTACATATAAATATTTGCTCAGTACTATTCTGTTTATCTGGGGACTGGAATTATTTAAAGATGCAGTATCTCAGCAATTTGGATGGTTTACTGAAATAAGAGTTAGAGATATTTACCTGCTTTCAGACTTATTGGTCATTCCGTTATGCGCCATGTTTGTGCTCACCATGCTGTACAAAAAATACATCACTCCTAAAATTTTTTTGCAACATGTTCTTCCTTTTATAATTTGTCCAATCATATATGCGACAACCGGTTTCAGGTTTATTTATTTCATTGGCCTGGCCTTTCCGGTAGCCTACGGAATTATTGTTATTCCAAAAATTTTTAGAGGCATAAAAAGATATGAGCTGGCCATAGTAAATAACTATTCTTACCAGGAGAACATTAATGTGAGATGGCTGAGAACTGTGGTAATACTTCTTGCACTTACTCTGGTGTTTTGTATTTACACTTACACAAATGTTTCATGCCTGCTGTTTTACTTATACTATGCATACTGCGCTCTGACATGGATATACATAATCTTTATGACGGAGAGATTGGAACGTCCAAAATGGTCTCCGGAAGCTGTTATTGTGCCCGCAGACACAGCCGCTTTAAAAGAAGAAGCTTTGGAAAAGATTACAACAATGACTGCCCCTGTCTCTGCAGGTTGGAATATGAAATTGCAGAATTGTTTTGAAAAAGAGGAATTGTTTTTAAATCAAAATTTAACAATGCAGGATGTTGCAATAAAGATTGGCACTAACCGCACATATTTATCCATCTATCTAAATAAAAAATTACATACAACATTTTACGATTACGTTAACAGCTACAGGCTGAAATACGCAGAAAACATGCTCACTAGCTGTAATGATAAAATTATTGACATTTCTCAAAAAAGCGGATTTAACAATTTGTCAACTTTCACATCCTACTTTAAAAAGAAAAACGGTTGCACTCCAAAAGAATTCCGCAACCGTTATAGAGCAAACAACTATTAGCAAAACAGAAAATCTAAAAAATGGCTGAGCCATATTTATTAACTATCCTTATAATATCTTTAGTATCAGGATTGTATATTATCACTCCGCGACCAAAGCATTTTGTTAGCCCTCCGCCAAAATCTCCAGTAACATTGTAGACAGTATTATTCCTGATTGCAAAAATTGCATCTTTTAGGGAAAAATATAAAACATCATTGTATACATCTGGGGTTATTGAGAGAATCACGTTATCCTTCTGCAATCCGGCGCAAAGATTCATTTTTCCACTGCCAGGAGAGAAAGAAAAGATACCGCTGCCAGCAGCAATATAAAGAGAATCACCCATTTCCGCTACTGACATAATTGGCTTTGGAGATACCAGAATATTCTTATAAATGCCACCTTTTGCATAAGCATACAGATGATAATGGTTATCTGCCTTGTTCCTGTCATAAAGATAGACAACGCGCCTGCCGGAAGATATCCCCATGTCCGGATTTGGCAACTTTATAAGTTCTTTGAAAATGCCCGAAGAATCTATATAGCATAATGATTTCCCTTTAACAACCATTAGCAAGCTATCAGAAGTATAAGCAAATGAAGAGATTGGCTCATTTGCCTTGCCGCCATATCTAGTCATTCCACCCCACCCTAGCAGATAAATTCTTTCCTGCGTAGCCAAAGTAATAAGTCTGTCGGGAGAGATATCAATGCAGCTAACAAAATGCATGTTTTTAAGAGAATCTGACATAGAACTGCTTAACATTACTTCATACCTTAGATTGCTTTGGTGCTGTGCAACTGCTTCAGACAGAGGAAAACACAAAAGAACAAAAAACAAAAAACATATTTTATTTTTCATATGAATATTTCTTTAGCAATATGTTAATATTTTCTCAAAGGCACTTTCCACGCATCACTTACATGTCCGTAGATGTTGTATTTGTCTAACATTTTTACCCCAAATCCTTTAATGATTTCAAAATTTTTATCTTTTATATCATCCACAAAATCATCTTTTTCAGAACCGACATATGACAATGCCATTTCTTCTCCTGTTTTACGCATTGCGTTGAATGCCAATTTTTTAAGCTCAAAATTTCCGGCTTCCTCCATTCTGGCAACATTCCCGCTGATAACTGCATCTGAAGCATCTTTTACATATGACATGGTCTCATTTTTAATGTTTTTCATAAGGCGTCCGGTCATCGCAGCAATTTTTCCTCCTTCAAACTCATCTACTTTCTCAATCATCTTGTCCATAAATTCGTCAGGTCCATTCGGTTCAGGCACGTAAACAGGTTCTTTAATCGTTTTATCTTCCGGCTGAACTTGCGCCCATGAATTATAGTCCCATGTTACGCTAGATCCGCTACCCGTTATCTTCTTCCTCATAATTTCATCTTGAGTCATTGGAGCACCGGAACCGAGCGGTTTAATTTGCAAGTTTGAATTTGATAATTGCTTAAAATGCACGGCACCTTCGTCATCCATCCCCTTGTATTCGCTCATCAGCTTCACGTATTTAACCTGCGCAACTGAGTCGTTGTAACGTTTCTCTTTTGCAGCCTGCTGAGCCAGCCATGCAGCTTTCTGGGCGTCAGCCTGAGAATTACTTGAATTATCGCTCAGCAGAAAGCTGAAAAGGGCAGACACCAAACCGCCTACAAGCTGCATCCCAATCATTTGTTCTGTACTAAAAGAAACGGGCTTTGCAACTGATACAGTCTTTGTTGCTATTTGTGTGCTCTTGGGGTTGCTTATGCTGTGGCCTGTCATCGCCTCAAGCTGTTTGATGGCACTTGAAGAGGAAGTTTGGCCTGTATCAAAGCCCAAAGAAGATTTGTACTTTATCACCACCGCCTCTCCGGAAGTAATACCCGCCTGCGCCGAAGCCGCAACAGAACACCCAAAAAGAATTACCCCTGCAAGTATAATGACAATAGGAATTTTCTTTTTCATAATATTCATAATATTGCAATTATCAGATATTTATTACTCTTTTCTAAAATTCAGCTGCCACTCATAAATTTTATCTTGCGCAGTCCGTGCGTCCGATGCATCGGGAGCAAGGAGCAAATACTTTTTCATATTCAATATGGCTATTCCAAAATGTTCCAGCTGAGCATGAAGCAGCGCCATGTTGTAATACATGGCAGGATATGATATTGGATTGATTTTAAGTGCATTGTAATATTGCTCTATAGCGTCAGAATAAAGCTTTTGCTCTGTCAGCGCATTTGCCTGAACAATATACATCCGCTGTTCTTCCGTAACATCTTGCCTAGTTTTAGAGTCTGACATAAATTGTTTTAGCCTGTTGAGCTGTAATTCTGTTGCCTCTTGAATTTTTCCATATTGCAGTGTAAAAAGAATATTACAAAGCCTATTAAGAACATCTCTTTTTTCCACACCGTCAGCACCAATAAGATTATACCCCAAAGGACCAAGATTGTCAATAGTACTATAGAAATGGTTCTTGCAAAAATCAACATATAAATCCCTCTCAATTCCAAAAGGAAGAACGCAAATCACCGTATCAAGTGCCGGATTCTGCCCCTTCTTTCCTTTTTTAAACTCCTTAACCGTTGTCATAAATACCCCCTTGTCATTGATTTCAACCAATTTACAGCCAGACACATGGAAAAGGTCTCTTGACCACCCTCCGTCACATTTTAACAACAGCCCTTTTATCTCTTCTGCTACATTCACAACAGATGAATCTAACTTGCAAAGCCGCGGATAAGTTTGTATCCAAGAATTGCCGTCGCTATTGGTAAATTCCTTTGTTGCTCTAACCTGCGCATTTACAGTTTCAGATAGAACAAAGAGAAGCAAAAGAGTAAGCAATGCCACATTAAAATTTTTCATGTTGAACTTATTTTTAACTAACACCTCCAAGATTACTGCTGGAAGTTTGCCTCCCACTCATAAATTTTATCTTGAGCCACTCTTGCATCAGGGGCATCTGGGGCAAGAAGAAGATATTTCTTCATATTCATTATTGCAGTTGCAAAAAGCTCAAGCTGAGCATTTAGCAATGCCATATTGTAGTAAGCAACGGGATATGAGAGCGGATTAATGCTCACCGCCTTGCTAAAAAAATCTATTGCTTTAGAATAAAGCTGCTGGTTTGTTGCGGCACTCGCCTGTACAATGTATTTTCTCTGATTCTCCTCAACGGTTTGCGTCTTGCCAGCTTCCCGCTCCTTTAAATCCTTAAGACGCATCAGCTCCCTGTCAAAATATTTCTGGTTCATTCTGTACTGCAGGGTATACAGCATATTGCATAAGACCCTGCCCTCATCGTTCCATGACATATAAATCAGCGGAGCATCAGCCAGATAGATATATAGCGTATTATCATCATCCCACTTCTTTGTGTACAAATTAACCTCTTTATTTGCCCTGACTAAATTGACTATTGTATCATTATGGCTCACGACAGTTTCTGTTGTCACATATACACTAGAGTCCGTAACAAACACATCATCAATATTTTTATAAAGAGCTGTAGCGGAATACTGCCTTTGCCTTTTTTTCAGAAGATCTTTTATCTCATCGGCAATTTTCTCATTAGAGGACGCTAAATTGCAGAATCCGGGATAGCGCATTGTCCATTTAATGTTATTGGTAGTACCGGTTTTCTCTGTTTTAATTTGAGCTCCGGCATTAGTTGAAACGGCACAACTTAGTGCTAGACATACAGTTATAAGAAATTTAGTTTTCATAGGGATAATACTTTAATTTATTATGGCATAAAATTAAAGCAACGCTATTATGCCAAAGCATAAATGCGTAAAAAGAAAATTAAAATGCGTAAAAAAGAGATATGAAAGCGTAAACTACGCCTTTATAACAAGCGATGCCGTTAGCCCATCCCCTACATATGATGTATTTGCAATTGCATCCGCTTTTGCCGTAGCATGCATTAGTGAGGCGTCTTTATCTTTATCATCAACAACAATGACAATTGCACTGCTTTTTGGAATATTTTCCCCGCTGCTTATGAAAGAAATCAGATTGCTTTTGCAGGAAATTTTTGACAAATCAGCCTCCGCGTTATCAAACGGCAAAGCACTCACAGCCCCCATAGCGTCTATACACATCTTGCCTCCAAATCCTTTCTGAGGAGCAGATGTATCTCTCTCATCTATAAGCCCTCTGGTAAAATAGGTATTTGCGCGCGGAATGTAATTTTCAAGTATTTGTTTCCTAACCTCTTCTGAGTTGCGTATGTTCAATTTCTTCCCAAAAGTTTCCGGATACTCTCTAACAATCACAAAAACCTTGTTAAGTTTAAACATAGAAGAGCCCCATAAAGCATGAGCTATCCTCAACGCCTTCCCTTGATAATTAGCTCCCGACAGCTTAACAATTACAACATCTTTGCACAATCCTCCATCGGCAAAGGCAATATCTTCAATTTCTGGATATACCGTAATTCTAAGAATACTCAGAATTATCTGTTCAATACATCTGTTTTTATTGATTTCCATCTCTTTTAACTCAGCGTCAGAATCAGGTTTAGTTTTGTCAAAAGACTTTGGAACCGCAACATCCTTCTTGCTGGATATTCCGGTTATATGCATTACGGGGTACATGGCACCGCTCTTCTTGAATTCATTCCTGTCAATATAACCACCCAAGACAAAATCACTTTCGGCCGGAACGGCAAGATTCTCTGTAAGGCAATTTGCCATTTCAATGCCCTTGTTCTTTAAAAATCCAGCTACAAACCAAGGAGAAATACCAATAGGAAAATTTATGCTTCCCACCAGATTGCATAATGTATCCCCAATAGAGATTGCCATATCAAACTGACTATCAATTGATTCATAGAATGCATCCCTAATACGGGAATAAGCTGGCCAGCAGATTTCAACACTCTCCGTTCCTTTAAAATTCAAAGGCAACATCTCCACTAAATCTTCCTGCTCCTCCTGCTCGCTTCCTCTTTTTCTAAGAGGAGTCTTTGCTGTTACAACAGCACTTTTTATCCCCTCAAAAACAGAAGCATCCGGCTTTGTCTGAACAATTTCCTGGCAGCGCGGATATCCCTTTGATTCAACAGGAAACCACTCAGAAAACTGCTTTACGACAGGGAGAATTTTCATTCTTTCTATGCTACTTGTACGTGGCATGGATACTTCTTCCAAAAACTCCTGCAACCTTTTTGACGATTCACTAAAATCATCTATTCCAATAAGCTGGGTAAACTCTTTTAAACTGCTTTCCATTAATATTTATATAAAACTAATTATCACTAACTCTGATTTCTCTTTGGATATACTATCCTTGCATGATACATATCTTGTAACTGCCTCTTAAACACCATAGTAGTAATGTTTATTTCTCTGTAAGAAATCTCCGCCTTTGCCAGTTGAGAAGAGGAAATTCTATGACTTAACACTTCGTCAACAAGAGCGGATATGCTTTTAACAGAGAAATCCTTTAATGTTCTGGCCGCAGCCTCAACCGCATCTGCCATCATCACCACAACTTCCTCACGCGTTACAGGCAATGTCCCGTTATACGTGAAAGGTGCGGTATTATTTGGATCTCCGCCGTTATTGCAATAAACATTATAAAAATAACCCGTCATAGAGTGCCCATGATGAGAAGCTATATAATCTATCACCTCCTTTGGCAAATGAAACTTCTTTGCAAGCACAACCCCGTTTTCCACATGCTTGATTATTTCAGCTGCACTCTCCTGAGGAGTAAGACCGCTATGATAATTTATGCCTGGAGCCTGATTTTCTATAAAAGCCTGAGGATTAAGCATTTTCCCAATATCATGATACATCGCTCCTACTCTTACAAGACGCACATCTCCTCCAATTGCAGAAACCGCTCTTTCTGCAAGATTGGCAACCTGAAGAGAATGCTGAAATGTTCCGGGAGCTTTACGCTGCAATTCCCTCATCAGATTATTATTAGTATCTGACAAATCTCTAAGCGTAGAGACAGAAACCATATAAAACAATTTCTCAAACAAGAATACAAAAGGATATGCAGCAACAGTCAGCAAAGCATTCAAAAACAGGTAAAAAATTATAGTAGCATCTGAATCAACAAGGGTTCCGTTAGAAAGAAGTGAAAACCCAATATGAAGAATAGTAAGTCCGGTAAAAATAAACAGAGAATTGACAAACTGCATCCAGCCTTTGGCATATAGTGCAAATGAGAGTAATGCAATAACTCCCGACAGTGCATTTATAGCAAATAGTTCTATGCCGTTTTCTGCAATTATCATAAGCGGCAGCATAGAAACCAAATATATTGGAATCACAACTCTGTTTTTGACAAATGCAGCCATATACAGAGTAGTAACGGCAAAAGGAATCAAATAAAGAAGATTAGGATTTATCATCCTAACCAGCATTGGCGTTGCAAAGTTCAAACAGCAGATGAACATTATAAAATTGAACTGATTTTGATGCCTCATAATTTCTATATCGGAAAAATACAAAGCCAAATATATCAGTACAAGCAACGCAAGTACAATGACTGCATGCGCTAAAACCAGAGCGTATATGCTCCCGGAATAGCCAAGGCTTCTATTATACTCCGCCTTATATGAATCCAGAAGCTGCTCAATATCAGCAGTTATAGTCTCCCCTTTTGTTACTATAAGTTGTCCGGCATACATCATGCCTTTAGTTGGAGATATATAGTCAATAGCCTGTTTATGCAGAATTTCCGTTGTCTTTTTATCATAATTTAGGTTAGGCTCAACTAACTCCTGCACCTTAATTGCGCTAAAAAGAGAATCAGCATCCATTGCGGGAAAATTTGCAACAACCTCAGACTTTAGAAATTTTACAGCTTTGGAGACTGTATATAAATCAGATTCTATCTCTTGAGTTGTTGTTCTTCCGCTTTGGACAAAGATTGTTTTATCTGAAATTTCTCTATCAGGAAGAATGCCTTTTGCATAAACTTTTCTCAGTCCTTCATCTAAAACATAAAGTACATCATGCGTTAGCCCATACTTGGAACTTTCTTTTGAAAGTTCTGTAATTCTGTCATTTACAATAGCAGGCGTAATCGTATAATAAGGGACAATGTTTGCGGCAGCCTCCTGTTTCTCAGCCATAAGTTCCTGCTGATTTTTTAAAATCGGGAAATCTATGGGGGTAGTAAGCGTTTCATACAGCCATGGAGCGCCTTTGCGATAATGATATTTAAATTTTCCCTCTGTAGGGTACAATAACATCATTATTATAAATGCAACTCCCATTGCAATGTAAATACCTCCGCTGCGCAGTATTGCCCTAGTTTTCTGTATGTTTATGCCTTCCATAAAAATACTTGTTAATTGTTACAAATTTACATTATTTTTGCCTATGTATGAACAAATTAAACTACAAGACAAATCTAAACTATTTCCGCAAGATACGCATGGCAGTTAAAATATCCGTCATTGCGTGCGCTGCGCTGATTGCATGTACGTCATTTAACTTTAACAACCCATTCAGACACACGCAACTGTCAAAATCTCAAAAGATAAGAGAATGGTGGGGAAATGTTGTACTTGTGAAATATTATAAAGTTAACTTTAACACATTCTATTTCACGGACATATCTGAATTTCAAAACGGATATGGACAGGGATATAAATATCTTGCCGACAGCATAAATACACTACTGTCGCGAGTACAGGGACAGAGAGAAAAACAGGGTCCGTGGGTAGCAGTTTTTGATAATCGCAAACAATTCTGCGGCATACTGTCTGAAAACATCATTGTAGCAGACGCAGGCAAAAACAAGACGGATAAAGGCCAAGTTATAATGAACATGTTTCTTAATACGCTGCACCTGCCAAACGGTCACTACATTGTTGACGGAATTGATTATTACACAGATAGTTTAGGCCGCATTAAAAAGGTATATTGTGCAAGTGTTATATTGCAGGGACGTGGACGCAACAGAGGCTCTCAGCATTACTCCGTAACCTTCAAAGACGGACATCCAGGTATGGATGACGCCGGACACTTAATACCTCAGCAACTCTACGGTCCAACAGAGCAAATTAATTATGTTCCTCAAAAAAAAGCGCTTAATGAGGGGAAAATCAGGACATTGGAGACTAAGGCCGCAAAGGCAAGACGCATGGGATATAAAGTGTCTTATGAGATTCACATTCTATACCGCGGAGAAGAGAAACGTCCTTACGGATTTGAAAATAACTTTAAATCCTATGACAATACCGGAAAAATTGTTCAGAATATATCTGGAATTTTTGACAACACACTTGGACCTGAACAAGATAATGCACCATCGCGATAATTATTTACAATATATTACAATATAAAAGAGCATAAAGATGAAAAAGGGAACAGGCAAAAAAACATTATGCGCGCCTTCATATTTGAATTCAATAATAAGCTATGCTATAAACAATTACAATAACATCGCTGAAGAAAACCGGCAACTGCCCGCAAATGCTGACAAGAGCATAGAGGCTGATGCGGCAATAATTGGGGATGAATTAGATACAAATAAAGAACACTTGGGCACAAATAATGCTGTTAAGGTTGAGCTCAAAATTACAGTTGCAGAAGACTCCCCTCTTTTTGAGGAGAAAATTGTTTTTGCAGACGGTTCTGAAAAGTTGCTTGACTGCTGGGAGATTTTTGATTTAGCAAAGACAATCATGGATGATAAGGAGAGAACATGGAAAGAGATGACGGTAATTATTGAAGACAACAAACAATTAACAATCAATTTATTATAAACAAACTTAATCAGATGAAAAATCTGAATTTAAAATTATGGATGCTTGGAATAACATCCGCACTTTTATTATCAATTCCATTCATAGTTCCGCATACCGGACTAATAATGCTGGTTGCATTTATTCCCTTATTTACAGCTGAATACATAGCCACATCGCATAAAAAGAAGAATTTCTGGATAATATATTACTGTGTGTTTTTTATCTGGAATCTTATAACAACTTACTGGATTTTCAAAGCTACGCCTGGTGGAGCCGCTGCTGCCATTATTTTAAACGCCCTTCAGATGGCTATCATTTTCAGGCTGTTCCGTTGGTTCCGGAAAATAGCGACGGGAATTTTTCCATATATAATTTTTATGTTAATGTGGGTTGGATGGGAACGCGTATACCAAAATGTTCAAATCAGCTGGCCTTGGCTGACGCTGGGAAATGCCTTTGCCACATCCGTTAAATCAGTTCAGTGGTACTCAATGACAGGTGCCCTTGGCGGCTCTCTTTGGATACTATTGATGAACCTGATATTCTTTAGAATTATCAAATTCATTGTTTGGAAAGAGGAAATACTTCAATCTTCTATTGTTGCCGCCATATTCTTATTTGTTCCGCTTATCTACTCTCAATTCCGTTACTACACATATAAGGAAAACAGCGGATACGGAGTAACAAAGGAAGTTGCTATTCTTCAGCCGAATATAGACCCATATAATGATAAATTCGGCGGACTTTCAAACAATCAGCAAGACACAATTCTTTTCCGTATTGCAAAGGAAGCCGTAACTCCAAATACTTATTTAGTTTTTGCACCTGAAACTTTTTTTTCACCAGACTCAAAAGAGAATATTCTTTTAGAAAATACTCCCGACAGCAATAAAACGTATAAGGCTTTCAAAAATTTTTCACTCTCACACAATGTTAATTTTATTTGGGGAGCCGTTACACAATTTTTCTATGCGCCTAATAATCAGAGCGGAATGTTTGAAATGAACGGAGAACTTGGAAACGATGCGCCGTCCCCTACCGCCACAAATGTTGCGGGAGCTTTGTGGTATGACAACTACAACACGGCAGTATTCAACAATCCAAATGGAAATTATGACTTTTATCATAAATCAAAGCTTGTGATTATGGCAGAATCATATCCTATTTTCCGCAACAAGGTTATACTTCAAAAGTTTGGCATTGATATGGGCGGCAGTTATGGCAGCTTTGGGAAACAGGCTGAAAGAACGGTATTTACAACATCTGACGGAACAAAGATAGGGACGGCAATTTGCTATGAATCTATATACGGGAATTTCTACAGAGATTATATTAACAAAGGTGCCCAGCTAATGTCCGTTATAACAAATGACGGATGGTGGGGAAACACCTTCGGATATCGCCAGCACTTAAGCTATGCCAGATTAAGGGCAATTGAAACTCGCAGAGATATAGCTCGTTGCGCAAATACGGGTATCTCCGCCATAATAAACCAAAGAGGAGATATTGTTGCTCAGACAAACTGGTGGAAAAAAGAATTTCTCAATGGAGAAATTAATGTTAACAATGATATTACTCCGTTTGTAAAATATGGAGATTTAACGGGTGAAATCTCAATTTGGGCAGCATTGCTTTTCATACTTCTTGGAATCATTCATGCCATCAGAAAAAAGGATTTAATCAACGGCATTATCTGACCAAGCAACTTGTCAGATAACATGAAAGTCAAATAAAAAAGGCGGAGCTTTTAAAACTCCGCCTTTAAAATTCTATCGTGAATAATAATATTAATCCCGACAGATTATACTGCTAATAACCAGGATTCTGGACTAGTTTTCCACCTGATTTTGTAATCTCATTCTGAGGTATTGGAACCAGATAATGCTGAGGCTGGAAATCTCTGTAATCTTTGTGTGATGTAGTAGCCAGCTTAGCCAAACTTGCATTCTGACATGCAGTGAAATCAGGTTCTCCGTTTGCACCCTTTGTTGCCATGATGTAAGTCAAATCAGTGCCTTCCGCGTTGTTCTTAATAATTCTGATACCATAGGTCATCTTTCTCTCAGTCACTCCTGCAATCTTCCATCTTCTGACATCAAAATATCTGAAGTTTTCAAATGCAAGCTCAATCTGACGCTCATGATATAATCTAGTCTGAAGCGCTGTACCTGATTCAGTTACGTGAGGCATCATTACATCTTTTCTGTCTCTTACCTTATTGATATAATCACGGCAGGTAGCATCATCTCCCAGATTATATGCGCACTCTGCGTAATCCAGATAGAATTCTGCAAGACGGAACCAAGGATACATAACATTAGGGTTATCTCCCTGACCTTCACTAACTTTTCCGCCCCATATCAAGAACTTTCTAATCCAATATCCTGTACCCTGAGTACCATTGGAATTACTGAAGAAGTTATCATTCTTTATAGCACTGGTAGCACCCTTTGCAATTTTAATAGTAACAAGGCTATCCTTTGTTCCATTGTTGAACTTAAACTGAGAACCATGATAAAGAATTGAAAGATAGAATCTTGGATCTCTTCCAACATAAGGGTTCTTAGGGTCAAAACCAGAACCATCTTCAAACGGTCTCTTGCCAGTAGCCTTCATTTCATACTCTTCTACCATATTTTCTGTAGGAGCAACACATGTCCAACCGCCAAAAGTAGCAGCAGGAGCCCAAAGCAATTGAGCAAATGAATAGCACTGTTCAGCAGCTGTTGAGTAAATATAATTCTGAGAAGTTGGCAAAATGTATGATGCCCATATTACCTCAGGAGAATTAACATCTGTCCAATATCCGTCATAAGTGTCATCCAATGAATAAGCGCCTGCCTCCGCTCTCTTAATAACCTCATATACAGCATTTTTAGCAGTAGTCCATTTATCTTTGCTGTATGCGCCATGCCAAGGGGTATCGGTAGGATCAGTTGGGTCATTAAACAGAGGAGATGCGGCAAACATTGCTACTCTTGCCTTCATAGCGCGGGCAGCATCTGCGCAAGCTCTTCCTTTTGTCGCAGCCTTGTCCGGCAACAACTCAATAGCTTTGTCCAAATCCGCATAAATGAATTTAACGCACTCGTCAAAATTGCCTCTTTCAATTGAATAGTCATCTCCAATGTTGTATGTTTTATCAACTATTGGGAAGCCGCCAATTCTCTGAAGCAAATTGCCGTAAGCCCATCCTCTTAAAAAGTAAACCTCACCTTTTAGCCTGTTCTTGGTCTCTGTAGAAATTGCTGAAGCGTTATCAATCTTCTCCAAAAACATATTCATATATCTGACATAAGTATAAACTCTGTTCCAGATATTTATGAATGTATTACGAGTATTGTGAGTAGAACCTCCTTCATTCAAGTACATAATTTTGGAGGGATCCATCTCGCCTCTGGAAATATAGTTGGTAGATGAACCTCCATATCTGAAATATGCCTCATCTGTACATGCTGCAAGAGTACCCTCATTGTAAGGAATGCGGATTACAAAGTACATTGTGTTCACAAAGTTCTCGCACATTGCGTCATTGCTAAATACGTCTGTCTCTGAATAAGCATTCAAGGGTTTCTTGTCCAAGAAATCTTTGTTGCAAGATGTCATTGACAACGTAAATGCAAACAGTGTAAGTATAATAAATATTTTTTTCATAATCATATCAATATTAGAAGGTTACCTTTACACCTGTATTAAATACCCTAACCTGAGGATAAGCCTGCAAATCTGTGCTGTTAGTCTCAGGGTCAATCTCCTTAAGAGGTGAAATAGTAAGCAGGTTATAACCGCCTATGTAGAATCTAAGATTGCTGATTCCAATCTTGCTAAAGAAATCTCCGTGGAAATTATATCCAACTTCAACATTCTTTAATCTTATGAAATTAGCTTTTCTCAAATAATAATCTCCGCTGTATGATGCGCGAAGTTTTGGCTTGGAAGCCGTAGTGTTTGTCAAGGAGTAAGAGTCCTCATAAACAGACTTAAGGATGTTACCAACAGCAGGGTCATTGTTGACGCCCAAATCCAGTCTGGCGCGTCCTTGTCCCTGAAGCAATACCATAAAGTCAAAATCTTTCCATTTGCCTTCAAATGTAATACCATAAACAATCTGAGGGATTGTGTTATAAGGACTTCTGTAACGGTCATTGGAAGTAATCTGTCCATCACCATCTTTATCTTGCAAAATAAAGTCTCCAAGGTTCTGTGATTTAGTATGAGGATATTTATCCAAATCTTCCTGAGTTCTGAACATGCCAATTACATGATAGTAAAGTCCGGAACCGATAGGTCTGCCAGTCTGATTCATATAACTTCTGTCAGTTACAAGATTTCCTGCAGCATCATAAGTGCTCCAAGGAGTTTCATCCATGTAAATAACTTTGTTTCTTGCGTATGTAAAGTTTGCAGAAACTCTGTAATAGAAATCACTTCCAACATTATTTGAATGACTCAACTGAATTTCAATACCTCTGTTCTCAACTTTTCCGATGTTCTCATCAGGAAGGTTAGAAGATGACATTCCTGTGTAATTAGGTATAGTTGAGTTTCTTGTGCAAAGAATATCACTTCTCTTTGTCTTAAATACCTCTACTTCAAAACCTAACATTCCATTCCAAAGAGTACCGTCCAAGCCAAAGTTCCAAGTCTTTGCTCTTTCCCAAGTTACGTTCAAGTTAGGGATTGTGCCGGGAATAATACTAGATGATGTAGTGTTGCCAAATACAGGCTTGTTGCTAGATAAGAAAGTTGTCAAATACTGGAAAGAAGAGATATTATCATTACCAACTTCTCCGTATGAAGCTCTAAGTTTCAAGTTGTTAATCCAAGTAAAATTATCCTTTATGAAAGGCTCCTCAGAAATTCTCCATCCTGCGCTAACTCCAGGGAAGAAGCCCCAGCGGTGTCCGGAAGGGAAGTTCTCTGAACCGTCATAACGGAAGATTGCAGAAACCATATATTTGCCTTCATAGTCATAATTCAAACGGCCAAAGTAACTTCTTCTTGCAGTCTCAACCGCATTACCATTTACCTTAAAGTTTGCATTATCCGCGCTTCCTGCAAATAACTGATCTATTGCGTCTGAATCATAAGAAATGTTTGCAGACATAAAATAATCCTGATGGTACTTGTTCTGCTCAACACCAACCATTGCGCTAACGTGATGTTTCTCAAAGAATGTTCTGTCATAGTTTACAGTAGCATTCAAAGTCATCTGATGATTGGTAGTATAATACTCATAAAGAGCTGGCGTAGAGAAATAACCGGTAGCAAGAAGATGGTCATAATTTCCAGTCTCCTTATTATAGTTGTAGCCCCACCATGGAGTCTCCCAAAGTTTTCTGAAAGTAGATGTCCAGTCATAAGCCGCGTGGGCCTCAACCCACAAACCTTCAGTAACAAAAGGCATGTCCAGTCTCAATGTTGCAGTTGTGTTCAAACGGTCTAGAGTTGTCTTGTCATAACCGGTCTGGTCTGTAACCAAAACAACAGGGTTTGTACCGCTCTGTACCAATCCGTTAGGATAGTATGCAGTAGATAGAGGAGAACGTCTTGCTGCCATGTAGAAAATACCGTAATTGTCAGAAGAGAATGCTGAATAATCTTTGTGCTGCTGTCTGCCTGAGATATCAACGCCAATCTTTAAATTCTTTGCCACTCTTGTATCAACGTTTGCGCGGAAACCCGCTAAGTCATACTTAGTTGCACTCTTTCTGTAGATACCGTCCTGCATTTGTCCGTTTGCAGATACAAAGTAATTCATGCTCTTTGAACCGCCGGAAATAGTAATACCAAATTTATGCTGGAAAGAAGCCGGTTTAATAATCTCATGGAACCAATTTGTGTTTGGATATTCAACCCTGTTGGAACCATCCCTAATTGCTTTGATTTCATCGGCAGAATACGCATCAGAAACACCATCAAGTTCATTTGCCTGGTTGTATGCAGCTGCATACTGATTAGCATCGCACAAATCAAGAAGCCTTGTAGCATGCTGAATACCAAGATCATAACTGAAAGTAATAACTGGTTTCTGATCCAAGTTGCCTCTCTTTGTCGTAACCAAGATAACACCGTTTGCAGAACGTGAACCGTAGATTGCAGCGGATGCATCCTTCAAAACAGTAATACTTGCAATGTCCTCAGGATTAATACGGTCCAAGTTCTCACGGCCTGCTATACCATCGATGATGATAAGAGGGCTGTTATCTCCCAGAGTACTGCGTCCTCTGATGAATATTGTTGTACCATCAGCTCCTGGCTCACCTGAACGGTTGTTGATGATAACGCCGGGAAGACGTCCTGCCAAACCTTGTGAAAGGTTAACGGAAGAGTTCTTCTCCACAGTTTCTCCTTTTGTTGAAGTGACGGAACCAGTCAAAGTGACTTTTTTCTGGCTGCCATATCCGACTACAACTACATCATCAAGTTTTACCAATTCAGCTGTCATTTTGATTGTCATTCCATCTGAAAGGTTGCTAACTGTTACTGTCTTAAAACCAAGACATTGAACAGAGATAGCCTTACCTCCGGCATTAATTGTAAAGTTACCGTCGGCATCAGTTGTTGCGTACTTGTTGGTACCAACAACTTGAACAACTGCTCCGGGAACCGGAGTGCCGTCAGCTGCATTTACAACAGTACCTTTAATAGACTTGTTTTGAGGAATTGCCTCTAGAGTCCTAGGCTCAGTCTTAGAAGGAGCCGTCTGCATAGAAGCATTGTTAGTGCCTCTATACAACATAGTGGAAGCCGTTTGCTTCTGATTTCTGACAGATACCGCGCCGCTCAAATCATACTGAGCAAATACGGGAGCTGCAAAAAAGCAGATGCAAACCATTGTGATTAAAGACCTGGTCAAGGTCTTAATCTGGAATACTTTTGTGTTGAATTCCATAGGTATTGTTTTAAATCATTTAAAATAGTTATCAGGTTTGATTTTAGAACGCCGCAAAAATACAAGAAAAAAGGGGGTTTAACAATTTTGTAACAGTTTTTTTTGTATATTAGGCCAACTAAAAATCGCGTTCAGAACGCAGTAAAAACAAGAAAAGATATGATGAAAGAAAAACTGTCAAGAGCTATAAAAAATGTAACTCTTTGCTTACTAACATGTTTGTGCACCCTTCCCGCATGGTCGCAGGAATTGGTTGTGATGGAATCGCCAAAATACCTTAAAGCAAATGATTCAATATTTGTTTTCACACCTTCCGGTAAAAAACCTCAAGCAACTGTGATTTTGCTGCACGGATGGGGCGGAAGTTATACCAATTGGACAAAGAGCAATGACCTGCAGAGTCTCAGCGACAGCACCGGTTTTAGATTTATTTGTCCCGACGGATTGAAGGACAGCTGGTACGTTAACTGGGCTGATACCAGCAAGATGCAGATGCGTGACTTTCTGAATAAAGAATTTATTCCGGAGATGTATAAGAGGTACAACCTTAATCCGGAGACTACATTTATTGACGGATTGAGCATGGGAGGACACGGCGCAATTAACGTATTCATAGATAATTACGATAAATTTAAAGCTGCCGGCAGTTTGAGCGGAGTGCTTGATTTGCAGCTTGCTTATGACACATTCATTAAAAAACTCTTATTCAAATCTTGGAAACAGGATGTTGCAGCAGAGCGGGAAAAGGTTGTGGGTCAAGACACTGCAAGGTTCAACAATGAGAGCGCAGACAGGAGAATCAAACTTATTGCGGGCAAGCAAAAAATGATTGTTGTATCTTGCGGATACTCAGACTTTTTTGCCCCTTGTACAATATCTTTCGCACAAGCATGCAGGGCAAATAATGTACCTGTAATTGAAACGCTGAGCCCCGGAGTTCACTCATGGTCATTCTGGAAATATGCTCTAGACCAACATATTATGTACTTTAAAAGAATAATGGACGGCAAAGAGATGGGGTATGATAACGGAAGAAAAATTGATAAAGTAAAACCTGCAGTTCCAAAACAAAACGGCTCTCCGGAACTATTAGTGATGCAATCTCCTAACTATCTGAAATGCAATGACTCCATATATATATTCACACCGGAAAACGCACAGCCTCACGCAACAATAATTCTGCTGCACGGGTGGCAGGGAGATTATAAAGCATGGAGCGACAAAGTTGATATTCAGTCTGTTTGCAATGAAACAGGTTTTAGAATTATTTGTCCAGACGGATTTTACAACGGCTGGTACATGAATAATTCAGATAAAAATAAAATGCAGTCAAAAGATTTCTTTAACAAAGAATTCTTTCCACAAATTTTTGCAAAATATAACCTTGACCCGCAAACCACTTTCATTGACGGATTGAGCATGGGAGGACACGGCGCTATTACGTTATTCATTGATAATCAAAAGCTTTTCCGTGCGGCAGGCAGCATGAGCGGAGTACTGGATTTGAATGACTGCTACAATCACTATGCGGAACCCAACAAACTTTCCACAGGTCTGTCTCAAGACATGAAAAAAATAGTTGGCGATGACCTGTCCAGATTTTCAGAAGAGAGCGCAATATCTAGAGTTAACAAGATTAAACGCAACAATAAATTCATCGTTGTTTCTTGCGGTTACAATGACTATATGTCAAAGGAAGCGGGAGAATTTTGCACAGCGGCAGGAAAAGCAAAAGTGCGCTGGATTGAGACTTTAAGTCCCGGATATCACTCTTGGAGATTTTGGAATTATGCACTCTCACAGCACATTTGGTACTTTCAAAGGATACTTGATGGAAAGGGAATGGGGTTTAAAAAGTAACAAAGTGTAAAAAAAACGTAACAAAAAATTTGATTTTAGATTTTTTTTCTTATCTTTGATTAGGCTTTTACGCAGTCATCGCTAAACCTAAAGCGAACTGGTGGTTAAAAATATAACTAAACTATATATATGTAACAAAACAAAACAAACCAAACTAAATTAAATCTTATGAAAATTAAACTTTTGATGACGGTCCTTTTACTGACTCTGACGAGCGCGTTGTTCGCACAGAAGTTGACAGTTAAAGGTACTGTAAAGGACGCGGCCAACGGTGAGCCGCTAGTCGGAGCTTACGTTCAGGTTAAAGGAACCAACGTTAACGCGATGACCGATGTTGATGGAAAGTATTCCATCAGCTGTCCTCAAAATGCAGTTTTGGTGTTTTCCTATATAGGATACAACAAAACTGAAATTTCTGTAAACGGAAGAAGTGCTATTGACGTAACGATGCAATCAGCCAACGTACTTGATGAGGTTGTTGTTACGGCAATGGGTATGACCCGCTCACAGAAATCTGTGGGTTATGCTACTTCCACAGTGAAGTCTGATGACCTGACCAACGCCAAATCATCTGCCCTTATGACGGGTATTCAGGGAAAGGTTGCCGGTGTTCAGGTATCTTCACAAGGAGGCACAGGTTCTTCACAGAAAGTTGTGGTCCGCGGCTATTCTTCATTCTCCAGCAATAATCCACTTTATGTTGTTGATGGTATCCCTATGAGTAACGGCTTCTCCGGTTCAAGCAATTTCCATGATTCAGTCGACTTTGGAAACGGCGCAAATGACGTTAACCCAGACGATGTTGAGAGCATGACTATTCTAAAAGGTGCCTCAGCAACAGCTCTTTACGGTTCACGTGCAGCAAACGGAGTTATCATGATTACAACAAAGCGCGCTAAAGAAAACCGCCTTGTTGTTAACTATGATTTCTCATTAATGGGTTCCAACGTATTGAGAGTTCCTCAGGGACAGGATATGTTTGGACAAGGCTGGCCTGTATTTGACGCAGCAGAGAACGGATCTTGGGGTCCTAGAATGGACGGCAGAATTCAGGAATGGGGTCCTTGGGCTTATTCAGTTGAGAATGCAACTTCAAAACCTAATGGGTTCCAAGTTCTTTCAAAGCCTTTCTCATTTGCAAAGGATAATATCCGCAAATTCTATACATTTGGCAATGAGATTACAAACAACATTTCAGTTGCTGCCGGCAATCAAGATTTGGGTATGGTATTCTCTTATGGCAACACAAATGCTAAGGGAGTAATGCCAAACAAGGCAGACACCTATAATAGAAATACATTCTCATTCCGCGGCAATGCCAAGTATAAGAACTTCTCTATTGACGCAAACATCAACTACGTAAGAAAGGATGCAAAGAAACCTTCTGCTGGACAAGGAAATGATGGAGCATCTATGTTCCAGGAGATTCTACAGTACGGCGCAGATATTTCTTTCAAAGCTATGAAGGACTATAATGATGTCCACTTCAACCCAGATAACTTCTATACATTCTATGCAGAAAACCCTTACTGGGTTGTAGATCACAACAAGAACGTATATCAGGATGATAGAATCTATGGTAAAATTGATATTAGCTACCAGATTATCAAAGGTCTAACCGCAGAAGCACGTATTGGCGGCGATTTCACAAGCTCCAGAACAAAGAGATGGAATGAGAAACACGTTATTCCAAGCGATGCATGGGCATACGGCAGCAAATCAGATCTTGCAGGTACTTATTCAGAAGATTACGACAAACAGGAAGAGTTGGATGCTACCGGTATGTTAAAAGCAGATTATAAATTGACAGAAGATTTAAATCTAAATGCCGTTGTTGGTTATGACATTAATCAACGTACATTCTCTTACTTGGACTCTTATCTATATGGTCTTAGTACACCGGGATGGTTCAGTCTTGCAAATACAACATCAAGCCCTACAACAACTTCTTATTATCAGAGAAGAAGACTTATGGGCGCTTTTGCACAGGCAGACTTAAGTTACAAAAATTGGGCATTCTTAACTGCAACAGCACGTAATGACTGGTCTTCTACACTTCCTATCAATGACAACCATTTCTTCTACTGGGGAGTAAACGGAGCCGTAGTATTTACAGATGCATTTGATCTTAAAGACACTCCTATCTCTTTCTTAAAGTTAAGACTAGCTTATGGAAAGACTGGTAATGACGCTCCTCTTTACAGAACATCAGGTATCTATTCAGCTACTCAGATTGGATTAGGTTTTGGCTCTCTATACCTTCCTCTAGGTGGAGTTCTTGGTTTAACAGAAAGCAACTCTCTTCCTACAAAGAACTTGAAGCCGGAGATTACATCTGAGTTTGAGGTTGGTCTAAATATTAATTTGTTTAACAACAGATTGACTTTTGATGGTGCATATTATGATAAAAATACTAAGAATCAGATTATTGCAGCATCAGTTGCACCAGAAACCGGATATACTACTCAAACACGTAACGTTGGTAAAATTGGCAACAAGGGTGTTGAAATTATGTTAGGCGGTACACCTATTAAATCCGGAGATTGGAAATGGGATATTGGTATGACATTTACAAAGAACTGGTCAAAGGTTAAAGAGTTGTGGGATGATGTAACATCTTACACTTTGACAAGTGCATACAGTGTATCTTACGTAGCAGTTGTTGGAAAACCTCTAGGAGAATTCCAGGTACCTGCAATTGCAAGAGATGATCAGGGAAGAGTTATAGTTGGTTCTAAGGGATTCCCTCAAATTGATGCCAGCAAGAAAGAAACTGTTGGAACATCAGCTCCAAGATTCCAGATGGGATTTACAACCAAGATCACTTGGAAAGACTTATCTCTTTCTGCAGTTGTTGATTGGAGAAACGGCGGATATTTCTACTGCTATACAGCTCAATTGTATCACTTTGCAGGAAATGCTACTCCAACCGTTTACAACAACCGTGCTCCGTTCATCTACCCTAACTCTGTTAGATTAAATGATGCAGGTACAGGATATGTTGAGAATGATATCCCTATTACATCTTACAACACTTACGAGTACTACAATAATGCAAAGAACACAGCTTATTACAGAAATTGGGTTCTTAAGAAGGATTATGTAAAACTTCGCGAACTTGTACTTTCATACAATTTACCTAAGAGTATTTGCGAAAAGACTGGTTTCATTAAAGGTATCACAGTCAGCGCTATTGGAAGGAACTTGTTTATGTGGACTCCTAAGGAGAACAACTATGTAGATCCAGAGGGATCAAACTATGGCAATGACCTTCAGTCTGAATTTGGTGAATTTGCTGCAGCACCTACGAATAGAACATTCGGAGGCAGCATAAAAATTACCTTCTAAATCTTAACACAGAAAGAATATGAAAAATATGATAAAATACATTTCCGTCATAGTTGTAGCAGTTTTGATGTGCTCCTGCAAAGGCGGATTTATGGATATAAACAAGAACCCTAATTATCCTGAGACCGTAACGGATCCATTGATGTTACTTCCTTCTGGGCAGATTCAGGTTGCAGCGATAGTTGGAGGAGACATGGAGCTAGTTGGTTCACTATGGAGCCAGCACTACACTCAGAATAATGCATCTAACCAGTACAACACTACTGTAGATTATTCTATTACAAATACTTCTTATCAACGTTTTTGGTCTATTCCTTATGCAGGCGCAATACCTGATTTGACAAATGCAGTTAAATATTCTGCTGCTGCCGGAAACGCAGACAACCTATTTGTAGCATCAGAGACCATGTTATGCTTCATGTATCACATACTAGGAAGCTGGTATGGTGATATTCCTTACACTGAGGCAGCACTTGGAAATGCAAACCTTACTCCAAAATTTGATGAGGGATCTGCAATTAATGATGATCTTATCAAGAGGTTGGAGAACGTTATTTCAAAAGCAACTTCAGCAGCAAACGCTGCTGTAGATATGTCAGGCCAGGATATAGTTTTTGGCGGTAGCGTTAAAAATTGGATTGCATTTGCAAAGACTTTGAGACTAAAACTTATGATGCGCAACTGGAGCAAGTATTCTTCAACTATTGCCACAGCATTAGATGCCGGCGGATTCTTAACTACAGATGCTAAGATAGCTACATTTGTAAATGAAGAGAACCATTCAAATCCTCTTTTTGAGAATGATAGAAGAAAACTTAATGCTACAAGAAACATGGTAGCCTGCAACACTTTGGCAAATTATTTAAGAGCCAATGCAGACCCTCGTATTAAAGTTTTCTATGATAAAACATCTGGTGCATATCCAAGCAATGAGGCAGGTTATCGTCTTGCTACAGGCATTAGATATTCACGCGCAACACTAGCTGCAACTGACCCTGTATATTTTATGTCAGAAGCAGAAAGTTACTTCTTGCAGGCAGAGGCTTGGGCTCGTCTTGACAAAGCATCAAAGGCTCAGTCTTTCTATGAGGCTGGAGTTAAAGCTGCATTTGACAGATGGGGTTATGATTGTTCAACTTTCATTGCAACAGGCGGAGTTTACGCATTTGACGCTACTTCTCAGGCTACAATGTTAAAGTGCATCCTTACTCAGAAATGGGTTGCTGCTACACGTTGCCAAGCATGGGATAGTTTCTTTGATATCACAAGAACAGGCATTCCTGCACTTGGAACTAAGTTAACTTCTGAGGCTGGTTATGTAAGCGGAGAATTAGTTCCTGTAGTAGATTCATCTCTACCTGCAGATCAATTCCCTCACAGAATGCTTTATCCTAAATCATCCTCTGACTATAATACTAACACACCAACCGTTAAGATTGAAGCTAAACAGTGGTGGCAGAAATAATAACACTTAAATGTATAAAGAAATGAAAAGATTTATTACATATATTGCAGTTGCATTCCTGGCTGTGGCCGGCCTATCTTCATGCGAGACATACGGGAATTATAGTAAGGACATGTCTCCTATCTATCCGCTTTGCGGTGAGTGGGCATCCACAGTAACAGATCAAACTGCAGGTACAAGCTTCACCACTTACGTTGTTACCTCCGATGTTGCAGCTAAAACTACAACAGATATGTGGGTTGTTATTAACACGGGTGATGAGAATGGCACAAAATGCAAAATTCAATGCGATGTCAAATCTCTAACTTTCTCCGGCAGCGGTCCTAACACATTGGAAGGCGGAACCAGCACAATTACAGACGGTAAAGTTGTTGTTGACGGTGCAACTCCTCCTAGCGGCGGAAAGGCTGATTATATGGAGATGACTTATACTTCATCTGTAACAGGTCATACCTATAAAATTACCGGTTTCAGAAGAACATTCCAGCCGGGAGATGAGCTATAAGAGAGTATCTTAAATAACTTATAGAGATTATATGTTAGTGGGGGACGCGAGTCCCCCGCTTTCTTTTTGTTAAATTTGCGAGGTTTAACAAAAAATCATGAAGAAACTACTCCTGTTTACAATAGTATTTTTGATACCTGTCTGCCAGCATGCAACAAACATTAATCTGCAACCTGCTTTGCAGCAGACTGCAAACAAACAACTGGCTACAGTACCCCCTGTGCAGCGTATCTCAGTACGCCCTGTGCAACAGCTCATTGAGAGGATAACACCGGGCCGCTCAGGTAATTTTGAGCTGCAGATAGCACCGGCAAAAGAGTTCCCTGCAAGCAAATATGAAGGGACACCCTATTCAATTTATAAAGCTCCCGACGGAAAAATTTTGCTGCGCAGCACAGAGAAGATTGGCTTATGCGTAGCTTATTATCAATACCTTAGAGAGTACTGTGAGGTTTCCCTCTCCTTCTGCGGAGACAACCTCAAATTGCCTGAAAAACTACCGCTGCCATCTGAAAAAATCAACGGCCGTATCAACGGGAAGTATCGCTCATTTTTCAATTACTGTTCCTTCAGCTACACCGGAGCGTGGTGGAATTGGACTGATTGGCAAAGAGTTATAGACTTCATGGCCATGAACGGCATCAACATGCCACTGCAAGTTGTTGGACTAGAGGGTGTTTGGTACAATGCGCTGCTCAGAATAGGTTATTCAGACGAGCAAGCCAGAGAGTATCTTTGCGGCCCCGCCTACTTTGCATGGCAATGGATGACAAACATAGAGAGCTTTGCGGGACCGCTTCCAAAGAGCTGGATTGAGAGCCATATCAAACTTGGCAAACAGGTCACCGACAGGGAATTAGAGCTGGGCATGCACCCTATTCAGCAAGGATTTTCCGGAGGGGTTCCCGCAAGATTTAAAGAGATTTATCCGCAGGCAAACATTCAGATGAAAGAGGATTGGTGCGGCTTTGCACCTGTAGCTCAGCTAGATCCGACAGATCCGCTGTTCATGAAATTTGGAAAAATATTTTTTGAAGAGGAGAAAAAACTCTACGGGCTTCACGGATTTTATGCAACGGACCCATTTCACGAGAGCACCCCTATCTCTACGGATAGCTCTTATTTACACGGAGTTGCAAAGGCCGTATTAAAACTCTATCGGGAGACGGATAAAAATTTTAAATACTGGATTATGCAGGGCTGGACCCCTACAAAGGAGATAGTTGAGGCTACTCCAAAGGACTCTCTTATTATTCTGGATTTGGCTGATCCTCAATATACTCCGTCAAAACCTGGAGAGAAAAAATTCTGGGGTTATCCATACCTGGCAGGTAATCTTCACAATTTTGGAGGGAGAATCAACATGCACGGAGACATAGAGGCACTAGCTGATAATCAGTACACTATGGCGGCAGATGATGGTTCTCCTGTTGTGGGCAGCGGAATTTTTATGGAGGGAATTTGCCAGAATCCGCTCTATTATGATTTGGCATTTGAGATGCCAGTACATCAAAATAAAGCAGATATGATTGAATGGCTGCACGGATACTCCGTAAGACGCTACGGATATGTTTCAGACAACACACTTGATGCACTTATCCGCCTGTGGCACAACCCTTACCGCAGAGGAACCAACGGCACTGAAAAGAGCTCAATCATTGCCGCGCGTCCGGCGCTGCATCCAAAAAAGTCCGGTCCAAATTCAAATTTTGGAATTCCATACAGCCAGGATACGCTAATAATTGCAGAAGATTTTCTGCTTGGCTGCGATCCTATAACTGACGGATATATGTTTGATATAGTGGATATTCAGAGACAAATCATGAGCAATCTTGGACAAGGGCTGAATAAAAAAATTGCAGAGGCGTTTGAGAGCGGTAACATTACTGAGTTTGACAAGCGCACTGCAGAATTTTATGAACTGCTTACAGATTTAGATTCACTTGTCGGCACTCGCAGAGAGTACAGTTTTGAGGATAAAATTCAGAAAGCACATTCATGGGCTACAACGCAGCAAGAGTCTGATTTATATGATTTTAATCAATCCATGCAAGTTACCCAGTGGGGACCGGTACAAGTTCAACAAACAAATATTAGCGCCACCAACAACGGCAACAATTGCAGCGGCAAGGCACAATTTGACGGACAGGACATACCGCAAAGCTGGTACGGAAGAGACGTTTTGTTTGATTACTCTTGGCGGGAATGGAGCGGTTTAATAAGGGAGTATTACCTTCCTCGCTGGCAAATGTTTTACAAGATGTTGCGCGGAAAATTAACGGACGGCAGCTGGAAAAACTATCGGGAGTATGAAGAGAATTTACCGCGCACTTCCGGCAGGGAGGCTATAAATGCGGATGATTTTTACAGCTCAATGACAAAGATGGAGTATAAGTGGATAAGTACTCCAAAACACTATTCTCCAATGAAATACGGCAATGAATATACTGTTGCAAAAAGGATGTTTGACAAGTGGGAGAAAGAGGCTTATGCAATGGCAGAATACTCGCGACAGAAATAAACTTAAAGAGATGAAAAAAGTAATCAGAAAGACAATAGCAATTATTATTTGCGCTCTTGCTTCAGCTAATATATTGAGCGCAGAGCAGGTAATAAAAAACGATAAAACAATGAAAGCAATTGATAATAAGATTAACAGAGATAAAAAGATTAACAGAGATAAGAAAGTTTGGGCATGGATGGGATCTGTTGGTCCAATGACAGATGCGGCGGCAGATTCAATTTTTGCTAAGGCAAAAGAGACCGGCATTGACGCACTAATAATGGAGGTGCACGGAGGTAATCCCGTTGGCATGTTGGACACAACGGATTTTACTGATTACGCGGCAATTGCAGCCACAAAGAAAGCTGCCGCACTTGCTAAAAAATACGGCATTGAACTTCATATCTGGATGTGGATTATTAACCGTTGTGAGAAAAATTTGCAGGCAGCTCACAGAGATTGGTATCAAGTGAACGCAGAAGGAAAATCTTGTCTGGACTACAACATGTACGGAGTTGACCACTACAGATGGCTATGTCCGTCTCAACCACAGGTACTTGAGTATCTAAAAGATAGAGTAAATGAAATTGCGGAGATAGACGGAGTTGCAGGCATAAATTTGGATTTTATCAGATACCCGGATGCAATTCTTCCGGCCGGACTTTGGGAACTTAGAAAAGTGCATCAAGATAAAGTATATCCTCAGTGGGATCACTGCTACTGCCCGTACTGCAGAGAGCAGTACAAAAACAAGAGAGGCGTAGACCCACTTGATATTCAGAATCCTACAGAAGACAAGTATTGGATGGAATACCGTTATGCAGCTGTTGTAAAAATTGCAAATGCTCTTGCGGATGTGATTCACAAGCATCATAAAATTGCCAGTGCTGATGTGTTCCCTTCTCCGGATGTTGCACGCAAACTGGTAAGACAAGACTGGACTAAATTCACCCACTTGGATATTGTCTTTCCCATGATTTATTATCAATTCTATAATGAACAGGCAGAGTGGATTATAACGGAGACAAAAGAGGGTGTTAAAGGGCTTAAAAAGAGCGGGTCAAATGCATATCTTTGCAGCGGCATATATGCTGATGAAGAATCGGCTCCATACTTAAGCACTATATTTGACTACGTCAGAGGTGCCGGTTCTGAGGGAATTAGCATTTATGACCTGGGAAGCGCCATTAAAACGCCGGGATATTGGGAAGCATTAAAAACAGCAATAATTAAATTTAAAGAATAACCAATAACTGCTTAAAAACAAGCCAATCACTGCACAAAGAATAAAACCATGACAAAGAAAACAAAAGGAATAATTGCCCTGTCGGCCGTGTGCATTCTTGCCATTGCAGCAGCCGCAATCATCATTATTGTTGCCAAAAAGAGAGAGAACAACCACGTATATTCCGTATATATAGGAGCTTACGGAGACAAGGCGGTTAAATACAATTTTAATTGCAGAACTCTTGAAATGTCAAAGCTTGCAGATTATGATGATGCAAACCCATCATTTATTACTCTTTCTCCCGACAGCAAATTCTTATTTGCAGTAAGCGAGAATGCCGCAAAATCCGGAGTCAGCTCATTTAACAATTCCTTTACCCCGACAAAGGTAAACCGCAGAAAAGATATTGGCGTAGATCCTTGTTACATAACATATTACAAGAATTATCTAATGACTGCCAATTATGGCGGAGGCAGCATCTCTTTATTTCCGGTAGACACAAACGGCAACATTAAGCAATGCTCTCAAATAATAAAATTTCTGGGAAGCGGTCCAAACAAGGCAAGACAATCAGGGTCGCATATTCACACCGTAAGAATTATTAAAGGCAAAGATACTGGGAATGATTATGTTATGGCAACAGACCTGGGGTGTGACAAATTGTATTTCTTTAGGTTTGGCAATGATTCTTTAAAGCGCAAAAACATGAAATTGTATTGGTGCGATACGGCATCCTACTCTGTACCGGCCGGATATGGTCCAAGACATGTTGAATTCAGCAATAACGGACAATACATGTATTTGCTTTGCGAGCTAAGCGGAAGGATTCTTGTTTACAACATAAATGAGAAAGGGAACAATCTGGTGCTTAATCAGATACAGGATACTTTATCTGACCGCATGAGTGCTGCCGCAAGCGCAGATATTCACATGCATCCCAACGGAAAATTTCTGTACGCATCCTGCAGAAAAGTCAGAGACGGTATCTCAATTTTCCAAGTTCATTCAGATGGAACTCTGTCCAAAATTGGATACCAGATTACGGGTTCCGGACCCAGAAATTTTGCAATAACTCCAGACGGAGACTTTATGCTTGTTGCATGCCAGCAAGACCATGAGGTTCAGGTATTTAGAATCAACAAGAAAACAGGATACCTGACCAACACAGACAAAATCTTAAAGCTTAACAATTTAGAGCCTGTCTGTATTTTAATCAGATAAATTTGTTGCAGGAATAACAAACCAGAAAGTAGAACCTTTCCCAAGTTTTGAATCCACGCCAATCTCGCCTCCCATTTGCTCTACAATTGTACGGCAAATTGGAAGTCCCAAACCCGTCCCCTGCACAAACCTGTTAAGCTTAACAAACCTGTCAAAAACTTTGGATATATTTTCATCCTCTATTCCCGCCCCAGTATCAGACACATAGAACTTTATATGCTTGGCATCAAGCCATTTATAGCCAAATTTTATACTCCCGACAGATGTGAATTTTATGGCGTTCCCAATAAAATTTGTAAGCACTTGAGTGAGCCTAATCTTATCTGTAAGTATAACACACCTAGAACCATCTGGCTCAAAAGCAAGCACAACATCATTCTTAATTTTCAGCTGCATTGTGCGCTCAATATCACTGCATAAAATATTGATATCAATATTTGAATAAGAGAGTTCAACCATACCTGCCTCCATCTTAGACAAGTCCAAGATATCGCTTATCAGCTGGAGCAAAAGCTCGTTATTCTCCTTAACCAGAGCCATGTACTTATTCTTTTCTGTCCCATCCTCGGTCTCCATAATTAAATCTGAGAAACCAACAATGGCATTTAAAGGTGTTCTGATTTCATGACTCATATTTGCCAAAAATGCGCTCTTTAATTTATCCATTGCCTCAGCCCTGTCGCGAGCTTTAATAAGCGCATCCTGGTCCTCCTTAAAACTGGTGATATCATAATTCACGCCTATTACGTCTATATGATCCCGCTTAGGCTCATATTGGTTCACCATCAAGCTTTTGTAAATCCAGTTCCATTTATCTGAACCATCTGAACTGCGTATTCTCATCTCAGCAGAAAACTCCTTTGCCTTTCCGCGCTTTACATCCTCTAAAAATGCCATCAATTTTTCTCTGTCGTCCGGATGCATGCTGCGATAAACCCCCACAATATCTTTAAGAGGAGTTTTCTCATCCTCTCCCATATTCTTATACCACTGCTTTATTGCATACCCCTCATAATTAAGCAAATCCATCTTTGCGTAACCAATCTTTGCATAATCTGAAATCAAAGAGAAGAAATCTTCAAAGTCCTTTACCTTATTCATTGCCATCAAATGGTCCGTCTCCTCTATGGCAATTAGAAGATACCCGCTAAGAACTCCTTCATCATATAATTTGACCCTTCTAAAATTGATATTTGCAGTACCGTGTCTCTCAGAGACATATATTGGCGCATTCATTCCAAAACGATACTCGACGGAAAAATCTGAAATGTCATTATCGTTAAAAAGCTTGCTCTTGATTTCCTCTGTCAAATTACCATCATGTAAAAGAGAATACTTCCCCAAATCCTTGACATTTTTAAGTCCAAAAATTTTTAGGAAAGCATTATTTGCCTCCCGCAAAGTTCCGTTAATATCATAAATACCCTCTCCGATTGGAAAGTTTTTGAATATGTATGAAAATCTAGACTCGCTTTTGATTTTATCATGAAAAGTTTTCTTACTCTCTTCTTTTGCTCTGTTAAACTCTATGCACAGACCAATAATGTTGCTCAAAGTTACCAGCCAGCTGTAATCTTCATTATTCCAATTTATATTATCGGCAGTACAAACTCCCATGTAGCCCCATACTCCTTTAGTGTTAAAAAGTGGGATTGACATAAGAGACTGTAAACCATAGGCTTTAAACAAAGCATATTCTTTTCCGGCGTCGGCAGATAATGTACTCAACGCATTAATTATAAATGGTTGCCCGGATAGAATTTTCTCAAATCCATAAGGAAGATCGGCTCTATGAATAATCTTATCTGATTTCATAATAGAACGATACCCCTCTCTAACTACTTCATACTTACACTCTCTATAAGATTTATCTGCGCTAAACTCAAATAAGTACGCATTGCCTGCATTAAATAATTCAAGAATACTGTTAAGAATACTATTAATCACAACAGATTCATCCTCACCACTCATAAACTGTGACAATAGAACACTTATGGTTCCAATTTCAGTAACAATATCATTGCCCCTTCCTGCGCTCTTCTTTCTCATATTGCCGTAAGACACGCCTCTATCCGCCTCCGGAGCCGGAACTACCTGCATGGAGCCAAACGTACCATCACCGCTTTTGACATAAGACAGGAAATGTGTCTTAACCCATATAACGCCGCGTTCAGATTTTAAAGGAATTACATGATCGTTAAAATTCCTTTTAACCGGAGAATATTCATAGAAATCCCTCATTACAATTTCCCGATAGCCGTCAGGCACAATATCGGCAACGCTTTGAAATGGAATTGAATTACCCTTTAAACCTAGGAGTTGCGATATGTTTTCAGAAAAAATATATTTCTTATTCTCCATATCGGACTCCCACCACCCCAGCTGGGAATCATTAGATACCTCTAGATAACGGTCCAAATCAGACCGCATAATTTTTGTGGACTCTTTATCCTCGCTCATTATAACCTTGAAAGCGCATTTTATAATTTTTCAAAATTACGCATTTGGGAGCAGAAATACAATTATTTGCTATCACAATTTTCCATGGAATAGTCTACGCACCTGTTAATGAAGGTAGTAAAGCGCACTGTCTCTTTCAGAAGGGCAGCCACTCTTTTTGCAAGCTTATCATCTTTAAACAGAAAATTTTCCGTCATTTTACAGCCCAAGGAAATTTCTTTAAGTTTCAATAATTTCTGCCACTCCGGATTTTTAACGTCCTCAAAACCTCTCGGCAGTTTTTTGTAAGCATCCCCGTCAAAAAGGGTAAAATGTTTTGCCTCCTTGATTGCTTTTACCAGCTCTCCGCCGTTAACGGAAATTTCATCTCTGATGCTTGCTATTACCTTAGGCTCAGGCATATACAGTCCAATATAAAGCATGCTTCCCTCAAAATAATCTTTTACCGCCGGCGGCTGCATGTGAAAATAATACCCTGCATAAGGTCCCTTCTTGCCCCCTTTTGTGATATAAAGCCCAATGTGATTCTTATAAGGCGTTTTATCCTTGCTAAATCGCATATCTCTGTAAATGCGATAAGTACACTCTTTCACAGTTAATCTGTCGGGATCTATATAAGGGTCAAACTTTCCAATCTCTATAATCAGCTGCTGCGCAAATTCATTAAATTTTGCCTGGCACTCAAGGTACTCTTGCTTATGGGCGGTGAACCAATCTTTATTGTTATTGCGGCATAAATGTTTGAAAAAATCATAAACATCCCGCATTGTTTTTTGACTCCCGACGGCTGTATTTTTCATGGTATTTAAGATTAGTATTCAAATTCAAAAAAGAGCGCTACAAAACGTACGTCAAAGGTACAAATTTTGGCTGTTTGTAGATTCATAGATAAAATAGTGCGGTTGGTGGGTATTCTTTCTTTATTTGTCTAAGTTTAAAGGATTTCAGCGATTTTTGCACCAAATTTGCCTCTGCAACGGTCAGAACATAAAAACCGTTTACATGGTTATGAAAAATATTATGGAAAGAATTTACAAAGTTTTTGTTGTTGCCGCCATTGTTTGCATTGCTGCCTGCATACCGTTTAAAGCAGAGGGCGCACAAAAAGCAGCAGTGAAAAGCAACGATACATTAACCGTTCAAAAAGTCTGGACGCTTAAACAATGCACAGATTATGCAATGGAAAATAACATCACTTTGCAGCAGAGTAAAATTGACGCAGACAATGCTGCAATTGATGTTAAGACGGCAAAGGCGGCAAAGTACCCTTCCGTATCCGCCTCCTTAGGACAAAATTACAGCGGAAATTACTTTAACAACGGTGCATCAGAAAAGAATGCGTACTCAGGAAGTTACGGCGTCTCTGCCAAGTGGACCCTATACAACGGAGGATATCTTAACAATATGGTAAAAGAGAAGGGCATAACAAAGCAAATTCAAGATTTGACATACACAAAGAACAGACTGGACCTTAAAGTTGCAGTAGCACAGTATTATGTGCAAGTGCTTTATGATATGGAAAATATAAAAATCAGGCAAGAGTCCCTTGCCTCTTCCAAGGCTCAATGGGATAGAGGAAAAGAATTTCTAAAGGCGGGCAACATGTCAAAAGCGGATTGCGCAAAACTTGAGGCTCAGTACAATGCCGATAATTATCAGCTGGTTACGGCACAGAGCACTTATGACAGCGATATGGTAAATCTTAAGAACGCTCTTAAGCTGGAGAGAGAAGAAATGGGCGTTGTCACGCCGGAAATTTCTGAAGATAAGGTACTTGAGACCATCCCAGACCGCGGAAGCGTCTTTGCAAAGGCCATGAATTTAAGACCGGAAATTGAGATAAGCCAATTGTATATTAAGAACGGCGAGCTTGAACTGGCTAATGCAACCTACAGTCCCACCATCTCTCTTAATGCAAGCAGCGGAACAAACAATATAAGCGGCACAGGGACAAATTACGGCAAACAACTTAAGACTAATTGGACCAATACTATTGGCGTAACTCTCACTATTCCAATCTACAGCAACCGCTCATATAAGAGCGATGTAGAGAAAGCAAAGAACAATATCAGTTATTACAAGCTTGCGGCAGAACAGACGGAAAATGATATGTACAAGACAATAGACAATTTATATCTGAACGCTAAAAACACTCAGCAAGAGTACATTAGCGCAAAAGAAGCATACAGAAGCGCAAAAGAGAGTTATGATCTTGTGTGCGAGCAATTCAATCTTGGAATGAAAAACATTGTGGAGCTGGAGCAGGAGAAGAGTACATATCTAGCTGCAGAGCAACAAGTTGCACAAACAAAATACATGGCGCTTTATAATCTGCAGGTGCTTAAGTTTTATACAGGTGAAGAGATTGACATATAACAATTGAAATAAGATATTGCGCAAGAACTTTTAAAGATTCACAATATCTGTCGGGATAAGAAAAAAAAATAAAAAAAATAATAATATGAACAACAAGAAAAAAACAATTTGGGCAGTAGTAGCAGCTGTGGTTCTGATAGTTGCATGCGTGCTTATTTTTGGAAAGAAGAGTTCTAAAAGCGTTATATCTTTTAAGATGGAGACCGTTAAACGCGGAAATGTAAATAATACCGTTACCGCAACCGGTACAATTGAGCCTGTGGTAAAGGTAGAAGTTGGTACTCAGGTTTCCGGTATTGTTAAGAAACTTTATGTGGATTACAACAGCGTTGTTAAAAAGGGGCAGGTAATTGCAGAGCTGGATAAGACCACGCTAATGGCTGATTATGAGAGCCAAAAGAGCAGTTATGCAAAAGCGCAGAGTGACTATTCTTATCAGCTTAAAAATTACAACAGAGAGAAAATGCTGCATGACAAAGGACTTGTTGCGGACAGCGAATATGAATCTGCTTTGGACAGTTACCAAAGTTCTAAGAACACTTTGGCTATGTCCAGACAGAGCATGGAGAAGGCAAAGACAAATCTTTCTTATGCAACAATCACCTCCCCCATTGACGGAGTGGTATTGAGCAAGAGCGTTGAGGAAGGTCAGACAGTTGCTGCAAGCTTCAGTACGCCAACACTTTTCTATATTGCAAAAGACCTTACTCAAATGAGAGTTATAGCTGATGTTGACGAGGCCGACATAGGCAATGTAAAGGATGGACAGCGTGTTGAATTTACAGTGGACGCTTATGTTGGAGAGACTTTCAACGGAACTGTTACTCAGGTAAGACAGAATGCTACAACTACCAACAATGTAGTCACTTATGAAGTTGTAGTTTCCGCTCCAAATCCTGACTTAAAATTGAAACCCGGTCTGACTGCAAACATAACTATCTATACTGCAGAGAAGAACAATGTGCTTACAGTAAAGCCAAAGGCATTAAAGTTTGATCCTCAGCTATATGCAAAGAAGGGAGGGTACTCAATAAGCAAAGAATCTCAGAAGTATCTTGGTACTTCATCGGCTGCCGAGAATGGAGAAGGAATACTATGGACACTTAATAATAAGACATTTACAGCCATTCCGGTTGAGACTGGAACAAAAAGCAAAACTGCTGTTGAGATAACAAGCGGAGTACAAGAAGGTACAAAGGTTGTTGTAGAAATGAGCATGTCATCAACAGGGGATGCTGCATTAAGCGATTCAGATTCAAGCAGTTCAAGTGACCAAAGTTCCCCTTTCATGCCAAAGCATCCGGGAGAGAATAATAAAAAGAGCGGCAACGGCAGCAGCGGCGGAAATGGAGCAGGCCCCAGATAAAACTGTCGTGAAGAAATATTAACAATTGGATAACATCATGGATACCAATAATATAGCAAGTACGGGAGAGAAGAAGGTTGTGATTGACCTGCAGGACATCAAGAGAAATTTCCTGGTGGGAGATGAGATTGTGCATGCTTTAAGAGGAGTTAGCTTTAAGGTGTATGAGGGTGAGTTTGTGACAATTATGGGAAAGTCAGGCAGCGGAAAATCTACGCTGTTGAATACTCTTGGATGTTTGGACACACCATCCAGCGGAGAGTATTATTTGGATGGCGTTTCAGTTAGAACCATGAGCAAGCCGGAGAGGGCAATGCTGAGAAACAGAAAGATTGGATTTGTATTTCAATCATACAATCTGCTTGCAAAAACCACTGCTCTGGAGAATGTGGAATTGCCGCTGATGTACAACTCCGCCTATTCATCTGCGCAACGCAAACAAGCTGCTATTGATGCACTTACAGCAGTTGGACTGGAGGACAGAATGTATCATAAAAGCAATCAGATGTCCGGAGGACAAATGCAGAGGGTTGCAATTGCGCGCGCCCTTGTGAATAATCCTGCGGTCATTTTGGCGGATGAGGCAACGGGAAATTTGGACACAAGAACCTCCTATGAAATTTTAGTACTGTTCCAAAAGCTTCATGCAGAGGGAAAAACAATAATATTTGTGACACACAATCCGGATATTGCAATGTACAGCGGACGCAACATTACACTCAGAGACGGAAAAATTAAAGAAGAGACCGTGAACAGTAATATTCAGTCAGCCAAAGCTGCACTGGAGGCTCTTCCAAAAAATGAAGATGAATAAAACGGGGAGGATAAATTATGAACTGGGGAAATTTATTTAAAATAGCGCTTAAGTCCATAGCCAGCAATAAGTTGCGTACGTTTCTTACAATGCTTGGAATTGTGATTGGCGTTGGTTCTGTAATTACCATGCTCGCAATAGGACAAGGTTCCAAAAAGAGCATTCAGAGTCAAATCTCAAAAATGGGCAGCAACATGATTATGATTATGCCCGGTACAGACGTAAGAGGCGGCGTAAGACAAGAAGCCTCTTCTATGCAGACTCTTAAACTCGCAGATTATGAAAACCTAAAGGATGAGAGCGAATATCTTTCTGCAATTAGCCCTAATGTTTCTTCTAGCTGCCAGGCAATTTTTGGAGGCAACAACTACCATACAACAGTAAGCGGAGTTTCTCAAGATTATTTGTCAATCAGACAGTTGGAAGTACAAGACGGAGAGATGTTTGATGACACTGATATTAAGACAAGCGCAAAGGTTTGCATAATAGGCAAGACAGTCATAGACAATCTTTTTACTAACGGAGAGGATCCAATAGGAAAAGTTATTAGATTCGGCAATATTCCTATGACAGTCATAGGAGTTTTGAAATCAAAAGGATACAACTCCATGGGACAGGACCAGGATGATGTTGTGCTCTCCCCATACACTACTGTAATGAAGAGAATGCTTTCAGTAACATATCTTCAGATGATATTTGCATCGGCTGTATCTGAGGACCTTACAGATCCCGCAATTGCCGAGGTGAAAAATATCCTAAGAGATGACCACAAAATTCAGGCAAACCAAGATGATGATTTTACCGTCAGGAGCCAGGAGGAGCTAAGCTCCATGATGACATCCACCACCAATTTAATGACCATTCTATTGGCTTGTGTAGCAGGTATTTCCCTTGTGGTTGGCGGCATCGGAATTATGAATATTATGTTTGTCAGCGTAACGGAACGTACAAAGGAGATTGGACTTAGGATGAGCGTTGGAGCAAGAGGAGTAGATATTCTAACTCAATTCTTAATTGAAGCAATCATGATAAGCATAACGGGCGGCGTGATTGGCGTGCTTCTGGGCGTATGTTCATCATACGCAGTTAAAATCTTTGCAAACTGGCCTATTGCAATTCAGCCTCTTAGCGTTATCCTTAGTTTTGCCGTATGCACAATCACAGGTATCTTCTTTGGCTGGTATCCTGCAAAGAAAGCAGCCAATTTGGATCCTATAGAAGCTATCAGATATGAATAAAGAGAACAAAAAACAAAAATGGATTGGCGCTTTAGTCCAGGTAATTGCATGGCTAATTGTCTTTGCATTTCCTCTCCTGTTTGTAGAAAAGGACATGGAATCCGCCCTGGATATAAAGACCTTTTTTAAACATTCTATTGTACCGGTTGCATTTATAATTACATATTATATAAATACTTGCTGGCTTATTCCACATTATTTGTTTAAGAGAAGAGTTGCTACTTTTATTATCTCAAATATTCTGCTGATAGCTTTTATCTGCACAGGAATGAATTATTGGCAGCGCAGAGTTGTGGGACCAATGAATCAAACAGTTGTGATTGTAAAAACCTCTGACACTCAGAGTATACAAAAGCCTCTTCAGAAAATGCCACAAGCAATGGAACCGGGACCGGGCGGACCTGAAATCAGACCTTTTTACGGGAGGCCCGGAGGACCAAACGGAATAAGACCCGGGGGAAGAAGGGGCATCAGAAGGGGTCACAACAGAATGATTTTCATGAAGGATGCATTTTCTCTCATTTTCATTATCGGACTTGCATGTTCTATCAAAATGACGGAGCGCTACACAAAAACGGAAAAATCTTTGCGGGCGGCTGAAGAGGAAAAAGCAAAAGCGGAGCTGGATAATCTTAAAAATCAACTTAATCCCCACTTCCTTCTTAACACGCTAAACAATATCTACGCGCTCATTTCCATAGACCAGGATAAAGCGCAAGAGGCAGTTCACCAGCTGAGCAAACTTCTGCGTCATGTTTTGTATGAAGACCAACAACAATTCGTCCCCATACAGAATGAAATTGATTTTTTAAAGAACTACATAGAGCTAATGAAAATAAGACTATCCGGCAATTGTCAGGTAGTTTTTAATGCCGATATACAGACAAACAGCAATGCCAAAATTGCCCCGCTGCTTTTAATTTCTCTTGTAGAAAACTCCTTTAAGCATGGCGTTTCTCCAACTGAAAAAAGTTTTATTTTCATTAACATCACACAGATAACATTAGACATGCAATCCAAAATTTCATGTCTTATCGAAAACAGTTACTACCCTAAAGATGAGAGAGATAAAAGCGGTTCCGGCGTAGGGCTCAAACAGGTTCAGACCAGATTGGACCTTCTGTATAAGGATCATTACAAATGGGATAAGGGAATTGTGGATGTAGACGGAAAGGGAAAATTGTACAGATCCGTGCTTGAGCTGGACTCTTTTTAGTAGTTTTTTTTAGTTACATTTGCGTAATTATTAAACCATTAGCAAAGCAATGACACAAGTTAGGTGCGCGATTGTTGATGACGAGCCATTGGCGGTGGAACTGTTAAAAGGTTACGTCAAAAAAACTGATTTTCTTAAGCTGTCGGGAGCCTTCACAAATGCAATAGACGCTCTTGCGGCAGTTAAAAAGGGCGGCATAGATCTGGTATTCCTTGATGTACAGATGCCTGAACTTAACGGACTGGAACTAAGTAAGTTAATAAAAGAAGAAAATACCAATCCCGATAGAATCGCACTACCCCTTATAATTTTCACCACAGCTTTTGAGCAGTATGCAATAAGAGGTTACAAGGTAAGCGCTATTGGGTACCTGCTTAAACCTGTCTCCTACAAAGAGTTTCTTGAGGCGGCTTCAAAAGCGCAAAAAATATTAAATTCACTTAACGCCGCTTCAAACGGAGAACAGGCTCAAACCTCAGATTTCCTGTTTGTCAAGAGCGAATACAAAGTCATCAAAATCAACCTTGCTGATTTGGTTTATATAGAGGGACTTAAAGATTACATCAAGATATATGTAAAGCAAGAAAAGTACCCTATCCTCACCCTTATGGGAATGAAAGAGGCAGAAGACAAACTGCCAAAAAATAAATTCATGCGCGTCCACAGGTCCTATATTGTAGGGCTGGACTATATACAGTCTTTTGAGAAAGGGAGAATAGTAATTAAAAAAACAGAAGTTGGTGACGGCATAACTATACCTATAGGAGAGAGTTACAAGGATACGGTGCAATCGCTGATAAAAAAATAAAACACACGCGGCAATGCAGAACTTGTATGAAGTTTATAATATATTCCTTGTAGCAATGAGCATAACAGCGCTTATAGTCTTTATAGCGCTGTTTTTCGTTACGGCAGGTTACGGAAAATTCACAACCGCCAAATGGGGCGCATCCGTCAATAACAAAATAGGATGGGTGCTGATGGAGTCTCCGGTATTTTTTGCAATGCTTATTCTTTGGGTATGCTCCCCGCGCCGCTTTATGATTGCCCCGTTTGTAATGTTCTTATTGTTTGAGGCTCACTACTTTCACCGTTCGTTCGTTTTTCCGGCACTGCTAAAAGGGGAGAGCAAAATGCCCGTTTCAATAATATCCATGGGTGTGACATTTAACCTTTTAAATGCGGTAATGCAGGGCGGCTGGCTGTTCTATCTTTCAGCTCCCGACAGATATCCTGCTACTTGGCTTTGCACTCCTCAGTTTATTGCCGGAACAATTGTATTCATATTTGGGATGTTCATTAACGTGCAATCGGACAGCATAATACGCCACCTGCGCAAACCCGGGGACACAGCCCATTATCTTCCTCAAGGAGGGATTTATAACTATGTTACAAGCGCAAATTATTTTGGGGAAATTATGGAGTGGACCGGCTTTGCAATCTTGACTTGGAGTGCCGCGGGTGCGGTATTTGCATGGTGGACATTTGCCAATCTGGTTCCCCGCTCAGCAGAAATTTATAAAAAATACTGTTCAGACTTTCCGGAACAAATGAAAGATAAAAAACTAAAAAGAATATTTCCGTTTATATGGTAGATGATAAAAATACAGGACTTCTTTTCACGCCGGGAAAACTTGGCCCTATTTCATTAAGAAACAGAGCAATAAGGTCAGCCGCATTTGAAAATATGGCCACAAACAACTCGCCTTCTGAAATGCTTTACAACTATCACAAAAGCGTTGCAGAGGGAGGAGCCGGAATGACAACAGTTGCATACGCATCAGTAACTCAAAGCGGGCTGTCATTTAAAAATCAGCTATGGCTGCGTCCGGAAATTATTCCAGGGCTGCGCAAGATGACTGATGCAATTCATGCCGCGGGGGCAGCCGCCTCAATTCAGATTGGGCACTGCGGAAATATGAGCCACAGAAATCTCACAAAATGCACACCTGTCTCTGCGTCAAGCGGTTTCAATATGTACGCATATACCCTTTACAGAGGCCTTAAGGAACCGGAAATGATTCAGATGGCAAAGAGTTACGCAGATGCGGTAAGACTTGCAAGAGAGGCGGGATTTGATTGCGTAGAGGTTCATGCGGGACACGGATATTTGATAGGACAGTTCCTTTCAAAATACACAAACCGCCGCAAGGACCAATACGGAGGTCCGCTATCCAACAGAATGAAGTTTATGGATATGTGTGTTAATGAGGCGCTTGAAGCATCAGAAGGGAAGTGTGCCGTCATAGCAAAAACAAATATGAGAGATGGTTTCAAGGGAGGCAATGACATAGAAGAGGGACTGGAAATTGCAAAGGAATTAAAGAGAATTGGAATTCAGGGGATGGTACTATCTGGAGGATTTGTAAGCAAAGCTCCAATGTATGTTATGCGCGGCACATTGCCGATGAAAAGCATGACATATTACATGCATCCTTTGTGGGTGAAGTTTTTTGCCAAGATTTTTGGGCCTATGATCGTTCCTTCTGTGCCTTTCCAAGAAGCTTATTTTCTGGAAGATGCGCTGCGCTTTAGGAAAGAGATTCCGGATGTTCCCCTTATTTACGTTGGGGGTCTTACATGCCGCAAAAAGATTGAGGAAGTACTCGGCGACGGATTTGAATTTGTACAGATGGCCCGCGCTTTTGTAACGCAGCCGGACTTTGTAAACAGAATGAAAAACGGAGAGGAGAGTTGCGACTGCGGCCACTCCAACTATTGCATAGCAAGGATGTATTCTCTGGAAATGGCTTGTCACAAGCATCTTACAGGGAAGCTGCCTAAGAGTTTGGAACATGAAATTGAATCGCTGGAGAACAAATAATTGCAGGAGATTTTCAAAATCTTCAGACGAGTTGTCAGCAACGGCGGAGAGACCGTTTGCTCTTGTTACGGGAGGCAGCAGCGGCATGGGAGCGGAGTATGCAAAGCAGCTGGCATGGATTGGATACAGCGTAATCATAGTAAGCAATCAAGAAGAGGCCGGAAAGGCAGTTGCTGCGCAAATTGCTGAACAACAGCATTGTGCAAATCATACAGAATCATCATGCAAAAATAATGAGGCCGTTCAGGAAGACGTGGGACAATGTGTGATTGCATTGTACAGAAACCTTGCTTTGCAAGATGCTGCTCAAGAGCTGTTTGACTGGTGCCGACAGCGCAACTGCGATGTTGAAGTATTAGTAAACGATGCAGGAATGTTTTTCTTTGAAGAAGTCACGGATGTTTCCGTTGCAAAAATTGATACCATATTAAATCTTCATATTCACACACTTACAATGCTTTGCAAATTGTTTGGGCAGAGAATGAAACAAAGGGAAGCAGGCGCTGTTGGAGACAGACAATGCCCAAGAGGTTACATCATCAATATGTCCTCAATCTCTACTTTCACTCCTTACTGCGGCATTACATTGTACACTGCAACAAAGTCATACATAAAGACTTTCAGTAAAGCATTCTACTTAGAAATGAAGAGAGCCGGCGTTCATGTGACCGTAGTTTGTCCCGGAGCCGTTGCTACTCCGCTCTATAATTTAAAGAGCAATTTGATGGAACTGGGCGTGCGGCTCGGGATTATAGCCCGCCCGCAAAAGATTGTAAGAAAGGCTCTTGCAGCATCATACAGCGGGCACAAAATATGCATACCAACACTCTTGGATTACGCATACCACCCCCTATTTTCTATAATTCCCGATGGTTTTAAATTCTATATGAGACGCAAATTGCATCTTGGAGAGTTCAAGAAAGAGGGCGGAAAAAGTAATATAAAGAACTGAATACTACATGGAAGAGGATAATAAGATACAAAACAACAACTCATCTCAACGCGTAGCCGTAATAACAGGCGCTACCGGAGGGATAGGTACTGAGGTTTGCAAATGGCTGGTTACCAACGGATATAAAGTATATGCATTTTGCCGCAATAACACAAAAGCTGAATTGCTTAAAGAAGAATGTGCAAAAATCTGTCGGGATAAAAATATAAATCCGGCACCAAACATTCACATAGTGCCTGCAGACCTTGAAGATTTTGAGAGCGTAGATAATGCCGTCAAATATATTGTTACCGTTCTGGAGAAAAAAGAGTGGGAGGAGACCTCAATAGACTTGCTAATAAATAATGCGGGCGTCATTGCACCAAAAATGAAGCTTACAAAAGATTTGCAAGAGACAATGTTTCAAGTCAACTACCTTGCTCCCAGAAGAATAGCCACTTCACTTTTGACATATATGAATGAAGAGAGCGGAAAAATAATAAACACTGTTTCTGTAACAATTAATTGGTGGCCGCTGGATGGCGATGATAGAAAATTCAACAGCTTAAAAAATTACGGAAGGTCTAAACTTTGCCTTGCCCTGTTTACAATTATGTTAAACCGCAAAATGCTTAAGCAACATTCTGGGGTAAGGGCAATTGCAGCTGACCCGGGCGTAGTCAACACTAAAATGATTACCATGCATAAGTGGTATGACTCTCTGGCAGACAAGCTGTTCCGTCCTTTCATAAAGAGCCCTTCAAAAGGAGCAAAAGCAATTATTAATGCAATAAATTGCACAGAAAAAGGAGAAACGCGTTTGTGCAAAGAGAAGAAAATTGTTACTTTTAAGAGCGGCATTTACAAAGAGCTGGACAAAAACAAAGAGAAATTTAAAATCAAATAGATATGTCAGTTTGGAGCAAACTTGGTAAAATTCCAAAAATCATTATTCTGGTTGTAGCAATTCTTCTTGCTATTGCCATTCTGCTAGGCATATTCAGCGGCCCCATTGCAAAGTACTACATTGAGCACCATGATAAAGAGCTTATTGGCAGAAAGGTGCGCATAGAGAAATTAGTTATCAATCCCGTTTTTGGTACGCTAAAGGCGCGTAACTTAAACATATATGAAAAGGATGACAACGCTCATTTTCTTGCATTTAGAAACTTGAATGTAAAAATGAGCCTTGTAAAGTTAATTTCTAAAAACTTTAATATCAACAGGATAGAGTTTGATTCCCTGGATGTTAATATCCTTCAGAACGGCAAAACTTTCAACTTTGACGATATCCTTGCAAAATTCAAATCTGATTCTACAAAAAAAGACACAGCCGCAAAGCCCTGGGTTATTGATATTAACAACATTGCAATCTTAAAAAGCCACATCAACTACAAAGATTTGCAAGTAGGAAGCAAGTGGGGGTTTAATAAAATCAACATCAAAATTCCGCGCGTCTATTTTGCAGGCAAAAACACCGATGCCGGTATAAATCTAAACTTTGCAGAAGGCGGCTCGCTCTCCGCAAAACTTGCCTACAATATGGAAAGCAGCATGTACGACTTGAGCGTAATAATCCGCAAATTTACTTTAGAGGGTGTTCTTCCGTATGTGCAGCAATCTGTAAACGCAGATAAAATGGGCGGACTACTTTCACTTAACATGCATATAAAAGGGAGCCAGGAACACATAATGGAGGCGGACATCAAAGGACGCGCATCTATAAATAACTTCTCTTTATCATCTGATAAAGAAGGGCTTATTGTAGCTCTCGACAGTGCTTCTACAAATATTGAGGACCTGGATTTAAAAAAGAACGTTGGCAGCTTTGATTACATACGTTTGTACAATCCACAGACTCAGTATGTTATGCATAAAGACAGCACCAACAACTTCTCATATCTTATGAAGAAGTCTTCCGGCAAATCTTCCAAAGTGTCTTCCTCAAAGAGCTCATCCTCTTCCAAACCAATGAGAATCAGCATAAAAGAGATGCGCTTGTATGACGGAAACATTACATACAAAGATGAGGCTCTGCCCGGAGGATTTGATTATGCTCTAAGTGAGATTAATGTAATGGCAGATAACCTTAATCCTAATACATCCAATCATATAAAAGGCAATGCAGTGCTTGGCAAAGCGGGCAAAGTTAACTTTGACTGGGCCGGCAATTTTGACAACTTGCGCAATATGGATTTGCGCCTGACACTTAAGAATATAGACTTTACAGACTTCACTCCGTATTCTAAGCACTTTGTTGGTAACAAACTGGATGGAGGGGTGCTACAGTTTATCAGCCGCAATGTTATAAAGGACAACAAACTTGTCGGTGACAATAAATTGGAAATATTTAAGCCAAAAGTGAGCAAAAGAGTAAACGATCATCCCGTATACAATCTTCCGGTACGCCTTGGAGTTTACGTTCTTACAGACCGCAAGGGATTGATGGCCATGGATTTACCTGTAACAGGAGACTTGGATAATCCAAAGTTCTCATATAGGAGAATCATATTCAAAGCCATAGGAAACGTATTGGTTAAAGTTGCAGTTGCACCATTCTCAGCAATAGGGAGTTTATTTGGCGCAGGCAAAGAAAACTTTGACCATGTGGAATTTGATGCAGGATTAAGTGACTTTAATACAAAAGAATACACCACCTTTAAACAAATTGTTGAGGTGGCTAACCACAAACCGGAGATGAGTGTAAAGTTTGACCAGGAGGTAAATATGAGCGAAGTCAAAAAAGACTTTACGGTATTCATGCTAAAAAGAGAATTCTACAACTCCCGCCACTCAGCGCATAAAGACACTCTAACACCTCAGACATTATTTGCAACAGACAGATATTCAGATATTGACATAGAGACAAAAGAGGTTGGACAATTTGCGGATTCACTTATGCTGACCAGAGGACTTATCCCTTCTATACAGGAGGGCAAGATGTATGATGCGGAGGAAAAAGCTCTCAAATTATATGGTGCAAACTGCGAACAGAAAATTTTGGAATTTGCTCAGAAACGCAATGAGAATTTGAGCAATTATATGACCAGAATGAGCATAAACTCAAACAGATACAGCATCACCACCGCTCCTGCGGATTCCATGCGTGTCTACAAAGGCAAGCACATGTACAAGGTATCAGTTAGCATGCAGGGAGGAGACTAAAGTTCTCCATGTAAATAGTTTAAAATAAGAATATAATTAATCATAAAACTTAAAACCAGAAATCATGAAACAGTGTAAACAGTATTTTATTGATGTTATCAAAAATCAATACTTTGATTTTGAGGGAACTACAGATGTGAAAAGCTTCTGGATGTTTTTCGGTTTTTCATTTCTTTGCAACATTGCATTAGGTATAATAGACTGGATTATAGGCTGGAAGATTTGCCATGAAGGCGTATTATGTTTTATTTTCCAGCTTGCAATACTTCTTCCATTCCTTGGCATAGGCGCAAGGAGACTTCACGATAGCGGCAAAAGCGGCTGGTGGTGGCTAATAGCCTTGGTTCCGTTCATTGGTTGGATTGTATTGATAATCTTCTGGATAATGCCGTCAAAGCAATAATTTTAAAAACAGCAAGCTAAATGCTTGCTGTTTTTTTTGCCAGCCATTTCCACGCCGGAATAACCTCTATCTTTTTCCTGCCGCTCAGTTCAATTACTTTCTCCTCATCAAACGTAATGATAATCATACGTTTCAAGGGATACAAAGCATTGAGTTTTTTAAGTGCGCCCACTTCCCTGTCGCGAGTATTATCATCCTCCAGAATTGTATAAGCAACCTGTACTGCAAGAGCTTCCTCAGGCACATAAAAATCTACCTCAAAATTCTTATTGTAGAAAAACACTTTATCCCCAAATTTCTTGTATAAATATATTGCGCACAAATTCTCCAGCAAGGGTGCATTCCCATTAGTCAAAAATATGCTAAGCAGCCCGTTATCAGTAAAATAGTGCTTCCTAATTGTTTCCTTTTCAACAAATTTTGATGCATAATTATCCAAAGAAAACAGCAGACAAGCATCCTTGGCGTGACTGACATAACTAATAACTGAAGCAACCGTTGTACTTGCCCCTGCGCTCTTAACAAGATTTGCTAGCCTGTTAAATGATGTAGGCTGCATTACATTGTCAGCCAAACGCTTAATAGATAAACGCATGGCCAGTTCATTCTTGACTCTGTTGCGCCTAACTACATCTCCCAGCAAAATTTTCTCATATAAATCATTGAGCCAGCGGCGTTTATTGCGGTACAACATAAGTTCCGGAAAACCTCCCCACTTCAAATACTGAGAAAAAAGTTGCTGCACAGCAGCACTGTCCTTACCATACTGCCACTCCTTCTCTAGCGTAATACCATGGGACTCAACATATTCCTTAAAAGAATAAGGAAAAACTGTTTCATCTATGAAACGCCCTCCCAAAGTTGTCTGAATATCACGGCTTAACATTTTTGCATTGCTGCCGGTTATGAAAACTGAATACTTCTGATTTGCAAGCCGTCTGGCAAAATGTTCCCAACCATCCACATTCTGAATCTCATCAAAAAACAGAATTGGCTTATAATTATAAACTGAACTGTACGCCTGCAAGATTAAATCAAATTCTCCCGCTTTCATTCCAAGAAGCCGCTCATCATCAAAGTCTATGTATATGATTTCCTCCAGCTTATGACCTTTGTGCAAAAGCTGCTTGGCACGCTGATATAACATATAAGACTTGCCTGCCTGCCTCACCCCCACCAATACATACCTTGCATTCTCCTCAAAAGAAAATGGACGCTCATAGAGTTCAACATCTCTAATTTCATCTTGTCCTTCTCTTATCAGATTACGAAAAGTTTCCTTTGTGATAGCCATATATTTGCGTTTTGGTTCAAATATAAGCATTTTATTCATTATATATAATTTTATATATTTATTTAATATAATTAAATAGAATATTATATTTTTATTTAATTACAAATATCATTGTATCCAAGAAGCGTCACTAATGTAATATCTGTATTTATAACCGTTAATCATATTTACAGAATCAAATGGATTGTTAAATGTGAAAACAGTATAATCAATTGCATAAGAAGGATCGCCGACAGCTCCTTGTATGTGAGTAAGCGTCATTGTCTGAAAATCAGGTGATGTGACGCAATTACTCCCAATACATTTATACAATTTCCCATCCTGCGGTGATTTAACATCAATAGATTTACTGATAGTAAAATACGGATATCCGTCCTCTTCACCCTCTTGGGTATATTCACTTATGCCCAGAACATTAATCTCCTCCCATACAGTGCATTGCGCAGATGTTTGATGAACCGTTCCAACATCATCCGTCACACTTGCATAAATAGTATAAACCCCATTGGCATATGTTGATGCATCGGTATACAATTTACCTGAAGACGTTATAGGCAGCTGGGCTAAATGGCTTGTACTCCAAGTAATTGCAGCTCTGCTATCTTTTTGACATTGGACATAATGCTCATATCCTATATTTGAATATGTGCGTCCGGTTACCTTTGTTACAAAAGCATTGGCAAGCAAATTTATATTGCTCTCAGTAATTTTAATTGCAGGCATAACTTTAATGCTCTTTGTATAACTCTTAGCCGGAAAATCGACAAAACTCACTTTGATAGTATGGGTTGGAACAGAGGATGTTGACTCCGCCGTACCGCGCACTGTGCATCCAGAAGAACTATTAGAAAAAACAAAAAATGACCCGTCGCGATTTTGATCCGCATACTCCCATTTGAGTTTAAGTCCGCTGGCTCTGGATGGTGAAATGCTGTACCCCACCGCTGTATTAAAACCCAAGTAAATATTTGAAGTTGAAGATGTTGAAAATACAACTTTTAGCTCATCCACATTAACTGTATAGGTAGAAGTTGCAGTTCCCAGCTTTGCGGTAAGCACTGCAGTTCCAGGTTTTAAAGCTTTCAACGTAACTCCTCCGGAAGCAGATGAGACCACTGAAACTATTGATGAATTGCTGCTTGTAACAGCTGGCACCGCCGTAGCCGGAGTTATATGCGCCCACGCAATTTTTGCAGTCTCACCATCATACATACTGCCGGGACCTGCAGGAAATGAAATCTCCCCTGCCACAACTGACACAGGTACAGAGGAACTGATGTTGCTGCCGTCACAGCTTGTGGCAGTAATCGTACAATTTCCTATTCCCTTGGAAGTTACATTACCGCTTTGATCTACGGTTGCTATTGAAATATTAGAGGAGCTCCATATTAAAGATTGATTTGAGGCAGTTAGCGGCAGAATAGATGCCGTCAGTTTTAATACCTCTCCCAAACCGGGGAACTCTAATTTTGACGGAGATAAAGTCACAGATGTCACAAGATCTGTAAGCATTTCAGTATCAACTCTCCATGTATTTTCATCAACAGACCCGTCGCCCGCAAAAAATACTGTGATTGTGTGCTGAGTGTTTCTTTCAACATCAAAATTAGTTGTCATATCTTTCCCAAGGTAGAATCTATATAACAGTGTTCCTGAATGCTTTACAGAAGAATAAGTTGCGCTTAACTGAATATAACTGCAAATGTTAGAATAGACGTTTCCCTCAGGCCATACTTTTTTTGTTTGGTCCGTATTTGACATAAGCAAAGTACCCTGCAGATTTTCAAACATATAAAAGGCAACTCCAGATGAGAAGAAATTTGAAAGATCGCTGCCGGAAAGCAAATCTCCATCCATAACTTCCTCCGCAGAAGCAACTTTGCTGGCCTTAAAAAGTTTAACGTTTTTAGGGATATTTTTAATTGCCGCACTTATAATCTCAATCTTAACACCGGAATTCAAAGAACTTTTATCCCCTTTGAGAATAACTTTAGCTATTCCCCTGGTTAAAGTTATCGGGATGGAAATGCCGTCAGATAAAGCAATTGGACCGGCCTTACCGGACATAACCACACCTCCGGAAGCATCAGCAAGAGCGGCCGCATTTGCAATGCTCCATACACTGTTTAAAATCTCAGATGTATCCTTAAGAACTATCTCCTTTCCGGCATTTGCAATAGCGTAAATGTTATACTTTGCCCCTTTTTGAATAGGAACTGAAACAGACAGAGTTCCGCTAAGATACTTACTCTTAACAACTTGCCCTTTGTCATTACAAACATATAAATTTACATTGGAAACCTGAGCCGGACTTACATTAAGGACTTTTGACCACGCAGCCTGCGGAAGAAAAAATGAAACATTTACAACTGCATTATTATCATCTGCACTTTTAACAGGTTCATTCTCTGACTCTTTTGTACATCCGGATACCGCCGCAGCTATCAGTGCCAGACCAATCGCAATTGCCAGTACAATTGCAGTAGAAATACTAAATATCTTATTTTTCATAGTTTACTTTTTAAAAATTGATTGTTATAGGAGCTGTGATGACCCAGTCATCTACTTTTACGGTTGCAACCAGAGAGCTCATATCTATCAGCACATCAACATCTTTAAGACTAATTGCCGCCATATCATAATTTGAATCTTTAAGATATTTGCCCAGTTCAAAAGTTCCAACCTCTTTTTTTTCTGCCTCTTTTCCTCCCGACAGTGAGTAAATATTCATATATATTCCGTCCAATCCATTTTGACGCAACATTCTAAATGACAAACCATTAACAGCACTATTCAACCGTTCAACACAGATTGGCCCGCTCACGCGATATTGTGATTGCGTGGTATTTGCGCTGATGACAGATAATTTTTCCAGGCACTTTCCATTAACAAAAAAACCGCCGGAAGGACATACCAGTTCAGTTCCTGCGCCGCTCCCCTCCTCAATCCCCGCAAATGTCACATTGACAGTTGCAAACACTTTATTTGGAACAACTTGCAACATTGCAGACTCCCCTCTTACAGTTCCCTCATACTTGAAAAAGAAAAGAGAATCGGCACTTAAGGCGCCAGCCTTTTCTATGATGGTGGATGGAGAAAAACGTTCCGTGCAAACGGACGCTCCGCTCAAATTGCACCATGCATAGCAAAATATTTTCCCCTTCTTAACACTCAGTACATCAGGTACTTTAAAGTTTTTCCTCCCGACAGTATCTTTGTACAGCAGATTGCCTTCAGAATCAAAAACCCATAATTGAACATCTCTCACATTGCCGTCTATCTTGCCAAAATCTATCGTGAGCTCACAAGGACACTCCTCCCTGCTCTCCATAATAGTATTGCAACCGGCTGCCGCCGCAAATAAAGATACGGCAACAGTCAAGGTAGCAATATGACAAAAGCAATGTATAGTCTTCATTTTTAATAATATTCAACTTTATTGACACTAGAAATTCACAGAAGAATCTGGTACGGTAGCCCAATTGCTAACCGTAACTCCCGCCGTTAATGTTCCTCTTGTAATTGGGTCATCAGGAGTTGTAGAGCCCGGGCCATTTATGACAACGCTGACCGCATAAGATGTGTTTCTTTTTACTCCAACATGACCATTTGCGCTAACCCAACCATATCCTTCTCTGTTAATATCAACCGGATAGTAGTAAACTTTTCCTGCCAGCGTAGCCTGAATCACCATTCTTGTAAATCTTGCAGATGCCGTCTCTGCAGCCAGCGTATTTTCATAACAATAAAAGTAATGTGTGGTTGTAACGGCAGCTTCGCCAATTGTACCGGTCACATCATCAGCTAGCATTCCGCTCATTGCACATCCGCTGCAATCAGCTGATACAAACTGTTTTGAATTTAAAACAACCGCAGTTGACGGATCTTCTCCGTTATAGAATAATTTACTTCCGCTGACATTTGTAAGAAATATTTTCACAGCCGACAACGTGCTTCCGGCATAAGGAGTGCCTGCAAAATTTGTCTTAATGCTGCTCAAGATAACCCTTCCGACAAGTCTGGATATTGGAATACTCACGGAGGCAGTTGCGGCAAGCGTCACAGATGCAGAGCCTGTCATGACAAACGTTGTAAGATTCTCTGTTTTAAGGGAAGAGGCTGCCGTCTTAAATTCTGTATACGTATCAACTCCGGCCCAACTGGCAACATGCGAGTTGGCAATTGCCACAATAGTTTTAGGTCCCGTTTTTGCCGTCAGCTGCAAACCAGTCAGTGTTGTTAAAGGGGAACCGGAAAATTTCTTATAAACTTCTAGCACTCCGTCATCCGCAGCACCACTAACATTCTTAAACACAAATATTTCCAGAGTTTGGATTTTATTATCATCATCCTGCACTCCGTGCCCGGTACCTGTTGCCTTTGTTGAACCGCCAAGACCTCCGCTTACAATTCCGGCCGGAGCTCCAGTGGAAGGCGCAATGTCAACCGTTAAAGCGCACTCGCCCTCATTGCCCGCTTCAATCTCACTCTCATTCTTGCTACATCCCGCCATAACCGCAAGGACCATAACAGCAATCCATAATTTTCTCATAATAATTTAATAGTTAATTTGTTAATATATTGTATTTCTGATATTTGTATCGATATTCAATCTTGACTCTTAAAAAGAGCATATTTCATAACCAATGAAGAAATTTCAGGATCCAAGTTTCCTCTGTATTTCATCTGCCTGTCCATATCCACGGAGCTCAAGAAAAATTTCAACGCTTTTTGCTCTTCTCCTAGCCTTCCGTACAGCACGGCCATCATATAATTTCTTATTGCAGTTGGTTTTAATCCTTCCAGAACATCCATGGCAGAATGATTGTAATTCAGACACATATAAGCAATTGCGGTATTAATGGTTCTATAAGGACGCAATATTTCTATTGCTTTTTTATAGTCCCTCTCTTCTAACATTTTTACCCCAATGGAATACACACTATCAACTTCAGTAGTGTGTACAGTATCTTTAATCATACCTTTTCTGTGTAGCGCAAATTTGAAATTTATTCTTCTGAGCAGCGGATAAAAACATTCCCTCAAATATTTGTAATCTTGAGTTTTAGCCAGAGCCATCTCCCTCTTGTCCAAATCATTTATTTTAAAACACTCCAACAAAAAAGACCTATCCTTTAAGGAAGAATCTGCGGCAATTAGTTTTTCTAACGTATTCCAATCTTCTGATACATACCTAGATGTAAACCGTATCTCACCTCCATCCGTCCGCTTGCCAGCATAAGAATTAAAAAATTTCTTAACGGACTCAGCCCTTTTCTCTGCAAGCGCAGCATTTGAACTATACCTGCCTTCCGGAGAGCAAGAAGCTGTAACTACAATGGAATCAATAACATAATCATGGTTAGCAAGAAGGGTATCCAAATTTCCTTTTATCCTTTTTATCTCCTCGGCATTATTGGAAAGAGAGTCATTTACATTCCACATTCCCGCTCTAAAATCTATGAAAGCTAAAGTATTAACATAAGCTCTTCGCTCAATTATTTTCTTTTTATAGAATGGAGTCTTATCTGTAAACTGAGCAATTGAACTGATATAAAAAGTCAAAGAATCTCCGGACGGCATTTTATATAACTCTCTTCCGAATGAATAAATTCCTCCTGCAAAAGCAAGTTTAACCTTCCGCATATCTCTTTTAGCCTTAAGTGTTTGCACATATCTAAACTCCACATCACCATTAGCGTCAAGCACCACGGTATCCAGCCTGACACCCTCTTTATCCAGCGGGTCTTTCACATATTTATTGAATATATCTCCCAGCTTTGACTTCTTCCTGTTATTGGAATTTACAAGCCAATACTTTGTGTAATATTCAATTGCATCATTCTCTGTAATACCCCATGGATCAGAAACTTTATTCACTGCTCCAACAACACATCCGGACTGTCCCGCATTGTCTCTCCCGGCATATTTCAAATTTCTCTCAGCAAACCTTCTCAAAAGCGCCTCCCTTGTAAATGCTCCCACAAAATCTGCACTATCGGGAATAATAGAATTCAAAAACTTGTTATACCTCTCATAACCTTTAAGTTGCGCATCGCGATAGTCCTTGCCAGTGATGTAGATTTTATCCAGTTTCAATGAATCAGACCCCCAGAAAAATTTTGGGAAAAAGCGCACTTGCCATGCAGGATCCTGGAGTTCTTTTGGAATAATTATGAAAAACGAAATATTTATAAGCCCCTGTCTCTCCGCCACATGGCTAAAGCGCGCTTGTACAACAATAGGTTTGAGGTTATCTGATGCCACCAAATCCCCGGTGGCTTCTTCTTTTACCGCATTCATTATCAATGGTTCGCCATCAACAAGAGTATCAATTGCCGGAGATGAATCTGACTGCAAAGAGGATAGTGAACCGCCCTTAAATTCAGGATGCGAATCGGCAAAGTTTACAACTCTTGCATTTACATTAGACCTTGCAATCTTCACTATTTTACGTTGTACTCCGCCGCAACCGGATACAATGCAAACAATTACAATAATTGCAGCAAGATAAATAAGCACAGCCCCAATAATCTTACCCGTAAATGTTAACGCCGACGACGGCCCGTTTCTAAATCTCCTGCACATACCCTCTAAATTTTCCTGTCATTTAAAACAGCATAGTCAATTGAATAAGCACATTATTGGGGGTAACAATAACTTTCTTCTTTTTTACCTCAATCTTGCCGCACTTTATGCACGAAAATCGTGTATAATTTGTCACCCCCGCAAATGCGCCAAGTCCCATCTCCAAATTCAATTTCTTGCTTAACATTAACGCATACCCTCCGCCAACAGTAGCGCCAATAGCATTCCCCTCATAGGACTTTTTATCAAACACACCACCAAAACTGTATTTTATCCAATTCAAGTAACCGCTTATAAACCAACCACTATTCACAAACCATGGCCAGTATTTTGCACCTGTAGAAAATTCCATGTGCTTATATTGCCTGCGTCTTCCCCACATATCATAATGGAAAGGATTATACTCCCCTTGCGCATAAACACTCCAATTTTTTGCAACGGGCATCCCAACCTCCATATTCACGGTTCCCATCTCCATCCATCCAACAAAATTTGTAGAGACGGAATAATTCTGCCCTTTTATTTTTCCTCCCGACAGTATCATTAATATTATAAACGCCGCCCTCAAAAAAGTTTTCATACCCATCTGTTTTTCAGGCACAAAAATATAGCGGCATAAAAACAAAGCAAGTCAATTGATCAAAACTTGAGAATTGTTTATTTTGAATAAAATCAATTGATAATTTTGCATAACTTTGAGTGTGCAAATGATAAGATGGTTGCATAAATTTGTTTAACAAAAGCAATTAGTTAAGTCTTTTTTTGCGTTGTATTATGACAAAAGACAAAAATATCCTGAACAAAGAGGCTGAGAAGCTTAGGATAGAAAGAAATACAGAGGCCAGCAAAGTAACATGGCTTGGGTTTTGGGTGAATATGGCGCTCTCCATAGGGAAAGTTTTGGCGGGTATTTTTGGCCGAAGCGGCGCTATGCTGGCAGACGGTATCCACTCATTATCAGACTTTATCACAGATGTGATAGTACTTGTATTCATGAAACTTTCATCAAAGGATACAGACCAGACCCACGATTACGGACACGGCAAATTTGAAACTTTTGCAACTTTTATTATAAGCGTCGCGCTTTTTGCCGTAGCAATTTTGCTGATGATTTCCGGCGCAAAAAAAATCATTGCGTCACTTCTTGGCAATGTGATTGATAAGCCAGGCTATATAGCACTAATTGCCGCCGCAGTATCTATAATCTCAAAAGAATGGCTCTTCCGCAAAACCAAAGCGGTTGGAGAAAAGATTAATAGCCAAGCTGTTATAGCAAACGGATGGCACCACAGGTCTGACGCTTTTTCATCTATCGGGACCTTGATAGGAATTTCCGGTGCAATGTTCTTGGGAGTACAATGGAGAATCCTGGACCCAATTGCTTCAATCATAGTCAGCGTCTTTATCATTGGCGTTGCAATAAAACTGTTGCGCCCTGCAGTGGAAGAACTTACAGACGCATCGCTTTCAGATTCCGTTGAAGATGAAATTGCAACTGTGATTAAATCTGTGGAAGGCGTTGAGGGAATGCACAATATGAAGACCCGCAAAAGCGGTAACGGCTACATAATAGATGTTCACATCAAGGTAGACCCAAACATGACAGTCATAAAGGCGCATGATGAAATTGCCTCAAAGATAGAGGATTTGCTGCGAGAGAAGTTTGGACCTCAAACCCAGACCAGCATTCACGTTGAGCCAAAACGGTATTAATTTACACTTCACGCCGTTATTTTGCTTCAGTATTTTGCTTAGGTTATTTAACTTCTGCAACTTTTCCCGCTGTTACGTACCACAAGTAACCTGTTGGTTTATAACCCATTTTGGAAAGAAGATCCATGTAGTTGCGGACTTGATTCTGATAGCCGGCATGGCTGCGAGATTCAGGGTCATATTCTCCAAATTTATAATCTACGACCACTGCCTCCGAATCTCCGCTATTTCCTTTTATCAGCACTCTGTCCGGGCGGTACACGCTGCCGCCAATCAAAATACTGGTCTCATTAAGAGACTGATAATCACCGCTGAACCAGCCATAAGAGATAACAGATGCTATCTGTGATTTTATCAATTTTACAATTTCTTCTTTGCTGCCGGCTATTACCGATGCCGTTCCTTCCGCAATAATTCTATCAACCGCAGCCTCTATCTGACTATCCAACTGACTATCTAACTGACTACCTGGTGCAGAAGTTGCGTCAGAGCCCGCTCGCTTAAGGTCGCTGCGCTCCATGCGCTCGCCAGGCTTGACCGCAACTTCTGCACTTGCATGCGCTGTTTCTGTAGCAGCTCCTATAAAAGAATACAGCCGATGAAGCACAATGCCGCGGTGCCGCATATCATCGCCCTCTCCGTAAAGCTCATTTTTCAGCTCTCCCTTAACACTCTCATTTGTAGCATATTCAGAAATATCCAGATCTTCCCCGACAGAAATAGAATCATCAGATGACTCAGTTTCAGATGGTTGTGCCGGCTCCATCGGATTGCCAAAGGTATATGTCACGCAGTGACACGGATTCAATCCCTCATCAGTTGAAGCCGAGTCCAGCGAGCGCATGGAGCGCAGCGACCTTAAGCGAGCGGACTCCGGCTCAACTGATGAGACGGAAAGCGCCGGCTCAACTGATGAGACGGAAAGCGCCGGCTCAACTGATGCAGTAGTATCCGCGGCAGACTGGCAAAAAAACTCAAGCATTCCGGAAACCGTAGAGACACTATTGCCTTTATTTGCGCTCTCCTTATTATGGCCATATATGTACAGTTTTTCCCTGGCTCTTGTAAATGAGACGTATGCAAGATTAATAGTATCTATCGCCGAGTCAACACATTCTCTCTCAAATTCTCTGTGGAAAATTGTTGAATATAAATTGTGATCAAAGTCCAGCAACAGCGGTCCAGAATATCCGATTTTTGCATCATCCGTCGCACACCAAATCCTTGACGGGTGTCCGAATGGTCCGGTTGAATTGTATGATATCAATTTATCCCTTAAGAATGGAATAAACACTACTTTGAATGCCAGACCTTTAGCCTTGTGCATAGTCATTATGCGAACAGCGTTTTTATCAGGCGGCTCAGGTATTGAGAGGGTTCCCCCATTCTCATCCCACCATTTAATAAATGCACCAATGTTTGCCCCCTGATTCACGGAGTAATCAAGTACCGTATCCATAAAGGCTTGAATGAACGAGACGTCTTTTAGCAATTCCGGGCTAAAACACCCCAAAATTTCCTGACAAATCTCATAAAGGGACAAATCCTTCATCTCAGGATTTTCTTCAATTTTAACGCTAAATTTTTCAAAAATACCGGGCGTGTCTCCAAAGAGTTTTTGGTCAGCCTCCAGGTTCTTGTCAGATGCGTCATTAACTTTTCTTAGCACATTTACCAAAACCTTAACGGCCCTGCTGTTGCAAATAAAAAGAGAATCTCCGGAGATGACATTAACGCCGTGGTCCAAAAGAAAACCTGCAGTCTGAGCCCCTCTGACATTTGAAGTGACAAGCACGGCAATATCTTTATTTTCATAATGATATGCCCCATTCTTATCTGTCAGCGCTTTAATTTTTTCCAGCATATCCGGCAACACAAAATCATCAAATTTCATTGCCGCATTTTTGGACGGAGAGATAAAATCAATCACCTCAACCAGACCTTGCTCTTTTTTATCTTCTTTTATCTCAGGCATATCCTGCTGTGAATCTGAATATATTTCAATCAGCTTGTCTGCTGTTTTAAGAGCAGTTTCATCTTTACCGCAATTCATCTGACCAACAATATATTCTCTCGCAGCCATCAAAGGAGTAATAGCCATACTCGCTCCCCCTCCCGCAACTTGTACAGATTCAGCGTCTTGTCCGGAATCAGATTTGGATTTGAAAAATGCATTGTTGAATTCAACAATCTTCCCAAGACTTCTATAATTGCTTTTTAACGGACGGCTGTCATCAATCTTCTCCTTAAACTCGTCTCCAAGATTTGATTTTAAAATATTCCAGTCTCCTCCTCTCCATCTGTAGATACTTTGTTTTACGTCTCCAACTACCAGATTCTCAAATCCTTCAGCAGAACTATTTATAAGCAGCGGTTTAAAATTTTCCCATTGTCTGCCGGAAGTATCCTGGAATTCATCTAACAAAAAACTATCAATCTTTGTCCCAATCTTTTCATAAACAAAAGGAGCGTCGCTTCCGTCAATTAAATCATGCAGCAAATCGGGAGCCTCGCTAAGAAGAGCAATTTGTTCCTTTTGACAATAAGCATCAACTTCTTTCTTGATATATTTGAAAAGAGAGATGATATCTATGTTGGCAAGAATATGCTTTGCCGCAGAATAATACCCATACCCATCTGCATATTTATGTTGCAGAGTTAATATGCAGTCGCTAAGATTATTACATATAACACCCTGCTTATTTCCCCCATATAAATCCTTAAGGACTGAGAGATGTTCATCAGAAATCTTTTTGTGCGGCCATAAATTAAAGTCACTCGCAAAATCAAACAGAGCGCTTGGCAGCTCTCCAATAATTTCTCTCTTTCCGGAAAAAGACAAAATAGAATCTCCTGCAAAAAACTTGTACAGAGGAGAACGTGTTTTCCCCGCAAAATCATCAGGCGAGATTGAATACTTGGCAATTGCATTAGCCATTATTGCCCTGCCGTCCTCATATATTTTTACAACATCCTCGGCAAATTTCTCAACACAATCTCTCTTTAGATGCCCTGCAAGCTTGTCAAAATCGGCAGAATCTCCCTCCTTAAAAGTTTTATAACTCTCTTTAAATATTTCCTGCGCAAGTTGTTTTATAACCCCGCGCGCATCCCATGACTTCTCATCGTCAACCCTAGATAATGAGATGCGAGAGAGCAAATTAAGCAGCTGCGGATCTTTATCCAGATTAACATACAAGTTCTCTACCGCAGCATCAATGGCGCCATTATCATCCAGGCTGGTTTCATAGGCGGAACGGGTTCTGAGTTCAAGAGCAAAGGCCTTTAAGATGCTCTGGAAAAAACTATCTATTGTACTGACTCTAAACATAGTATAGTCATGTACAATCCTCTTTAATGCCTCTTTGGCAATCTCCTTTTCTGTATCAGTTCCACTCTTGGAGACTTCATACAAAGTCTGAAGTATTCTCCCCTTCATCTCGTCAGTGGCCTTATTTGTAAAAGTTACAGCAAGGATATGCTTATAAGCTTCATTGTCATTCTTATTTGCAAAAGCATCTATAACAAGTTTCTTATACTCGCTTGTCAACTTGAAAGTTTTGCCGGAACCGGCAGATGCTCTGCAAATCAATATGTTATTCTTACCTTTACTCATATCAGCTTCTAATCTTTTGCCTCCGCGCCTCTGTTGCAAATAGATGCAAAATCACAGAACTCACAAGGAGACAGGTCCTTACACATTCTAAACTCCTCATTGCCCTCCCCGTTGCTTTTAATCTCATCCAAAAGTTTGGACAGTCTCTTCTTGAACGCGATGATATTATTCATTGTAACTCTAAGTGTTACAAGCCCCTGACTCTTAATTTTACGTACCGGATATATAGTAACATCAATATTGCTTACGTTCCGCACCGGATTATCCTCACACTCAGCCCACATCATTGCATAAACAAAAAGCTGCATAAGAATTTTATCTGACGGCTTCCTCCCTCCGCTCATGTCAAAAAGCGTATCCAGAACACCCTCTATTTCATCCTCATTAATTACAGAAAATCTCTGATTATCTGAAGAATACTTATTAATAATTTCAGGATCAAAATATCCTGTTTTATAATCTGATATTCTCACTACGCCGTCGGGCCCCTTTTCCAGCCTGTCAAAAAAAGCAATGAAATTTGCGCCAAGGTATTTGCCCAGTATCATCTTCTCCGTTCCAATGAATGTGAATTCTCCTATACTTGCCGCACGCTCAAAATCAGCTGCTAACGTATTGTAGATATACCTCTCAACCAGCTCCCTGATAACCAGATTCTCCCCCTCTATCACATCCACCTGCAAAGCCACCTTAAAACCATTCAGAATAAAATCATCAAGTTTGGAGGAAGCCGGACCGGCAAAACTTCCGTCAGTTTTGCCAGCCGGAAACAGTTCTTTTAAAATTTTCTCCACAAGCGCTCCGGAAACTGTCTTGATTTTCAAATTCTCGGTATAATGATTGTAAATCAGCTGCATACACTTGTGAAAGATAGAGCCAAATACACTGCCGTCAACGCTGTCAGTAAGTTCTGCCTCAACTTCCACGCCCATAATATTTGCAAAATAAAAATGGAGCGGACAATCAATATAACTGTTCAGCAAAGAGGCAGAAAAATGTTTGCTACCCCTTGGCTCAGCGTCAAAATAATTCTCCACAATGCTCCTGATATCCTCATCCCTTTTTACAACTTTCTTATAAGAAGCCTTAAAGTTCTCAGGCATAGGCAGATTCACGTTATGATAAACCGGTCTTACCCCAAAATCATATCTGAGCTGCTTGATGAACCTGCTCTCCTCGCCCACCTTCATTCCCTCAGTATCAGTACTATAGATAAAGCTGACATGTTTTGCGCGCTGTATCATTCTGTAAAAATTATAGGCAGAAATACTGTCTTGAGTTTCATAAGTAGGCAATCCAAAACACTTCCTCAAAAAATACGGAACACAAGATTTCTGTTCTCCCGTTTTTGGAAACATTCCTTCATTGAATGAGAGATATATGATGTTCTCAAAATCAAGCGCACGCGTCTCCAAAGCACCCATAATCTGCAGTCCCATAAGCGGCTCCCCTTTGAAAGTAACAGTCAGGTTCCCGACAGTTCTTCTTATTATGCTATATGCGGAGCGCGGCAGCATAATGCTCAAATTGTTCCCCTTGAGAGAATTCAAAACGTCAGAATACTGGAAAATATAACCTTTCTCAGCCGGTGACACATACCTACTTACATAATCCAGCACGCCGGTCTGATACTCAACAATGGAAGAGATAAGATTCTCATTATTAATATGAGGAACCAAAAGGTGCAAGAACTGCTTAAAATCTCCAGAAAGATTCAGCGTTCTCACTCCGCCTTTTCCGTCCGGAAGATTATCAAATCCTGAATTCATTTCATCATCGCTGACAAAAAACTTGTTTGAATCCAGTATATGTTTTCTCAAGGTCTCCGCATCACGCTTGTTGATACTCTTCACATAGGAATGAGTAAGCATATCCAGCAGCACATTGCCATAAAGCAGTGATTTACCATTTTTTACGCGCATAGACATGTGCACGGCGGAAAGCAGATTTGCAAGTGAAGCAACCCCGGTTGCAGCCAGCGGATAACCCATAGTAATATTAACGCAAGGCCTCCCCTTTGCATCTCTGTATCCGGCGGGAACAGCAGAAAGCATTGGCAGCAAGAGGTTCTCATCAGCAATAACAAGCGCAGTCTTAAGAGCCTCATTCCTCAAGTCAAAACCCGGAGCCGAATATTCATAACCTCCGCAAATTTTCTTAAGAATCTCAGACGCAGCAAGGGTTTGCCCCATATTTCCTGAAACAGGATAAACATCAAACGTACAATTAGTTACAGTCTTGTTATTACCATCCTCCACAACACTAATTTTAGCACCTTTTGCAGCATCCTCAATTGCGGGAGAAGAAGGAAACTCCTTCACGCAACTCTCTATCAATCTAGAAGATTTATTCTGCGGCGCCTTAATCATAGGAGAGAAGTAATCCCAATAAAAATAACCGGCAGGCGAGCCGTCATCATTTTTTCTGTCCCGGAAGTATCTCATCAAAGTCTTCTCGCAATTATTTGGAGCAGAGAAACCTATGAATACCGCAGACTTAAGAGAATTCAACTTGCTAATCAACACATCAGAAGCATCATTGCCAGACGCACCCAGCTTTAACTCCGTAGAACCTATCGCTTCCGCCACAGCCCTGTATTGCATTGCACTATATGCTATTCCCTTGTTTTTTAAAGTCTCACGATAGTTAATATACAGCGGATACAGTATCTCCCATGTATCTAAAAATCTTTTCTTATAAAGCTCCTCCCTTACTGCAGCACCAGGCACATTCCCTTTAACTCTCTCCCAGAAGCCTTTAACTCCGCCCAGCTTTTCCACCGCTTCTCTTTGAGTATCAGACATCCATGAGAAATCAGAATTAATCTCATTAACATCTTTTAAATTTGTGAAAAGCTGCTTTGCATCCACCATGTATTGGTCCACATCAGAAAAATCTGACAGAATCAAATCTCCCCAGAAAATGAAATCGTCCAGCGGCTCCTCTTTAAAATCGGCTTCAGCAACTCCTGCGCTAATAGCATGCTTCTTCTGAACGGCAGAATAGCACCTCCAAAGCTCAACAATAAGCGTCAGATAATCAGCCGTATGCAAGCCACTCAAATCAGAGAACAAATCACTGATTGTGATCATGCGCGGAGAAAACATTGGCATCGCAGAACCGTCGGGAGCTCTATTAATCTTTCCGTATTCTTCCCCAAGATACTTGCGGAAAAAGGCCATTGAACGTTTGTTTGGAAAGACAAAAGTAAAGCCGTCCAGACAGTTGGCATCTGTTCTCTTAATCCCTAACAATGAAGAATTTGAGAATATGTTTGCAACCTCTCTTAAAAACTGTTTTTCCATATTGTTATGCCAAATTAAAGCAGGCCTCAACATTTTTCTTACTCCCCACAACCCAAACAGTATCTCCTTTCTCCATTGTTATTGAAGATGTCGGACGCAAAAAACTGTTATCTGCGCTCTTTTCAACTCCAACAATAAGAACCTTAAACTTATCTCTGATTGAGGTAATATTTGCCTGCTGTCCCACAAATGAAGATTTTTCATTTAATGTGAATTGGAACAGCTTCATCTCTATTTTCTCCTGATCATCACCTTCTTGTACAAGAACTTGTTCATTTGCGGCAATAGCGGAAAAAGATTTTATTTGTTCATCAGAGCCAAGAAGAATAAGAGAATCCTCAGGATAAAGTACCTGCTCTTTTGGAGGCAAATCTATTGTAGCATTACCTCTAATAATCTGAATAACAAGCGCTCCGGTATCTTTATCGCGATGTATTTCTCCAATATTTTTCCCTGCCGCATAGGAGTTAGGTTCAACCTTGCATTTATCTATGTGCATCTCCTCTGCAATATCCTTAGGTATCACAAAAGAGCGTCCTCCCTCGCTGTGAAGATTAGTCAAAAATCTGTCTTCCATTTTTGCGTAATACTTCTTCACCTTCTTGGATATTTCCACATAAAGTATTACTACTGCGCAAATTACAATGATTGCCCCCAAGCTCTTTGTGATGTATATAGATGCCGGAACAGATACCGCAATAATTACAATTATATACTTTAGCGCCTTCATAAAAAGCAGAGGACCTCTTGCAAATTTTTTATCCTCCCAAATTTTGTCAAACGCGCCGTCATCATCTTTCCTCCTCAACAGACCCCACAAAAACGGAGTCATTGCTCCAATTGTAATAGCAAACATCAAGACGGAAGTCCATCTTGTAACTCCTATATAGCTAGCTAAAAAAGGATTAACAAATCTTGTAAAAAAGATAAAAATAAAGAACAGCCATGCGGAATAAAGAATCACCCTGAGCGAATATGAACGAATGAGTTTTCTCCATTCAGTCTCTCTGTTCAACGTCTGTCTTCCGGTCCCCAACCTCTCAATAACTGTCCTCCACTGCGGTTTTGCATGTGTGTAAATAAAGTTGTATGCCGGTTCTCCAAGCTTAATCCAATACGGTGTAACAAAGGTAGTTAGAATGGACACCGTAACAATCACCGGATACAAATAAGGCGGAGTCACATCCAAACTGCGTCCCATTGTAGCAATGATGTAAGAGAACTCACCAATCTGACAAAGGCACATTCCTCCTGTCAGTGCTATTTTAAGTGTCTGACCGCTAAACAGATATCCGATTGTTGCAGAGAGCGGCTTCATTGTAATTACGGTAAGCGTAATCAGCAAAATGTGCGGCCAATAGTGCAGCACAACAGACGGGTCCACCAACATACCAACAGAGACAAAGAATATTGCTCCAAAAAAATCTTTAATTGGTTTTGTCAGCTTTATTATCTTATCTCTCTGTATAGTTCCCGACAGTATTGACCCCATTACAAATGCTCCAAGAGCCTCTGATATATTGGCATTTACAGTAATCACCACCATCAGCAGACATAAACCCAGAGAGACAACAATAAGCGTCTCATCAGTCAATAATTTTCTAAGCTTTTTGTAAACCGTCGGGATAAAATAAATACCAAATGTAAACCACAAAACCAAGAAGAGTCCAATGAAAAATGCTTTGTTTATGAGTTCAGCGCCGTTGAATGTTTTACCTACTACAATGGCGGGAAGCATTACCAGCAAAAGAATTGCAATCAAATCCTCACAAATCAAAGTTCCAAAGACCAGCTGTGAAGATTTTTTCCCGGAAATGCCCAAATCATCAAATGCTTTTATGATAATAGATGTTGATGATATTGAGAGCATTGCGCCCAGGAACAGAGAGGTAACCCAGCCCCATCCAATCAGACGCCCCACAAGAAATCCCATGGCAAACATCATCACGGCCTCAGAAAAAACTGTTATGAATCCCGGCCCTCCAACCTTCTTTAATTTTTTAAAACTAAACTCCAGTCCCAGTCCAAACAGCAGGAATATCATTCCAATTTTGCCCCAAAATTCTATGCTGGAAATCTGAGTTGCGGTTGGCAAAAAAGAGGCAACATACGGACCGGTAAATATTCCGGCAATTATGTACCCCAAAACAAGTGGCTGTTTAAGAGCTTTGAATATAATAGTAACGATTCCTGCAACTATCAGAATTAGTGCAAGATCCGCAAGCATTGGATTTATGGCGCCACCTGTCATTTTTTCTCATATCCTGGCTTTCCCAGAAGCGTGAAAAGATTTTTCTTATACTCCTCAACCCCCTCCTGATCAAACGGATTAACTCCAAGAACATATCCGTCAATGGCACAAGAAATTTCAAAGAAATAAAACATCTCGCCAAGAGTTACCTCATTTAAAGAGTCAATTTCAAATACAATATTTGGAACGCCTCCATCCACATGCGCCTTTCTAGTGCCTTCCGCCGCAGCTTTGTTAACATCTTCCATTGTCCTGCCGGTCAAGTAATTAAGACCATCAATATCATCGGGCATGCTGTCTATTTTCATCTTGTTCCGGCCGCCGTTTTCCAATATTGCAGTCTCAAACAATAAGCGCTCGCCATCCTGAATATATTGCCCCATTGAGTGAAGGTCTGTTGTAAAATCTGCCGCAGCAGGAAAAATGCCTTTATGTTTTTTGCCAAGGCTCTCTCCGTAAAGTTGCTTAAGCCACTCAGAAAAATAGTGCAGCTTTGGATTGAAGTTTATAAACATTTCAATTTTTTTGCCGCTCAAATAGAGTGCGTTTCTTACTGCCGCATAACGTATTGCAAGATTTTTCACATCATTTGAGGTAAATTTTTGCCTGGCAATCCTTGACCCTTTTGCAAGGCCTGCAACATCAAATCCTGCAACAGCAATCGGGAGCAGTCCAACAGGAGTTAAAACGGAATACCGTCCCCCTACACTGTCGGGAATATAAAAAGAAGAATATTTTTCCTGATCGCTAAGTTTTCTCAAAGCTCCGGAACGAGCATCAGTGATTGTCACAATACGCTCTCTTGCAATGGCTTTGCCAAATCTCTTCTCTACATCTTCTTTTAGAAATCTGAATGCAATGGCAGGCTCAGTAGTAGTTCCGGATTTTGAAATGACAATAACTGCATAAGTCCGCGTGCTCAGAAATTCCATCAAATCAGAGAAATACTCCTGGCAAAGTCCGTTCCCGGCAAATACTATCTGAGGATAACCGTTCCCCATTCCGGAAGCGGAAAAACTATGAGACAACGCTTCTATCGCACATTTGGCACCAAGGTAAGAGCCTCCAATGCCAATCACAACCACCACATCTACAGCACCTTTCCATTTTTTTGCAATTCTGTTGCATTCATCTATCATGCTGTCATCAATGTCCAGCGGAAGATTTAACCAGCCTCTCATCTTGCTTCCCTCTCCCGTTCCATCAAGCACAGTTTTTAAGGCCTCTGAGGCCTTTGCAAGTTCCCTCTTCAGAACATCTTTCTGAATGAACTTTTCTGCATATTCTGTATTAAGGCGTATCATATTCTTACCGGTCTTAACCGGCGCTATAATGTTTAATATAACTTTTCTGTAAGTCTCTTTATAACATAAGCGGGATATTTGTGCTCATAAAGAATCTCATAAACTGCCTCAGCAATAGGCATATCCACGCGGAAGTTCTTGTTGATTTCATTAATGCAGCGGCTGGCATAATAACCCTCCGCAATCATGCTCATCTCAATCTGGGCGCTGCGTACTGAGTACCCCTTGCCTATCATATTTCCAAAAGTCCTGTTGCGGCTGAACTGAGAATATCCCGTTACCAGCAAATCTCCAAGATAAGGAGAAGTATTTACGTCCCTGTGCATGTCCGGATGTGTAACATTCAAAAAATCAGTCAATTCATGGAACGCATTAGTCATAAGCACGGACATGAAATTATCACCGTAACCCAATCCGTGACAAATTCCGGCGCACACCGCGTAGATATTTTTAAGTGCGGCGGCGTACTCCACTCCGTATATGTCAGTACCGGGAGTCGTCTTAATATAATCGCACGCAAAAGCCTCACATAAAATTCTTGCAGTCTCAATATATTTGCTTGTAAGTGTCAGATATGAAAGCCTTTCCATGCCAACTTCTTCTGCATGACAAGGGCCGCTCACAACGCCGATTCTGTCAAAAGGAATGTTGTGAACCTGATGAAAGTACTCCGCAATAGTAAGGTTTTTCTCATCCACAAAACCTTTAATTGCAGAGACAATAAATTTATTATCAAGGGATACGGTCAAATGATTTATGCAAGACATAAAATAAACAGACGGAATGCAAAAAACGATGACGTCAGAATTCTCTACAACTTCATTTATATCAGATGACATCTTAAGCCGCTCAGGCTCCAAAAGCACAGACTGAAGATATACCTTATTATGGTGATTCTTAAGTATATGCGCGATATTTTTTTTATCCCTCAAAAACCATGATATTTCACTTTGATGATTGAGGAGCATTTTGACTATAGCTGTTGCCCAACTGCCGCTCCCCACAACAGCATAACGTAAATTATTTTTCTCTAATATATTATTGTTCATTACATAAACTTTTTTGTCTGTTCAACTGCAAGCGCATCACATCTTTCATTTTCCGGATGCCCTGCATGCCCTTTTATCCAATTGAAAGTCAGCTTATATCCGTCTGACACCTTAATAAACTCCTCCCACAAATCTCTGTTCATTTTCTTCTTAAAATCTTTTGCCACCCAATCTGCAAGCCATCCAAGATTCACAGCCTTAACCACATAAGAAGAATCTGAGTAAACATTCACCTCCGCATTTTTTCTTTTAACCGCCTTAAGCCCCTCAATAACAGCAGTTAGCTCCATTCTGTTATTAGTAGTTTCCTTGCATCCTCCCGACAGTTCTTTATAATGAGGGCCGCATTTCAAAACAACTCCCCAGCCTCCCGGCCCGGGATTACCGCTGCATGCACCGTCAGTATATAAACTTATGGGCTCTAAGTTCTTCACGCTCAAATGGCTATAAAACTTCCCTACTGAATGACGTTTCCGCCATTGCCGTTATACCTTGGAAATCTTGGTCCCTGCTGTCTTGCCTCATCCTGTCCTGGAATTTTTGCAGTCAAAGGATTAGCATGCATCTCATCATATCTTTGGCGATTTCTGTAAATATCTATTGCTAAATAAATTGCAGAAAGCATTGAGCGCGGATTAGCCTTATTCTTCCCCGCTATATCAAAAGCAGTTCCATGGTCCGGAGATGTTCTTACAACAGGAAGACCCGCGGTAAAGTTTACGCCGGAATCAAATGAAAGAGCCTTAAAAGGAATAAGTCCCTGGTCATGATACATTGCCAACACAGCATCATAATTATACTGCATAGTTGCTGCAAAAAAGCCGTCGGGAGGAAAAGGTCCAAAGGTCTGAATACCCTCAGCATTAGCCTTTTTGATAGCAGGCGTAATAATGCGCTGTTCCTCATCACCCAGCAATCCGTCATCCCCTGCATGCGGGTTAAGACCCAGCACCGCAATCTTTGGTCTCTCTCTTCCAAAATCTCTCTTTAAAGAATCATTCATCAAGCGCAATTTGCTAAGAATAATCTCTTCATTAATTGAGCTAGAAACCTGAGAAAGAGGAATATGTGTTGTTACAACTCCTATCTTCAAATTATCTGAACACATAAACATCAAACCGTCTTTTACTCCAAAAGCGTCAATCAAATATCCAGTATGTCCTGCATATTTAAAATTCTCCAAAGTAACGCCTCTCTTATTGAAAGGTGCTGTAACCAAGATATTTATAAGCCCTTCTTTCAAATCTCTTACAGCCGTATTCAATGCCTCTATGGCAGACTTTGCACTATCGTGAGTAAGCTGTCCGGGTTCAACCTGTATTTGGTCAGAAACACAATTGATAATATTAACGCGCTTTGGATGAGCGTCCTTTGCAGATGTTATTATGTTTGTATTAATATTTTCCGTCTCAGGAATTTGCTTGCGGTAAATTCCAAAAGCCTTGGATGAACCGTAAACAACAGGCGTAAACATTTCCAACACGTTGGCATTAGAGAGAGCCTTTATAATCACCTCATAACCAATACCGTTAGTATCGCCCTGAGTAATTCCTATAACAATTTTTGGTTGCATATATTTATATTTTTAGATCACAAACAGTGTGCTCTGCGCATTGGCAAAAACGCCACTCCCGCGCACAACGCAAGTTACAAAAAAAGTTTATTAAATTTGCTCACAGATAGCATAAAGAGCACTTGCGCAAACACATCCATGCCTGATATCCTTGATACTGAAATACAATACCTGCCGGGAATTGGCCCCAAGCGCGCGGATCTTCTTGCAAAAGAGGTTGAAATCCACACGTTTAGAGACTTACTGTATTTCTTCCCATTCAGGTGGATAGACAAATCTAAAATATACTCTATTTCTGAGGTAACTCCGGAAAGCGCTTATGTTCAAGTGCGTGGAGTAATAGTTAAAACGGCCATGGTTGGCGGGGGACGCAAAAAAAGATTTGTAGCTACTCTGCAGGATGCAACAGGAAGCATAGATTTAGTCTTCTTTAGCGGCCTAAAATGGATAACAGACAAAGTCAAAGAGAATAGTGAATTCATAGTATTTGGGAAGGTCTCAGAATTTAACGGCGCTCTCAATATGGTACACCCGGAAGTCACCCCTCCGTCACAAGCATCTGCTTACGGAACAGGCTCAATGGTTGGTATTTACAGCACAACGGAGAAAATGAAAAGTGCCGGTTTGGGTATTAAGGTTATCACAAAATTTGAAAGCACGTTACTGGAGAAAGTACTCCCCGCCATTCATGAAACCCTGCCTGAAGATTTGCTGCAAAGAAAGGGCCTTTGCTCTCTGCAATTTGCTCTTAAAAACATTCATTTTCCTCACGACGGAGACTCCCTTCTAAAAGCCCAGAACAGATTAAAATTTGAAGAGCTATTTTATCTTCAGCTTAGCCTGCTGAAACAGAAAAACGTGCGCACGTCGCATGAAGGCGGACTTTCAATGCCCAGGGTAGGAGATAACTTTAACAAGTGCTATAGTGCTCTCCCTTACCCACTTACAGGAGCGCAAAAAAGAGTTATCAAAGAGATGAGGGCGGATATGATGAGCGGAAAGCAAATGAACCGTCTGCTGCAGGGAGATGTAGGAAGCGGCAAAACCCTTGTAGCTGTGCTGCTTGCGTTGATTGCCGTAGACAACGGATACCAGGCCTGCATAATGGCTCCAACGGAAGTACTTGCAAACCAGCACTTAGTAAGCATTACAAAATTTCTGGCACCAACCTCTGCAACCGTTGCGTTGCTCACAGGCAGCACAAAAGCAAAAGAGAGAAAACAAATACTGGAAGATTTGGCTGCAGGGAAAATCAATATAATTGTTGGTACACACGCACTTATAGAGGACAGAGTGCAATTCCGCAACTTGGGATTTGCAGTGATTGATGAACAACACCGCTTTGGAGTTGACCAGCGCTCCCGTCTGTGGAACAAGGGAAAGTTATTCCCTCATATACTTGTAATGACCGCAACCCCTATTCCGCGTACTCTGGCAATGACGCTTTACGGAGATTTGGACGTTTCTGTGTTGGATGAACTTCCTCCGGGCAGAAAGCCCGTTCAAACCATGCACGCATGGGAGAGCCAGCGCCCTAAGATTTACGCATTTATGAAGCAGCAAATCAAAGCGGGGCGTCAAATTTTCATTGTCTATCCTCTGATTAAAGAGAGTGAAAAAATGGATTATGAAAATCTTGAAGCCGGGTATCAATCTATCATACAAGAGTTTAAAGCACCAGAATATATAACCGCAGTAGTTCACGGCCAGCAAAAAACCGCAGACAAAGATTTTGACATGCAGCTGTTTGCGCAAGGTAAAGCTAACATCTTGGTAGCTACCTCCGTAATAGAGGTAGGAGTGGATGTCCCTAATGCAACGGTCATGGTCATTGAAAGTTCTGAACGCTTTGGACTCAGCCAATTGCACCAGCTGCGCGGACGCGTAGGAAGAGGTTCTGAAAAGTCATACTGCATCTTAATGTCCGGCTACAAGCTGAGCCATGAAAGCAGAAAAAGATTAGAGCTAATGTGCAGCACCACAGATGGTTTTAAGCTTGCAGAAGAGGATATGAAGATGCGAGGCCCGGGAGATTTGGAGGGAACAACTCAGAGCGGACTCGCGATAGATTTACACATTGCCTCATTGTATCAAGATGGCCGCATCTTGGAGAATGCGCGCCAGACCGCCCTTAAAATTCTTGCGGATGATCCGCTTCTGCAATCTCCTTCCAACCGGCTTTTTACACATCAGATTGCCGTACTCCGCCATCAGGGCAAAGATGCCACAGATTATTCGCAGATCAGCTAGGGCGCCCCTCCCCCAGCGCACAACCCAACACTCCACACAATCCAACGCTTTATTTTGCGGCACAAAGCGCCGCAAAATCACGTAGTTAAGCGCACTTCGTGCGCAAGGAGGCACGCGCCTCCGGCGCGGCTTGCAGCTGCGCTGCTTCGCTTATAGATTTCTGCATGTAAAAATTTCCCTATTCCTTAATTATTGTTTTTGCAAGGTCATTTGCAAGTGGTTGAGCGAGTCCGTTTCGTACGAGCAATGATTTTCTTCAGAAAATCATTAGCGAGAAGTAAGGCAGAGCGAAACACTGCAAATGACTTGCAATAAAGGAATAAAATTTAAACGAAAGAATTCAACTTGGCGATTTCTTCCGGCCAGATATCCGGATTTGGAGTCTCCAGAACAAGCGGAATGTTATCAAAGCGCGAGTCCTGCATGATGAACTTGAAGGTATCCCATCCAAGCATGCCGGTTCCAAGGGACTCATGGCGGTCCACATGGCTGCCAACGTCTTTCTTTGCATCATTAAAATGCATGCCGCGCAAATACTTGAATCCTATGATTTTATCAAAGTCAGAGAATGTCTTTTCAAAAGCCTCTTTTGTGCGCATGTCATAACCCGCTGCAAATGCATGGCAAGTATCAATGCAAACTCCAACGCGGCTCTTGTCCTCAACTTTATCAATGATGGCAGCAAGATGTTCAAATTTATAGCCTATGTTAGTACCCTGACCTGCAGTATTTTCTATGACCGCAGTAACTCCGCTGGTTTTGTCCAGCGCAATATTTATAGATTGCGCTATCAGTGCAATACACTCATCTTCAGTCTCTAGCTTAAGGTGACTGCCCGGATGAAAATTCAGTCTGTCCAAACCAAGTTGCTGACAGCGCTTCATCTCATCAAGAAAGGAACCGCGTGATTGCTGAAGTCCCTCCTCCTTTGGGCTGCCAAGATTAATTAAGTAACCGTCGTGAGGCAAAATCTGAAATGGCTTATATCCGCACTCCTCGCATGTCTTTTTGAACTGCTCTATTTCACTTGCTGTCAAAGGCTTGCCAATCCACTGCTTCTGATTCTTTGTGAACATTGCAAACGCTGTTGCCCCAATTGCCTTTGCATTCAGCGGCGCATTGAATGGACCGCCCGCAGAACTAACATGTGCTCCAATATATTTCATATCCTAATATTCCCGACAGTAAATAATTCAGTTCAGTTATTTCTTGCGCGGATCATTATTGGCCGCTTTGAAATTATCTCTTAGCGTTACAGTACGGTTATACACAGGATGTTCCGGAGTACTATCCGTATCCTTAAAGAAATATCCAAGCCTCTCAAATTGAACGGCAACTCCGCTGTTATCCTCCAGCAATGCAGGTTCAGCATAGCCTTCAATCACCTTCATTGAATCTGGATTCAGATAATCTTTATAGTCTTTATCCTCAGGGATTGAACCCATGTCAGGCTCAGTAAATAGCCTATCTACCAATCTGACTTCCAGCTTCTTTGCGGCAGCAACTGAAACCCAGTGAATTGTGCCCTTAACACTTCTCCATTCTCCGCCGCCAGGTTTTGACGTTGAGTCATAAGTACATATAATCTTTGTAATCTTGCCATCAGCATCCTTCACAATCTCCTTGCACTTAACAATATACGCGTATTTCAAACGTACCTCTCCACCCGGCTGCAGACGGAAATATTTCTTTGGAGGATTCTCCATAAAATCATCACGCTCAATATATACTGTGCCGTCAAACGGAACTTTGCGTTTTGGTCCGTCTGGAGCTGCAGGATTTAAAGGAGCCTCAAACCACTCAACTTTACCTTTTTCCCATCCTTCAATTTCCACTAGAACAGGATCAAGCACAGTCATATACCTATTTGCACGGGCATTCAAATCTTCACGGACGCACCACTCAAGAAGAGACAAATCAATAATGTTATCTCTCTTTGCAACGCCAACTTTATCCGCAAACATCTTTAAACTTTCAGGAGTGTAGCCCCTTCTGCGAATACCGCAAATTGTAGGCATTCTAGGGTCATCCCATCCGCGCACATAATTGTTTTTTACAAGCTCCAAAAGCTTGCGTTTGCTCATGACGGTATATGTCAAATTCAGCCTTGCAAATTCATACTGATGTGAATGGAAAATTCCAAGCTGCTCAATAAACCAATTGTATAAAGGCCTGTGAACGTCAAACTCAAGTGTGCAAATTGAATGCGTAATACCCTCTATAGAATCTGACTCGCCGTGCGCATAATCATACATTGGATAGATGCACCATTTTGTTCCGGTCCTGTGATGAGGAGTAAAATTTATCCTATACATAATTGGGTCTCTGAACAGCATGTTAGGATTTGCCATATCAATTTTTGCGCGCAAAACTTTCTCTCCCTCTTTGTATTTTCCCTCCTTCATCTCCTGGAAAAGTTTAAGATTCTCCTCTACGCTGCGGTCTCTATAAGGACTAGGAGTACCTGGTTTTGAAACAGTTCCACGGTTCTCCCTGATTTGCTCAAGTGTTTGGTCATCTACATAAGCAAGTCCTTTTTTTATCATCTCAACAGCCCAATCATACAACTGCTGAAAATAATCGGAAGCATATCTTTCATTCGCCCACTCAAAGCCTAGCCACTTTATATCATTCTTTATAGAGTCCACATACTCAACGCTTTCCTTTGTCGGATTAGTATCGTCAAAACGGATGTTCGTCTTGCCGCCATACTTTTTTGCAAGCCCAAAATTCAGGCAAATGCTTTTTGCATGACCAAGATGCAAATAACCGTTTGGCTCCGGAGGGAAGCGAGTCAGCACGCTCTTCACGCGCCCAGTCTTCAAATCATCTTCAATAATCTCTTCTAGAAAATTAAGGGAACGACCTTCCCCTTCATTTTTAATCTCTTCTTTCTTAGAATCTTCCATAATATTACCCAATAAACTAGTCCTGCAAAGATACTATTTATCCGTCAATATTTAAGCAAAATGGCCTGCGCAGTAATTTTGGTATATTTGCACAATTGAATGGATGGATAATTGCACGGAGTGTGCACATAAATAAAATTAAACAAATGGTAAAATCAATGACAGGTTACGGAAAGGCAGAATGCACACTTTCCGATAACAGCAAAGTAACGGTGGAGATTCGCACGCTTAACGGGAAAAGCGCAGATATAAATTTTAAAAGCAATTTTACCCCAAAGGATAAAGAACTGGAAATCAGACAATATTTAACACAACAGCTGCACCGTGGTACAATTGATTTTTTCATTAACCAAATAGCCGGAGACTCCGCAGCACAAAAGACTATCAACAAAGAAATTTTTGAACAGTACTATGACCAGCTGAAAAATTTGCAGGAATTTCACAAGTCTGCGGGTTTCATTGGTACTGGAGAAGAGCCTGTAGATGAAGCTGTTTCCGGCAGGACTCACGACAGTTCCCGCTGCACAAACGGACAAGAATATCCTTCATATACTTCAGACTCAATATTAATGTCCGCCGTCATGAAACTTCCTGACGTACTGCAAACAAAGGAGCAAGTCATATCAGAGGCTGATTGGCAGCAGATTACAGAAACAATACACACTGCAACCAATAAATTAAACAACTATCGGGATACAGAAGGAAAAGCACTTTATGCAGATGTCACAAAGCGCGTAGGCAACATAATAGCACTGCTGGAGGAAGTTAAAAAACAAGATGTTACAAGGGTGCCTGCCATCAAGGAAAGGCTGAAAGCAAAAATTACGGAAGCCGGAATCCCCTCTGATCCAAACAGATTGGAACAGGAAATTGTATTCTACGTAGAAAAACTGGACATCAATGAAGAAAAAGTCCGTCTTGCCCAGCACTGCAAATACTTCATGCAAACAATTGACGGAGAAGCTGATGCATCCACTGCCGGCACAGGCAAATCTAATACCGCTGCGGTTGAAGACTTCCCGGGCAAAAAACTTGGATTCATTATTCAGGAGATGGGAAGAGAAATCAACACTATTGGTTCAAAAGCCAACGATGCTGATATCCAAAAGTTTGTAGTCCGCATGAAAGACGAGCTGGAGAAAATCCGCGAGCAGAGCATGAATATTCTGTAGGTTTACTCCAAAGTTACAACGTTGTTTTTGCAGGAGTATTTGATAGGCATAATCAGCTTCATTATCTCCATGATTTGAACTATTGATTCTGAGGTAAATACTGCAGAAAGTTTATATTGGTAAATTTCATCGTTCTTCACAATGAACTTTGTACCATGCCATCTCTCAAGCATCTTAATCACCTCCGGCATAGGAGTGTCCTCAAACACAAGGGCACCATCTTTCCACGCCTTGTCATTCTCTGGCTTAAGAGAGATAAACTGCTTGACCTCAGCAAGTTTTGGAGTATAGTTGAAAGTCTCGTTGGGTTTTAGCTTTATAGTGGAAATCTTGGAAGTATTAACATCGCGATAGTGCATTTTTATGCTGCCGGTATACAGCGTAGCCATTGCATTATCCTCATTATCATAGCTTTTAATATTAAAACTAGTACCCAAAACCTCCAATGAAAAATTCTTGTTTGTCATCACAATCATGGGATGAAGTGAATCCTTCTGCACCTCAAAATAGGCCTCTCCGCTAATTGTCACATTCCTAGTCTTCCCGTTAAATTCTTCTGGGTAAGTAATTTTGCTATCGGAATTCAGCCACACCCTGGAACTGTCGGGAAGCAGAATAAAACCTTTAACTCCTCTCTCCGTGTACAATGTATGCATCGTAGTTTTGTGAGAAAATACGGAAACAGCAGAATTTACACTCGCTAATTTATCGGAAGAAAATAGTTTGCCGGAATTAAAAAATCCGCCGTTTCCATGAAACGCGTATCCGGCAATAAAGAACACCGCTGCAGCAGCGGCAGCTGCAGAACAATAAGCTGCATACTTGATAATCCTTGAGCGCTTTGCAATGCCGCCGGCAACAGCAACTTTGCCGGCATCAGACTGTTCGGAGGAAGAAATTGCAGTATACAATGCTTTCTCCCTTGCAAAATACTTCTTGTTGGCGGAAGACTCATTAACCCAACTGATTATAGAGTCTATCTCCTTCTCTGAAGCTTCTCCCTTAAAAAATTTTATCAGCGTATACTTCTTCATATACCTTGAGCGCTTTTAATTTAAACGCATACAACTTACTTAAACAAAACAACTTATTTTAAAAAAAATTTAATCTATATAGTCCTTCAGCAGCCGCTTCATTATCAGCAGCGCAGCAGTGATTCTTGCTTCTATAGTACTCTCCCCAACTCCCTCAATACCAGCAATTTCTCTGTTTTTAAGTCCTTTAAATCTGCTCATGACAAATGTCCTGCGCACTTTAGGTTTCATCATTGTCATACCCTTGCTTATAATGGACTCAACATCCACTTCATAGAGCATTGAAACACCTGAACCCTCCAGAGCCGTATAGTTCAACAAATCTGTTTTCTCTTTGATAGAAGAATCTGAATACTTGTTTGCGTTTAGTCTTTTTCTCAAAACATTGAGGCAGGAATTCTTAGCCGATTCAAACAAATAAGGGACTGCGCGTTCCTTCTCAACATCGTCCATCTTCTTCCAAAATGAAGTAAAAACGTCATGTGCAACATTCTGTGCCTCAGAGATATCACCAAGATAACTACAGGCAAAAAAAGTTACTCTCTGCAAATTTGCAGAGTAGATTTTCTCAAAGAGAGCCTTTTTGTTAATGTCTGTGTCCACAACGCAGGGTTGCTCAACTGGAGCACTCAGCCCGGGGACAAAGATACTACTATTATAATTGCTCATTTCAATTAAGACACTTAAAACCTCTTTTACCATAATTTTTTTGTGCAAAAATCAGCAATGATTTTTCAAAAGTTATTTTTTGGGGGTAAGACAAGTTTGCGTGTCTTATATATACAAGGAACCTAACTAAAAAAACATGTATAAGAAACTATTTTTAAGACTCGGGCAGACTATTGCCCTAGTTTTAGCTCTCCTTCTTATCACCCCCGCTTTCAGCTTTGCACAAAGCGGAGTCAACATAGAAGTCAAGGGCGCGCCGTTAAAGACGGTGATGGAAAGTATCTCTAAACAAAGTAGTTACAGGTTTGTTTACACTAATGAAGTAAACGTTGACTCTTATAAAGTTACGGTTACTTCTAAGAACGAACCGGCCACTACATTGTTTGACAAAATTTTTAAACCACTTAACATTAATTATCGCATCAAGGGAAGCCAGGTAGTTCTTGGCATCACCTCTGCCGTTGCAGAGACAACTGATGAAAATCAGCAAAATGCGCAGCAGAGAAAAAACCTCATTTCGGTAAAGGGAACCGTTAAAGATGCGGCAACCGGTGAGGCGATTCCCTATGCATCGGTATTTGTAAAAGGAACAACTTTAGGAGCTTATACGGCTGACGACGGCTCCTATAATATTTCCAAAGTTCCTGCAAACGGCACACTTACATTTAATTATGTAGGCTATAAGACACAGGAAATTTCCGTGAATTCCCGCGCAATTATAAACATTCAGCTTGCGTCAGAGGCTGTAAACCTGGACGATGTGCTTGTAGTTGCATACGGCACTGCAAAAAAGGAATCTTTCACGGGTTCTGCAGAAGTTGTAAAATCAGACAAACTGCAGAAGAGAACAGTTTCCAACGTTACAAAGGCAATTGACGGAATGGTTACCGGTGTTCAGTCAACATCAGGAAGCGGCCAGCCGGGAGCCGGAGCATCTATAATAATCAGAGGATTTGGCTCCATCAATGCCGCCAGAGATCCTCTTTATGTAGTTGACGGTATCCCTTACGACGGCAACATTAACTCCATAAATCCTTCAGATATAGAGTCTATGACAATTCTAAAGGATGCATCCGCCGGAGCTCTTTATGGTTCCAGAGGTGCAAACGGAGTTGTAATGATTACCACAAAGAAAGGTACAAACGGAGACCTTTCCGTTGAGTTCAAAGGCTCATGGGGCGTTTCTTCACGCGCTATTCCAATGCACTCAACATTAAATGCTTATGGCTACGTAGAGAGCATTTATAATTCATACCGCGGAGAGCAAATTCGTAACGGAGTGTCCCCTGCTGATGCAGGTCAGGCAGCTCTTACTGAGATGGTTTCCGGCTCAACCAAAATCTTTGGTACAAACGCAATGTACAATCCGTTTGACTGCAATGCAACAGAAATCATTGACCTTAGTACTGGAAAGGTTAAGTCCGGCGCAAAGCTAAAATGGAATGAGAGCTGGATGGATGCCGTAACTCAGGATAATCCTCTGCGACAGGACTATGTACTGACTCTTTCCGGAGGCAGCGATAAAACAAAATATATGTTCTCACTTGGCTACCTGGATGAAAAAGGAATGGTTGTCACCACAGATTTCAACAGATACTCAGGCAGAGCAAACATAGATTCTCAAGTTAAAGATTGGTTGAAGACCGGAATTAACATGAACGTTGCAAAATCCAAGGCTGTAACAACTTCCCTTGGTTCAGGAGACGGCTCATCATCCACGGCATCTTCCAATGTATTCCATGCATCATTCCTTATGGCCCCTATTTACCCCGTTTATGAAAAGGATGCAAACGGCCAGACAGTTTATGCAAACGGAAGCGCAGTATATGATTATGGTGTTAGCCGTCCGTCAGGAGCAAGTCCAAACTGGAGCAGCGTCGGCGCATTGTATAATGACCGTTATCGTTTTGGAGTTGAGAGTGTTAGCGGCAGAACTTACATAGATTTGGGAGGTCTGAAAGAGGGTCCGCTAAAAGGATTTAAGTTCACAACCACATTTGGATTTGACTACAAAAACAGCAGATATGATTATTACTATAATCCATATACCGGAAATGCAGTTGAAACAAAAGGTAAAATTGAAGTTGACACTTATAAGACTTTCAGCTACACATTCAACCAGCTGTTAAATTACAACCGCACATTTGGAGGGAAACACAATTTGGATGTCTTGGTTGGACATGAGTATTACTCTTACAAGAACAACTACTTTGGCGGCAGCAAGACAGGCCTTCCTTTTGGAGGAATGTATGAATTATCAGCCGCTTCAACTCTTTATTCTCTAGATGGTTATGAGGACAATTACGGAATAGAGTCAGTACTGTCGAGATTAAATTACAACTACGACAATAAATACTACTTCTCCGCAAGCTACAGAAGAGATGCTTCTTCCAGATTTGAGAAGAGCAAGAGATGGGGAGATTTTTGGAGCGTAGGTGCAAGCTGGAGAATATCAGAAGAGAAATTCATGAAAGACATCAAGTGGATTAACAACTTGACAGCCAAGGTTTCATACGGAGTACAGGGAAATGATAACATTGGAACTTACTACGCATGGCAGTCCTTCTATAGTTTGAATTTCCCTAACGGCGCATTGTCCGGAGCTCTTATTTCTTCACTAGAAAACAAGGACTTAAAATGGGAGAAAAACGGAAACTTGAATATTGGATTAGAGGGTAAATTCCTGGATAACAGAATACAAGCTTCAGCAGAATGGTACAGCAGAAAGACCACGGATATGTTGATGGCTTACCCTATGGCAACATCACTTGGTTTCTCATCTTTCAATAAAAACGTTGGAAGCATGCGCAACAGAGGATTTGAATTTGCAGTTACCGGAACCGTTATGCGTAACGATAACTTGGAATGGAATGTAACTCTGCAGGCATCCACAATTACTAATAAAGTTCTGGGACTTGCTGATAAGGACGAGATTATAAGCGGCAACTATATTACAAAAACAGGCGAAACGCTTAATTCTTTCTATGTATCAAAGTCTGCGGGAGTTGATCCTTCAACAGGAGATAAACTTTACTGGGTATGGGATACGGATGCAAACGGAAACAAAGGAAAAGAGTATATATCAAATAGTTACAGCAAAGCGGTTTCTTGCCGCCACATTGCAGGCAGCAGAATACCTAAGGTATATGGCTCTATCTCAAGTGATTTCAGATACAAGAATTTTGATGCATCAGTCATGACAACATATTCCAAGGGAGGAAAAATTTATGACGGTGTTTATCAGGCAATTATGTATCCGTTCTATTCCGGCGTCACTGCGGCTTCCAACAGATCCAAAGCTTGGAAGAATCCGGGCGATATCACAGACGTTCCAAGAATTGATATTGCAGGAAATTATGCAACTACAGAAGATGATTTGTTTGATGCATCCTACTTTGCAATTAAGAACATTACGGTTGGCTACACGCTGCCTAAAAAATGGACAAGCAAAGCTCGCATGTCTTCTGTAAGACTTTCATTAACAGCAGATAATCTTTGGGTATTCACAGCCCTTAAGGGTATGGATCCTCAGACCAATTTCACCGGCAGCACAGGTTATACTTACAGTGCCGCAAGGACAATTTCATTTGGTCTTGATATCAAATTCTAATTAGGAGGATTGAATATGAAAAATATAATTAAAAAAATATCTGTAGTTTTAATCGCGACAGTTATAGTTGCAGCAAGCGGATGTTCCAGCCAGCTGGATACTGTTCCAACAAATCAGGCAACGGGAACAACGCTTTTTGAAAACGTAACTAACGCCCAGACAGCTCTTGACGGAATTTACAGAGCGCTTTACACATGGCAGCTTGCAGGCGGATGGATTGGAGAGAACGGAGGCATCATGGCCTACAATCTTGTTGGTTGTTTAATGGGTGAAGACCAAATCCAGCATGAAGCCGGTCCCGGTTGGTTTACAGATGATTACAAACTAAATGTATACGGAGACTACACATCCAAGAAAGGCCGCCCATACAACGTATGGTACTACTTCTATTATATAATTGCAAACACAAATTATATTATTGCAGAAGAAAAGACCCTATCCGGAGATGCAAACGCAGTAAAAGATTTGATGGGACAGGCTTACGCATTGCGCGCACTTTCTTATTGGTATCTTACTCAATATTTCTGCCAGCACTCAACAACTGCGCCGGGTGTTCCCGTATATACGGAGCCAACCACTGCAACATCAGAAGGCAAGGGCAGAGGAACTGTCGCTGAGGATTATGCACAAATGACTTCAGATGCCGCAAAGGCTGTTGAATTGCTTAAGGCAGGCGGACTTAGCCAAGTTAACAAGTCTCATATAGACCTTGCCGTTGCTTACGGTATTCAGGCAAGAATAGCTCTTCTGACTGCAGATTATACCACTGCATACACAGCTGCTACAAATGCGTTGAGCACACACGGAAGCGGCGTTGCAAATTGGGCTGACGTAAAGGTCATTAATGACGCATCAAAGAGCAATGTTATGTGGGGATTGCTGATTGAAACATCCCAAAATCTGATGGACCAATGGGCCAATTTCATTTATTATATGGATGCGGATGTAACTGAGTCTTACGCTTCTAGAGCAAGACAGTGCATTGATTACGGTTTATGGAAACTAATTCCTGCTACTGATTACAGACTTGCATGGTGGAACGGCGCAATTGCAAATGAAGAAGAGGGCAATTCTAAAGTTAGTTATTGCCAGCAGAAATTTAAATTCCTTAACTCTGCAGCAGGTACCGGAGATTTTATTCTAATGAGAACAGAGGAGATGGTGCTGATTGCAGCAGAGGCGGCATGCCAAAAATCAGATTTTACAAATGCCAAGACATATCTGGAAATGCTTGAATCTAAGAGAGATCCAAACTACGCAGCAAGACTTGCAAGCCTTGATCCTTCAAAGACTTATCAAACGGATACAAAGCTTTCTCCGGTATCTTATATGGATGAGGTTTTATTCCAAAGAAGAGTTGAGTTATGGAGCGAGCTTCCAAGAATATTTGATTTACAGAGACTTGGACTCGGATATACAAGAGACTATACCGGTTCTAACCAAACACAGAAAGTTGTTGGAAAGAATACAGGCGCAGGCTCCAAGTATTTCATACTGCCTATACCTCAGGCTGAAATTGACGGAAACGCCAATATTAATTCATCAGATCAAAATCCTGAGCCGTAACGGTTTGCAGATGATAAATAATGAGAACTTTTTAAAATGAAATTATTTATGAAAAAAATATTTTTAATATTATTTGCCGTTGCGACAGGCGTATTTTTCACCTCTTGCAAGAGCATTGATGGAACAGTTTACAAGCCGACAGATGTAAGCGCATCTTTCCCCTCTTCCATTATTCAAATTAACATGCTCCCTGCAGACGGCAACAAATTCCAGGTTCCGCTGTGGAGAGGAAATAAGAACGGCGCGGCATCTGTTCCGGTTACGATTGATGACCCGTCGGGAGCTTTCACTCCATCTTCCAAATCCTTTGATTTTGCTGATGGCGAGTCAGTTGCATATATCACATTTTCTTACGCGGACTTGAACAATTTTACCGGCGCAGCAAACAACATCACAATCAAATTAAACAATGATTCAGATGTTTCAGTCTCCGGAATTTCTACAACTCAGGTTCAGGCAAAGAGAAAGCTGACCATGAAGCTGATAGGTACTGGCACATATCACAGTGATTGGCCGGAAGAGGATTGGTCTCAGCCAGTATATGAGGCGGAAGAGGCTCATTACTATGAACTTCCGGACTGCTTCTATAATGACGGATATTCTGCCGCAAAGGGCTACACAATTTGCTTCTCTATAAGCAAGGGCAAAGTTATATGGCCGGATGAGCAAAATACCGGAGTTTACAGCAGCGGAAGAACCAGCAAAATGTACTTGACAGTAGGAAGCGTAAAGCTTACCGGACGCGTAGTGGAAGCAACCGTAGATTACCATTTCCCAGGCGCTGCAAATACAGCAAAGAGATGGTATGAAGGCGGCAGTGCGGCAGATCCTGCGTACCCTGAAAGATTCACATTCCCTGACAGTTACACAATGCCTACAGATTAATCAGACAAGCAAATTGTACAACAAAATTGTGCAATTAATCTGATGTAAATTTTAAATAAGAAAAGTTAAATTTTCAGATATTAGATTTTTCAGGTTAGGTTTAGAACTAATAAGTCCCGCGGACAGGGATGTTCGCAAAAGGCTGCCCCTTTAGGAGCAGCCTTATTTTTTCTCATTTTAATAAATAAGTATGTGCGTCTAATTGCGTAATAGCAGCACAACTTTAGTCTTAAAGATTACTTATCAGAACCGTCAAAAATATGTTTGGCGTAATTGTAATTGTACAAGTCATACAGTTTGCGCATGCTGTTCATTCTCAGCAAGAAAGAATCATAATTCTTATTCTGCGGCTGTGACCACTGAACCTCGCACAAAGCAGCAAGGCGCGGAAGTATCATGTACTCAGCTTGTTGGAAAGTGGGAATATACTCCGTCCACAAATTTGCCTGCAGGCCGCGGATGTGTTTTGCCTCCTCTTTAGTCAATGATGCCGGCACCGGCTCATAACCGTAAACTTGCTGAACAGGAATGTATCCCCCTATTGCAAATGGCTCTTTATCAACATCTTTAGCCTGATAGTAATCAAAGTATAAATAAGTATTCGGAGCCATAACCGCATCATGTCCGTTGCGCACTGCAGTCATTCCGCCAACCTCTCCCTGCCAAGACATAATAACATCATCCTTTGCAAGATCTCCGCCCTGAATCTCATCCCAACCAATAATCTCACGCCCCTTTGAAGCAAGATACTTGTCAATGCGTCCGGTGAAATAATATTGAAGCTTACGGAATGCGTTGCTCTTTGAATCAGTCTTATAACCCTCTCGCTCAACAACTTTCTGGCACAAAGGACATTTTTCCCAATTACTCTCCGGACATTCGTCGCCGCCAATATGAATAACTTTTCCCGGGAAAATTTCCATCAATTCATCCAACACTCCCTTCACAAACTCAAAAGTAGTCTCTTTTCCAACGCACAAAATTCCGTCAGAAATTCCCCACTGCGTCCAAACGTCTCTTTGTTCCCCGCTACAGCTAAGCCATGGATATGAGGCAATTGCAGCAGTCATGTGACCCGGCATGTCAATTTCTGGAACTATCGTGATAAATCTCTCAGCAGCATATTTTACAATATCCTTAGCATCCTCCTGAGTATAAAATCCACCGTAAGGCTTGCCGTCCCATTTGCCTGGCAATTTGCCAATTACGGTCTCCTTTCTCATAGAGCCAATCTTGGTAAGATTAGGATATTTCTTAATTTCAATTCTCCAGCCCTGATCATCAGAAAGATGCCAGTGGAAAGTATTGCAATTATGAAGAGCCAGAATATCAATGAATTGCTTAACCTCATCTACGCTCCAAAAATGGCGAGAACAGTCCAGCATCATACCCCTCCACGCAAAACGCGGAGCATCAGAAATTTGGCAGGCCGGCACCGTTATGCTTTTGTAGCTCCCGACAGATTTTTTTGCATTGTCAGACGTTGCCACACTCTTTGCCATTGCAACCGGCAGCGCTTTTCTTAAAGTCTGAATCCCGTAAAAAACACCCGCTTCTGAGCCGCCGTCAATTACAATTGTCTTATCAGTAACCAATATTTTATATGCCTCTTTATTTTTAGAAAGGCACATTCCTTCATCATTATTGCATTTTGCATCCTTACCGTTATGCATGTGCTCACCTTCATGGATTCTAAGCACAATAGCATTCTGCAACTTATTGTGGCTCTTGTATATACCATAATTTTTCTGTCCCGGAGCAGCCGGCTTGTCAAACGGTTTAATTGCAACATCAATCCCAGTCACATCATTGATATACTGCTGCAAAAACTTAGCGTTGCGCACAATTTGAGGATTAGCCGCATCATAGCGGATAACCGTAGAACCGCTCAAAACAAAATCTTTTGCTGCAGCAGTAGAGCTAACAGCGCCGCCAGTTGAGTTAATAACACTGCCGTTACTCAAGGGTGCAATAACAACAGGTCTTGGAATCACTTGATTAAAATCCGCCTTGCCGCTCTGGGCAAATGCGCTGCCGATAAACGTCATGCACATAAAAAACGGTAATAAAATCCTTTTCATATCTTCCTGTTTAAATTTATCCAAAAATACGGCGTATTATCCAATATAACGCTGTCATATCCGATATAACGGCGTCACGGGATATGTACGTTAACTGTTACAAAAATAAAAATTATTTTTTGAAATGCAAACATTAATAAAAATTTTTATTATATTTGCTTTGCAAAGCAAGAGGTTTTACAAATGCTAGGCAACTAAACTAAAGATTGAATTAACCGTTTTAAGGGACTTTACTATGACAGATTTTAATCGCAGAAATTTCATTAAGAAGGCTGCGCTTGCAGCTTCAGCAGCCGTTGTAACTCCTTCTCTATTAGATGGTGCAGAGCGTACGGCAAATATCAATTCCATTATCGGCAGTAAAGGCGGAGATGGTATAAGCGTTGGGGAATTTGGCAATAAGCTGATTGTTCCAAAGGAAAACGGAATAAAAATCACAGGCACTTTTCTGGATGAAATCTCTCATGACATTCCTCACCAGAACTGGGGAGAGAAAGAATGGGACCGTGATTTCAAATACATGAAAGATATTGGTATTGACACTGTTATAGAGATTCGTTCCGGATACAGAAAGTTCATTACGTGGCCAAGTCCTTACCTTTTAAAGAAAGGTTGCTACATGCCATCCATGGACCTTGTAGATATGTTTCTAAGGCTGGCGGAAAAGTACGGCATGAAGTATTATTTTGGATTGTACGATTCCGGAAAATACTGGGACACAGGAGATATGACATGGGAGATAGAAGACAACAAGTATGTCATTGATGAAATTTGGAATATGTACGGAACAAAGTACAAGAGCTTCCAGGGATGGTACATCAGCGGAGAAATCAGCCGCCGTACCAAGGGCGCTATCAGCGCTTTCCATCAAATGGGCAAACAGTGCAAGGATGTTTCCGGAGGTCTTCCAACTTTTATTTCTCCGTGGATTGACGGGAAGAAAGCCGTCATGGGGACGGGCAAAATGACTAATGATCAGGCCATTTCCGTGCAAGAGCATGAGAAAGAGTGGAATGAAATATTTGACGGAATTCATGATGTTGTAGATGCTTGCGCCTTCCAGGACGGTCACATAGATTATGATGAGCTGGATGCGTTTTTCTCTGTGAATAAAAAACTTGCAGATAAATACGGAATGCAGTGCTGGACCAACGCGGAGTCATTTGACCGCGATATGCCTATCAACTTTTTGCCCATTAAGTTTGACAAGCTGAGAATGAAACTGGAGGCCGCAAAGCGCTGCAATTATGACAAGGCCATCACCTTTGAGTTCTCCCACTTTATGAGCCCGCAATCTGCTTATTTACAGGCAGGTCACTTATATGACAGGTATAAAGAATACTTTAATATAAAGTAATTTAAAGCTCCCGACAGAATATTTACCTAACCTATTAAATATTACTTAAACTGTTCTTTTAACAAAACAACTTATTATTACTCATGAAAAGTCAGACAAATACGGGGTACATTGTTTTTCTTGCAGTGGTAGCCGCAATGGGAGGAATCCTTTTTGGCTATGACACCGCTGTAATTTCAGGCACAGTCTCAGATGTCGCCAAGCAGTTTTCCCTTAACACAATGCAGCAAGGCTGGTATGTAGGCTGCGCCCTAATCGGCTCAATCATAGGGGTTGCAGTGGCAGGTCTTTTGAGCGACGGACTTGGCAGAAAAATCACAATGCTTATCTCCGCAGTTTTCTTTTCATGGACGGCAATAGGTTGCGCAATCTGCACCACTTTCCCTCAACTGGTCATTTACAGAATGATAGGAGGCTTTGGCATAGGTATTGTTTCCATAGTATCCCCTATCTACATTTCTGAAATATCAGTTGCAAAATACAGAGGCACAATGGTATCCATGTACCAACTGGCGGTCACGGTTGGATTTGTACTGGCATACATTATTAATTACTGGATACTACAGGCCTCTGTAGGTGCGCATTTCACATCTCCGTTTTGGAATAGGCTATTTGTAACTGAAACATGGCGCGGAATGCTTGGTGCTGAGATAATTCCGGCACTGCTATTCTTCTTGATAATATTCTTGATTCCGGAGAGTCCGCGCTGGCTTATTATTAAGAATCGCGATGGTAAAGCTCTAGGAGTTTTAGGAAAAATATATAAAACAAAAGAAGAGGCTCAGCAACAGCTGGAATACACAAAGTCTGTATCATCCTCAGCTACAGCCGATAGCGCACAATCCGGCAGCAAAACAAACGGCAGCAGCACAAAATCTGAATGGAAACAGCTCAACACCAGAGGAATGCGCAAAGCTCTATGGATTGGAATAGCCATTGCAATTCTTGGCCAGTTCATGGGTGTTAATGCAGTTTTGTATTACGGCCCTTCTATTTTCCAGGATGCAGGTTTGGACGTAACACATTCATTGTTCTCACAAGTACTTGTAGGTCTGGTCAATATGGTAACCACAATTATTGCGGTAATCATAATAGATAAAGTTGGAAGAAAGAAACTTGTTTACTGGGGAGTATCCGGAATGATTCTGTCTCTTTTAATGATAGGCTTTTACTTCCTGTTCAAAGATTCAATGGGACTTCCAAATTTATTCTTGCTAATCTTCTTCTTGTTCTATGTTTTCTGCTGTGCCATCTCAATATGTGCCGTTGTATTTGTCATATTATCAGAGATGTATCCCAACAGCGTCCGCGGACTTGCAATGTCAATCGCCGGACTTTCATTATGGATTGGCACTTACTTAATTGGACAACTTACTCCTTGGATGCTGGAAAATCTGACCCCGGCCGGGACATTCTTCTTGTTTGCAGCAATGTGCGTTCCATACATATTAATAATGTGGAAGGGTGTGCCGGAAACAACAGGCAAAACGCTAGAAGAGATTGAACAATACTGGAAATCAAAAGATTAATTATATAATTTATGAACTTTAAAAAATTGGCCGACCAATACAAGTCGGAACTTTATGACAATGTCCTCCCTTTTTGGCTGGAACACTCAATTGACAAAGAGTTTGGGGGATATTTCTCTTGCTTAAACAGAGACGGCAGTGTGTATGACACTGACAAGTTTGTCTGGCTGCAGGGGCGTGAAGTCTGGTTATTCTCAATGCTTTACAACAATGTAGAAAAGAGGCAGGAATGGCTGGATGCTGCAGTTCAGGGTGGAGAATTTCTTAAGAAGTTCGGTCACGACGGAAACTACAACTGGTACTTTGCTCTTAACAGAGAGGGCAAGCCGCTTGTACAACCTTACAACATTTTCTCAGACACTTTTGCAATCATGGCTTTTGGACAGCTTGCGCTTGCAACTGGTAATGAGGAGTATGCAGAGATTACAAAGAAAACTTTTGCAAAAGTTCTGGAGAGAAGAGGAAATCCAAAAGGACAGTGGTGCAAGATTTATCCGGGCACCCGCCCTATGAAAGACTTTGCCCTTCCAATGATTCTGTGCAATCTTGCCCTTGAGATTGAGAAGCTTATGGACCCCAAGACACTGGATGAGACAATTAATATTTGCCGTCATGAGGTGATGGATGTTTTCTATCAGAAAGATTTGGGACTGATTGTGGAGAATGTAAACGCAAAAGACAATTCACTTCTTGATTGTTTTGAGGGACGCACAATTAATCCGGGACATTCTCTTGAGGCAATGTGGTTTATGATGGCGCTTGGAGTTAGAGCCAATGATAAAGAGCTTATTAACAAAGCCATAGAGATAGCTCTAAAGACCATAGATTTTGGATGGGATAAAGAGTACGGCGGAATATTTTATTTCATGGATCGCAAAGGTTATCCTCAGCAGCAGCTGGAATGGGACCAGAAACTTTGGTGGGTTCATTTGGAGGCCGCAATCACTATGATTAAAGCTTATCAGCTTACAGGCAATAAAGAGTGCCTTAAATGGTTTGAGAAAGTGCATGACTATATGTGGAAGCATTTTAAAGATACTAAATACCCAGAATGGTTTGGATATCTGAACCGTCGCGGAGAAGTATTATTGCCTCTTAAAGGGGGAAAATGGAAGGGATGTTTCCATGTGCCAAGAGCCATGTATCAGATATGGCAAATTCTAGAAAAGTGCCAATAAAAAGAGAAATAATTAAAACAAAAAATAACCAAAATCATTACCTATGAAACAAGCTAATTTAAAAGAAAGCCTTTGGAGCGTAATGCGCAGGTTGTTCACAATTCTTTGTGTAATAACAATGTCTGCGGTTGCTTACGCACAGAGACAGCAAGTTAGCGGTACTGTAAAAGATTCAGACGGAAGCCCGCTCGCCGGAGCATACGTTGTAATCAAAGGTACTTCTAACGGTGCTACTACCGGTATTGACGGCCGTTACACTCTATCGGCCAAACCGGTTGACATTTTGGTCTTCACATTTATCGGGATGAAGACTCATGAAGAGCATGTGGGGAAGAGAGCATCTATAAACGTAGTAATGGAGTCAGAGGGATTAAAACTTGACGATGTTATTGTAGTTGGTTACGGCACAAAAACCAAAACCACTCTAACTGGCTCTGTATCTGCGTTAAAAGGAGATGAACTTATAAAGGCTCCTTCCACCAATATCACAAGTATGCTGGGAGGCCGAGTAACAGGACTATCTTCAGTTCAGGAATCCGGACAGCCAGGAGCGGATCAGGCAGCCCTAACAATCAGAGGCTCACGCTATAGCGTAACTTACATTGTAGACGGAATGCCCCGTTCAATTGATGACGTAGACCCCAACGATATTGAAAGTATCTCTGTATTGAAAGACGCATCTGCGGCATCTGTTTACGGATTAAAGAGTGCCGGAGGCGTTATCATTGTTACAACAAAACATGGAAAACAGGGCGCAAGCACAATTAATTATACCGGCAGCTACGGTATATCAAGAAATGCAAACTTCCCTACTTTCCTAAACGGACCTGAGTTTGCCTACTACTATAATAAAGGACTGGAGATGGACGGATATAAAGCCATCTTTACAGATGATATGGTAAAAATGATGACCAATGGAGACGATACAGACGGATGGTCAAACACCAACTGGATTAAGAAAGTCTTTAAAACTGGTCAGAATCAGAAACATAACGTTACAGTAACCGGCGGAACCGATAAGATGAATTACTTTGTATCTCTTGGATTCCTTGGTCAAAACGGTAACATTGACAAATATGAATACAGACGTTGGAATTTGCGTTCTAACGTTGACGCAGAAGTTGCAAGGAACTTGAAATTCTCCCTTAATATTGCAGGACAATATGGAAAGAATTCCACACCGGGATTCTCTGCCGGCGGCGGAGAGGGTGGCGACGGAGGCGATGCATGGATGTCCGTAGCAAGACAGACAATTGCCGCACTTCCTTTCCTTCCAACAACTTACAATGGTCTTCCTGTTGCATCTCCTAATAACTACAGCCAGGGATCAAGCCCTATTGCAGCTATAAATGAATCTGGATACAACAGATCAAAATCATTTGACGTTCAAACAACACTTGGTCTGACATATACCGTCCCTTGGGTTAAAGGATTATCTGTCAAGGCAAACGGTTCATGGGACCACGGCTATTCAACAAGCAAGATACTTGCTACTCCTTATTATGTAATGCAGGCATCTCTTCCTAGCACTTCTTCTCCGTCTATTTCTTATGCAAAGCAAATTGACTGCAGATTAAATACTTACAACACTCTTGGAGAGGGCTTCTACCGTTATACTAACATGGTCGGCAACTTAAGCGTTAACTTCCAGAGATCATTTGGAGACCACAACGTTGACGCAATGATATTGGGAGAGGAGAGAGACAGCAGATACAACGGACTGGCAGCTTATGCAAGAGATATTCCGTTTGTGGAACTTCCGGAAATTTCTTCTGGAAGCTATGATGCAAACCACAATGCCTCAGGTTACAGCGGACGTTCACGTACGGCCGGTTATGTTGCAAGAATTAGCTATGATTATGCTAAAAAGTATTTTGCGGAATTATCAGGACGTTATGACGGTTCTTACAAATTCAACGGCAGCAATCACCGCTGGGGATTTTTCCCTGCAGCTTCATTTGGCTGGAGAATGTCACAAGAGAGCTGGCTAAAAGATGCTAAATGGCTGGATAACTTAAAGTTAAGATTTTCCGTAGGTGAGACAGCAAATGATGCGGTTTCTGCTTTTCAATATTTAAACTCTTATGGAATTGGAACTTCTGTTTATTACAACGGAACTCCTTATACCGCGCTTGCACTTTCATCCGTTGCAAATCCTAACCTTGAATGGGAGAGAGTCCTTTCATATAACGGCGGAGTTGACTTCAGCATGTGGAACGGACTTTTAGGAGGCAGCGTAGATGTATTCTACAATTACAACTATAAAATTTTAAGCGCAACCGGCAGCATTCCGGGTTCACTTGGCTATTATTATCCTCATTATGAGAATTATGGCAGAGCTGATACAAAGGGTATAGAAATAAGCCTGACACATAAAAATACTATCGGGACAGGCAGCAATGCATTCAAATACAACATTGGCCTTAATATTTCTTATGCATACTCACGCTATCTGAGATATCGTGATGATTTGAATATTCCTGATTATCAGAAGCTGACAGGCAAAGCTGTTGGTTCACTTCTTGGATGGGTTGCAGATGGACTTTACAGAAGTGAAGAAGAAATTGACGCTTCACCATGGCCTTTTGGACAACGCCCAAGAGTCGGAGATATTAAGTACAAAGATTTGAACGGTGACGGAGTAGTTGAGTATCAGGATAAAGCATTTACAGGACATTCAAACAGACCTGAACTTCAGGGAGGTTTAACTTTAGAGGGACAGTGGAAAGGTTTTGATTTTTCATTCCTGTTCACCGCAGCAGCTAAGTTTGACGTCTCATTGACAGGTACTTACTACAATGGCAATGATGATAACACCATTTATACGGAAACCTTCAAAGAGGGAGGCAACTCTCCTAAATGGCTGGTAACCGGCGCATGGAGAGAAGATAATCCTAATGCAAAATGGCCTCGTTTAACCGTTTCATCTCCTACCAATAATAATGGACTTGCTTCTACATTCTGGTTTAAGGACGGAAAATATTTGCGTCTGAAGACAGCACAGATTGGCTATACACTTCCTAAGAAAATCACGGACTTTGTAAAGATTAAGACAGTCCGCGTATTTATAGAGGGTTCTAACTTGTTCACATGGGACGGTCTTCCTAAGGGAGTTGACCCGGAATCCCCAGGTGTTAACAACGGATACTATCCACAGCAACGCACCTTCATGGGCGGTATAAGTATCACATTATAAACATATTAAAGATATGAATATTATGAAAAAATATATTTTACTATCTATTGCTGCGGTTGCTGCCTTGTTGTTTACTTCTTGTAACAACTATTTGGATTTGACCCCTACAAATGAAACAACAGACAAAACCGTATTCGCCAACAAAGATTACGTAGATATGACTGTAACGCGTTTCTACCATTTCTTTGATGCAATGGGCCAGTTTGACGTTGGCCAATTCTCAGGCGGATTAACAGAAGGCTTGACCGAGACTATGAAATTCGGATGCACTTCTTTGAATACATATATGTGGTTCCCTAACCAAATTGCTTACGCAGCAGACGGCATGCCCGCTTCTACGGCAGCATTTTTCCTTGGAAGCTGGGACCTTCTATATGGCTATATATCACAAGTTAACATTGCCATAAGCAACATCAACAAGTACTCAGGATATGACAAATCAGATATCACAAATCAGCTTGCACAGTGCAGATTATTCAGAGGCTGGCTATACTTTGAACTTTTGAAGCGTCATCAGCAGTGCATTTTAAGAACAGATGATTTGGATAACACCTACAAGAGCAACATGGAACTTAGCTCTTCTGCAGATTGCTGGCAATTTGTTTATAATGATCTTGAGTATGCAGCTGAGAATCTGCCGGAAACAAGTTCTACAGGCAAGCTTACAAAATATGCCGCTTACGGAATACTTTCACGTGCAATGCTTTATGCAGAGCGCTGGCAAGATGCTTATGATGCCGCATATCAAGTTATCAAATCAGGCAAATACAAATTAACTGCAGATTACAAGACCGCATGGTCTACAACTGCAGCCAATGGCAACACAGAGTCAATCATTGAGTATCAATACAATCTGGCTGGAGTAACACATCACTTTGATTACAACTTTACCCCTGGCGGAGATGACGGAGTTACGCTTGGAGCACTTGGCACCCCTACTCAGGAAATGGTAGAGATGTATGAGAAGAAAAACGGAACAACCGTTGACTGGAGCGAGTGGCACAATGCAACAACAACCGCTACAACAACAACTCCTCCTTATGCTGACCTTGAGCCAAGATTTGCAGAGACAATAATTTACAATGGCTGCACTTGGAAAAACCGTACAATGAATATCACGACAGATGCCTCAAGCAAAGACGGTTACATTGCATGGAGAGAGAAACCTCAGACAGGCGGCAAAACAACTACAGGATATTTTCTGAGAAAACTTGTAGATGAAACTCATAATCTGAGTTCAACTGAATACTCTACACAGCCTTGGATAGCACTGCGTTATGCAGAAGTATTGTTAAATGCTTCAGAGGCCGCATATCATATCAGCGGCAAAGAGGCTGATGCAAGAAATTATATGAATCAGGTACGTGCAAGAGTCGGCCTTCCTCAGAGAAGTTATTCAGGCACAGAACTTTTAACAGCCATCCAGCATGAGAGAAAAGTTGAGCTTGCTTATGAAGGACAGCTTTATTGGGATATGCGCCGCTGGAAACTTGCAGCTACCGCATATAGCGGCAATACTGTTCACGGACTTAAAATTGAGAGAATTGGCGGAGTGCCTAACTATACTTACGTAGACTGTGACGACCAGGCAAGATATTTCCCTGCAAAGATGTATCAGATTCCACTGCCACAAAGCGAGTTACAGAATAATTCTTCAGTTCAGCAATTTGAAGCATGGAGGTAATTATTATGAAAAAAATAAAAAATTTATTGATGATACTAGTGGCATTTGCATGCGTTCTTGCAGGTTGCCACACACCGGACGATATTGCGCCAACCACTACAAGTCTTGGACTTACAAGCGTTTCCGCAATGTTCAACTATGGAACATATAAGGGGAATTCCGCTGCAACATTTACCGCTACGGTTTCTGACCTTGCACAAGACATCGTAATTCAAATTCCTTATTATTACCCAGAAGAGAGCAATAATCAGGTAACTGACATTAGCAACATGAAGGTCTATGCTACAATGGATTATAATTGTTTCATAGAGCCAAAACTTGGTATCCTGGACTTGTCACAGCCTAACTACTTCACCTATACGGATGGCCGCGGAGAGCAGCATAAAATATGCGTAAGAGGTGAGATTGTTAAACTGTCGGGAAATAAAATACAAGCATTTTCTGTTACAAACCCTTCACTGACAGGCATTGTTGACAACACGGCCAATACCGTCACTTTCCCTGTGGGGGCAGGTGTTGATGTGAGCGCAGTTACCCCTTCTATTACCCTTGACCCTCACGCAACCTCTAATTATGACGGAGTTGCAACGATGAACTTTTATAAAGACACGCTTGTAACTGTTACTGCTCAGAACGGAAACAAGAGAGAATACAAGATTGTTCTTAAACAGCCGGAGAAAACTTCTTACGGATTCCGCTCAGGCTCAGAGACTTTATTGTGGAGCAAACAAGCTTCTGCAATTGGCTCTCCATATGATGTTTTGAACAATGTATCATTGGCAGTATGCGACGGTTATGTTGTAGTAAACAGCAGCAACGGCACAACGCCGGTTTATCTGGACCTTGCAAACGGCTCAGCCAAAGGGAGTATCAACCTTGGTTCTGCTGACGCATCAGGCTGTGTAAAGAATGATGATGCAGGCAATATGATAATCTGCAACTATTCTGCTACTGAGTTTAAGATTTGGAGAACTAACAGCGTTAATACGGCACCTAAATTATTGCTTTCATATACTATTCCAGACGGATTCCCTCTGGGATACAAAGTACGTGTTCACGGAGATTTGGACGGAAACGCTTTGATAGTTGCAACAGCAGAAGGTATTGACGGAGTGAGCGTTAGCAATGACATTGTTTACTGGACAATAACTAACGGAACTGTTGGCGCGCCGGTAAGAGCAACCACTTCTAACATTGGAGCAACTCCTGGCTGGGGAGCAGGTCCCGGCAACAACGCAGATGTCTCTCCTCTTACAAACAACATAGCCAACGGTTTAATGGCTTCATGCTATGACAGCGGATATGACAATCTGTACTTTGTTAACGGAACTTCATTTGCGGGAAGCATAATGCTTGGCCCTCAAAGCGACGGAAGCGGCTGGGGATACAACAACAATTCAATCGGCACGGTTACCTTTAACAAAGCCGTTTACGCAGCATTGCTTTGTACCTCTCACTTCCCTCAATGGGGTATGGCTCAGTTGCTTTACATGTATGATGCAAGCAATCCAAGCTCATTTGCCGGTACGGTTGACAAAACAACACCGCTGGTTTATACTCCTGCAGTTACTTCATACTACTCAACCGGAGATGGAGCAGGAGCTTGCGGAGATGTTGTACTTTACTCAACACTAGATGGTTACATGATGTATATGGTTTACATCGAGCATAACAATGATGCCATCGAATGCTACAAATTTGACTGTATTAAACAGTAGGGTTAAATATGTTGGAAAACTCCCGCCGCACTATATGGCGGGAGTTTTTTTATTTAAATTTACATAATGAAACATTTATCAAGTTTTGTAATATTATTTATCACGATGGCCTCCCTATTCTCTTGTTCCAAAGGAGGAGACGATCATTTTGTATATCCTAAGGGCGACACAACAAAAAAGACAACTACCTTAAAACCAAGATATTTGTGGATTGACGCAGCAGCAAACTTTACATCTTATGCAAATTCAAAAGATAATATTGCTGCAGATTTAAAGCTGGCCTATGACGCGGGGTTTACAGACGTAGTAGTTGACGTACGCCCTTCCGAGGGAGATGTGCTGTTTAAAACATCTGCGGAGCAACAGGTTACAAAGCTTGATGTTTGGGAGGGGTCATCATATCATTTCTTTACTAGAACGGCAACATGGGATTATCTGCAGGCATTTATAGATGCGGGACATGCGCTGGGTCTTAAAGTGCACGCCGCAATTAACACCTTCACAGGCGGTTGCAAATACATGTACGGGCTTGGCGAACAAGGCATGCTGTTCAGAGAATCATCCAGGAAAGATTGGTGCACATCAATAAATACTGCATCAGGCATTGTTAATGAAATGGATATTTCCGACCCCTCTACATACGGAACAAAATTTTTAAATCCGATGCGGGAAGATGTGCAGAACTATATTCTACAGATGCTCAAAGATTTAGCCACATATAAAATTGACGGCATATTTCTGGACCGCTGCAGATTTGATGATTTAAGCAGTGATTTTTCAGATTACACCCGCGCAAAATTTGAGGCATACATTGGGACAGCTGTCGGGAGCTGGCCAAATGATTGTCTCTCATATAATACTGATCCAAGCACTGTTGCAAGCTCCGCTGCTCCAAAATATATGAAGAAGTGGCTTGAGTTCAGAGTGAAAACAATCTATGATTTTGTATCAAAAGCGCGCGCCGCAGTAAAGGCGGTAAACTCTTCCATTCAATTTGGAACTTACGTTGGAGGCTGGTACTCATCATATTATGAGAGCGGGGTTAATTGGGCAAGCAGCACTTACGATGTCTCAAAATATTACTCCTGGGCCTCCGCAGATTATAAAAACTATGGATATGCCGGGCTGCTTGATTTTATTCTTATTGGCGCATACGCCACGCCTTCAAATGTTTACGGCAGCACGGAATGGACAATACAGGGATTCTGCAAACAGGCCGGAATAGTAATTAACGGCGCTACAAAGTACGCCGGCGGACCTGATGTGGGCAACTGGTACACTGGAGGACAAACACCTGCAACACTCAGTCTTGCAGTTACAAACAGCGTTGATGCATGTATTAATTCAGGCAACGGTTATTTCTGCTTTGACATGAGTTCAGTAAAAAGCAACGGCTACTGGGATGAACTAAAGGCCGGCTTTGACAAATACAAGGCGGCAAATAAATAATGGTTTCCCCGCAACTTTTACAATAATAATTCCTCCGCAACTTTTTACATATCCTTGATTCACATTTAGTTGTATTTTAAACATTAAGAGATGAAAAAAAATAAACAACAGATTTGCAGATACATACAACAAGCCACATTGGGACTTTTACTTGTGCTGGCATCAATAAACATTGCAAATGCACAAAATGTTGTTAAATCATTCTCGGACAGAATGGTAAACGGATTTGTCATGTGCAACGGGAGCGGAGTTGAAGGTGTTGCGGTAACTGACGGATACAACGTTACCTGCACTAACAAAACAGGTTATTACATGCTTGAAACCAGCCCGGATGCAAAGTTTATAAGTATTTCTACCCCTGCAGGATACACAACATCACGCAACTGTTCCAGACCCGCTTTCTATCAGGAAATAAGCAAGAACACTGTAAAATCAAATGAAGGAAATAACGGCTGGCCGCGCAATGACTTTGAAATCTTCAGTAACCCGGATAAGCACCATATCTTCATAGCACAAGCGGACGTGCAGGTGACAAGCAATAAGGAACTGGATATGTATGAACCGATTGTGAAGGATATAAATGAGTACGTAAAGAGACTCCGCCGCTTTGATATTTTTGGTGTGGACTGCGGAGACATGGTTGGAGATTCACCACAGCTTTTCCCAAGATACATAGAGATCCAAGACCGTCTTAATATGCCTGTTTTCAAAACAATAGGCAATCATGACCAAACATACGGCGGCAGAACTTTTGAGACCTCCTACTCCACTTTTGAGAGCAATTTTGGCCCTATCCGCTACTCTTTTAACAAGGGGCAGGCTCACTACATCTTCTTAGATGACAATTTTTATATAGGTCGCGACGGAGATTACATTGGTTACATAGATGAAACTACGTTCCGCTGGCTTGAGCAAGATTTGCAATTTGTGCCAAAAGATAAAATTGTATTCTTGGTAATTCACATGCCAACGTCTCTTACAAAACAGAGGCAGCCATTCCAGTTTGACTTCAATTCACTTGCAGATCAGCTGGTTAACGCAGAGCATTTGTATAAAGTTCTGGAGGGGCGCAAAACTCATGTCATCTCCGGTCACATGCATTACAATCTGAACATAGACCATTCACTGATGCCGTTTATAGAAGGCGGCAAAAGTCCTGATATTTATGAACATAACATAGCGGCAGTTTGCGGCACATGGTGGTGCGGGGATGCATACCCCGGCAAGATTTGCCTGGACGGAACGCCTCAGGGTTATGCAATATTTGATGTTAACGGAAAGGATGTCAAATGGTTATACAAAGGGGCCGGGCTGCCAGATTCTTATCAGGCCAAGGCCTACTTAAAAGATGCAGCATCCGGAACAACACAAACAACGTCATCTGCAACACCAGCAAATGCTGCTGCGGCAACATCCGCAGTTCCTGATAAAGAGCTAATTGCAAATGTTTGGAATTATGATGAGGGATGGAAAGTTGAGTGGTATCTGAACGGAAAATGCATGGGACAGATGGAGCAGTACACCGGCAATGACCCTGATGCAGAGGCGCTTTGCTCAGACCGCAGCAAAATCAAATATGACTGGATTTCCCCAATGCCAACGGAACATTTGTTCCGCGCAAAGATTCCGGCAGAGCTACTGTCCGGCAGTCAAAACGGCAACAAGCACACAACCAATAATATAGAGGTTGTTGTCACAGACCGCTTTAACAGGGAATACAAAGCAGTTGTAAAATAAAAAATGCAACCTCAATTAAGAGGTTGCATTTTTTTGCAAAGTATTTATCTGAATTTGTACTTTAAATAAGACCTACTTGAATGTGCCCCCTACTGCCCAGCCGGTGACTGTAGAAATGTACGGAGCTATCAGCATAGCCATCTTCTTTTGACCCTCATAATTAGGATGTTCAGACGCTCCAAGGTCTGTGGTATTATTGCAGTAATCTTGAAAGATTGCAGCCAGGTGCAAGTTGTTTGAACTGTGTTCCACATACTCTGCAATGTAATCAAAACACGGTCCTTGCACACGCGGAGCAATGCATATAATTGGAATGTTTCCGTACATTTTCCGCACCGCGGCAACAATCTGAGAATAAGCCTCTAAAAAATCTTTTTTATCCGGATAAGGCTCAGTGCCAAAATCATTTGTGCCCAAGTTAATCACCGCAACATCAGGCCTTTGAGGGTCAGAGGCATAATCATATTTATTATCAGCCACATTCCCAAGATTGCCTTTGCTTCCTGAATTATTTCCACCATTTTCTAGCATCTCGGCAGCAACTTTTGCATGCTCTGGCTCATCAAAAATATTAAACATTTTATCCCTCATGTTCCCGACAGATATTTTCTTTGGGTCTCCCCAATTGCGTACGACTCCCCTCCCGGAATGAGCAAGTAATGTATAATCTGCGTGAAAGTAACGCGCTAATATACAGCCAAATGCTTTGTTGCAGTTTTCCGTTGAGGCAAAGAAATCTTCTTTGCCCGATAGAGATTCCGTGCCGTATCCGCAAGTCAGCGAGTTGCCAATAAATAATATGTTGCGTTTTGCAGCAGCTGGGGAATGTTTTGCAGCTGCAGAAGAAAGTTTTGCAGAAGCAGAAGAAGATTTTGCCGTAGCTGGCGCAGCAGGGAGAATTTTGCCGTCGGAAGCTAAAAGAAATTCATGCAAAGTAGTCATACCCTGCTCACCTTCAGTGCGTTTCTGTAACAACAGAGTATGCGGACCTTTGGACAAATTCTCCGCAAGGACAACCGTGGAATCTTTACCATGAGCAATGGCAACCTTGCTTAACACTCCGTCAATAAAAACATTATAATAATCGCGTCCTGTATCTGAAAGTTTTACCGCACAATAACCCCCTGTAAATTTGAATGTTGCATGCACTCCTGTCCAATCAAAAGAAACGCTGCCGGAATTTTTGTAGGACCGCATGCTGCCGGCAGATTGCAAATTGCCGCCATTGTGAACAAGCACTCTTCCCCTGTAAGATATCTGAGGGTCAGATGCTTGTACGATGTTAAGCGATTGCCCTGAATGTTGTTCAGTCTGTGCGCACGCATTGCCATTAAAGGCAAAAGCCGCCAACGCCAATAAAGAAATTGCCATAATATTTTTCATGGTTATATAATTATCTGTTACTCAATACTTCTTTTAGTGGCTTCCACCACCCATAATGCACTATGTGACTCAAATCAAAAATCATCACGCCACCCTCACAACCGTCACCGGTAACTACATCACCAGCGCTGCCTGCACTGCTTGCACTGCCTGCGCCTCTGCCCAGCAATACATTCATATTATTTGTAAACCCACTTACGTTGCCGCGATAGATTGATACACAGATGCTTCCGGTAAGCGGCACAACACCTCTCAACACGTCCTTAACCATTTTTATATTACTGACAGAAATGTTTTCATAATAAAAACCGCTCATGTAAACATCCAGCAACTCAGCATACCCCTGCTTTCCGTATTTTTCTGTAGCCCAAGGATATTTTGGAACGTATTTATCTGATGCCCAATTAACTCCAACGTTATAATAACTGTCGTACCATGCGCCCGTATAGACCCCAACTTTTAAATCAGGATTAATTTCTTTCACATCTTTTCTGGCTCTGAACAGAAATTCTTTGATTACATGCGCTCTCCATTCCAGCCATTTTCCGTAGAGTGGTCCTGGTACAATGTTTTGCTTATCAGCATTATATAAAGAATCTGCACGTCCTCGGGACATTATCATCTTCACGCGTGAATGAACATCAGACTTTCCAACATCACCGGCAGCGATACCAACCCTTCCAAAGCTAACATATTTATTAACTGAATCTGCAACAGCATCGCCACAAGAGAAGCCAAGCATCTCATTGTAATCTTTAGAAGTGCCTGCTATGCAATCCTTTGTATAACATTCGGGAAGATAGTTTACACGGCCTCCAAACCCTTTGAATGTATAAATATCCTGCGGCCAGTTTTTGACTGAATGTCCAATATACTTTTCAAACTGCTCGCGAGAAAGAGCGCTGAAGTCAGAAGTTATATCATCATAACGCATTCTGTCAAAGATGATTCCGTCGAGAGCTTTATACTTGCCTGCAAATTCTTTTATTATAGAAAGCTCATAATCTTGCACTTGCGGGTCCGCTGGGTTGAGCATGGCATTGTAATTCCAATACATCTCAGTTATGGGAAATATTATGTCCCTCCAATAAACCTGTGATTGCCAAGAGCTTATATTAACGGCACTTAAGCCTCCTTCTGCGCTCATAGCATCATTTCTGATTTTGTGATTACCCTCTCCGGCAAACAGAATTCCGCTGCGGAAATAATTGTGACCGCCGGCAAAAATATTCATTGAGGCATATACTCCCAAACCGGCGCTGTGCCCCTCTTTAATCACAAGCGCAACAAGGTCATAATCAGGAGCTCTACGTGTTCCGCTAACCCAGCTCTCCATATACGGGGCAATATTGCTCTTAAAAATTACGGTACCCATTATGGACTTCACATCCAAAACAACATCTGTGACTCCCGCATCTTTCATCTTATCAATGTAATAGCGGACTGAATCAGCAGAAGAGAGCCGCGCATAATTTGCCTCGCAGTCCATCCACATATATACGTGTCTGGTTTGCTGCGCATTCAAAGGCAAAGCAAAAAGTAAAAACAATATCAGGGAAACCCTACTTTTCATATAAAACAACGGAGGTCGGCACGCTCCGCTCAGTTCCGTCAGATGGAGAATTCAATGCTTTTCCGTCCTTGCCAACAATTTCTGAAGAACCGCCGCCATCCAGATTTACAGCGCATACGGCTCCTAATGAAATGAACTTTGCAGCAAGCTCATTCAATGTAAATCCTATGCTTCCGTTTTGATTGCGTCCATCACAAACTATCACAATGACCTTACCATCAGAGGTTGCGCCAATAGCAGTACGGGGCTGTCGGGATAAACCTGCGGTTCCGCCTGCATCCAAAAGTTCACCCCAATATGAGGCAACCGCAACGTTTAAACTGTTTTTGACCAAAACAGGACCTCCTCCAATTGCCTCAGCAGGAGACCATTGAGCAGCCCCGGCAGATTTTGAAGTAACCGGTGAGCTCAAATATGTTTTTGTCTGTTCATCATTTCCCATTGTTGAAGGAAAAGCATAAGGCTTGTTTGCCTGGTCCGCAACACAGTAAACCCACTGAACCTCAAAGCTTCCGGAGTAAGTAAGACCAAAAGCTCCGCGTACCGGATAGGTCACAACAGATTTTCCTTTCTGGTCAGTGCAGTTGTAATCTGCCTGAGCAGCAATGCTTTTCACAATTCCTTCATGAACCAGCAAGCTCAATGACGCACCGTTGTAAAAGTACCCGCCGTTTGTCACAACATAAGGAGTGCCGGCCCCTGAAGATTTAAATTGGGCAAATATTCCCGTTGGGGTTGTTGCCGCAGATGGCTGATACGCAGCAAAATGCAACTTTGCATTGGTCTTAGTATCGGCAATTGCAACCCATCCTACGCATTTGGTTCCGTCAGAAAAATTTTCTGTAAACTGAGTAACAGTCAATCCCGTAGGATAACTTGTAGTAGTCCCGCTGCCACTGCCGCTGCCGGAACCGCTTCCCCCACCAGATGGGTAAGTAAAAGTGCTGCTCCCGCCGCCGCCGCAAGAGACTATAAAACAAGATGCTGAAACTATCGCGAACAAAAAAAATATCCTCTTCCTCATGATATGAAATTTATTTATTATGACGCCGTTATATCCAATATGACGTTGTCTTATCCAATATGGCGCCGTTATATCTGATATGACGTTGTCATTTTGGTTTCACAAATTTATGTAAAAACTTTATAAAGTAACCTCAGGAAAATAAAATTTTTTATCTTTGTGAATGACGAGCATAAACGACCGCTTGTCAATGATAAAGACAGCATCCCAAACGTACTGATAAACAATTAATTATGGCAGAAACTTTTTTACGTCAGGCGGAGGAGGGCAATAAGAATGCTCTGTTAAAACGCCAAATCATTGGTCTTTACATTACTGCAGGAGATTTCAGCATCACAGATTTAAGCAAGGAGATGAATCTCTCCGTGCCCACAACTACAAAACTTATTGGAGAACTCATTTCAGAAGGGTATGTGCATGACTACGGAAAGCAGGGTCGCAGCGGCGGCAGACGCCCAAACATCTACGGACTTAATCCTTATGCGGGATATTTTGTCGGCGTTGATATTATACAGGACGCTGTCAATCTGGGCATTATAAACTTCAAAGGTCAAATGGTCTTTTACAAAGCCGCCGTTCATTTTAAAATTGACAACACTATTCAGTCTCTCGACAGACTTTGTACTATTGTAAAGAATTTTATTTCAGATAGTAAGCTGACTAAGAAGAAAATCCTGGCTGTAGGAGTAAACCTGTCGGGACGCGTAAACTCAGAGACAGGCTACTGCTACAACTACTATTTTGAGGAGAGGCCTTTGTCTGTTTTGCTGGAGGAGAGGCTTGGTTATCCAATTCATCTTGAGAACGATACACGTGCAATGACTTACGGAGAATACATGTGCGGCGTCGCAAGCAATGAAAAGAATATGCTGTTTATAAACGCTAGCTGGGGACTTGGAGTGGGCATTATAATTGACGGAAAATTATATTACGGAAAATCAGGGTTTTCCGGAGAATTCGGACACTTTCCGCTGCTTGACAATGACGTACTTTGCCGTTGCGGAAAATCCGGCTGTCTGGAGACGGGAGCATCCGGCTCAGCATTGCACCGGCTCTTCCTTGAAGCATTAAAGCAAAAGAAAATCTCTTTACTATCAGATAAGTACGCAAAAGGAGAAGATATCTCACAGGAGGACATTTTGCGCGCTCTGCGGCATGAAGATATCCTGGCAATAGAAATCATGGAACAAATTGGCAACACCCTCGGCCGCGCAGTTGCAGGATTAATCAACTTGTTCAATCCGGAGCTGATAGTTGTAGGCGGAACACTCTCAGTAGCAAAAGATTACCTAATGCTGCCGTTAAAGAGCGCAATCAACAAATACTCCCTGTCGCTGGTCAACAAAGACACCACAATCAAAACCAGCAAACTGGGCGACAAGGCCGGAGTCACAGGCGCCTGCTTCCTGGTCCGCAGCAAAACCCTAGGGTTACTTTAAAATTGGAAGTAGATGAACGGCTGTATCTGGCTGCTCTTGGTTTGGATTACAATATAGATGATGATAATCATTACTAACGCTTTGAACCATAAAGGAGTGGCGGTAAAGCGGGATTGAAGTTTATCGGTCAGGCTATCCGGTACATAATGCAATGCATACCCTAATACTATCAGCGCCAGTACTTTCCAGTAGCCTGCAATGAGCTGCGGCAAGATTGCGGCGTGGAATGAGGTGAAGATTCGGCCAAGGATTGTGAAAGCGGTGCTCATGTCTTGAGCGCGGAAAAATATCCAGCAGAAGCATACAAAATTGAATGTCAGGAAGATATTGATAAAACGCCTTAAGCGGCTGACAGGTTGCCTGTCGTGACCTTTAGCAACGCTTTTGTTGCGGCCTGTAATGCTTCTCCAAACTTTGTTGACCGCAAGAGCTACTCCGTGCATGCTGCCCCACAATATAAAATTCCATGAAGCGCCATGCCACAAACCGCATAAAAACATGGTTACCAGCAAGTTGATGTATTGTCTGATTTTCCCTTTACGGTTGCCTCCAAGTGAAATGTAAACATAATCTCTCATCCATGTTGATAAAGAAATATGCCATCTATGCCAGAAATCGGTGACTGACACAGATTTATACGGGTTGTTAAAGTTTATGTTAAAGTGGAATCCAAGCAGCAGCGCAATTCCTATTGCCATGTCTGAGTAGCCGGAAAAATCACAGTAAATTTGCAGCGCATAGCCGTATGTTGCAAGCAGGTTCTCAACGCCGGAAAACAGTGTGGGTGAGTCAAATACGCGGTCCACAAAGTTAATGCTGATGTAGTCAGAAATGACAGCTTTTTTGAACAAACCGCCCGCAATCAAGAACAGCGCAGTCCCAATCATTTTATCTGTAACAACCAGATTCTTACGTATTTGCGGGATAAAATCTTTTGCCCTCACAATGGGTCCTGCAACCAGCTGCGGGAAGAATGAGACATAAAATGCATAATCCAGCAGGTTGTGCAGCGGCTTAATCTCACCTCTGTAAATATCTATTGTATAGCTTAATGACTGGAATGTAAAGAATGAAATCCCGACAGGCAAGAATATGTCTTTTGGCTGAAAATTGCCGCCAATCAGGTTGGAAAAAATCTCTCCAAAAAAGTTTGTGTACTTAAAATATGTAAGCAATCCCAAATTTATGCAGATGCTGAGCGTCACAAGAAGAGTCTTGTATGTATGCTTGCTCTTAATTTTTTCCATAGCATAGCCGATGCAAAAGTCTGATGTTGTGACTAGTGCAAGAAGCCAAAAATACAAGCCGCTGGATTTGTAATAAAAATAATAAGAAAACAGCACCACAAAAATCAGCCTTCCGGTCTGCTGCTTGCGGAGCAAATAATAAATAATGATAAATGCCGCAAACAACCACAAGAACAGGCCGCTGCTGAAAATCAGCGGTGCTTGTGCGTTGTACGTCAGCACATCTTTCAATTTTGATATATCTATCATTTATTGTACTCTTTTATTAACGCGCAATACAGCAATTGCCCCTGGAGCGTGTAACCTTCCGGCAGGAAGTGTACGTGGTCTGCGCGCATTAAGCCGGCGGATGTCCAATTCCGACAAGCGTTTTCACGGCCGCCGGATATGGTGTACAAGTCCCAGTAGGCAAGGTTGTTGTCTTTTGCGTATTTTACTATAGTTTCTGCGCACGGGGCATTGAACGGATTCTCTGAATACGTTGTGCTAGTGCGTGTTACCGTCTTGTATCTGCGGCTTTTCCTTGCATGCCTGGAATGTCTGCCGCTGACAAGCACTCTGGTTTTGTAGCTTGTCCTGTGCGCTTTGTAGCATCCGGCCGGAGTTGTAAGCAACAGCGGCGTGCCAGGAAATGTTTCATTAAGAGCCTTTACCAAAGCATCAATTTGCTGATAATGCTCGTCGGCATTGTAATATCTGCCGTAACTCTCATTAGTACCAAAAGAGACAATTATCAAATCCGGCTTGTGATGTTTTGCTATTATGCCGGATTGCGTCAGCAACGGATTGTCCTCTTGTTCAAGCGTATATGTGCATATCTGCTGCATTGTTCTGGAATTAAGATATGAATTGCAAGTTGCACCGTTAATTCCAAAATCTTTGTAAACTATTGAGCCAAAGCAATCTGTAAGCATATCTCTTACCGTGCGCGGATAAACATGTCCGCGGATATGGCTGTCCCCTATGTGAAGGACATGCAGGGTATCGCTGGCCTCTGGAGTATCACCGTTGATTTCCAATATGTTACCAGACAACTGAGCCTTCCTGATTTTACGCAGTTTGTCAAATACAGCGGCAAGCGAGTTGCTTTCATCATGCAGCACATTTTCTCCCATACCCCTGAACGTCTTTGGAATATCAACAATAGGCACTACAACTTTAAGTTCATCTTTCTTAGTTAATATCCCGGCGGAAATAGCATTTGCGTATATTTTTACGCTTATACAAACAAGTGCAACACAGACTATTAAAAGTCCTGTCGTGAATAAAATGTGTTTGTACTTTTGCATAAATTATTTTTTTAAAAGAGTTAAATTTTCCTACTTCCCTTCCATTAACGCGCTGAACAGTTTTTTAGCTATCATTTTGCCTCCGCGATAGTTTATGTGAGTGTAGTCTAAATTTGCCATAGGCGGCTTGTTTTCAACCATTTTAACCATGCTGCCTTCTCCTCCCATTGCCTCAAAAGTATTCCAAAAAGCTATGCCGGATTTCTTTGCCATAATATTTTGAGTATCCAGCAATAGCTTGATTCCAGGCATTGTACGTATAGAACCATCTTCCATCCTATGCCCTCTGTCGCTGACGCCAAGAAGTAAAATTGACGTATTTGGAAAACATTTTTTCAGATAGCTTATTGTTTTTAAGAATCCGGATTCATACCATGCATAATTTTTTGACCCCGGACTTGCCACGTTCAATCCAAACTCTAAAATGATTAAATCATAATGCCTTACAGAGTTGAAAGATGCCAGCGTCTGGTATGGAATGGCATGGATTCTTGTACCTGAACTCCCTCTCAAAGAGAAATTATCCACGGTCACTCCGCTGCCTCCGTCCATTGCAACGCCATAAAAAACAGATTTATTTGACTGATTTACAATCCATTTCACACTTCCAATCCGGCCGTCAACATGCAAAGTTTGCATAGCGGCCGATGCGGGAACGTTAAAGAATTGTTCAGTTGAGTTATTGATTTTTGCCGATATTTTTGCTCCGTATTTGCTTGTGAAATAAATTGTTGAGCGGTTACATGTATCCAGATGAGATGCAAACCTTTTCTGTCCGCGCAGAAATACATAGGCTCCATTTTCCGGTTCTGCATAATGTCCTGAGATTCCAAGTTTTGTACGGTCATATCCTTTGACGTCCATTGCAGAGTGGTCAGTGAAACCATCAGATTTTTGCTTGACTGTTGGACGCGGCGCATCCGCCAGCGCATTAATATTTACAAATCCTACTCCGCATCCGCCGTACTTCCTTTGGAACATTTCTCTTAGGTTAACTGTCAGAATATCAGCCTCAATAAACGAATCTCCAAATACCGCAATCCTGACCGGCCTGCTTCCCGCATTGTTAAGCGCTGCATAAAAGCTGCTCATGCCGCTTGGAGAGCCTACGCCATAATCTACTATCTGTATGGTACTTGCAGCAGCCGTATATTGAGTACTGCCGGTTGCATATTGAGAATCGCCTCCGCGGCGTTGAGCTATTTCCTCTCTGTGTCTTGCAATTGCTCTCTTATGCTTTGCGATTTCCGCTTTTGTTTTTTCATTACTAGCCTGTGCATCAGCTAATTCAGCCTTTACCTTTGCAAGAGCAGCGCGCGCGGTATCCAGATTTGCCTGAGCCTGAGCCAGCGCCGCCTTTCCCTCCTCCGTTGTGGTATCCGCCTTAGCCATTTCAACGGCATTAATTGCCTCTTCCTCAATCTTTTGATGCTCAGCGACAGCTATTGTGTCTTCAGTTACAAATTCCGCCTGAAATGAATCATCCATCACCGGTTCATCTTCTCCCCCGACAACAGAAGAATCTGAAATTCCAATAGCCGCAGAATCCCTGACAGCATGATTTCTGTCGGGAGCCGTACCATTATCACTGCCGCGCAAATCGCTCAGCAGGTCAACCCTGCGCAAAGTGGTGTTACCCAACCTGATAGGTGGCACAAAATATAATATTATCAAAACCGCCAGGATGAGCAGCGTCACCCACAGCGATTTCTGCAAATTGTTCTCCATGTACTCCTTTTAAAAGGGCTGCAAATTTAAAGAAAAGACAGTATAAAAAAAAGACGGCGTTATATTGGATATAACAACGTTATATTGGATATGACAGCGTTATATTGGATATGACGGCGTGCAATTATTTAATTTCAAGAACCTTGAACCAGTCCTGCAGGATGCCTTTGTAGCCGCTCTGGGAATCGCTGATTAGGATAATGGTCTGGTTGCCGTTGTTCAGGACGGGCCCAAGACACATGCCCTCATAATTGGCTATGTTAAAATCGTTCAAAGATTTGATGGCGGTTGTGAACTGGTACAATAACCGCTTTGACAAGATTTTGGCATCAGAAGGGATAGCGGCGCTAAACTGTGAGATGTCGGAAGCTGAAGCTGTACTGGCAGAACCTGCAGCTGAACTTGTACGGGCAGAATCTGGATCTGAACTTGCAATGGCAATCGGCTTACAATCAGCGGGGTTCACAAGGTAGAGCTTGCAAACAACGCGCGCTCCAATTATGCCGGACGGGATGTAAAACTCTCTTTCAAGCACAACCAGAGAGCCATCGTCAAGCGCCAGCAACTCACTGACGCCCATTGCATAAGGCATATCAGCAGCGGCGCCTTTTGCAGCAGAAGATTGGGAAAGTACCTGACTCGCAACAGATGCTATCATAGAGAATAAATCTCCAACGCTGTCATTGGAACCTCCGTTCTTTGCAGCATTTGCACGCTTCTCTTCAGCAGCTTTATTTTCAGCCTCAACAGCAGCCGCAGCAGATGGAGCATCCATCTTGTAAACATATTGCTCAACCGGCTGCAAATTTTCATCAAAGGATTGGAATCTAAGCACATTGCACACTCCGTTAGTAGCGGTAGCCTGAGTTCCGTCAGAAGGAATAGTGCTCTCGGTTGTTGTCCAAAAGCGGTGAGTCTTAGCATTATACGCAAGGCTCTCAAAGCCGGAATTAGAAGATGCACCTGAAAAAACTGTCGGGATATTAAACTTTCTCCCCGTCCTTGCGCCCTTCATATTATACTCATACACAGCCTTATCCGCCTCTCCTGAAATAAACACAGTACCGTTTCCGTCCGCCGCAGAGGCATTTTTGGAAACAGCACTTGCTCCCGCAGGAAAATATACAATCCCTTCCGCATCACGATTAGAACCGCCGGCAGAGAAAAAAGAGACACTCGTTCCGTCAGATGAACTATTTGAAGCAGAGGTAATTGCGCCACTCTTTTTATCAAACTTAATCTCAAAAATGAAGAAGCCGTCACTCCCGCTTTTATCGCTCACCACCGCATAATGGCTCTCATCAATCATGGAAATTCCGCTGTAGTCTCCGGGAGTCACAGTCTGTGGAAAGCTTTGTTGTTCAAGCGCTTTCACAACTTCCAATTCATGCACCTGAGCATCTGCGCTGGAACTTTTTCCACATCCGGTAATAGCCAGCACAGCCACAGCAAAAAATAAACCTTTAGTCATATACAATCTACCTATTTTAGAAAAAAACTGAAAACTAAAATAACCGTCTCTCTTATTTTAAATCCGGTATAATAACCTTCGCGTTATTTTAGAAAAATACAAAAAACTAAAATAGCGTCACTCCTTAATTTAGATTGAGGAGAATAATCTTACTTGTAAAAAATATCCAAATATTTTTTGAATAAATACCTTTTATCGCGCTTTCCACCTGTAATCTCCACCAACACACCAAGTTTCACTAAATCCTCAATAAGCTTATACGCAGATGCCGGCGTTTTGCCCGTAACCTTCGCGACCATAGCTGCATTTATATAGGGATTCTGATACAATTGCTCCATAACCCTATGCGCGCTTGGAAGACGCCCCTTCAAAGGAGCCAAATTTGCCTCCACCTGGTTCTGCAACTTCAAAACAGAATCAAAAGTCTCAACGCCCATCTGCGCAATCTCTATAATGCCGGTCAGGAAAAACTTAACCCACTGTTTGATATTACTATCACTCCGCACAAGAGTCAAATTATCATAGTACAACTTCCTGTTCCTTTCAAAGAAATCTGAGATATACAGAGACGGAGTCTTCAATAACTTCCTCTCAACCAAATAAATAGGAATCAATAGCCGACCAACCCTTCCGTTGCCATCTAAAAACGGATGAGTTGTTTCAAACTGATAATGAATAATTGCAATCTTAATCAAATCGGGCAAACTATTATCATTGCTATTTGCAAATTTTTCAAGATCACTCATCAAATCGGGAACCATAGTATGCACAGGCGGGACGAATGTAGCATCATTTATAGAGGCACCACCTATCCAATTCTGGCTCCTTCTAAACTCTCCAGGGTTTTTATGCTGTCCTCTAACACCTTGTAACAGAGTACGATGAATAGTTCTAATCAGGCGGCTGGAAAATGGAAGATTATTAATCTGATCCATAGCAAGATGCAGGGCCTTAATATAATTCTGCACCTCATCCCAGTCATCCCTTTTATCTGAAGGAATCTCATCTCTTGTCTGCAAGACATCCTCAATATTAGTCTTAGTGCCCTCAATCTTAGTACTTTGAGTTGCCTCCTTAACCACGTGCATCCTGATGAATAAATTAATATTTGGGATATAATCAGAAAACATATCAAGCCTTCCTATAGCCCTCTCCGCCTGACCAAGCAAGTTTATCACATCTACATCATCCAATGCCCATTTCCTATTAATAAACTCAGGAATAAAGCACGAATACGTACCTTGACTTACATTTCTGCCCGCAGAAAATTTATTCATAATTAGAGTATTAACGGAGCGAATATATATCTTATTTTAGAAAAATGCAAAAAACTAAAATAGAATTATACCCATTTCTCTGCAAACAAATTCCCCATCTCAATGGCAGTAACCATAGCATCAGAACCTTTGTTACCAGCCTTAGTACCAGCACGTTCAATAGCCTGCTCTATAGTATCGGTGGTCAAAATTCCATAGGCAATTGGAACACCGGTCTGCAAAGAAACAGTAGCAACACCTTTTGCAGATTCATTGGCAACCATCTCAAAATGAGCAGTTGCGCCACGTATAACTGCCCCCAGACAAACAACCGCAGAGTACTTTCCGCTCTCAGCCATTTTCTTTGCAACCAGCGGAATCTCAAAAGCACCGGGCGCCCACACAACATCCAGATTATCAGAATTTCCACCATGCCTCAAAAAAGCATCTTCTGCTCCCGACAGCAATTTTCCGGTTATAAATTCATTGAATCTTGCCACTGCAATTCCAATATGCAGATTGTCCGCTAATAATTTACCTTGTATAACATTCATAATTTCAGATATTTATATTAATTCTTATTAATTCTTCCTCTTATTATTATCGTTTATTTCTATTGCTTAACATTTTTCACATGCAGCAAATGTCCCATTTTCAGATATTTAGTATAGAGATAAAAATTATCCTCGGCCGTAGACTCAATCTCAATCGGCTCCCTCCGCACAATCTCAATCCCGTACTTTTCCAATCCGTGAATCTTGTCCGGGTTATTAGTCATAAGCGCCAACTTCTTAACACCCAAATCATTGAGAATAGCAGCACCATCACTATAATCACGCAAATCGGGCTTAAACCCAAGGGCCACATTAGCCTCAACAGTATCCATTCCCCCATCCTGCAAATGATACGCTCGCAGCTTGTTAATCAGGCCAATACCGCGTCCTTCCTGACGCAAATAGAGCAATACTCCCCTGCCGGTCTTCTCAATTTTTCTCATCGCATAATGCAGCTGGTCGCCGCAATCACATCTTAACGAGCCAAATACATCGCCCGTCAAACATTCAGAATGAATCCTGCAAAGAACTGCATCATCACTGGCAGATGCAACACGCTCAGCAACAGCCCAGTCAGCAGACGCAACGTTCCCCTTAACCAGCGCTACATGATGCGCCCCGGTAATAGAATTTACATAACCGTAAATTTTAAAATTCCCGTATTTAGTTGGCAAAGAAGCTGTCGTGATACGTCTAATTATTTTCTCTTTTTTCTCACGATAGATTTTCAAGTCTGCTATGGTGATAATTTTAAGTCCGTGATGCTCAGCAAATTTCAGCAGTTCAGAGGTCCGCATCATGGTTCCATCATCTCTCATAATCTCACAGCACAAGCCGCACTCTTCCATCCCTGCAAGCCTTGCAATATCCACCGTAGCCTCTGTGTGTCCGGCTCTTACAAGAACTCCGCCCTCTCTTGCACGGAGCGGGAACATGTGTCCCGGTCTGCGGAAATCAGCCGGCTTCACATCAGAATCTACACATTTCATGGCAGTTACAGAGCGTTCAAAGGCGGATATTCCGGTAGAGGTTGAGACGTGGTCAATGGAAACAGTAAAAGCAGTAGAGTGGTTATCAGTATTATTATCAACCATTTGCGGCAATCCAAGCCGTTCTGTCATTGCAGCGCTCATTGGCATGCAAATCAACCCCTTACCGTTAACCGCCATAAAATTAACGTTTTCCGGAGTCGCCCACCTTGCCGCACAAATCAAATCTCCCTCATTCTCCCTCTCCGGATCATCGGTCACAACAATAAGCTTCCCCACCTTAAAATCCTCCAGCGCCTCCTCAACACTTGCAAATTTATTTTTATCAATTTCACTCATATATATCTAATTATTAAAATATTACACTTTTCAATTTTAAAAAACTCTTTATCTAAAATCCATTTCGCGACAGGAATTCCATGTCAATATTTGACACTTTTTTTGAGCAGCCATCTGAAGAGTTTTGCTCATCAGAAGCAGCACATTTAATTGCAGATGAACATTCCGCAGCCGAACCGCACAAAAATCTCTCAACATATTTTCCCAGAATGTCACACTCAATATTTACAGAGTCCCCCACTCTTTTCACACCTAAAACAGTACGGTGCCTAGTCTCCGGAATCAGAGAAACAGAAAATTCATTACCATGCAACTTACAGACAGTAAGGCTTGTACCATCAAGAGCAACAGAACCTTTCATGACCACATACTTAAGAATTTCAGCGGCAGCCCGCACAGAAACAACAACCGCGTTACCCTCATCCCTCATAGAAGTAATAACTCCGGTCCCGTCAATATGGCCCGTAACAATGTGACCATTAAGACGTCCAGCAACTATCAACGCACGCTCAAGATTCACAGAATCATTACACTTCAATGCCCCAAGCGTACTGCTGCGCAAAGTCTCCGGCATCACATCGGCACAAAAGCTACAATCATCAAACGCTGTAACAGTCAGACACACACCATTAACTGCAATGCTATCCCCAATCCTAAGACCACGAAAAAAGCTATTGCTTATTCTAGAACTGGTCAACACAGGATTCAATTTTTCAACAGCAATCTTAATCCCGCAACCGGCACCGCCGCGGCTAACAGAAACCACCTTTCCAATTTCTTCAACAATTCCCGTAAACATCTTTAAAAATTTTATCAACTTACCACAACTTCATTTTTCACATTAACTTCACCACAACTTCATTTTCACATTAACCTCACCGCAATTTCATTTTCACATTAACTTCACCACAACTTCATTTTTTCAAAATTCCTCTTATATAAAAATCATCACCCACAATACCGGACACAACATCACGCAGCTGTAACGCATTACGCATCAAATCAATACCGGTGCCTTCAACCGGAGAAACCGCATTGTGACCGCCTATGATTTTTGGCGCCACAAACGCAATCACCTCATCCACACAACCTCCCTCCACCAGAGAAGCATTCAAATTTCCACCCCCCTCAACCATCACAGAATCAATTCCTAACTTCCCTATTTTCAACAACATATCCTTAACATCCACTCTTCCGCCAGACACTCTGCCACGCTCAGACGCACCACCATTCTCAGACGCACCAACATGCTCAGACACACCAACATGCTCAGACACACCACCATTCTCAGACGCACTAACATGCTCAGACGCACCAACATTCCCAGACACTCCGCCATGCTCAGGCACACCATCGCACAACAACGTCTCAACTCCTGCATCCTTCAACTCCGCCAACCGCTGAGCAGGCGCATCCGCAGTATGAGCCACAATCGTTCTATATTGTTTTGCGCTGAATATCAATTTATTGCCAGCAGTAACAGAAGAATCAATACACTCCGCAATAGAAGCGCTACTGTCCACAATTATCCTAACCGGCTGCCGGAAAGAGCCCTCTAACCTGCAGTTAAGCAGCGGATTATCAGCCCTTACACTTCCAATTCCAAGCGCAACCGCCATATTCTCAGCTCTCAACCGATGCACCATCGCACGCGCAGCTTCTCCTGTAACCCACTTATAATCACCCAAATAAGAGGCAAGCTTCCCATCCAAAGTCATCGCATACTTAAGCATCATCCAAGGAAAACCCGTCGTGATATACTTAAGAAAAACTCTATTTTGCTTAATTATATCATCGCGACAGATACCTACAGTGACCTCTATTCCTGCCTCTCTTAAAATTGAAATTCCTTTGCCGGAGACAAGAGGATTGGGGTCTTCAATGCCCACAAATACTCTCTTAATTCCGTGACTGATAACAGCTTCCGTGCATGGCGGAGTTTTCCCGAAATGACAGCACGGCTCTAGCGTGACGTACAAATCTGCACCCCTCGCATCCTCCGTACAATTCTTAAAAGCATTGCGTTCCGCATGAGGTCCTCCAAAACGCTCATGCCAACCTTCACCAATGATTTGATTGTTTTTGACCACCACGGCCCCAACAAGAGGATTTGGATTAACCCACCCTAATCCTTTAGATGCCAGGCTAATGGCTCTTTTCATGTAAAAAATATCCTGCGTATCCATAAAAAATGCCCCAAGTAAAACCCGGGGCATCTAAATGTAATTCAGCAGGATACAATCCCGCATTTCTAATCTTCTACCATCCGGACTTTACCGTCGGTATCGGAATTTCACCGATTCAGTCCCCTTAAAACCAGCACGTTGCAAAACAACCGCCCTAAGAGGAGTCGCGGACTTTAACCGCCGGTAGGGAATCACACCCTGCCCCGAAGACTACTTATTGGCCGCAAAGGTAATGGATTTTTTAATATTAGCCACAACAAAAATAACAAGACAAAAAAAACGCCGCACAAAGCGCGGCATTTTATGAATCCTTCTTTCTCAATTCCTTCTGCACCTTCTTGTTGTAAACTTGCCCTCTGGACACTAGATATTCAAACATCACAACATCATCCTTTATGTAAACATGAAAGGTGAAAATGGCTCTATAATCTCCTATCCTTATTCGATATACATTTTTATACCCTACAAGAGGAACGCAGTTGTTAATATCCTTAACGCTCCGCGCATTCTTTACTTCCCTTATAACATCCTTAACAGAATCCAGCATCTTTCCGGACAGCTTCTTAATCGCCTTTGTAAAGCTCTTAGAATAACCTACTTTCATAAATCAAGCCATTTCTCAAAATCCTTTGTCTCCTTCTCATTCAGATAATCCTTCCCCTCAGGATCATTCTTCAGCAAATACCCATAAACAGCAGAATCATCATACTTCTCAGCCGCCCTGTCAAGAATTCCCTCAATCAGATTCTTTAAATTAGTCCCGTTTTGTGCCGCCATCACAGAAAGCGCCCTAAATGTTTTCCTCTTAATATCAATCACTTTCTTCTTTGTAACTGCAGCATCATTTGTCATTGTTCTCATATCAATTCATTTATCTCCATCGCAAATATATATTATATATATGAAATATGCAAAATATATTTATAATTTTTATCCCGACAGATTTTCACCGTTTTATTAGCGCTGAAAGAAGAAAGGCCAAGCTCTTCAATGTCACTATAGTGACATCATTAAGATTTATCATTAAAAAAAGTTACATTTGATAAATCAAAACTTAAAGCTATGACATACGTAAAGACTCCGGCCGCCACAGAGACATACCTAATTAATCCCAACATAAAAAAACCAATATTCGCGCTAACAATGCCTGCATTTGTGGGTTATACAGAATTTGCCAAAGACAACATGGATGATTTAACATATAAGCCAAAGAAAATATCCTCCATGAATGAGTACGTTAAATATTTTGGCAAAGCCCCTGATTTAATGTTTGATATGGACATCATTAAATTACAGGCAGACAAGGAACTTGACACGCCGTCACCCATTATTTTTCAATTAGGAATTGACGTTGCAGAAGATGGGAATACAGAAAATAAATCCAAATATATCTTTTGCGTTACCGGAAATACATGTCACAATCTCTACTACAATGTGGACATGTTCTTTCAAACAGGCGGCAAAAACTGCTACATAGTCTCTGCAGGAAACTATCGGGATAAAATTGATAAAAAGGCTTTAATTCAGGGTATTGCAGAGCTCAAAAAAGTTGATAAAGTAAATTTGATTGCTATCCCGGAAGCAATAGGACTAAGCAATTCAAATGATTTTAGTCAGGTCCAAAAAAGTATGCTGGCACATTGCGGGAATGATATGAAAAACCGTTTTGCGCTGCTTGATATATATCCAGATACAGAAGATGGTTCCGGTACAGATAAAATGATAGAGACATTTTGGGATGGAGTAGGTACAGAATTTTTATCATACGGAGCAGCATTTTTCCCTTACATTAACACTAATAGACTTAAAACCAGCGATATATCCAATGCGACCATAACGTATAACATAGGATTCTTAACTTACTACAACAAGTTTGCAGAGCATGACCCGGCATTTGCCAAAACCGTACAATCACTTCTAGATTGGAACAACCAAGATTCAGATTATAATGCATTTCACACGGCATTACTCAATGCTTCACCCATGTACCAGCAAGCAATTCAAACTGTCATATCTAAATCCAACGCGCTTCCTCCTTCTTGCATGATTGCTGGCCTGCTTTCCTTAGTTGACTCATCACATTGCTCATATAGGGAGATTAACAAGATTTCAATGTGCCTATATACATCTTTACTCCCGACAGTTAATCTTGATTACAGCCAGATATCCGCTCTTGGAAATCCTGAAAATGGCAAAGCTATAAATATCATGTATAAAGGATGTGGGGAAATGGCATTATCCGGAGCTCGAACATTAGACTGTAAATCTGAATATTATAGCCTTATATCAATGCGACAATTAATGATACAAATTGAGACATCACTTAAAGACTTTGCCAAACAATTTATACATGAAACCAACACAGCATGCACATGGGAATATATCAAAACCTCTATAGAGTTTTTCCTGGGTCATTTATGGAAGGATTGCCTTCTGAAAGGCCGTTGGCCTGAAGAAGCATTTCAAGTACAAGTGGGGCTCGGTGATACCATGGTTGCTGACGACATCTTTAACGGCTTCATGCGCATTAAAGTCATGGTAGCACCAACAGCTCCATCAAAATTTTTAGAAATACCCATTACATTGGAAATGGGAAAAAGCTAACAGACGCAATCAACAAAAAATCATTAAGGCTTCACCCTCTTAATCTCCACCTGACTGTCAATCTTCACGTCTCTAACATTCTGACCTTCAGCCATAATAAGAGTGCGCAAAGAAGGCATATTATTGCAATACAGAACATCCATTTTCAAATTGCGTGATACATCAATGGTCTGTATTCTATTGCTCCAGCAGCGCAAAAACTTGAGTTCATGATTGTGAGAAAGATCCAGCTCTTCCAAGTCATTATCATGACACCATAAGTCTTCAAGCCACTTATTTTCAGATAAATCCAAATGAGAAATATGATGATTGGCACACTGCAGACGTTTAATATTCTTAAAATATTCAAGTCCTTTTAAAGATCTAATCTTGCCCCTATCAGGCTCATTGTGGTAAAAATCAAGTCCATCCACTATAAGCGCTTCATCGCTTGAAATCTCCCCATCGCCATTAAAATCAAAGTTCTTAACCACATACTCTCTAAACAGCGGATCATCAAACTCCACATACTTCACATTCCAAGAAATGCCAGGAACATCTCCGGCAGGATTACTCTCACGTCTTGCCCATTGATAATCTGTCGTCTGAGCTTGCTTATTCAAAACCTCAATATCAGCGGCTTCATTCATCTGAGCCATACTCATTTTTAGCACATCAGAAGTTGTACCCCTGTCATTTTTCCCCACTCCGTTATTAACATTATCAAGCATCCACCTACAGCCACTAACATCTGTAACCGCCCCTGTATTAAGATTTTGATTAAGTCCAACAACACCTCCGCCAATGCTGCATCTCATTGAACCTACAACAGCAATACAAGAAGTAACTGAACTATGAACATTATAAGCAGCAATACCTCCGGCAACTTCAGTACCTCCTGATGCACTGATTTCCTTGATTTTACAAGAGCACACAGAAGTAACAGAACCAAAATTAGACCACCCAACCATACCGCCCGCATAATCTCCGTGAACAAGCTCACCGTCAAAATAACATCCATACATAAAACCGTCATACAGCTGTCCCACAACACCTCCGGCAATTCCGCCCTCAGAAAAGACTTTAGCCCCTACAACAGAACACCATTCAAAAGTTCCCCTGCTATACGCCGCCAATCCGCCGGCATAACCGCCAACACAGTGAACATCAACGTTCTTCACATTAAGATGTAACACCTTAGCCCTCAATCCGACATATCCAAACAATCCTGCAACCGGATTAGGCTTAACAGTATTAAGCTTAAGATTAGAAATAGTATGAGACTTCCCATTAAAAATCCCCGCAAAAATATGACTTGGCTCAACGCTATTATCCCCAATAGGACTCCACTCCATATGCTCACACACCTCAGCCAAATCCAAATCACTCTCCAGCAAAACCATCTTACCCTCAAACTGCGTCTGCTCAACCCCCTCCGGCAAATCACGACCATTAACAATATCCGCAAAACCAATCAAATCAAACACAGTAAAAATCTTATACACTTTAGTAAAAGCAGGAGCCTTAACAAACCAGTCAAACCGGTTCAAAAAATTCTCAGAAGAGCACCAGCCACTGCCGGCACACCCCTCATTCATTGGATTTTGTCCCATAACTTAAATTTTTAAAAATTAATAATAAAAGAACCCCAAAAGAGGAAACAAAAAAAGAACTAAATAGTTATCACACAACCACCTACACAGAAACTTATGTAATATTAACAAAATAATCCGACACTAGCAAACCACCCATTTCCATTGCATTCAGAATGCCATTGCCGCAAAAATTTGAGCAAATAAATTATTTGTCTCACGACAGATATACTCCACACTTATCCGCTGTTCAAGATCTGCAATCTCACAAAAAGTCATAATAAAATTTTGTTTTTGCGATTTTTTAAGTTATTTTTGTAAAAATTTTACAAAACTAGCCCATAAAATGATAATAGAATTCAGCGTAGAAAACTTCCGTTCAATTAACGAGAAACAAGCCATATCCTTTGCATCTACAAGCGATAAGACCTCTAAAGAGTTACTTACCGTAGGATTTAAGAAAGATATAAGGATAAACAAGCTCATAACTTTCTACGGTCCCAACGCATCTGGGAAATCGAACATGCTGCGCGCTCTGTACACAGTATTTGCACTACTATTCAAACCTTACTTCACTAGAGAGGAGAAAGTGATATACACGCCATTTGCATTAAATATAGGGAAACCTACTCAGATGTACGTATCCTTTTTCTCCAGGTCCGTAAAGTATGATTATTCCATAAAATATTGTGACACTCACATCATTAGTGAAAAACTAGAGTACGCTCCAAATAATGTAATATCTCTTTTCTATGAAAGGGCTTTTACATCAAAAGATCAGCCACCAAAGATTGAATTTGGCAGCACACTACAACTATCTGCCAAGACCAAGAATGACTTCATAACCAACACGTTAAATAACCACACAGTTCTTTCTACTTTTGGCAAGATATCTGCCGACAAGGATGCTAAACCAATTGCGACCCTTTATAATTGGATAAAAAAATATGTACACAATATTAATGGAGACGGATATAGAGGATTGAATGACAAGCTACAAGAAATATCTCAGAACAAAGACAAAAAACAATTCTTCATTAACGCTCTTAAACAGGCGGATCTAAACATAGTAGACTTTCACAGCAAGACGCTAGACAAAAACGATTTATTGCAAGACATAAAAAGCAGCACATTCATTAAAAACATCTCTGATGAGGAGATTAAAAATATCTTATCAGGAAAATATTATGAGACATTATTTACATCTTCTTCTGCAAAGGGAAATTTTGATATATCGATAGATTATCAATCAATTGGCACTCTCAAATATATTAATCAACTGTTCCTTTTGTATGACATGATAGAAGGTAACCATATCTACTTTCTGGATGAGCTTGGTGATGATCTGCATCATGACTTACTACTATATTATCTAACACAATTCATAATGAACAGCAAAAAGTCTCAGTTATTTTTCACAACTCAAGACTTACAGTTGCTTGATGAAGATTTTATGAGAAGAGATATGGTATACCTAGTAGACAAAGCAACTGAAACAGCCGCAACCACAGTAAAAAGAGCGTCAGAATTCGGATTGCACAAGAACCTATCCTTGCTGAACGCGTATAAAGCTGGACGTCTTGGAGCAAAACCTAGTACAGGTTCGCCCTTTATTGAAAAATAAAAATTATATACATAATGTCAAAATCAGTAGTAGTAATAGGAGAAGGGAAGACAGAGGAGTATTACCTTTTATCATTAAAAGGAGTACTCAAAGGTGTGCAAATTGAGCCAGCAATACCAAAGCACTCAACAAGCACAAAAGAGTTGGAGCAAATGATTGAGAAGTCAATAAAGACTGGATATGAGACCATTATCTGCCTGATAGACATGGACAATAAACAGAGCGGGAAAAACAAGAAAAATTATCAAGCTCTAAAAGAAAAATATAATAAAAAAACCTTTGAGAACAACGGTCTAAAAAGCAGCGTATATTTCATTGAGAATGATCGATGTATAGAAATATGGTTCTTGTACCATTTTAAATATACAACCACATCTTTTAACAGCTCAGATGCTGTTGTAAAAGAATTGAAACGTTTTTGCAAGAACTATGAAAAGACAACAAAATTCCTAACAAGGTGCGGCGGATTACATCAATATCTAATTAACCATCAAGGCGATATAGAAGTCGCAAGAGCTAATGCAAGGAAGTCAATAGAAGAAATCCAAACTGAAGTAAGAACAAGAACTTATTCGCAAATGGATGAGTTTTTTAAAAGGATAAAATAAATAATGGAACATCAAATTTTAAAAATTAATTAATATGAAATGTCAATTTTGTGGAACCGAATTGCCTAATGATGCAGTATTTTGTTACAAATGTAAACAGCAAATTAAATGTACTTCTTGCGGCAAAATGTTAATAAAGGATGCAACTATTTGCGTGTATTGTGGATATGAAGTGAATAGTCAAAATAATAATAAAAACACTAATCACGTTATATATAGAAACGATGGGAAAAATATTACATTTGATGCCACTTTTTCAGATGCAACTGCTGGCAGCATCTCAGAGGTATTTGGGCATTACATAAAGCCACAATACTCATGCAACAAAAAAGAATTAGAGCAAAACATCGCAGTTGTACCAGAAATAATAAGTGACTCTATCCCTATCAAGCAAAACCAAATAGATGAAAATGAGATATTAAATAGAATATTTAAAATCGATGATGATAATATTTCATTGCAAGACACAAGATTAAAAAGTAAATCCGCTGTAGATCAAGCTGCTAGATTAGCTTTCTTATACTTGTACCTTAATAAGACATTAGCAAAAGACACTGTTCAAGTTAAAGATTTTAATGCTTTTTTGAAAAAGGTACATCTTTACACACCATCATTTCGGACGTGGTTGGCAAGGCATAAATCCTATTATTCAAAGGATGGAAGCACTATCAGAATTATTCAAGAAGGTATTGAATATGCACAGAAAATAATTTCAGATATTAGCAATGAAAACGTTCCTCAAGGATGGACCCCAAATAAGCTCACATCACGTATCTCTAAAAAGGATAAACAGCACACTCATACTCAAGCAAGTAGTAGAACATCCACGCCAATATTCGAAAAAGATCTTGACCTATATCCTAAAAACAAGGAATCTCTTAAAGAGTTTATGAAAAAATATAAATTCAATGAAAATGAAAAAAAGAAATTAAACCTACTATTTGTGTACTACCTTTCAATTATAATTGAGAGGAAAAGTGTACATTATAATTGTTTAAACAATTGCTACCGAGAAATGGATATCCCTTATCCCAATGATATATACCAATGCGTAGCAGATTCCATATCAAAAACCAAATGGATAAAAGATATTAATAATTTAACCGTGACTACTTCTGGAAGAAATGAAGTTGAGCACAATTTATTAGTAAAATGACATTAGAAGAATTTATCGCTCATATTGATGGTTTTATAAAATTTAAGTCATCAGATCAAATTATGTACTTTGGATATTATATCACGAAATATACTGAAGCAGACATATTTACTTCAAATAACATAAGAAATTGTTTCAACCAATTAAAACTTGTACCATACTCCAATATACCGACATATTTAAAACGAGCAGCATTAAAAAAATTTCTTATTAAAAATAAACAAGGTTACATGGTTGAAAGAAATTATGCCGAGAGAATAGCCAATAAAATTGGTGAAACTAGAGCTGAAAAACCTTCTAATGCACTATTCCCAATAGAACTACTTAATAATACTAGAGATTATTTAGTAAAAACTGGGAATCAAGCCATACTATGCTATGACCATGCCCTATATGATGCATGTCTTGTCATGACAAGACGCTTGTTAGAAACCCTAATCATAGAATTATTTGAACGTTATAACATCCAAGATAGAATTAAAGATACTTCGGGTAATTATTTTTATTTGTCAGACTTAATCACTAAACTAATAGACAATAAAATGACTTGGGCTATTAGTCGAAATTCGATATCAGCACTTCCTACAATAAAAGGACTAGGCGATATGAGTGCACACAATAGACGGTTTAACGCTAGAAAGTCAGACATAGATAACATAAAAACCAACATACGCACTGTGATAGAAGAACTTGTTAATTTGATTGACTATAAAAACTGGAATTCTGATAAAAAAACAAAAAAGGAGCACTAATAAGTACTCCCTAAATCCTCAATAATCAAATACTCTTGGATGAGTTACCTCTTAACTGCCTCATAAAGAGATGCAATAGCCAAAACAACAACGCGTATCCATTTTATAGTTTCAGCAAAATTATTAGATGGATTTATTTTAATTTTCTTACAAAAATATATTCTCTCCTTATCATTATTCGTATGTGGCCTTGGCTTATTCTTGTATGGAACAATAAATCCAGAACCTCGAAACGCGGCTATACCAAATGAAACCGCTACATTCCCTCCATATTTTTTAATATCATCATGCTCAATATATACATCAATCCTTAACTTTAATCCAGCATATTCAAAATTAAAATATTGATACTCACCTCCTTTAGGTGTTTTACCTTTTGGGAATAATGCTTTTAGTTTCTGCCAAATTACTGCCCTATTCTGTTTTGCTATACCAAGTTCCTTTTCTTGTTGTTCTCTTGTCATAATATCACCATTTAAATCGTTTAATAGTCTCATAGATCATCCATCCTTGTTGGCCGCGGTCGCCGGAGCTCGCCCCAGTCCCCGACAATTCGGAATGTATTTCAAAGTTAACAAAAATCTCAATAGTTTATCACAACTTCCTGAAATTTAATATCATGCTCATTTAGAGCACATCATTTTTCATCCCGACAGTCCCATCTCTCTGTTCTAGAGGCATACACCAAACCCACCTCGAGTCGGCGGCTTTGTGCATGCATGTGCGCTTGCCAGGTACTCGAGGCAAGCGCACATGAATAATAATAACTCATTATGAGAACACATGGCAGTTTCTTTTAATAAGTTAAGTGATAAAGATTTAATAATACCATTAACTTTGACGGAAGTATAAATCGTAGCCAGAAGAAACGAAAACAATAATCACTTCAAATATAACTGAAATGAAGACAAAGAATCATACTAATAACCCTATCATTCTCAATGAAGAGGGTCAAAGAAGTAGACAAAAACTTGCCGAATCAATTATAAACTACAGAAATAATGAAATTAGCAGGTCAGAATTATTAAATATTGTTAATGATATTGCATTAGAGGATTATAGGATTCATTTCATCAAAGCTTATTGCTATAATTTTGATCAAAGGTATAACAAACTGGCATTAAGAGAATTAAAATTGGCTTTAAAATGTTATAAAGAGCGCCATATTCTTTCAAGAAAAGAAGATTCAAGAAAAATTAGCAACAGCAACAAACTTGAACTGTATCTCAACGAATCAATAAAAATTCCTGTGGAGTGGCCAGAATATCGAGACAGATTGAGAATTTCTGCTGAAATATATGCAAAAGCATTCTCTAAAGAAGGTATAAGAGAATATAAAGAATTCTCTGAACATAATTACAGGTTGTTACAATACACATTAGTGTCAAAACCAAAATCGGAATTCATGGAACAGAGAGATAAAGGGGTGTTTGCTTATAGTTTTAGGAACTATAATCTACACACACTTCACGACCTGATTAATCAAACTATTACGACCTGTAGGCCAAAACTTATGAATGATCCTTTTGACAGTCTAGTTTTGCTTTGGTGCCAAGAGGAGAATCTAGAAAAATTTGTTAAACACAAAGAAATAATACCAGAATTCTCACAGGCCTATGACTATTACAGGATTAGGTCTTTTATAGCAAATACAAAGACAAAGAAAAAGGATAAATCTATACCACGAAATATCTTAATGTGGTCGCACTATGCTGATGGACACAAAGGTATATGCATATGCTATCGCTTGTACAATAAAATTATTCGAGGACAAAATACAACAGATAAAACGAGATATACGTGTCTAAAACAAGTGAACTACAAAACTTCAAAAAACAACAAAATTTCTTTAGAAAAGAAAAGGATCGACTTTGAAGAAGCGTTCGTAACGAAATACCATTCTTGGAAAAACGAAAAAGAAATCAGAATTATATCCTATAATCCCTCGACTAATGAGGACTTCGATCCAATTCCATACTCAGAAGGAATAGAAATAGCAGAAATATATTTTGGATGTAAGTTTCCCCCAAAAGATATAAACGGTATAATTAAAATATTACCGAATAGAGAGAATGTAAAGTTTTATAAGATGGATATAGACTACAGCAATGTATTTAAACTCATAATAAAACCATTAAACACCCTATAGTATCATATATACAACTTATAAAAATCCTTACCTTTAACCCCACAAATGACCCCTAACCAACAGCAATTCATATCGCTTCTTAAGTGCGGCCTGTGGGGCACGCATCCAACAGCCGCGGAGTTCGCACAAGCGGATTGGCCGACTATTGTTAAAATAGCTAAGGAGCAGTGCGTTACGGCACTCATCACTGATGCAATGAATGAGTTGGCTGCAGGTGGAGTCCCTATTGACAAACCCCTTCTTTACAAAATCAATTTTGACGCCGTCAGGATTGCGCAGCGCAACGCACAGCTGAACGCTACGTTGGCAGAAATCACGGAGTTGTTGAACGCCAATAATATTCCTCCAGTTCTTCTTAAGGGTCAAGGTGTTGCGCAGGACTATCGGAAGCCAGAGCAGCGCATGTCTGGGGACATAGATTTGTATGTTGGAGAGGCCAATTACAAGAAAGCAATCGGCATTTTGCAGCACTCTGGCAATCAAGAAGTTTTGCAAAATCCAGCCTG
>LAHS01001097.1_pt1 | contig 166120 bp, 242 predicted proteins | sample 329651 | NCBI WGS metagenome assembly LAHS01 (sample SAMN03275699, study PRJNA271635) | activated sludge metagenome | isolation source: sample C-1 Sludge from hydrolytic chamber (first chamber) of Anaerobic...
TACCCGCGGAACAAAGTGAAATACTCGCGAGTAAGAGGTTTTACCCGCGGAACAAAGACAAATACTCGCGAAGAACGAGGACCTGCAATAATATTGTTAATACGGATTATAAAAAAATTTCGTGAGACGTCACGGAATTTTTTTAGGTTAATTAGCTGCTTTAAAGTAAGTATGGATAATGAACAGCCTAGTAGGTAATAAATATCGTGTTGACTATGGAGTGAATTGGTCAAAGCGTGAAAATAAAACCTATAAACTTTGTTCTAACTTTTTTAATTTAGCTTACACTTACTATAGGACGAACTTTGTGTGGAGTAAGGGGGAAATAACATAGCGAAAAAAATGGGAGTTGTGGCACTACTAATATTTGGTGCCTACGTTCTGGGCATGTATTGGTATATATTTCATAGTGGTAGTGGCACAATACCGCGAGCGTTTCAAGGCTCCGTTGCGGACCCAGTTATGTTTATGTCTGAAAAAGAACTAAACTTAAGTCTGGAATATTCGAAAATACGAAATTTCTTATTTTTTGTAGTAACACCATTTGAATGGCTTGCTTATATTGTAATTTTGTTAATGGGTGTTTCTCGCTATTTTGAAAAAGTTTCGACGTCCCAAACGAAAAGGAAGCCGTTACAAAATGCTGCCTATTTATTTTTATTATCGTTTTTGCTGTATGTAGTCCTTTTTCCAATTGAATACTATCGTTACTATTTAAGTAAAAGCTATGGCATTAGCACTCAAGCTTTTCCGTCTTGGATGCGTGATGGTGTCATTGATTTTTGGGTTAACTTTGGCATGACTTTTATTATCGTATCTGTTCTTTATTGGCTTATGAAAAAGAGTGCCAAGAGATGGTGGCTATATGCGTGGATATTAACGATTCCCTTTACGATTTTTGTAATGTTTATTCAGCCCGTTGTGATTGATCCGTTATACAATGATTTTTATCCGCTAAAAAACAAGGAACTAGAAACGAAGATATTAGCAATAGCAGAACAAGCTGATATTCCGGCAGAGCATGTGTATGAAGTGAATATGGCACAAAAGACCAATGCATTAAATGCTTATGTGACGGGTATTGGTAGTAATTCAAGGATTGTGCTGTGGGATACGACGTTAAATCGTTTAACAGATAATGAAATTTTATTTATCATGGCGCATGAGATGGGGCATTATGTTGAGAAACATATTTATTTTGGCATTGCGGGTTATTTATTAATGACCTTAGTCGGGCTTTGGATAACAGCGAAAATTATGCGGTGGGTAATAGCCCGTTACGGACATGCATTAAAAATTACAAAAATAAGTGACATCCATTCTTTGCCACTATTTTTACTTATTACATCCTTTTTATTATTTGCTTCGAGCCCTTTATCGAATTTTATATCAAGATATCAGGAAACACGAGCCGATCAATATGCCATATCAATGATGGACGATCGTCAGGCAGCTGTAACCGCATTCCAAAAGCTTACCATATCAGGATTAAGTGAAGTGAACCCACCGCTTCTTGTGAAATGGTTCCGCTATACGCATCCAACCATGCTTGACCGCATTATGAAAGTAGCGGAAACGGAAGAACCAATCAAAGAAAAGCCGATCAAGGAAGAACAGAAAAAAACGAGGTAATGATGGAAGTAAAATAATCCACAATAGCCGAGGTTTTTCAGGCGAATAAATTGGGTATTCTAACGATAAGATGATTAAAATTTGTTCGTTTTAGAATGGTAGGGGAGTTTATGCGCAATATTGTTATTATAACGCTTGCATCCATTTTAATGGCATTTGCTTATAATTTTTTATTAATACCGCATGAGATTTTAAGTGGTGGATTAAGTGGGATTGCCATTATGCTTGGCATCGTAACGCCGTTGAATACAGGTGTGTTAAATCTTTTATTAAACTTGCCCTTACTTATATTAGGTGTGATGAAGTTAGGGAAACGTTTTATTGCTTATACCATTCTTTCAGTTGCAGTGATGTCTATCGCCTTGTTAATTATTCCAATTTATAAGGCAACACAGGAACCGATTTTAGCTTCCTTATTTGGTGGTGTTATTGTTGGTCTTTGTGTAGGTCTGATTTTTCGTGCGTCTGGTTCCTCAGGTGGCTTTGATATTATTGCGATGCTGTTGAGTCGCAAAAGGGATTTTCCATTGGGGGTACTTATTTCAGCTATGAACGGGGTCGTAGTAGCGATTTCAGGTTTTGTTTTTAGTTGGGATGCCGCTTTGCTGACGCTCGTTTCGATATATGCCACTGGAAAAGTTGTTGATACCATCCATACGAGTAATATTAAACTGACGCTAATGATTATTACTAGCAACGGTGAGGATGTGAAACAACAACTGTTAGCTAGGCTGCATCGGGGGATTACGATGATGGATGCGAAAGGTGGCTATTCAGGAGAAGGGCGAAAAGTGCTGATTACCGTCATTACACGTTATCAGCTAGCTGAAGTGAAAAGCCTAATAAAAGAAGTAGATGCAAAAGCGTTTGTGAATATTTTGCAAACAACAGAAGTGATTGGTATGTTTGACCGCGGTTCCAAATGATAGAAAAGTTCAATCATTTGGAAAAATGTATTTTAAAAACACACGTAATTGATTATACTATAATCGAACGTGTGTTTTTAAATTTTTGAGCTTGAAGAAAGGAGTAAATATGCAAAAAGATATTATTCATACGTATTGTTTAAAACTTCGTGGCACAACGCATGATTACAAGGACGAATGGCAGGCTGATCGCTATCATATCGGTGGCAAAATGTTTGCCATGATGGGCGGAGATGCAACGAGAAAACCGATTATTACGTTAAAATGTGCACCTAGTCGTGCAGAAGAATTAAGAGAAACCTATGAAGGCATTATTCCAGGTTACTATATGAACAAAACACACTGGAATTCTATTTATTTAGATGCCAATATTCCGAACGAGTTACTTGAAAATTTAATTCAGCATTCCTATGAGCTCGTATTCGAAAAGCTAACAAAAAAAGCACAAAAGGAAATAGGCATTTAAGTGCCAGTCACGCAAATAATTCTCAAGAGTTATAACCTTGTTCACCATAAGGTTGTAGCTTTTCAAGCCATTTTTGTTCAAGCTTTTCGAGTTCTTTTTTGGCATCAAAAAATCCCTCTTCTTTCTGCTTCAAATACTCCACTACTTCGAGCTGAAAGGCATCCGTACCAAATGTATTGTAATCTGCTTGTAACGCTTTATTTGTATACGTATTTGTCTTTAGCATAAACTGAAAGCCATTTAGGCGCTTTAAGTTATTGAAGCTACCAACAAACACTTTGCCATTGTGTTTGTTCGTCATGGTAAAAACGCCTGCTTCAATTTTCATTTCTTTATAAAGTTCCTTTAATTCTTTTTTGTGGTCCATTCATAACCCTACTTTCTTATTTTTTTACCCAATATGCACTACCATCATCCTGACGATCCATAAATCCATATTGAATTAAATAGCGACGAATTTGTACATAATCCTCATACATCGGCTGGATAATTGCATTAAGTTCCTTTTCTGTATAGTGTGTTGACTCATCGAGAAGCTTTGTAATGGCGCGGAGCACAACAATTTTATGCTTTTCTCGTTTTGGAAAGCGGACAAGCTCCTGCCCAATGCCATGAGGAAAGTATTTAGCCAGTAGCTGTTGTTCTTCGGCCAAGGTGATGTTATAGCGATCATCCACCATCGTGGCAGTTTTGTGAATAGGGACAAATGGTTCTTCCTTTTGACCTTGTTCTTTTAATAGTTCCATCATGGCAAGGAATGTTTTAGCCTGACGTTCTTTTTCTTTTAAGGCAAAACGGTGGTGACGAATCGTTGTGGTACTGCCAATGGCAAGCTCTTCTTTAATGTCCTGATCGGTTTTACCCTCGTAAAATAACCGCAAAATGTGACTTTGATGGTCCGTTAAGCCTGTCATTTTTTTATTTAATCCATTTAAGTAGTGAAAAACGGATTGGTGTGTTGCCAAAATATGATGTTGCATAAATTTTTTTGCTTCATACAGGACATTTTCATGTGGATATATTATCCCTTTTTCAATTTTCTCTCCACAAAGAAGGCAAGTGTAGTGTGTATCTTCATCCGTGTAGCCTTGTTTAATATCTTCGATAGAAGCCTGCCAAAACAATTGGTTTAGATCCATTGTGAAACCCCCTTAAAAACAAACGATTTTAATTTTTGTTTGCTTATTTATATTTAAAATAACAAAACGTTTGTTAAAAAGCAATAAAAATACACATCGCATTGTCGTCGATGTGTATTTTCAATGAAACTAGTGATTTTTCTTTTTGAAAATAATAATTGATAATAGAGCAAGTAGAACAATAGTTATTAAAATAATTATATAACTTGTAGTTAGGCTAACAGCATGGCCATTAAGCTCATAAATAATACCGTAATTCAGCTTATAGCTTTCCACATGCTCCGTCGGAACGCCATCAAATACGTTCGCAATCGAGCTTTCCATAAAGGCATTTCGCAATAGTAATGTAGTATGACTAATTGGAAAATACATGATTAATTGTTGGGCAAAGCTAGGGAGGACGCCCACAGGGACATAAACGCCACATAAAAACCCGAGTACTGTACCAACGATTGTACTTAAAGTAGAAAAGGCATTTTGCGTGCTAACAAATAGTACAAGAAACATATTAAATACGCTCGCAAGGAGTACGGATAATAAAAGTATGCCAAGCACTTTGATGAAGGCGCTAAAACTAAGGAGCTCCCCGCCAGTTGACACAATGAAAATCTCACAGCCTATTAGAGCTACGAAGGAGAACAGACAGCCGATGATAAAAGCGTTCAATACATAGCTCATTTGAATCGTTGCGCGAGAAATAGGGGCTGTGAGAAAATCTGCAGTTGCTTTTGACTCCATATCGCGCACCGCAATGGCAAATGCACCTAAGGTTGTTGTAACCGCCATCATTGATAATAGACCAGCAACAAGCCATTCATTGACCATTGTAATCAACTTAGGAGTAGCCTCTGTTACTTGCTCAATCGCATCCACCTGCATTTTTTGGAGAAAAATTGCGTAAAGAACAATCACAATAATGACGGAAAGCAGGGAGAAAAAGACTTGTGTTTTATCTCTTCTAAAAACTTTACTATTGCGCTGTATTAAGCTAATCATTGCTTCCATTTGTACCATCTCCTTGTGCCATGATATGAATAAAGACATCATCCATTGTGCCCTTCATGACTTCAAAAGAGGCTAATAGGGGCTCGGCACTTTTTAAAAGTGTAAGTGCTGTCAGTGTAGAGCTAACGCGAACATAGAAAATGCCTAGCTTTTCTGTGTACGGTAAGGTATTTTCCTTCAGCCACTTCAGCCCTAATGAACGATCATGAAATACAAGTGCCATCTGGTCGTAGGCATATTTTGTTTTTAAGGCATCAGGTGTTCCTTCAGCGACAATACGACCTTGTTTTAACACTATCACCTGATGCGCCACGGCAGCTTCTTCCATATAGTGTGTTGTTAAAAATACGGTCATATTTGTTTCTGCCTGAAGTTGTTTGATTGCTTGCCAAACAAATTGGCGTGTTTGGGGGTCTAGACCAGTTGTGGGCTCATCTAAAAATAAAATTTGTGGCCGATGAATAAGTGCCCGAGCGATATCTGCGCGTCTTTTTTGTCCGCCTGATAATGTCCCGTATTTTTGCAGTTCTATATCATCTAAATGTAAATAGGTCGAGACGAATTGATAATTTTTTGTCAGCTGTGCTTTCGATAAGCCATATGTTTTGCCGCGGTGCAGAATATTTTCTTGAACGGTTAATCGTTCATCTAGGAGGCTTTGCTGAAAGACAACGCCGATAGATTTGCGTATTTTGGCATTATGAGATTTATCATCCAGTGTATAGCCGTTAATCGTAACGGTACCACTAGATTTTTGTAGTAATGTACATAAAATTTCGATGGTTGTCGATTTACCAGCACCATTAGCACCTAAAAATGCAAAGAGGGAGCCTTGCTCCACCTTGAAAGAAATCCCTCTTACGGCTAAATGCTCGCCATAGTGCTTTTGTAAGTGGTCAACTTGAATGGCAAATGTCATATTCGTCTATTCCTTTCTTTTTTGGATTTCATGATTGATTTCTTCAATATCATTTTTTTGCAAGACATATAAAATGCACCATACGATGAAGTAAATGATAATTTCCGCTACGATCACATACAGTATGCTTGAATGTTCGAACCAACGCCCAAAATAACCAGCAATCATTACGCAACATGTCACGGCAATAAAATGCACAATGAGCTGAATAGCAAATGCTAACCGTTCTATTTCAAAGATGAGGGATAGTGAACCTATTACAACACCAAGTATGGCGGCAATGATTATTTGTTCGAAAAGTTCTGCTCCTACTATTGTTGAATGATTCGACATAACACTTAATGTTACTAAAATGTAGGATGAGCTTAGTGAAATCAGTAGTCCAATTATCATCATGCGTAATATTTTCATATTATAATTCCCTCCCGATCCCTAATTGGCGTTTTAATTCTTTTAAATATTTTCGGCTGACATGAATGGATACATCATTTTCAAGTAGTAACTCTGTTGCGCCAATTTTACCCATTTGAATAGATGAAATTTTATTGATATTGACGAGCGTCGATTTGCTGACTCTTGCAAAGTCTTTTGCTAATTGGGCTTCTAGCTCATATAACTTGCGTTTGGACTCAAATTCTTGCTCCTCGGTCTGCAAAAAAACTTTTGCCCCTTCAGCATAAATCGAATAAATATCTGTGATTTTGATTAGATGAATTTCCTGTTGTAAATAGCCATCAAGCATGGTTGTTTGGACTGCTTGTAATTGCTTCATCAATTTTTCAATATGTTCGTTGTATTCTTTTGCATGTATATGAATCTCTGTTTCTTCTAGTGCACTATTAATGGTTAAATGAATTTTCATTGGAGGCCTCCTTTGGTAATCGTATTACCTCATCTCCCGTAAAAGAAAAGGGCATTTATGTACTGAATCAGCTTAATATTAATGTAGCATAGAAATTTTTAACGAAGGCTAAATGTTTAATAAGTGGTAAAAATTAATGACTAACAGGTTTGTTTTATACAATAACGGCAACTAACATCAATTATTTCCATTGCATTTATAATTTTTTGAATATTTAAAATCTTTTTGGTGACAGGCACGTTGAGTAAAAGGCGTGAGTAGTAAATTGGGGATGTTCACGTCATAATAGAACTATTCATTCTTGAGGGGTTGCTAGCAATGTTTACATTTTATAAGCAGATGTTCATAACACTCTGTATAGGGTTGTTAGGAGCACTTTTATTTCAACTTTTACATATACCAATGCCGTGGTTGTTAGGGGCTATTGCCGCTGTACTTTGCGTGCAGTTATTTACAAACATACAGTTGCGATGGCATCGTTATTTCCGCAATATTGGTTTAATTGTGGCGGGCTATTCCATTGGATTTGCATTTACTAAAGAAGCCATACAGGATATACAACAGTTTTTAGGCAGTATAATTGTACTAAATATAATCTTTACTCTTTTATTTTTTGCCATCAGCTTTTTAGTTGCAAGGCGTACAGATTTAGATTTTTCCACTGCGCTTACATGCTGTGTACCAGGAGGCATGACACAAATTATTGCATTTGCCGAGGAGCAAGGCAATATGAATATGGCTGTCATTACGTTTTATCAGGTATTGCGAGTCCTTTTAATCGTTGGCTTTGTGCCATTAATGGTGACAGGCACTGGTGAAAATCTTGTCACGGTCGATGGCGTCTTTTCTTGGCAGTTGCTAACTTTACTACTTATTTGCGGCTTAGCAGGGTGGCTTGCTCAAAAGGTGAAAATTCCAACAGGCTATATGTTAGGACCGGTATTTTTATTAATGGGGTTGAATATAGCGGAAGTTGCTGTGCCAAAGATGCCATTATCATTTCTGCATATAGCTCAGCTAGTAATCGGTATTTATATTGGTCTTTTATTGAAAAAGGAAGACTTACATTTATCAAAGAAGCATGTATTTTATGCTTTTGCGTCAGCAAGTCTTTTTATCGGTTCTGCTTATGTTTTATCTTTTGTGATGAAACATTTGTATAGCCTTGATTTCCGTACAGGATTTTTAAGTATTGTACCAGGAGGACTCGATCAAATGGGCATTATAGCGGCTTCTGTACATGCAAATGTAACTATTGTGACCGCTTTTCAGCTATTTAGGGTATTGATAGTATCTGTCTTTCTTGTCCCATTAGTAAAGGTGTTTGTCAAAAAGGTGAAAGTTCATGATTAGAGAATAAAAAAGATTGCTCATGCGTTAGCGATGAACAATCTTTTGGCCTCAATATTTAAACTGATGAATTAAGTTTTGGAGTGTTTCGGCATTTTTTGTAAGTGTTGTAGCTGCGTTATTAATGTCTTCCATAGAGTAAAGATTTGTCTCGGCGATTTGGGTCACGACCTTTGATTGTTCGCGTGCATCAACCGCAATTTCAGCCATGATTTGGGTAGAGGCATTGGCTTGTTCTATACGCGCATATAGCTCCTCTGCAATACCAGAAACTTCCTGAATTTTATGTGTGACTACCGCTACTTTTGTTGTAATGTTCTCAAATGCGCTATTTGTTGTACGAACTATTTCTACACTTGAAGCGGCTTCTTTTTCACTTTGTTGCATATAGTCGCTTGCTTCTTTTGCTAATTGTTGCATTGTATGAATAGTCTCGGTAATTTGAGCGGCAGATGTTTTAGATTGCTCGGCTAATTTACGAACTTCCTCTGCTACAACAGCAAAGCCTTTGCCATGTTCTCCAGCACGTGCAGCTTCTATAGATGCATTTAAAGCAAGTAAGTTTGTTTGATCGGCTATGGCATGAATAACCTCTACAATGTCTCCAATTGTATTGGCATGTTTATCTAATGCTACGATTGAATTGACGCTTTGTAAGACGGCTTCTGTCATAGCATGCATTTGAGTTTGCATGGCATGTGCTGTTTTTTCGCCATATTTCGCCGTATCAAACGCTTCTGAAGCATGAGATGAAACTTCCATATTTGTTTCCGTTACAAGCTGAATACCGCCTGCAATATCCTGCATGGCTTCTGCATTTTCATTGGCGCTTTGTTTTTGGGTGCTTGCACCGCTCGCTAATTCTTGCATATTAGCTGTTAGTTGTTCCGTTGTTCTTGTTGTAGAGCCTGCTGTTGCAGAAAGCTCAGCAGATGATGCCGAGACTTCATTGGCTGTTTCATCAACTTGTTGCATCATTTTTCGGAGTGTTGCAAGCATTGCATTAAAGGATTTAGCAAGATCTCCGATTTCATCTTTCGTTGTAACAACTAACTGTTGAGTTAAATCGCCTTCGCCAGCAGAAATGGTTTCCAACTGCGTATTCAAACGCTTTAAAGGCTTGACAATATTACGCACGAGCAATGTTCCGGCAATGACAGCGATAATTGCCGCAATGATGGCAACAACCCCCATTTTGAGAAGCATTTTTTGTTCGATAGCATTGATTTCAGAGGAGGGAACACCTGCGAAAATCATACCTATCGTTTCCCCGTTCGCATTTTGAATTGGGCCATACTGTGTAAAATAAGGTTTGCCAACTACATCAGCTGCTCCTTTGTAAAGGTTTCCTTGTGTAAGCACTGCTTCTGTTACTTTAGGATCGGCTGTTGTGCCAATCGCACGTTGTCCATCAACCAGTATATTTGTGTTAACTCGTGTATCTTGAGCAAAAATAGTAATAGCTGCGTGGGATAACTCTCCTAATTTATCAATTAATGCAGTTTCCTCTGCTATTTTAGCGTCACCTTTGTAAAGCTCTCCATTTTTTAAATGCCATTCACCAGGTAATGTTTGATCCAAATTATAAACACTTAAATCATAGATTTGACTAAGGCGTACTTTATTTTCTGCTTCAATGGTCGTTTTCATTTCGCTTGTATTGACAATTCCAACAGCAATTAAAACAAATAAAATAACTGTTATAATCAACAAGCTCATTTTCATTTGCATCGTTAAATTTTTCATAGATTCCCTCCACGTTTTTGTCCACATAAATAGACAGCAAGTGTTGCAAAGTAACTTGCTGTAATTGTATGTATTTCAGGAAAACATTGTATTTTTACTAGTATATAATTACTTACGCTATTTGTATATTTCAAAATTAAATATAATTAGTGACATTTAGATTATTCCATTGTTAAATAGTGGGATTTTGTAATGATGGTTGTTCCAGTTGTGGAATTTAGACATTCCCAAATTATATGGAATATGGTATGCTATACCTAACTAATTCGAACGGAGGTGAAAAGGAATGAATATAAACGCTACGAGAACAGGTGTAAACATAGAAATTGATATAGCTATTTATTTTACACGTGTTCAAACTTTCGATTTTGCTAACAACGGGATAAGTCTGTCTATTTTTAAGCAAAATCAAATACTAAACGTAGCGAATTAACCATTCTTTTTCACACATATATTGAAGAAAAAGACTGCTTGTTAATTGAGCAGTCTTTTTTGTTGTCTAGAAATGTTTTTTCGCACGTTTTATGGAGGAAAAAACAATGCAAATAAAGGCTGAACAAATACAAAAAATCATCGGTGGCAATGTATTATTTGAAGGACTACAACTGGAAATCAAAAAAGGGGAACATGTAGCGATTGTGGGTGTCAATGGTAGTGGAAAAACAACTTTACTGCAATTGTTAGCGGGGCTCGATACACCTGATGCTGGACGTATTATTAAAAGTAAAGGAGCAACTATCGGCTATTTACACCAAATTCCAAGCTATCCTTTGCTTACTGTCAAAGAAGTACTGGAGGAAGCATTTGCTGACATCTACAAGTTGAAGGCAAAAATGACCACACTGGAACAGGCTATGCAAGTGGATGGTACGGACAAAGTGTTACAACAATATGGTCAAGTTCAGGAACAATTTATGCTACAGGGGGGCTATGAAGTCGATGCGCAATTAGCTGCTATTGCAAATGGACTTAATATTACGTCTTTACTTTCTGTGCCCTTTGCAAGCATAAGCGGTGGCGAAAAAACAAAGGTAATGCTAGGTCAAATGCTTTTAAGTAACCCATCTATTTTACTGTTAGATGAACCAACCAATCATTTAGATATGCAAGCAATTGAGTGGCTCGAACACTATGTACAACACTTTGCTGGCATTGTCATTGCTGTTTCGCATGATCGTCAATTTATGAATCATGTAGCGCAAAAAATCATTGAAATTGAGGATGGAGAGGCGTTTACTTATGCAGGAAATTATGATGATTTTACTGCACAGAAAGAAGCGAAAGTTGAACAGCAATTTGCTGAATATGAGGAACAGCAAAAGAAAATTAAGAAGATGCAAGAAGCGATTAAACGTTTAAGACAGTGGGCAAATGAAGCGAATCCACCGAATGCCGCATTGTTTCGCCGTGCTAAAAGTATGGAAAAGGCATTGAATCGTATAGAACGAGTTAAAAAACCTAGTACAAAAAAGAAAATGAATCTCGCGTTAACGATGGCTGAACGTAGTGGAAAAGAAGTGATACAAATGAAGGCGATAAGTCATGCATTTGATAAGTCATTATTTAAGAATAGTCATCTATCGGTCTATTTTGGCGAACGGCTTGCGATTATAGGCAATAATGGTAGTGGAAAATCAACCTTGCTAAAAATGATGTTAGGGGAGATTGTACCGAATCAAGGAGAGTGTAAAGTAGGTAGTAGTGTAAAAATAGGATATTTATCACAGCAATTTGACCATGAAAATCCTGCCATTCGTTTAATTGATGCCTTTCGGGAATGTGTATCCGTATCAGAAGCAGAGGCGCGTCATTTGTTAGCACAGTTTCTGTTTTATGGATACGATGTCTTTAAGAAAGTGAAGGACTTAAGTGGTGGGGAAAAGATGCGTCTGCGTCTCGCGCAATTAATGCATGAAGATATTAATTTACTTATTTTAGATGAACCGACTAACCATTTAGATATAGAAGCAAGAGAGGTATTAGAAGACACCCTTGAATCCTTTACAGGTACTATTGTTGGTGTATCTCATGACCGCTACTTCTTACAAAAAATCTTTACAAAAATTGCATGGATTGAGCAACAAACGATTTATGTATATGAAGGGGATTATGAATGGGCAAGAACAAAGCATGTTCTTGTTGAGCAAGTGCCAGAAGTAAAAGTGGACAGTAGCACAAAGACAAATGAACACAGTGTTAAGGAAATTCCGATTGAAGAACAAATTGAAAAGGTAGAGGTTAAATTAAAAGAACCAACACTTGCTAAAGAGCAACGTCAAAAATTGGAACAACAGCTAGAAGCTCTATATGTTAAATGGTTGGAAGGAGGAACAGCACATGCATAAGCTTGAAGACATTATGCAGTTAGACATTGACTATATCAATGAATTTAGTGAAATGGAACGATGTCCTGAAGGAGTATTTTTTTACAATAAGGAAATGCCTATGTACTATGACGCCAACCATGCACATATATGGAAGAGAGTAGAGCAAGCAGAGACATGTTTAACTAGTATAAAACAATTCTATCACTCAAAAGGCTTGATTCCGAGAATGTATTTATATAATGTTGAGGAAAATCATCACTGTGTGGAGGCATTATCATCACATGGTTTTCAATATGAGTCTTTTACGAATGATATCCAATGTTGGAATGGCGAAAATGTTATATTACCGAATAATCCAGCGATTCGCATTGAACGTGTGGCAGATACAAATGTACAAGAAGCACTAGAAGTTGAAATGAGTATTTCTACATTTGGTGAGCCTGCTTTAATAAAAAAGGCGTTCGATAACATGTACCGTTCACCGCATTTTACGTACTATTTATTAAAAATGGATGGTGTTCCTTGCTGTACGGCCAATTTGTTTATATCTGGTCGTCAAGGTCGAGTTGAAAGTGTTGCAACATTAGAAAGCTATCGCGGAAGAGGATTAATTGGTTATGTATTGCAGCATATTCAAAAAGAAGCTGTTAAAAGAAACTTAGAACATCTTTGGATATTGCCTATTAATGAGCAAGTCGCTAAAGTATATGAAAAGGCAAATTTTTATTCTTTTGGTAAAATAAAATCAATACATGCCTTTACAGAAGGGAAGACGATTCAAGAAATAAGGTCTGCAAAATAAACATGTATCCGTAAATTTTGAAGGTAAATTACTTGAAAAAAAGTGGTATTCGATTTATTGTCTTTAGAGATACTTGTTAAATGGACTTGGAGGATATGGAATGCACGGAATTTATATACGCTACAATGTCTCAGAAAAAAACCAAGAAGCAAAATGGCCCCGAAAAGTGGATGCATTTGCGTATGTTCAACGAGGAAAACCACAACAAGATAATGACAACATGCTTTCAATGGAGGAGCTAAGAAGTCATGCAATCCGATATATTAAAAGTTTAAAAGAAAATGCGAGTGCCCATTTAGTAGAGCAACATAAAGGGGAAATTGAACATTTCGATCGCCGCTATATGGAGTCGCTAAAAGTCAAAGAAAATATCGATTCACAGCTTATTAATCTTGAAGAAGTTCGCTTATTATTGCAATTGATGAATGTATTGAATTTATCGCATAGTTTTGGTGAAAATGCTGGAAAGCTATTACGTCAAATTACGCCATATGCAAAAGATATAGAGCATCCAACGTTCCAAACTACGCGAGTTGAACGTCATTTTTATAGTGAAATGATTGAGCAAATAGAAGCAATATATGCACGCATTATGCGTCAGCACAATCCATCCACGACAGAAATTCAGCAATCGGAAAAATTATGGATGAGCGTTTGTGAGCAAGCAATTGACAAAGTAGAAGCACGCATTGAGCGCTTATCTTCTATTAAATTAAAGCATGAAAAAAATTTATTAGAGTTCAGTCAGTTAAAGCAACAAAACATTGAGGCGAAGGAACGGTTAGACCATGCCGTCAATGAGCTCGATACGATTTTAAATGTACTAGAATCTTAAACTAGCTATATACAAAAAAAGGCATGTCGCCAATTAGCAATGAACACTAATTGGCAACATGCTTTTATTTTGCATTATTTTTTTCTGCTTCTTCACGCTTCCATTGGCGATAAACTCGTAATAAGTCAAACCCAAGTACAATTACGATAAGATAGAAGATAGGGCTATTATAGGATAAGCCAATTTCGGACTCGCCACCTAATAATGTGAGCACAATCCAAAGACCAACTGTATAGAGTGTTAAACCAGCATATGCTTTTTTGGATAGCTTTTTATATGTACCTTTTGAAGACACTAGATTTATACCTACTAGGACAATTAATATAACAAGAATAATTTTTTTCGACAATATTTCTGCTAACGGAGTGGCAGGGAAAAAATCATTGACGAATAGTAAAGTGAAAAAAATGAAAATACAAACATTAATAATTGTTGATCGCTTCATGCAATATCTCCTTCGATGCCTTTATTCTTTTCTATTGTAACATGGTTTGAGTTGAAGAAATAAAAATACGCAAAAGAATGACAAGGGATAAATGCTTGCTTCTTAATTTTAAAAATTTTGATAATCTTAAAAATTATGAAACTTTTTTCTTAGGGCATCCGTATAGTAGGTAATATGATGAAAAGGGGTGAACAACTTGACGCTATTTGGCTATTCACTCGAACAAATTTATTTGGTGGTATTAATTTTCGCGGGACTTGCAACGATTTTGTTTATGTTTTTCGGCGAAGTAGTCGAGGGCATTGGGGATGGTCTACCGATTTTTAATCCAAGTGTCATTTTATCATTCTTAACATTGATGTCAGCAGCTGGATTTATATTAGAAAAGTTAGCCTTTTTCCCTAGCGTATGGAACATAGGTGTGGCTGCTATCATCGGCGTGATTTTAAGTGCCCTATTTTATTTATTTATTCTTGTTCCACTAAAATCAGCGGATGTTTCATTAGCCTATACGGAACAATCTCTTGAGGGGCAGTTAGGTAAAGTGATTGTACCAATACCAGAAGATGGCTTTGGTGAAGTTGTTATTGAGACAACGAGCGGTATGATTGCAAAGCGCGCAGCAGGCTATGACAATGAGGTCATTGATTATGATTCGACCGTCCTTGTTGTTGAAGTGAAGGAAGGCACTCTTTTTGTAAGAGCCTATGAAAAAAAGTTTATATAAAGGAGAGATACAGTAATGTCAATGGAGATTTTAATTGTCTTGGGAATTGTAGCATTTATTTTAATCGCACTAGTGGCACTGTATGTAACAAAGTATCGTACAGCGGGTCCTGATGAGGCACTGATTGTGACAGGTAGCTATCTTGGCTCAAAAAATGTACATAAAGATGAGTCAGGAAACCGTATTAAAATTATTCGTGGGGGCGGTACATTTGTCTTCCCAATTTTCCAGCAAGCACAACCATTAAGCCTATTATCAAGTAAGTTAGAAGTGACAACGCCTGAAGTTTATACAGAGCAAGGTGTTCCCGTAATGGCGGATGGTACAGCGATTATTAAAATTGGTGGTTCCATTTCAGAAATTGCTACAGCGGCTGAACAGTTTTTAGGAAAGCAAAAGGCAGAACGTGAAGGGGAAGCACGTGAAGTATTAGAAGGACATTTACGTTCTATTTTAGGATCGATGACAGTTGAGGAAATTTATAAAAATCGCGATAAATTTTCGCAAGAGGTACAACGTGTAGCTTCTCAAGATTTAGCGAAGATGGGTCTTGTCATTGTGTCCTTTACAATTAAAGATGTGCGCGATAAAAATGGTTATCTTGATTCACTAGGGAAGCCAAGAATTGCACAAGTGAAACGTGATGCAGATATTGCAACTGCCGAGGCAGAAAAAGAAACGCGCATTAAACGAGCAGAAGCATCAAAAGAAGCGCAAAAAGCCGAGCTAGAACGGGCAACAGAAATTGCGGAAGCGGAAAAAGAAAATCAATTAAAAGTGGCGGAATTCCGTCGTGAACAAGATATAGCCAAAGCGCGTGCTGACCAAGCTTATGAATTAGAAACTGCACGTGCTAAGCAGGAAGTAACAGAGCAAGAAATGCAAATTCGCATTATTGAACGTCAAAAGCAAATTGAATTAGAAGAAAAAGAAATTCTACGTCGTGAAAAGCAATATGATTCAGAAGTGAAGAAAAAGGCAGATGCCGACCGCTATGCAGTTGAGCAAAATGCAGAGGCGGAAAAAATGCGTGAGCTTGCACAGGCAGATGCGGAAAAATATCGTATTGAGTCGTTAGCAAAAGCGGAAGCGGAGAAAATACGTTTAGATGGTATTGCGAAAGCGGATGCTGAGCGTGCGCAAGGTGAAACAGATGCCGATATTATTCGTCTTCGTGGTCTAGCGGAAGCGGAAGCAAAACGTAAAATTGCGGAAGCCTTTGAATACTACGGTCAAGCAGCTGTCCTTGATATGGTTGTACGCATGATGCCTGAGTATGCAAAAGAGCTTGCAAGTCCACTTGGCAATATTGACAAAATTACAGTTGTTGACACGGGTGGTGGAGAAGGAGGCAGTGGCGCGAACAAGGTCACTTCTTATGCAACGAATTTAATGTCAACCTTGCAAGAAACATTAAAGGAAACTTCCGGCATTGATATGAAGGAGTTAATCGAAAGCTATGCGGGCAAGCATACATTGCGTCCAGAGCTTGAGCGTATTGCAACGGAGCTAGTGAAAAAGCCAGAGCCTGTTGCGACGACAGAACAAGTAAAAGAAACCGTCGAACAATAAACATTGAGAAAAGCTACCTAAAACTTCGGGATTAGGTAGCTTTTTTATGTTAAGTGGAACTTTTAGTGGCGATGAATGAAGTAATAGTGGCGCAGAGAGAGATACAAAGGGCGATTAATTAAGAATTCTTGGCGCAAAGTAAGATGCATATGGCGATTAATTAAGTTTTAGTAGCGCAAAGCCAATTACTATTAGCGGTGAATCTCGTTACCCAATAGTACCGATGCTTATGTCCATTCGCTTGCAAGCATGCCGTAAACGACGTGATCTACATAGTGATCGTATAGCCATTCTGCCGCGCGAATTGTTCCTTCCATTTTAAAACCAAGTCGCTCTGGAATCGCGCGACTTTTTGTATTGCCAACAGCAACACGGATTTCCACTTTGTTTAACTGGAGCTCGACAAAAGCATACTGTAATAGCGCTTGTACTGTTGTCGTCATAATGCCGTGCCCTTGAGCATCTGCACTAAGCCAATAGCCAATGGCTGCAATTTTATTTGCATGATTAATCGTATTAAAACCCGCAATGCCTACAATTTTATCGCGGAAAATAATCACAAAGGACATATTACTTTTTGCTTCATAGCCAGCAATACAGCCTTCTATATAGCCTTTTGTATCCGCTAGTTCCTTTGTGAAATCTAACCATGGTAACCATTCCCGTAAATATGCTCTCGATGTATCTGTTAGTGCGAAAACCGTTTCTGCATCATCTAGCGTGATGGTTCTTAGCATTAGTTCGTGATTGATTGTAATCTGCATTGGTATTGTAGCCCTCCGTTTCCGTAGTTTATTTCAAGGCATTATGCATAAAGCCCTTCATTTCTTGACTTAATGTTGTGAGTTCGTCGATAATTTCACTAAAATCTTGGACAAGTTGTGCTTGTTCATTAGTTGCGTCGGAGATTTGACCCATGTTTTTCTTTAAATTATCAAGATTTCTAGTAATATTGCGCAGAGAAGCTTCAATATTTTCCGTGGCACTTGACGTTTCAAAAGAAAGTTTTCTAACTTCCTGTGCTACGATATTAAAACCAGCTCCGTGCTGACCCGCACGCGCAGCTTCAATCGAGGCATTTAAGCCAAGTAAATTTGTCTGTTGAGAAATGTTTTTTATTAAATCTGTGACATCATTTGTTTTTTCAGAATCTTCTAGGGCATGTTGTGCCTGTTTATTAATTTCCTCACTCGTGGCAGCTAACTCCTCCGAATGAGAGGCGATGTTATGTACTTTATCTTGAAGGTTATAGACGATACTATCCATTGTATTCATATAATGTTCGAGTTTTAGCTCATTATCGATAGGAAGTCCAAACGCTAGAGCGCCGATTACTTTGCCATTTTCTCGAATTGGGAATGCAAAGGCGTTAATGGCAATGCCATATACATCCTCGGGTATGATGACATCTGCATTTTTTCCAGTAAAGGCGATGTAAACATTTTGATCATTTGCATTTACTTGTTGCCCATCTACATAACCTGAGTCAACACGTTTGCCTGCTAAATATTTTACAACTGTTTCACTTTCTTTATCAACGACAGCTACAATGGCTTCTTCTTTTAATGCAAGATGGATATAGTGCGCTGATTGTGCTAAAGCTTCGATTATTTTCATGAAATACCTCCAAATTGTAGAATAACAGTCATTATATTACTCACTGTAGCATATTAATGCCGAATTCAACATAGCAAAAACATGAATTTAACATTAAATCACTATTATCGCTATTAAATATATTAATTGGAAAAAATAGAAAGAATACTATTTAGCAATGTATAGAATTGTCAAATGAAAATGGTGGAAAATATAAAGATGCTTTTTATTTTTGTCTATTTTTCGACAATTTACACTGTATTTTGGAGAATATTGTATTAGAATAATAGATAGATGGACTCGTAAATGGAAGGAGATTGAAATGGATTATATAGAGAAAGGAACAAAGGCATTCCACAAAGCAAATTGGGCTTTATTTTTAGCTGGATTTATTACCTTTGCGAATTTATACGTTTCGCAGCCATTGTTACCGACATTTGCAGAGGAATTTCATGTCTCGCCAGCAGTTGCGAGTTTGTCACTATCGGTGACTACATTGGCACTGTCAATTAGTATGATCATTGTTGGCTCATTCTCTGAGGCGTGGGGAAGAAAGTCATTAATGACGCTTTCGATATTTGCCGCATCCATTTTGACGTTAGCACTCGCTTTTTCACCGAATTTTGAAACGATATTAGTATTGCGTGTTATTCAAGGTGTAGTGTTTGCAGGCTTACCAGCAATTGCGATGGCTTATTTAGGAGAGGAAATGAACCCATCTAGCCTTGGTATTGCAATGGGACTTTACATAAGTGGCAATTCTGTAGGTGGTCTTAGTGGACGTGTCATTATTGGTACATTAACAGACCTTTATAACTGGCAGGTTGGTATGATTGTACTTGGTGTTATTAGTTTAATCATTAGTGTGTTATTTGTCTGGATGCTACCGAACTCGCAGCATTTTTCGGCACGGCCGTTACAAATAAAAGCTTTAACCAAATCACTTATGCAGCATTTAAAGGATCCATCCATGCAGTGCTTGTTTGCTATTAGCTTTGTGCTAATGGGAAGCTTTGTGACACTCTACAATTATATTGGTTTTAAATTAATGGCACCTCCCTATCATTTGAGTGCCACAATTGTCGGTTGGATATTTGTAATTTATTTAGTTGGGACATTTAGCTCCGCGTGGTTTGGCAGTTTAGCTGATCGTTTTGGGCGACAAAAAATGCTATTGTTAGCCATTGCAATTATGCTAGCTGGTGCCATTATTACTCTACAAGGTCTACTTTTATTAAAAATAGTAGGAATTACAGTGTTTACCTTTGGTTTTTTTGCAGCCCATTCAATCGCAAGTGGATGGGTGAGCAAACGTGCTACACATGATAAAGCACAAGCATCTTCTTTATATTTATTTTTCTACTATTTTGGCTCTAGTGTCGGTGGGACGGTAGGGGGCATATTTTGGATGCATTTTGGCTGGTTTGGTGTGGTTGCAATGATCACGATCTTTTTAGTCATTGCTTGTGGGCTAACATTTGTTTTAAAAAGCATTATTGCCAAACAACGGTTCGTTACTGGGGATTAGATTGAGGTGCTAAGTTAGTGTTACATCTAGGCATTAATAAAAGCAAAGAAAAAGTGTTAGATTGATTGTCGTCAATCTAACACTTTTTAGGTGTTAACCCATAATATTATAGCCTGCGTCAATATAGATTGTTTCGCCTGTTACACCACGTGATAAGTGAGATAACATCACGATTGTCATATCAGCTACTTCATCTTGTTGAACATTACGTTTTAACGGTGCTGTCTCTTCAATTTTGTGTAAAATTGTATTAAATGAAGGAACACCTTTCGCAGCAAGTGTACGAATAGCACCTGCAGATATTGCATTGACACGGATATTGTCTTGACCAATATCAGCAGCAAGGTAGCGCATAGATGCTTCTAATGCAGCTTTGGCAACACCCATTACGTTGTAGCCATCAAGTACACGTTCTGCACCTAGGTAACTCATTGTTACAATTGAGCCGCCTTCTGTCATGTATGGATGTGCTGCTTTTGCTGTTGAAATAAGGGAATAGGCGCTTGTATCTTGGGCAAATGCATAGCCATCACGAGTTGTTTCTAAAAAGCGATTGTGTAAATCTTCTGCATTGGCAAATGCTACTGAGTGCACAATACCATGGATAACGCCAACTTTTGAACCGATTTCATCGAATGCTGCTTTTGTGCTTTCATCACTGTTCACATCGCATTGCACAACAAGCGCATCTGCATGCCCATAGTTTTCAAGTTGTTTTTGTAATTTTTTTAAAGAACGTTCCTGACGATACGTGAATATCACGTTTGCCCCTACATCAAATAAACGTTTAGCAATCCCCCAAGCAATACTGCGATCGTTTGCAACGCCCATTACGACAATATTTTTATCTTTTAATTGTAATAAATTATCCATCATTTATAAGAATCCCCTTTACGAAATAATATCTGTTATTAGTACCAACTACTAAAATCTTATCATACATAAATTATGGTTGCAATAACAAGATGAAAAGGGCATAAAATTGATTTCAATGCGTTCTTCAATTCTAGGAAACATTGAGTTTGTTAATGACAAATGCATAAAAAAAGGCATCCTTTATTGGATGCCTTTTTAGTAAGGTATAGACTATTCGAATTTTAAAGAGTCGCCGTCAAAAGGTTCGTCAGCCACTTTGATAGAATCAGTTGGGCAACCTTCAAAAGCATCTTGCATGTCTTCTAGTAGATCTTCTGGAACTTCAGCAGTTCCCATGTTATCATCTAAAATAACGAAGGCAATTCCTTCATCATCATAATCATAAATATCTGGTGCTGCGGCTCCGCATGCGCCACAAGCGATGCATGTATCTTTATCAACAATTGTGTATTTAGCCATTTCTTTCTCTCCTTTTACGATGTTCCTACAAAGCTTCATACTCATTTTAAAGATGTTTAACTGACATTTCAACCTAATACTATTAAATTGGAGGAATTTGCTTCAATGTTTTATCAAATTTTATTGCAAATCTTTCAAAAACTAAATAACGAACGTACCGTTTCAGCGGCCTATCATATCCTTAGAGGAAAGCGTTCAGGCCAGACCATTCAAGATGTTGGACTGTTTCAGTTACATAACTATTTTGGATTACTTCCAAAGCTGCCTCGTGCGACATTTGATGAAGCTGTTTCTACCTTTTTGCAATATAGTTGGTTAATTATGCAGGAATCAGGTCACTATTCCATGAAAAAGCTAGGTTTACAGCGAGCAGCGCAAACACCATCTTTTTTATTTGACGGTTGGCATTATCGAGGAAATGAACAGGTGTTTTTTGCACGGCTTTCCTTAGTTGTACAAAGTTTGTCCTATCAAAAAGAGGGGATTCGGTCATTTTCACCTATAAGTAAGGATACACAAGTACAATCATGGGTCCGTGCTTTTTTACAAGACCAGCAGTATCAATCAGGGCATTTGCAACAGCGGTTACTGGACGAATGTTTGCGTGTGTTCGCAACACTAGCCGTTTCTGAAAGCAATAAGCAACTTGCCCTTTATCGATTGAGTGGCTATAGTTTACCAGGTTGGACATGGCAGCAACTTTCCATCGAACGCAAAGAAACGGTACTTGATAGCCAATTAGCATTTATTGAATTACTACATACACTATTGAATGAAGTGCATGCGACAAACAACTACCCGTTGCTTGGCAAAATGGCAGAAGAATTGCGAGTAAAGGCATTGTTGACAGATTCGACACAGCAAACTGCCTATTTATATGACCAAGGGTATTCAATTGAGCAAATTGTACAAATTAGAAAGTTGAAACAAAGTACAATTGAAGATCATTTAGTTGAAATAGCAATGAACGAACCGAACTTTTCGATTGGTCCGTTCGTCTCTTATGAGGAAGCGGAAAAAGTTTGGCAGGCTTCCAAGCAATATCAAACAAAGAAATTAAAGGCATTGCATGAAGTGGTCAATGACCTGAGTTATTTCCAGCTCAGACTTGTCCTCGCGAAAGGAGAAGTATAATGGAACTAGAGCAAACATTAGCAAAATATTTCGGTTATTCCACCTTTCGGCCAGGTCAAAAAGAGGTAATTGAAGCAATTCTTAGCGGGAAAGATGTTATTGCATTATTGCCAACTGGCATGGGTAAATCATTGTGCTATCAGTTGCCCGCTTATTTATTGCAAAAACCAGTGTTAATAGTGTCTCCGTTATTGTCTTTAATGCAAGATCAAGTAGAGCAACTGAAGCGATTTGGTGAAAAAAGAGTAGTAGCATTAAATTCATTTTTAACAGTAGAAGAAAAACGATATGCACTCCATTTTTTAGAACAGTATCGCTTTATTTTTACATCGCCAGAGATGCTGTTACAACAACAGGTGCAGGAGAAGTTAGCAAATATGACGTTAAGTCTTATCGTTGTGGATGAAGCACATTGTATCTCGCAGTGGGGATTTGATTTTCGTCCGGATTATTTGCGCATCGGCGACTGGTTTTCACAAGGTAATCGTCCTCCTGTATTAGCGTTGTCTGCTACTGCAACTGAAAAAGTAGTAAAAGATATTCATGCTACACTATCACTGCATGCACCGTTTGAATTTATGTATAATGTTGATCGTCCAAATATTCACCTCGGACGTGTTCTTTTCGAGGATAGGGCCGATAAAGCAAGATGGATAGTGGAACATGTAAAAAAAACAGCTGGACCAGGTATTTTATATTTGTCATCACGCAAACGTGCTGAGCAATATTGTGAACTGTTTATGCAAGCGGGTTTGCGAGCTGCCGCTTATCATGCAGGCTATAGCGCGGAGGACCGTCAATTCATTCAACAGCAGTTTATCGATGGAGAGTTAGATTGGATTGTGGCGACCAATGCGTTTGGCATGGGCATCAATAAGGGAGATATTCGACAGGTGATACATGAAACAATGCCTGCCAATGTCGCGAATTATATGCAAGAAATTGGGCGCGCAGGTCGTGATGGTAAACCTGCACTTGCGATTTTACTTTACAGCGATGGTGACGAGGAACTGGCGAAATTTGTAGTAACAGGAGATTTACCGTCATCTAGTCATGTCGATCGCTATCAAGAACTTGTATGGCAGCGTATTGCCCCCTCTCAAATGTTAAAAAATGGTGAGTTGAGTGAAACAGCCTTTCGTGTGCTAGATTATTGGCTCCATCAGGAATCTGAAGAACGAGTAAAAGCACGACTTCATCATTTCGCACTTGAAAAATATCAGGCAGTAGATGAAATGTTAAAAATTATAAAGACAAAAGATTGTTTGCGTGAGCAGCTTGTCGGGTATTTTGGGCAAAAATTGCAGAAAAAACCTGAAAACTGTTGTGAAAATTGTGGAATCCATTATGATGAAATCAATACAGTACGCATGAAGGAAGAGAAGAAAGTAGAAATGATGGCGTGGGAAAGTCGATTAAAACAGCTTTTAATAAGCGACTAGACTAAACTTACGGTCATTTACTTTTTTCGCAAAATTCGTCATAATAGAATGATAGAAGAATGCGTAGCAAGGTTGGAGGAAAGTCGAATGAGTAAAGAAGACTATCGTGATAAAATCGAAGAACATCGTCAGTCATTTGAAGAAGAACAACAAGAACAGCAAAATCTATCTAGAGTTTCAAGAATGAATAAAAATGGAAGTAATAACAAAAAGCCGAAAAATACAAAACAACGTAAATTTCCTTTAATGACGATTCTTTTTGTTACATTTATCTTAATTCCATTAACTATATTAATTTATTTTGTGCAATTCTATGATCCTGGTAAAACGATTGAAGAAGCTGAAAAAGATACGATGGATGCTGTAGTAGAAATTGATAAAACTGATGGAAAAGCGGAAGCTTCTACATCAGCGGATAAAGAAAAAGATGATAAGGCAAATGAACAAGCAAAAGAACAAGCGCAAAAAGATGCTGAAAAGCTAGCTGCACAACAAAAAGCTGCTGAAGAAACAAAGAAGACAGAAGAAGCGAAAAAGGCTGAAGAGGCGAAAAAAGCAGAAGAAGCGAAGAAAGCACAGCAACAGGCAGAGGCAGCGAAAAAGGCTGAAGAAGCGAAAAAAGCTGAGCAAGCACGTAAAGCGGAACAAGCTCGTAAAGCAGAACAAGAAAAGCAAAATGCGACACAAGTAAAAACACATACAGTTAAACCTAATGAAAATCTATATCGTATTGCATTGAATCACTACGGTGATGGTAGTGAAGCAACGCTAGCGAAAATTCGAGCTGCGAACGGTATGACGTCTGACACGGTAATTGTTGGGCAAGTCATTAAACTACCATAAGAAAAACGGTGTCATTCTTTGGCAACGATGTTTTTCTAGTATAAAATAAAGGACAAACGTCAACACCAACATAAGGTTGAGGCAAACGTCTAATTAGCAAAAAGGCGATTCTATAGCGTATTGAATCGCCTTTTTGCTATCGTAAGGAGAAGTGAGGGAATGCTATATATTGGACTATTTCTTTTAATAGTTATCGCCTTCCTACTCTACATGTGGAAGGTCGCGCACGAAAATAATGTGTTGCACCATCGATTATCACTTAAAGGTCAACCAGAAAAGATTCGGCTATTTTTTATTTCAGATACGCATTTACGGAAAATTAATCGCCCAATGATTGAACGATTAGAAAGTACATTTGATGCGGTCATTATCGGTGGAGATTTTGCAGATGGACGCACGCCAATTCAGCGTATTCATGAAAATCTCGATTTATTGACACCGTTAGGCCCTACTTATTTTGTATGGGGAAATAATGATAGAGAAGTGGGTGAGGAGCGACTTCGAGCTATATTACAACAGCATGGTGTAAAGATTATCGCCAATGATGCTGTGTTATTGCCTAATAAGAACCGCTTTTGGATAAGTGCTATAGAAGATACTTCGACAATGAAATATAGTTTTGATGCTGCTTTTGAAAAAGTGGGTGAGGAGGATTTAGTCGTTTTTATTTCACATAATCCAGGTGTCTTTGCCCGAGTAAGAGCAAAATTTAGAGCTGACTTAATGATTGGTGGACATTTACATGGTGGGCAAATACGAGTGGGTCCATATGGGGTGCATCCACTAGGCTCCTATTCACAACGAGAAGGTATTATGACGCTCGTAAGTAATGGCTATGGTACAACTTTATTGCCATTTCGTTTAGGAGCGAAACCAGAGTGTCATATTATTGACATTGATATTTCGGATAAATAAACAACCAAAAATGTATAGAAGGCGTATAATGGAAACGATAGTTGATTTTGAAATCATTATGTAGATACCCTAAAGGGAGTTCATCTGCAACAGTTAAGCATCTGTGTTTAATAGATGCCAATTTGATAGGAGTGTCAAACAATGCAACAAGTCGATGCAATTATTGTTGGAGGAGGCCCTTGTGGTTTAGCCGCAGCAATATCTTTGCAAAAAATTGGTTTACAACCGATTGTAATTGAAAAAGGAAATATCGTAAACGCTATTTACAATTATCCTACACATCAAACTTTTTTTAGTACGAGTGAACGTTTAGCGATTGGTGATGTACCATTTATTATTGAAGGACGGAAGCCAAAGCGAAATCAGGCACTTGTTTATTATCGTGAAGTAGTGCGCTTGAAAAATATTCAAGTAAACCGTTTTGAAAAAGTCGAAAGTGTTGTCAAATCAGGGGAACTTTTTACTGTTACGACGGATAAGGATGTCTATGGAACACCCTATGTGGTCATTGCAACGGGTTACTATGATCATCCTAACTATATGGATATTCCGGGCGAGGCATTACCTAAAGTTCACCATTATTTTAAAGAAGGTCATGAATTTTTTGATACAGATGTCCTTGTGATTGGTGGCAAAAATTCAGCAGTAGATGCAGCTTTAGAATTAAACAAAGCGGGCGCTCGCGTCACAGTTGTTTATCGAGGTAGCGAGTATTCACCAAGCATTAAGCCATGGGTCTTACCAGAATTTGAAGGTGTTGTGCGCAATGGAGAAGTCACAATGCATTTTAATACAACTGTGAAGGAAATCTGTGAACATGAAGTCATCATCAATATTGATGGTCGTGAAGAAATGATAAAAAACGACTTTGTCTTTGCTATGACAGGCTATCATCCAGACCATTCATTTATCCGTGCGATGGGAGTTACAATTGACGAAGAAACTGGTCGACCATTTTGTCACCCAGAAACAATGGAAACCAATGTAGCTGGATTATTTATTGCTGGGGTTATTGCAGCAGGAAATAATGCCAATGAAATTTTTATAGAAAACGGCCGTTTCCATGGGGATTGTATTGCTCAAGCTATTGCGGATAGAAAGGCATAAAAGAAAAGGAAGCTGTATAGGCATGCACTGCTTATACAGCTTCTTTAGACTGTAGAAGGAGGGGAATAATGACTTGGCTTTATTGGCTATTTAGTTATGTTGTTGGAAACTTTTTGACGGCTTATTTCGTTGGAAAAATGTATGGTGTCAACTTGCAACAAGAACGTAGTAAAAATCTAGGAGCCAGAAATGCAGGGAGTGTAATTGGCAAGGCTGCATTTATGTGGACATTTTTAGGGGATGCATTAAAAGGTGTACTTGTTGTCAAAGTAGGATATTTCTGGCATTTGGAACAGTGGGTAATTATGGCTGGAGCCTGTTTCGTGATTCTTGGTCATTTATATCCGATTTGGCTAAAATTTAATGGTGGTAAGGGGGTTGCAACGTTTATTGGTGTTGGACTTGCCCTATCTCCATCTTTATTTTCAATGATGATTGTCGGTACAGCTATTGTACTTGGTGTAACAAGAAGTTTAACACTTGGCATGTTAGGTGGCTTTGTATTTTACATTGGCGCAATTGTACTGACAGGACATTTACAGTTATACATACCGATACTTGTTGCCATTATGTGTATGCTATTGAAGCATTCATCCAATATAAAGGAGTCATTGAGAAGAGGGAAGTGAAATTATGTACTGGTGTAAAGTCGCACAGACAGAAAAGGAATTTGATGCAATCGCGCAGTTGAATTATGAAACTTTTGTTGAGGAAATTCCACAACATGAACCCAATGCGCTGAAAAGAAAAGTCGATCGTTTCCATGATGAAAATACGTATTTAGTGGTATATAAAGGTACTGAGCTGATCGGTATGTTAGCCTTTCGAGATCAGCGGCCTTTTTCAATCGATGAAAAAATCGGTGAAGTGGAGCAATTTTTACCAAAGGAGATTTGTACAAAGCTTTGTGAAATTCGCTTACTGGCAGTGAAAAAGCCTTACCGCTCAGGTCGAGTACTAATCAGATTAACACAAGCATTAAATGCCTTTGCGTATGAAAAGGGGTACTCAGCAGCTGTTATCTCAGGTACTACTCGTGAGGAAAAGATGTATAAACAAATGGGCTTTAGCCAATTTGCACCTGCGGTAGGAACAAACGAAGCAATGTTTTTACCAATGGTTTTAACTAGGCAACAATTTGAACAGTCGTTACAACAAAAACTTGCACAGGAAAGTTATACATTTTACCCAGGACCAGTGAAACAGCTAGGACCTATTGTGTATTCTGATATGTCGCACAGGTCACAAGCCTTTCAATCGCTCTATGCACGTATGCGAAGCAAGTTGCTTGAATTATCTGGGGCTAAACAAGTCGCTACAATCGTTGGATCAGGGACGCTAGCAAATGAAGTAATGCTTGGACAACTCAAGGCTCAGCAAGCAGGGCGTGGACTTATTTTAACAAATGGCGAATTTGGAGAACGTCTTCATCAGCAGGCAAAACGCTGGTTATTGGATTTTGATGTGGTTACGCAAGCGTGGGGAAGTGCATTTGACATACAGGCGGTGGAGGATTTATTACAAACAGGGGCTTATCAGTGGTTACTGATGGTGCACGGAGAAACGTCAACAGGTGCATGCAATGATTTACACGGGATGAAACAGTTGGCTAAGCGCTATAACATAAAACTTTGTGTTGATTGTATTAGCTCTTTCGGCGCTATGCCGTTTTTATTGGACGATTGTTACTTAGCGACAGCGGTGAGTGGTAAAGCTATTGGGGCACTGAGTGGCTTGGCCTTTGTGTTTTCACAAGAACTTGAAGAGCCTGTAACAGCGTTGCCTGCTTATTTAGATTTAACCAATTATCAACATGGAACGATTCCGTATACACTACCAGCAGCACTTGTTGGGAATGTAGTGGAAGCCTTACAAGCCTATCCAGCACGTTATCATCAACTACAGCAGCGCTATGAAGCATTATTGCAGTTGCCTTTTATGCATTATCGTTTACCGATTACAGCGTATCCAATGATCATCACTATACAATGTCCAAATGGCTTAACTAAGCTAGCAACAGATTTAAAATTAAACGGGTTATTTGTGCATGCAGATAGTGCCTATTTACAGCAGCGAAATTTCATACAGTTATCCGTGATTCAACCTGATTTTGAGTTAGCTTATAGTCGCTTACAAAATCTGTTAACTTTTTATAAGCAAACAGTGGATTTATAAGTGACACTCTAATAACTATAAACTGCCCCCAATTGTTAGGTGGTGTCTAACAATTGGGGGCAGTAGTATTACTGGAAAAATTCTTTTAAGTCTAAAGGATTTCCTGCTGTATTTAGGCCGATTAGTAATTTTAGGCGTGCTTTTTGTCCATTAATGCCTGTGGCGAAAATTGCGCCTAAGTCTTCAAGCATTTTACCACCACCAATGTAGCCATATACGCCTTCTGCGATGCCATTGAAGCATCTAGAAACTAGAACGACCGGAATACCTCGTTCCAAAAGACTTTCGATGCCTTTTACAACTGTTGGCGGTACATTGCCTTGTCCAAGTCCTTCAAGTACAACACCATCATATTGGCAGGCAAGGACAACATCGAGTAAATCAACTTCCATACCCGCATATACTTTTAGCATCGCTACTCGTTTTGTCAAGCTTTGTACATCTACGTATTGGCGACGAATCGGGGCATGATGAAACAGAATACGTGTTTTTGTAATAAGTCCGACTGGGCCATATTGTGGAGATTGAAATGTATTAACTGAGCTCGTATGTGCGGTAATTTATATGTGTTTTAAAATGTACAGTTAGTCTATCCCCTATAAATGTTGATATATAAGGCTTTATAAACTATTGATAGTATTTTTAAAGTTATCCACAAAACATAAAATAGAAGATGAAATAGATAGAATGATACTATATAATGTTGGTGAGGTGAAATAAAAATGACAAAAAAGGTAATATTGATTACAACTGGTGGGACGATAGCCAGTAAAAGAAACACTTCAGGGAAATTAGAATCTGGTGTATTAGACGGGAATGAAATTCTGTCAATGTGTAACTTAGGAAATGATATTGAAATAATATTAATAGACCTATTGCATTTGCCGTCGATGCATATTACTTTTGATAATCTTAATACGTTAACACAAACAATAAATGAACAACTTAAAGATGAATCAGTAAATGGTATAGTGGTTACTCATGGTACTGATTCATTAGAGGAAACTGCATATTTCTTAGAGTTGACAACTAGTGACACTAGACCAATTGTTGTTACAGGATCTCAAAAATCTCCTGAAGATATTGGTACAGATGTTTATTCAAATTTAAGAAATTCTATTCTTGTAGCGTCAAATGACAATGCAACCAATTTAGGTACAGTGGTAGTGTTTAATGATGAAATTTTTCATTCTAAATATGTGAAAAAAATTCACTCTTCAAGCATAAACGGTTTTGGTTCTATAGGATATGGAAGATTGGGATTTATTGATAATGACGAGGTTGTAATTTATCAAAAGCCGACTAAAAGAGAATGTTATGATATAAAAGAAGCATACCCCAATGTTGAAATCGTTAATGCTTATTTAGGATGTACAGGTTTTGTATTGGAAGCATTATATTCTTCTGATATAGACGGGATAGTTTTAGTCGGTTCAGGCAGAGGTCAAATAACTCCAGATATGGCTAAATCAGTCAATAAACTGATAAAAAGGAATGTTAAAATTGTACTTACAACTTCCACTGAAGAAGGTAGAGTGTATCCTTCTTACGATTATTATGGTAGTGCAAATAACCTTAAAGACATTGGAGTTATTATGGGTGGTGATTTTGATGTGAAGAAGGCAAGAATTAAATTAATGTTAATGCTTGCGAATAAAAATGATTTATATGACACTTTTATGAATTAACATAAGTAGTCCCTATCCGCATGATACTATGGATAGGGACTTAGATTGATCATGACCTAGTATTACAGTTAAGTTAACCGTTAAACCTCTGTTATAATACCATGTATAAAGTAATAATTCCATAGTAGAATATTTTTTATAACAATGTATATGTTTAAGAAAACACATTCATATTTTCAATTGCGTAGAAATTGTAAATATGGCGAGGAACTTATGGGAAAGTCATGGGTTTAGACTTTTTCATAAGTGGGTACGCTTACCTGTCTTTAATGCATTTAATTATTTGTCACTTATTTTGTGCTAGCAGGTTGAACAGTTTAAAGGTGCTTAAATTATAAAAAAAAGGACAAGTTAAACGGCTACAGTATAAAAACGCTCAATTTGAATGTTAAATTAGTAGTTGTATAGCACAACGTGCATAATAGTCTTTTTAGAAGGGAAGAAGCTCATCTCTCACAAGATTAAATGCTTCAGATTTATAATTAGTAATATCGCTTATTAGAATAGGAGTATTTTTATCAATATAACTTTCAACAATATTCTGGTTTTATAAAAATATACTACTAACTAGCACCGTCCATGTAATTTATTGAGTAAGTTCCATTTTTCTTTATAAGATAAGTTAATTTCCTTTGAGATTGATTATAGGAAAGTTCATAATCCGCAGTTTTAGCTACAGCATCAACTCCTTGAAGACTAACTTTCATCTGAATCTTATCTACCTCTGAAACAGAAGTTAAATGATATCCAAACCTAATTTTATTACTATCTCCTCTAACTTCAGTTATTTGTGCTGATGACAAGGTATTAATCTGAGCAACTGTCATCCAGTTTTCAGCGTTAGATACTACTTCCCAAACACCATTCCTATACACTTTATAGGTTAAACCACTATCAAAACTTACTGCAATTTTTGTTTCTGGAGTAGCAGTTAATATAAAATTATCAATAGTTTCCACACCTGTTATGTCAATATCATCTATTGCATAAACAATTTGATTATTTTGTGCTACAGTACTATTCAGAGAAAGTGCAGTAATGGAAGGATCATCAACCCACGTTGCTAATTCTATATCTCCAACTAATAAATCTAAAGGTGAATAATTCATAACTCGGTCTAAAATACTTAAATTAGTTATTCCGGAATCAATAAACTGTTGCGGTGTTGGAACAGTATCACTTACATTAATCCAAGTGTTTAAATCTGATGAATTTATGGTCTTATAGTATCCCTGATTAAAAAATAAAGATTTAATCACTACATTTTTCCATGAATAAATACCAGAATACACGCCAATGTTATTTCCTATATTAGAGTCTGTGATATTGAATGTTAAAGGATCATATTGTGGAGTCGCTGTAATTACATTTCCACTAATATTCCACATTGAATTAGTGGTACTTAATCCACTAGTAAATCCTCCATAACTATCGTATACTTTTGCATTACCATTAGTTAATCTAAATAGATTTGTTGTATTTTTCGTTTTTATACAATTTCTAAAAGTTATTGTTGCTCCTTCTAGTGGTAAAAATACTCCATAAGGGTTGTTTGGACACTTATTGAATACTACATTATAAAGATTCCATTGCATTTTAAAAGTATTTAAGTTGGCAGTTAATAAAGTTTCGTCAATGTCATAGATTAATTTTCTAAAAGTAAGAGTGAACGATGCGGAAGTAAAACCACCTAAGCTATCTATTTGTCTTACTATCGTTTTTTCTGACTTACCTTCTATAGTAATTTGACTATTTAATATATTGTATAGACAAGCTCCATCTATTTGATAAGTTCCTTCTCCTAAGTAAATATCATAATTAACACCATTTCTTGTTAATTTTGTTTTCATAACAGTTAACAGTGTTTTATAAGGTTTTTCGATAGTACCGTTGCCAGTACTATCATTACCTGTTAGATTATCAATATATATGTTCATATTTTTACACAACCTTCGTAGATAGTTCTAATTTGTTGATATTTTTGAATTTAGTTAAATCAAATGATTGTCTAAAAAGTAAACCTTCTTTATTCCATGTGTTATCAGGAATAATTTCAGCTTTATAATTATTTTTTAATTTCATTTTTCCATCATAAATAACAAATTCATTATATTCAAAGTCAGTACTATCTCCATTATCAAAGTTTAGATCATAATGCACTACACCAGTAGCGCCCCTAACATATTCTATAATGCTTGTAGTAATATCTGATATATTTAATGGATAGTCCAAAATAATATCTATAGAGTTACCAGCTGTAACATTTAATTTTGAAAATTTTTTTACCGTACTGTTCAATGTAACATTAGGAAGAGATAGTATTTTACTAGCCATAGTAGATAAGTCATCATAGTATTGTGCGTCTATGCCTTTAACTCTTATAGACATTGCTAATTCATTTTTTAAGGCTATTATTTTAGCAACCATCTCTGGGAATGTGTCACGAAGAGAAATAGATGAGTCAATAGCAGTTGCGACACTTGTTTTGCCGTTATTGACATATTGAAAAAGTTCAGCAATTGCATCTTCTAAGTTAGTAGCAACTAAGTTGTTATTAGCGTCTAATATAGATATATCTGAAGCGCTTTGTTTTTCGTATCTATTCTTAGGTAATATACCAACTGTACCAGTAGACAAATTAATTTCTGAAACACCTGTTGCAGAGTGAGAAAAATCCCAATTTGAACCATAATAGAAATAATAATCACTAATATCATTTTTTGATACGATGGCATATTCTCCAGCTTGAGGATTTGAAGCTAACTCTAATTGCTCTAACGAAGTAAATACTCCTCTAAAACTAGACATACCACTAAGATTATTTATTTGCTGTTGAATATTTCTATTTACACCTTGTAAGTAATTTAATTCATCAATGTTTGCATTCAAACCAGTTAAACTTTCTACAGTTAATTTTCCATTTATATTCTTAAGTGTTATTCCATCAATTAATTCTGATAGGTAAGTACCTGCACTAATTGCATCCATAGAAACTTTTTCGGCAGTTGTTACCAAGTTATTTATTTCTTGCTGCATTTCAGATAATCGTTGAGTATGGCTACTTAATTCAGCAGTATTGGAATCAATTTGAGATCGTTGAGAAGGTGATACAAGTACTTTATTAGGAGACTCTACAATGTCATCAGCATTAACTTTTATATTTCCACTTAATAATTCATATGTATTATTTCTATATGTGTATAATTTATTATCGTTGCACAAATATAGTTTTTCTTCTAGCGAAGGATTTTTACTTTTCAAATCACTTAAATCAACATATCCACTAAACACATCGCTGATTTTACTTAAAGGCAAACCATCACCAACTGACTTATATAATTCAGCATTATCCTCAACAAAATAAATAGTTGAATCATCCACACCGACAGAAGGAAGACTAGCTTTATTACCTTTGAGAAATTTCACGTTCGTCATTTATTTACCTCCTTAGTATTAAAAATCTCCCCATTCGACAGAACCAGAACCTCCAGACGGCAAGGTTCCGTCACTGTTTACTACCATACCTTGAGCATTTAATTTAGCAACGCCATTAGGCACTCCGACTTCAGAGGAATCAACTTTTGATAATAGAGCTGTTTTATTTAATTTTATTTGGTCTTTTTCAACCTTGCTTATGAATTGTTTAGTGTCATTTTCAATTACTTTATCAGCACTAAGCGTTTCTGGAAGATTTCCGCCATTTTCATCAGTCCAAGAATCTTTTCCGAAGAATCCCATTTCATGTAAGCTCCTTTCTTTTAATATCCTGCTATGTAGTAATATGGAATGTTACTTTCTTCAAATGACAATGAGCTTATTGATAAATTATCTAACTGTAGCTCTATTCCAGACGGTAGCATTAACTTAGACTGTATATCGCTATTTTCATTAATCTTAATATGACAATCTGCAAATACTTTTAGTGACAATTGTTTCCAAGCAAACGCTGTCTGAGAAGAAATTTCTTTTACTACGATATTTTGATTTGCTACAGAATTAACTTTGCCATTGGATGATACTAATTTAACAATATCTTGTCTTGACAAGTGGTTCACTCCTTAAATTAAAATCTCCTCCAACATTTAAGTTAGAGGAGTGTGATATGTATTTCTATTCTTTGTTGCCTAAAATTGAAGCGTAAGTAATGATACCATCTTCAAGCATTTTGATAGCAACATTTACTGCAAGTTGCTTGTTATTTTTATAGTTTCCAGAAACAAAGCGATAACCATTTGATGCGCTATTATTCTTATCTGGTTCAGCATAAGCAAGATATCCTGTTAGAGACTTATCCATTGCTATCTTCATACTTGCATATGTATTGAATTTACCAGACTGAATGCGATACGCAGTAGCGTTGTTAACTTCGCTATATCCAATAGATTTAGACACATCTTTTTTATCTTTAACGATTAACTGAACTTTCATTTTACTATTAGATGGTACTATTAATTGATTTTCTAATTTGTATCCAGTAGGGATAGCCCAATTTTTAGAAACTTCGAAATGAGGTCTATCTGTAGCTCCTGACTTTACCCAAGAAGGTTGTCCTCCCCAAGTAATTCCTAGCTTCATAGCAATATTTCCTACTTTAGTAAGAGTGTTGGTGTCATATAAGGAAGGACTACTACAAGCGATATCCCAAGCTAAACGAGGAGTGTGATTACTATTTAATGTCCAAGTTACAACTTGCCCTGAACGAGTACGTCCTTGTGCGTATAAGTAATTCTGTCTAGCTTGACTTCGATATGTTTCGGTGATAAAAATGTTGTCTATTCCTGCCTTGTAACATTGCTGAAAAAGTAATCTGCATGCTAGCTCTGCATTAGGTTTTAATTCTGATAAGTCACGACAAGTCTGGGTTACTGAAGTCATTAAATATCATCTCGTTTCGGTTTATTATATTTTAATGCTTGCTTGGAATCTCCAATGTTAACAGTTGTCGGATCAAGTATTGCATTATAAGTACTTACACCAATCAATGCTAAAACGTAAGGATTAGAAACGGCGTCAACAAACAATTTCCATACACTATCCCAAGTAGTCAAATCAGCTCCAGTAATACCGTAGTAGGCGAATAGGGGTGTGATGATTGACAATCCAAACGTAATCCAAAATTGTGGGTTATAAATACGTACTTTCCAGTTAATTTTCAAGTAAATCAACCTCTTTCTTATAAATTTAATTTGTAGAGAATCCATGCACCTAAAATTATGGTAGGGAGCAGTATCCACCAGTTAATATACTTAGTTAATATGTCGTTGATTGATATTTTTCCTCTGTCTGATTCAGCCTTCAAATCATCTTCAATACTGTCTACACGTTTTCCTATACTTTTTACATCGTCTTGTAATTCGTCTTGAGACATATTCAATTTAGTTAAGTTGATATTGATGTTATTAAAAGTTTCATCCATTTTATTTAACTGTATTTGCTGATTTTTATTCATTTCTTGTTGTTGTTCTGATACGATAGTCAATCGATAAAGAAGCTCTTTGTCTTTTTCTAAGTTATAAAGTCTATTAGCTTGATTCTTTATTTCAGTTTCAGCAGTAGCTAATCTTTCACCTAATTTGGCATTTTCCAGTTTAATCACCGACTCTTATAAATTATAAAAGAGTAGGGGAGATAGTAATCTCTAGCCTACTCTAGACCGAATTTTCCTGATTCGTTTTTTATTTTATGTATTTACTTGATTACAAAATTATTTCTCTACTACCTGAAAAGAGGTCTGGTTTTGCTTTTAATCCATCGATAATTGTTTTAATTCGTGTCTCAATTAACTTTCCGTATTCAATAGCAATATATTCTGTATCTGCCCCGTATTGAGAAGTGGCAAAAGATTTAACTATAGGAAAGTCAGTTAGAATGTACTTATATGACGAACCCTCATTGACCAAAATAACTTCTTTAGAGATAGGGGTAATAGTACCATCACCATTGTCAATTTCTTCAACTATAGTTTTCTTAATGATTGCTGAAATATCAATACGTTGTACCCCATAGTCGCTAAACATTTCATTGTCTTCGGGTTGAATATCAGCTATATCAATTTTGACATTATAAATATTATTCCTTAATTCATTCGTAGTAACTAACTTCATAAATAAATTCCTCTTTTCTAATTGGTGTTTTGTATTTTTTAGATTTAATAATTCTTACAATTTGCAATACCTTGCACATCATCAGACATGATTTCTTTGACCATGCGTTGTAAAATTCTAATAAGCTCTAGAGTTTCATCTTGGTTGTAACATTTTGTAATAACATTACTTAATCGTTCGTCATGAATAGCAATCTCAACATAACGCTCGATTTCTATTTGATTATTAATTTCAACTTTCTTTACGATAGGAGTAATTACTTGGTAAATATCTTTTTCAATTGGTATTCTTGCCGACTTAATTTTTTCATTATAATTGATATACTCTACGTTTACTGACATTAATTCACCTCCTTAAAATAAATAATCCCTACAACTAATAAGAAGTAGGGGATGGTAGTTAGTATCTATATATACTTAAATTGTACAGTACGAATAATTTATTTTTTACTTATGTAATTATTAAATAAAATAGAAATTTATATGTAAATTCACTTATTTTTCATTATTCTTATGCTACATATAAACTAATCTTCCACATACATCAATATATCCAGTGGTAGGGGTATAATCATTCATTGAAAATGCACCATTGTTATCACCTTGATTGTAATAGCCTCCTACGGCAACAGCTCTATCAGCTCTTACTGAAACGGTATCACAATATTCATTTGTAATAGTTGACGCTTTAGCTTTAAAGATGAAGCCTGTTTCTGTAGTACCTGTTACTTTCCCTAATGGTGCTAAAAGTTGTAGACCTGTAACAGAACCATTAGCATAAGACATATATCCTATCCCTGTGTCATTATAGTTGACTGTAGATATAAGATAGTCAAAAGAGTTGCTTATATAGAATCCGTCAACCCAATATCTATAATTACCCCAGAAATCTTCTATCCCACAAAACTTAATATTTTGAGTTCCCAAGGTAGAACCATAATACATACCTCTTCGATTAGATTGTCCTGTGGAGCTTCCTGTTGATACATTGGATAGTCCTTTTCCTAGCGCAGTTTGACTATCTCTATTTTTAAACATAACTATAAATAAAACTTGTAACATAAGGTGTTGAAAATAGTTAATGTTTTCATATCCATTTCCACTTGATTTACTTAGAGTTCTTGCTGTTGTTAAGCTTATGGTACTAGTAGGAGGAACACTACTGATACTAGTTAATCTATTTTTAGTAGGAGGTTTATATCCTAAATAAGCAGATATATATAATTTATCTTTTTCAATATTTCCTTTTGTATGCGCTAGACACTTGTATTGTGAGTTTACTTTTACATTAGAGTATCTCACAAATAGTTCATTTTCAACTGTTTCAAAGTTCCAATATATCTTAGGAAATTCAATCATAACGTCTCCAATATCAACATTGTTGATGGCAACAGAATTACCATATGTATCTTGTGTAAAGTCATTAGGATTTAAGTAGGTTACTACAGCACCATCTTTCAATAAACATGGCTTAATTTGATTAAAAGGAAATATATCTGCCCATCCATTACTTATAAAATTCCCGTTATTACCTTTTGCCGGAAGCATACCTATAGCGTCATCTGTATAAGTCAATGCACCTTCTGGAGAAGTATTTAGTGTGTTAATTTTTACTCCGTATATTTTTGCCTCTACTGGTAAACTTTGTTTCTTTTTTTTATGATACATTAAGCTTGCAATTCCCATACTAATCAACTACCTTTAACTGAATACTAAGATCTGTTGTAGGTGCTTCTTCAAAGCAGTGAACTGTGATAAGATTATCAGCAGTAGTAATATTGCTAATTTTTTGCCATGTAGCATACTCCAATAAAGCAGTAGCTGAATCTGAACTGTATTTAGGAAATACTATTGGATTATCCGTAGCTTTAATACCACTAACTATAAGTCTTTGAGTAAAGGGAGCAGTAGCACCATCCCATAGAGTAGTGATTATTGCGTTATAAGTATTATTAGTAGAAGGAACAATACTATCCAACTTTACTTTATCTTCTTTAGACATTAAACCGTTATTAGTTGTTGTTGCTACCGGTATACTAGAAGCAACAACGGAAGTTATGTCTTTGTTAATTCCAGAAACTGTCCCTAACCATATCTTATCTTCATTATTGTCATTAAAGGTGTACGCTAAAACACCAGACTCAAGTACTGGTAAATTATTTTCATGACCTCTATATAAACGAATTGGATATCCTAGTTTTATGGTCATATTTATTCATCTCCTTAAAAAGTTCCTGCATCTATTTCAATGTCTTTTTGTTGAATTGTAAATTCTCCGCCTTCTAATCTATCTACCATCAACCATGATTGTGAATCTTCATCATAGTATTCTAGATAATAATCTGGTCTTAATCTTAATTCATGCACTTCACCAATCATTATCTTATCTTGAAGATGAGTAACAACCAAAGATGAAAAAACAGAAATATCAGTTCTTCCATCTTTGTCTAATCCAATAACTCCGTTTGGCTTATTAATTTGGTTTCTTTTGATAACATTTAAATACTTATCAAGTGCTTGATTGTAAGACTCCTTAACTTTCCTTATCTGCTTCGATTCATGTGTTTCAGAAGAATTAAAAAACATTATAAAATTTGGCAATGTAATGTGCTGATTATTAATAAACACGGATATATCAATACTATAAGAGTTTTCATTGAATAGAATCTCTTGAGTAATAGCCATATTTATAGTTGGAATATTGTTCATAAATACTACATCTTTATTTACAAATTTTTTTGATTGCTTAACAGTAAAATTATTTTTTTCAATTATTTCTACTGTTACTTCAAAAGGTATTTTAATATCCAAATAATAATCATTGTAGGTTAAAAGAAAAAGTATATTAACATCTGAATCTCCTGTTAAAAATCTAAAATCTACAGATTTTCTTTTCCCACCAATATCTAAATATATTTTTTCTGTTTGAGCCAAAAAAACACTTCCTTTACTTTTTAGGAACATTTACCACATAGTTACCATTTACATAAACAATTGGTCTTGGAGTAGAAGTGCTTTCAGCACCCTCAGAAGATGTGTATTGGAAGATATCAAATGCATAACCATCTCTTGGGAATTCTTGAATATCCCTTGGATAAGTATAAATAGATTCTTCTAAAGCAGATATCTTAGTCATCGTATACATCCAATCCTGTCCAGTATTTGGTTTTAACTTAGAATAATCTAAAATGTTCCTATACTGCTTCCACTCAGAGAGCGTAAATAAACCAATTTTTGCACTTACTGTTTTTGAATTTTCGTTGTCTTCTGTTCCATTTTTCCAAGTAGTTGTTTTTATTGCATTTTTGAAATCTTGTTGAAGTGCATTATAGAATGTATTATTTAACTGATAAGCTACTTGTTGTATTTTTGTTGGTAAGAAATCTCTGGTTCTATTTGCTCTTGGATAAGTACTATCCCAGATATGTCCAAGGTATGGAGTAGAAGAACTATCCATATTATCCGCGTACCATAGTAAACCAGTATTAGGGTTTAGAACTTGCCAATATTTTTCTCCAATTAACACAGTTGTACCAGAAGTTAAGGATTGTACTTCTGCTGGAGTAGTTTCTACAATAGCCTCAAATACTTTTACATATTCTCTGTTGTCGAGAGTTTTATAGTATACCGTATAAGTGCCGAAATTTGGAACTGTAAATCTATCATTGATTATTTCTTTCCCGTTATTTTGGAAATACAATACATCTTTATTTCCGTCATCCCACTTCATAATAGCTAGCTGTCTACTTGGATTAATAGTTATATCCTTACCAGAGTTAGAGATGATGATATCTATTGTAGGATCTCCTAGTTGAGCTTCTTGAACATCAAGTTTATGAAGATATAGATTTCCTGAGTCATCCTCGTAGTAAATTGTATGGATGCCAGTTTCTTTAACTGTAAAAGTAAGACCTTCAAATAATTGTCCTGAAATTTGAAATTCTGCTTTGGTTTTATCTCCTACTGCCCATTTTTGTAAGGTTGCCGTACCAACTCCGCCATATATAAGCGTGACAATTCCATTTGCAATCGAAGTATTTAAAGTTAGTAATGAAATTGAGTTTTCAGAGTATCCGAGATTTTTCCAAGTTCCATTGTCCTCATACATTCCTATACCTGCTTCACTAACCCTAAAGCCGTGAACACCTTGTAGATATACTTTTTTATCTAAATGATTATTTATAGAGTTTGGAATTTGATTATTCATAAGTTTGCCAGTTTCATCTGTACTAGCTACTCCATTTGGAATTCCTTTATCGCTATTCATTACTGCATTTACCAAGTCATTTTCTAGAGAGTTTACTTGATTCTGCAAGTCTTGAATAATTTGAATTAAGCTTTGACTTGATTCAGATAAGGAATCAAAGAAGCGAACTTTAAAAGGTGGTGGAGAAACTTTTCCAAGACCATCTGAAACAGTCAAGAGAATATTGTAAATTCCTATTTCTAACATGTGTAAAGGCTCGAATTGAAAAACCAAAAGTTTACTTGTATCATCTTCAACAATTAAACAAGAGCTATCTAATCTAAGTCCACTTGGTGTACCAATAATGACCTTAGCATCTGTTGCTGTGCTTAAATCGTATAACTTTGAATTGTCGTGCAGTCTCATTTTTAGTATTGCAGTATCTCCACGACGATATCTAGGAACGGTTCTTGAATACTCAAACTTTAAATCTAAATCCAAAAGCCATTCATTTTTTAACATTTATTCACCTTCTTTTTTTGTGTAGTATTCAACTACTTTTTCGAACTCACTACACCATTCATCATACATATCTGAAACTTGTCCTGATAATGTGAAATCTCCATCTAGCATTATTTCTGATATTGATAAAATCATGTTTCTATTGTGATTGTTGCACTCAATTATAAATTCTTCACACATTAATTCATTAATATTTTCGTTAACAATAAGCGCATCTTCTTCAGATATATCAAGTAATCCTTTTTCTTTATCAATTATTTTATAAGTACCATCTTCATTAATTTTTGCATATTCATCAATTAATAATTTCTGTTCTGATAATACTGTTTTGTTGTAATATTCCATTATCATGTTTTTAAAACGAGTTCGAAAACGACTTTTCTTAGCATTTAATTCTAGATTATGTAATACGTTAGCTAAAGTTGGGAGGTCTCCATTTTTAAATTTAATATCCATTTAAAATCACCGTTCCTTTATTATTTTTAGTTAAGGTAAGCCTATTACGTTAGCATTTCTAAGATCTACCGTACCCCAAAAAATATGATTGACACCTTGATAATGAATATCATTGAAAGCATCAAGTAGTATTGTTCCGTTTGTTCCTGAGATGGAAGTCATGTCTGCGAATCGGATTCTTTGTCCGACATTTATGACCTGTCCAACAGTTATATCTTTGTCAGTATTTATAAAAACAGAATTTAAAGTTCCGGAATTTATTGTACCTAAATCTGCTGTAATAGCAGATAATCCACCAGTAGTTACTGTATCAGCAGTAATAGCTCCGCCTTTTACTTGTTCAGCATTTAAAGATATTGTGTCAATTGTTGTTGCGCTCAAAGTACCTGTCACAACACCATTGAATTCTCCTGTTGCAGCAACAAGTTGTCCTTTGAATGTTCCATCCATAGCCTCGATAGTTCCCGTCAATCTATCTACGTTTCCTGTAATATTATTTACTGAACCACCTAAGCCATTAACAGTTCCAGTAGCGTCAGCCAATCTACCTCCGAACCAAGCATCACCACTACTTGTACTAATTTGGAATTTAATTTGACCAGAAGCATTAAATCCTTTTATCCCATCTCCATCAATCACTACTCCTTGATTAGAAGAAAATGAGGTACGAATAGAAAGGTTTCCTACAATTTCAACTTGACCAGTTGTTGCATTTACTTGAAATGTAGGAACACCATTATTATTAAAGGTTCTAATACCATTTCCATCAAATTGAACTCCTCGATTAGCATTTTCTGAAGTACGAATATCAATTGATCCATCGTAAATTCTTAAACCATATTTATAGATTGATGGATTATCAGGTGAAGGGTATCGTCCTAAGTGCACTCGATGTTTTCCATTTAAATCATAAACGGTCATTAAAGCATTTTGAATAGTTACTACACCATCTACATCTTCTATATGTAATTTATTACCTAAGATAATTTTCCCAAATAATCTTTCTGCAAATACACCATTCTTATTGATTGCTACTGACGCTGTTCTGCCTCCGTCTGGAGAAATAAACATAACTCCGTTTTGAATCATCAGTAAATTATCATTATTCATCATGTCAATTGAAATCAAACCACGATGATTTAAAATGGTCGAATCGTTCAATCCACTTTGAATTAATTGCACTGAAGCATCCAAATTACTGTTAATATAATCTGATAACGCATTATTTGCTTCTCTGCCTTCATCCCATTTCCATTTATCAATATTTACTGTAGTAGAGGTGTTTGAAGCTAAATTCAATTTAGATATTAAATCACTAAAATCGTCATTCACTCTTTTTGTATTGCTGACACTTATTGAGACATCTCCAGATTCATAATTAAATGATATTTCTGTAATTTTTGCACTAATATTCACATTCATATCTTTGGAACTAAGAGATAAAACGTCTCCGATTGATAATTTGTCTTTATCAAAATTAGGCTCGATGCTGGTTAGAAAATTATCAATAGATAATGAAAGATTAATTGGTGGTTGCCTTACATCATCAAAAACATCATAGGCTTCTTCTAATAAATCCTTATCATTGGTTATCGAATCATTATAATGCTCTTTCTCAATAATGTAGTCATTCCATTCGTCTATTTGCTCTAATGAAAAATTATTTTCTACTCTTACAGATTCTCGAAGTTGTTTGATTTGATTTTCAATACTTGTCAACTGAATATTCAAAGTATCTAATTGTGATTTTTTGCTCATTATATTCGATTCAACTGCATTTAATTGTCCGTTAGCATTCTGCCAATCCGAACGAGAAGGGGCTTCTTCTGCATATGTATAATTAATAACATCTAATTGATTCTCTAAATCGTTACGCTTAGCTGTTAACACACTAAGTTCATGTTCATGTTGTTGAATCTCATCACGTTTTGATGTTGCTTGAGAAGTTAATGAATCAAATTGACCTTGAATTAATCTTAGTTTATTTTGATATTCAGTTAACGCAATACATAAACTATCGCTCATATAACCATTTGATGATTTAATCACATTGTAATTATTATCACATTCAAATGGATACATAAAGAACGAAAAGTCCTCTATATAGTTCGAGCCAGTAGGGGAGAGTCGTCTAAATTCTAACCCATCCTGACCATAAACTTTTAAACGAGTTACCATATTCTCTGGATCAATGTCTAAATTAAAACTTTCAAGATAGTTACCTTCTTTTAATCTTAGTCCTTTATTCTTCCCGATATTTTTTGGATGATGAAATGAAATTTTTCTTTGTAAGGTATCGAATTTTACTGCACAATTAAATTTTTCAGCCAAATCAAAAATACACTGTAGGACATTGGCAGACGATACTTCAAATGACCTGTACTTTAAATCGAAATCAGCATCAACATAATCTAATTTCCAAAATGTTTGAGCAAGCATATCATTAGCCAAATAAGTTAAGTTCTTTGATGTTTCTTCATAATCACGAATTAATTTACCTGCTAATTGAATACCGAGACTATATGCTTGATATGAAATACTTTCAAAACCGTCGTTATCCATTTGTTTTTTAATTTTTAGAATAACAAAGTATTCAATTTGGTTATCTTTTTTCATACGAATTAGATAACGCTCTTTTATTTTATAAACCAATGGATTTTGAACAATTTTATTATTACGTTCAATTAATACAGGGATAGACAACGATAATTCATTAATAGCACTAAATTTTATTATTAAATTTTCATCGAAACTATCTTTAATTTTATGAATAGCAGTTCTATCAGGCTTACATAACCATAGTTCAGGTTTTGTTCGTACATGCTGTACATTAAAATAAGAATACGACAATTACTTACCTCCAATCTAATAAAATTATTCGCTTATATACACATATTGATAAGTCATTTCTAGTTCGAAGTTTCCTGTAAATATCACCTTTGTTGAGTTTTCACCATTATATTTATAACCGATTCCAAATTCTAACCAATTATTATTATGATTGTCGAAAAGGTATCTACCATTAGCTTCATATACTGATTTAATATTTTCATTCGCACAGTCTACATCAATAATTTCTCCATCTAGCAAATCATTTAATTGAAAATCATTAACTAGTTTATCTTCCAAATATGTTTTTATATTAATATTCCCATTACCAATCTTCTTTATTTTTAGGTAAGGTCTAAATGGTTTATCACCATCGTTATTTATGTGAGTAGTGTAATTATTAACAATAGATTTCTTATAAATAATAGGTTGAGAGAACATAAAAGGGGAGTTACATCGGACATTAAATTTGACATGCCCATCCTTACATCCGTTATGTATTAATTCAGACGAACCCTCAATTAAAGCGTACATAATACGTTCAGGATTTGTTTCTAACCATAAAGGTTTGTAGTAGTCTTGATCAAACCATCTTGCAATTTCACGTAAATTATCTCTATCACGCCATTCTTTTATAAAAAAAGACATAGAAAAAGAGAGTGGTTGTTCTTCCACTCTCTTAGGATAAGGACTACTTCTACCTGCAACAGCTTTTTCTACAATTTTTCTGTTAGGTAGGAAATTCTCTTTATATAATCCGTCATCAGGATTTATCATTACGACTCCCATGTCCGCACTAGATATACCGTCATATGTAAATGCTGTTGATTCAAACAATAGACATTATCCTTTCTTTGTTCTAATTTCGTTCATAATATTTGTTGCAAATTGCTTTGCTCCATCTTTAGTGGTGTTTTTAATATCTCCAGTAAATGTAATTTCATATATATCGCCACCATTAGAATTTGAATTATTGCTCATTAAGCTTTTTGGTTTTGAGATTGCTTTAAGTACTGGTGTAAAGAATTGCATTGCTCGTTGCATCACATTAGACATATCAAGTAGGTTCTTGGTATCGAGAGGGGAGTTGATTAATTCATTAGGATGAACAATCATTTCTTTACCGCCTTTACCGTCAATACCATTGCCACTCCAACTAGTCATACCACCGCTCAATGCTGAAGCTCGAGATTTAAGAGAATTAGCCCAACGTTTAATTGTATTCTGCATTTCAGTGCTCTCAAAAACTGTGTAATTGCTTGAAGCAATATCACTCAATCTAATTCTATCTTCTTTACTTAGTTTTGCTAATTCTGTGTTATAGTGCGAACTAGCTTCAATTACAGAACCTTGCGCACGACCTTCTCTTGCTAATATGTGAGCTTTTTCTCTGATATTGTTTGCACGAACATCATTATACTGATTAGCTAATACATCAGTCATATATTTAGCCATTATAACTTTTAAGTCTGCATCTGATACTAATTTACCTTGTGGAGTTTTTCCTCCAGAACCAGTGGAGATACCTGCGTCACCAACAATACTTCCAATACCACCACTAGAACCCAATCCGTCATTAAATCCACCAGAACTAATTTGTATCGAATTGAAATCAGTAATCATCTTTATCGCTTCGTTAAGATTGTCAATAATGTTTTGTCTAATAGCCATACCAACAGCTTTCATAGTTCCGTCTAAAGTATCAGCCAATTGAGGCATAGTTGCAGTTAAGTCTGTAATATGTTGTTGTAATTCAGCTTGAACTTTATCGAAATGACCATTCATAATATCTTCTCTTATTTTAGCAAATGTTCTTTCATCATTAAGTAAGTCAGAGTAGTATTTCTCCCAATATTCCTTTTGTCTATCAATACCTTTAAGTACTGCATCATGTTCTTTATCTTGAATTTCAATTTTACCGTTTATTTCATTTTCTTTTGATTCAAGTAAGTCATTCAACCCTTGTTTTTGAAGTTCGATATCACGATCATGACGTTTTTCAGCAATATCCTTGTCAATCTTGTCTAGCTGTTCTTGCAATTTTTTACGCTTAGACTTAGCTTCATTTGAGTTGTCTAGTGAAAGAAGATTGATTTGTGATTGGATGTTATTTCTCTCTTTCTCCATATCATCAATTTCCATATTGTAATCACGTTCAGATTCTTGACGATCAATTAAACGAAGTTTCTCCTCAACATTTTTCCGAAATAGGTTCATTTCATCGTTGAGTTGCTTCATAATTTGTTCATGTTTCTTATTCTCACGTTCAATCTCTTCATCAAGCATTTTCATACGTTCATCACGATATTCTTGGTAAGCTTCTTTTAAGGCGTTTATAACATTATCTGCGATTTCTTTACGTTGAGATTCAACAGCATCTTCTTTTTGCTTTGTATAATCTTTAATAGCTAAAGTTGCATTCAGATAAGCCATATGCTCATCTTCAAGTAACTCAAGTATTTCTTTTCTTCTCTCAATAGTAATATCTCGTTGTTTTAATTCCTCAACTAACGCGTCCCTAGTTTTTAGATGCTGACTAGCCATTTGTTTAGACATTTCAATCATTTTCTGAGTGTAGTTAGCATAATCAATCGAACCGTCTTCGAACATCTTCCGTATTGCATCTGCTCTATCTAACTCAAATTGCATATCATCAACTTTAGCATCTGATTGAGTTTTAACGTTTACTATAATATTGAAATTACCTTCTTGAATGTCAAGTTGTAATTGTTTTATTTCTTTATTTAGTTCATTAACTCTATCTTTCGCAGTATCTAACGCTTCTCCATACAATTTACCGTTAGTAATTAGCTGATTAAGACTATTTAATTCATGAAGATTTATATTTTGTTTATCTTTCATCGTAGAATTAATCTTCTCTAATGACTTTAGATAGGTATTCGATGATTTGTCTAACTCTTCGAGTGCAATCGTATCGTAACCGATTATTGAATCTTTTTCTCCACGTTGTTTTTCGTATTTAGATGTTATTTCGTCAATAAGTTCCAAATATGATTCTAACTTAGAAGTGTCTAAATCTTTAAGAGAGAAATCAATTTCGCTATTTATTTTACCAAGCTCGTGAAGTCTATCTGTGTATTCTTCAACTACTTTTGATGACAATGTACCACTATTTATAAATTTCTTTAATTGCTCAATTTCAGCTTTGTTAATTTCTTTCTTAGCATTTAATGCATTTGAAGATCTAACTAATTCATCACGATATGCTTGAGACGATTTAGTTAATTTATTTAAACGATTATCACTATTCTCTAAGAATTTATCATAGTTAGATTTTTTAAATTCATAGCCAGCTAGGGAAGTATCAATAACTCTTTTTTCTAAATTAGTAATTTTTTCTTCTTGTTCTAACATTTCACCATAAAGACCATTTAAGTCTGATTTAGCTTGGTCAATGGCTTGTTGTGTGTTATCTACAACTGAGGTTGAACTACCTCCGCCACTTGTTGCAATACCACTCTTACGAATAGAATTTACTGTAGCAGTAGGGTCTACTAAGTTACCATTAGCAGTGTTTTGTTCATAGTGCAAGTGATTCCCTGTTGAATTACCGGTTGAACCAACAGTACCAAGTTTTGTCCCTGCGGTAATAGTGTCTCCAAACTTAGCAATAGTTTTATCTAAGTGAGCAAAGATATGCTTCATACCAGAATCGTCTTGTACGACAACCATATTACCATAAGTCCAACTCATAGACTTACCATTTTTAGACGACACGGCATCTCCAGCTTTGATTACTTTACCAGTTACAGGGCTAAATACTTCTGTCCCTCTAGAAGAAGCTAGGTCAATACCTCTGTGGAATTCTTTCTTACCACCTAGAGTTCTCCATCCGTAATTACTAGATATTCTTCCTCCAAAAGCGCCAGTATCTTTTGAATACGTTGTTTTAGTTTTGTCACTCTTATCAACGCTAACATTACCAGTTTGCTTAATCTTACCTGATGATATTTGAGATTGAAGTGATTTGGCTTGCTTTTCAATTAATGCTAGTTTGTCTTTCTCAAGTTTAATTTGTGTCTGGAGTGATTTCTTATAATCGTCAGAATGCTCAGGTAGGGTAGATTGAAGTTTAACTTGTTTTTCAATTTCTAGATTTAATTCTTCTAATGACTTTTTATATTCATCAGTTATGTATATTGAATCTTTAGTTGTTTTGTTTGAATCCTTTTTAGATTTATTAGATTTACTTGTCGCCTTATCATTTTCTTCAATAGCTTTATTAGTATTTGATAGAAAAGTAGCGTATGTTGATTGAGTACCTGATAATTTAGCTAATTGAGCTAATTTTAATGTAACTCTATTATTAGCATTTTGTGCTAATTTTTCTTGGCGAAGATAGTCGGCGTCAGTCATAGCGCCTTTACCTTTACTCATTTTATTAATTATGGTGTTGTAATTTGCTTGGAGAGTATCTAAGGCTAAAATTTCAGCATTGATATTGTTTATACGTTTATTAGTTTCTTCAAGTTGAGCCATAGTAACTCTGCCTTCGGCAGTCATCTTCCCATTAGCAGCTAATTCATACGCTTTAAGTAATGCTTGGTTTGCTTTATTCTCAGAGTTAATTATTGATATTGCTTGTTCTCGTTGCTTTGATGTACCTCTTAATAAGTTTGTTAACTGAGGATAAAGAGCAGTTAGTAATTCAATTGAGCTTGCTAATGATAATTCTTGTTGCTCTGTTCGTTCAGAAACATCTCCTAAGAATTCTATAACAGTTATAGAGTCTGAAACTGCTTTGACTTGAGCTTCTGATATTCCTACTATTTTTTCTTGAGCTGATGATAAATCTTTGAGTTTATCTACTTGTTTTTGGATCGATTCTGAAGCACTGTCTACAGAATCAGACATTGATTCAACGCCATCACCAAGATCTTGGATATCCTCTTCATTAGCAACGATAGCTGCGCTTCCATTTTTTATACTGTTTGTGAACTTTTCATAACTAGTAGTAAATGATTTGGCATCATCTTTGAAGCCTTTTGTGCCAGAAGCTAATTTATTTAATTTAGCTATAGCCTTGTCATAACCAGAAGAGTCTCCGTTATTTATAGACTTCTGAATATCTGACATTATCTTACCTAAATTAGTTGCGAATGATTTTAACTCAGTTTCATCAAGGTTAGAAAAGTCTAATCCGTATAAGAAGTCAGAAATTTGGTTGGTTACACTTGAATCAATCTTAACAGTAGAGAATGCATCGGCTACAGATAGGACGCTACCAACCATTTCTTGAGTAGATGCAGATATCTCCATTTCTAACATTTGAGTTTCGACACGCAAGCCTGCTATTTCTTCTTTTATTTCTTTTTTATTATAAATAGCACTTCCACTTGCAAGCTTTTTTTCAAGAGATTTAATATAGGATTTATTACCGTCAATATCATCATTTAATTTTTCATTATTTTTGATGTTCTCTTTAAATACATCTTCAGCCTTAACTTTAGTTTCTTCTTTTTTAAGTCTAATTAGTTCTTCAGTGGCTTTAATTTCCTCTTCGATAGCAGACTTACTCTTAATATGTGCTTGACCAGTCGAATCAATATGTGAAATAAGGGCAGGGTACATATCTGCTAGTTGTTGTTGAATTCTTAAATACTCAGTTTCTTTTTCAGCATCCCATGATTTGTCATTTGCTTTAGCTTCACTTAATCTATTATATTGAGAAATCAACTCATTAACATTTTCACTATTTGTAGTCAATGCGTCAATATTCTTTTTATTTGATGCTTCCATTTTCTCTTGCATTTGAATATTTTCCGACATGACATTAGTTAATTTCTCTATCGCAAATCCAGCACCTACGAATAATAAACCTATTCCAGTAGAAGCTAAAAAGCTCTTCCATGTTATACCTAAAGCTGTAACAGATGCTCTAAGTGCAGTGACACCTACAGTTAAGCTTCTTGTAGCTACAGTTGTAGCAATTGCACTTCCAACAGCAGTACCCATCCCAATTGTTAAAGTTCTGAATCCTGAACTTAGTAAGAATACTGCTGTATATGCTGTACCAAATAGGGGAGGTAGAAGTCCGATAGCTGATACTACATTGTTACCTGAATCAGATAGTCCTTCCATTGCTTTAGTTATGACAACTATTGAGTCATAAAGAACGTTTTGACCTACAGTGTTACTTAGGTCTACCCATGCAGTACTTAATTGATTCAAGCGTCCTTGTAAGGACTCGTTGAATTTTTCCTGTTCTCGCATCGCTGAACCTTGTGATTTCATCGAGGTAGTTGTAGAATCGACCGCCATTTGGTAATTATTCATCAGAGCTGCTAACCTGTTTTGTTGATAGACACCAGAGACATTTACAAGAGTGTTAGCTTTTTGTTCTTTTGTTAATCCTTGCCATTTTTGACCAAGCTCATCAATTACAACAGAGACATCTTTCATTTCTCCTGTTGAATTTCTAACTGAAACACCTACTGCCGCCAATGCTTCTTGTGCTTTAGGGAGTGTTCCTATACGGCTAAAAATAGTTTTTAAACCATTACCAATAATATTTCCTGCACTTTTATCTATATTTTCATATAGAGTAGACTATATCATAATCTCATAGAGATTCTCTGCGCTTCTGTATTATCATTTCAGATATTACATGTGAATTTCATATCCATATCTAAATAGACTTAGGACGTTTATTCTAGTCGTTACACCTTCAAAAAAGTTTCCTTTCAAGCTTGGCACGGGATTGCCATATCCTAATTAAGACTTAGGTTTCCCCGTTAGCCCATTGTAAGTGGACACCCTAGATTTCTAGGTTCACAGAGTTATTCGACATACATCACTGTATGAAGGAGCAAGGAAGTTTACTCACGAGTTGCACTGCCGATAGCTGTCGTATACCCGACTAATTGATCTAGGCTTACACCATATGTAGCACTAGACTGCGCTGCTTTATTACCTATTAGTCCTATGAATTCGCTAGATTCATAGCGTTCTCAAGTGAAATAATTCACCATGAACTGCTTATAGTTTCCTATAAGAGTAGACTATATCAAAATCTCATTGAGATTCCTTCCGTTTCCCTTTATGTATTATCTCTGTTTTTCATCAGAACCTCGCTTGAGGGGTACTCCCATTTCAGGGATAGTCGTTCGGCATTTATCTTATACTATATCATAAGAATTTAGCACAGGATTGTCCTCATCTTTACTTGTTAGGAGTTCCCCTGTTTAGGAAGGTTTAGACATAATATCACTATTATGAATGCCTATTTAATTAAGCGATAATGCCAAGTCTTTTGTTGTTATCGAAAACTGATTATCTACTTCGTTGAGTTTATCAGCTATTGTGATACTTTTTTCTTTTTCAATATTGAAGGCTATTGTGGAGGCAATTAGAGCATCTGTCGCACCTTTTGCGTCTAGGTCTGAGATGTTAGTGAAAATTTGAGCTGTATTGGCTAAAGCCAATGATTCCTGAAGGGAATTATCCATTCTTGAAAACTCTTCCAGTATCTGTAAAAATTCATCACTACGTCCAGATAACTCTCTAATATTAATTAATGATTGTTCCATTATTTGATTAAATTCATGTAAAGGTGCATCTGATCGATTATACCGCTAGTTTCCTAGTACTTTAACTCCCAATATGATAGGGACGGTCTAGACTATACAATATTCTTATCCTAATCACATTCCACTGTTTAATAAGATAATAAGAAAAGAGTAGGGTGGTTAAACCATACTCATGTTAATTTTCCATATTTATTTTCGTAATCGGATAGATACATCCACTTAAAGTTGTTCGCAGTTCTGTAATTCTCTCTGCAACATAAACCAATATTATTAATTCCAGTAGACCTATGAGCTTCTGATATACTGTCATACTTTTCAATAAATTCTTTATTAATTGTAAGTTTCACTACTGGTTTACTGCTTTTCTTAGAACTATTAATAGTTTTAGTATGTCTTTCTCCAGGATTATAGTTGCATATCTTTAATTCATTACCTACTTTTAAGTACCTTATAACGGTAGTTTGCGTCAATCTAAATAAGTATGCAATATCACTAGTAGTTAATAAATCGTTCTCTTTATAATATCGACAAACATCTAATACTAGTGATTTTTGAGATTTTGTTGATATATCTAACCAGTTTATATCGGATAAGTTTAATATTTTTAATAATCCACTATTTTCTATTTCTTCTCTAATCTTATGAATATCGTTATCAAGTATGGCTATCTCAAAATAGTTAGATATTCCATTTTTTATAGCTAACTCTCTTTTATATTTATCATTTTTTAATTCCTCCTCTAAGGAGCGATTCTCACCAAAAGTACCTGTTGCTTGCTTATAGTGTTGCTCTCCGTGTATCTCTATTATTGAGTTATACTCAGGTAAGTAAAAATCATATCTTCTACTATTTGAAAAACTATTAGTTTTATCGTAATCAAAACATATTCCGTTATCTAATAATAGATAGTATATCGTCTTTTCTCCCACACTAATACCGTCTGCACATTTAGCACACGATACACTTCTTCTGATAGCATCTTTAATTGCTCTAGTTAGTATTCCTCCACATTCTGAACACTTCCAGTCTACTATAGCGTCACTACCTTTTGAATACCTATAACCATCATCTAGATTGACTAGTAAAGATGCTATTTTTGGGTGAGTGGTATGAATATCATTGAATCCATTAAGAACCTTTCTGGTATTTGAAGAACAATACGGACATTTATTTTTTCTATCAGGTCTAGTTCGATTAGCAATAGTAGCTTCCCACACATGTCCACATTCTCCTAACCACCAAACCTTTTTTCCATTACGCTTAGTCATCTTCCAAATATCCAAACCTAATTCATCATTCTTTTCAAAATCCCATTCAATCCATAAGTTTGGAAAATTATTCAACATTGCATTTACCTTCAATTCACTTACTTTTTGTAAATCTAATTCTTCACCAGTTTGAATATTTATATATGTATTTTCACACATAATTAATTACCTCCTACAGTAATTTTATATTTCCTAATTATATTAAATAGGGAAGTAAAGTTAGGATGCTTTACTTGTCGAGAAGGCTCATGACTTCCTTATCTATCCCTATATGTAGATATTACCATATTAATAAACTTAATGCAACTAATATTTGTCTATTTTATGTATTTGTTTTATTTAAATATAATAAAAAGTCTAGGAATAAACTAGACTTAATCATCCTCGTTTGGATTATACATTTGACTTACCTTAACTGCTGCCATATTTCCTTGATTACTCTGATATGCTGATGATGGAACAATTGCTGAAACCATAATTGCTAAATTACCATCCAATAAATAGTCATATACACTCTCAAAAGTTGTTCTATTGAAGTATAAATACCAAGTTTCATTATCTTCAGTAATCATTTTTCCACAAAAGAATTTCTTCTCATTAGTAAATCCGTAATTATAGTAATCGCATATTTCAACTATACCATTTAAAAAGAAGTCTTTATCTAGGTTGTTAGCTAGGTTATATTGCACTTCTTTACCAGTTAAACTTAAATTAAATTCATCCATAAATTTTTCTTCTTCATTTATTTCTGATTCGCTATTTGAATTGACATCATCTTTTATAGGTTCATCTTTACTACAAGCAGAAAGTAATAAAATAAAACATAATATTGCTAATATCCATAATTTACTAAATTTCATAATCAAGCCTCCGAACACAAATATATATAGTATAAGGATAGCATAATTATGGAATTTAGGAAATATCTTAGAAGACTTTGGTTATTTATTAGTCATTCACGAGTAATAGTAAATCTTGAATTTTAATATCTAAAACTTCACATATCTTACCTATAGTATCTCTTTGATATTGTTTTGTATCATCGTTATATAATCGTCTAAGAGTTTCAAATGTAATTCCTGTTTCGGATGACAATTGCCTGATACTCATTCCTTTGTCATCAAGTATACTTTTTAAATTTGACTTAACACGCATACTACCACCTCCATAGGGCTAATTATAGCATATATTGCTGATAAGTATAATTTGACTTCAATTTGTAGTTGACTTACTAATGTGGTCAATGTAACATATGACTTATCAAAGCAGTCGAAGGAGATATGTCAAATGAACACATTAAACGAATCATCTACGTTAATCGGATCAATCAATCTTATCGCAACTGGTAACATTCCATCTCAAATTGAAATTATCGGTGAACCAATCTACATCAATGGTAAAATTTCATCATTCAAAATTTTGCATCAGCCTTACAATTACTCTGCTCAAAGTAATTTAGAGTGCAGTATTGAAAATTTCACTATGTCATCATCAGCTCTATCTATCTGTACATTCAAATTCAGCAACTACTTTACATTCAACGTTATTGAAGAGGGTAAAGTGGAATTTGAAATTTGTGTATTCATTGAAAATGTTCATGATGAATTGATGAGCATTATTGATGATTTATTCGCATCAGATATAATTGTGATTAATAGTTTCATATTTAAAGATGATGAATATTTCATTGAATCCAATATGAATGTTGTTGAAATTGTTAAAGCTGAAATAGTTGATGTATATTAGTTTAAATGTAGAGTAGGGGAATAATCCCTTACTCTATTCCTGTAATTCAATTTTAACATTTAAGTATCTTAATTGCAAATATCTTATGTATTTATTTTATTAAATGTAAAACTTATGTGTTATGAAGCAATATCATCTTGTTCAATCATTGGTAAGACATCATTTTGTTTTAGGATATCATATAAGAACAATCGTCCTTTTTGAGTCCACTTAGTGCTCAATTTAGTATCTGGACTTCCATCTGTACGAGTAATATCAATTGTTCTTGAATGAGTAAACCCTTTATCATGATACTTACTATAAAGTAGCCCTTGACCACTTTGGTTGTATTGGATTCCAAGTTCATGTAGTTTGCTATTCATTTTTCTAGCTGACATTCCATAATCTTTAGCAATCTGAGTAATGGTCACTAATTCTTTACTATTAAGAATTTTATCTGTATAATCTGCCTTCGGTTTCATTTCACCAATAAGTTGTTCTTTTTGTTTATTTTCTAATATAAGTTGCTCATTCTTTTCTACTTCTATTAGTAATGATTGTAATGCTTCTTTGTAAGTCATTGGTAGGGAATGAGTCTTGAATTTCAATATATTGTCCATTTCTTCAAACCTTGTTACATACGCAGCGGTAAATAAAATACCTTTTTCGCCAGTCAATTTATTGGCTACCATGTCACAACCTTTTTTAGTGAGTAAATAACAAGGGCGTACTTCACCTTTACTGTCTTTGTACTCATTTTTAATGAAAAAATCAACCACCACAAAATTGTTGTCGTTAAGAGTTGTAATAAATCCTTTAGTTTTACCGTCCTTAGTTCCTTCTAACATCCTTAATATTTCCCAATGTTGCTTTCCAATCATTTCTGCAACATCTCTACTATCAGTCACTAACTGTCCTTCATGATTCATTACTTTTAATTCTTTTACCATTAAGTCTATCCTTTAATATTTATGTATTTTTATAAATAATAAGGTGTGAATATCTTATTTATAATTTAATAATAACACCAGTAAACATTAAATTCAAGTTTAATTTGCGTATTTATTTAATTAAATTTATTAAAACAGTGGAATGTGATTAATTTTAATTTGATAAGAATCCTCTTGGTAGTCGTTGAGAGCTTACCATATGCGTATCGCACTTAGGTCTATCTCTGCTGATTGTCCAATCCTTCATATTTTAAGGTGTTATATAAATTTCTAAATATAACTACTAATGAAGGTTCTCATTTAAGCAAATCATATGCATAGGACTTAGTAATTACTTTCTTGTGCGAAATTCTCACAAGCTTTATATTGTTCTTTTTACAGTAAGATTCTTTTATCTTATCGGTAATTTGCTAAATGTCTAGGATTAGCCTAGAGAGGAGTTTCCAGCATATTCGAGGTTTGCTACTAATGTCACCATTAGTAGGGGCTAGTATAAGTCAACCCGTTGTAAATTTACTAAAGCAGAATCTAATTCGATTACTTGTGTTACCATATCCTGTAATCCACGAATAGGGGCATATATGGCATTTGCCGCCACCATCCAAATTGCAAATTTAGGTAACGCTGTACCTAATGCGTTACCTAATAAATTAGTCTCTCTAGTAACTTGAGCAGTGTTATTAGCAACAGTATTTAAACTTGTTCCTGTATTATTTATCGCAGTCTGTAAATTATTAAAATGAGAAGCTGTTTGTTGAGTATTAGCATTTAAAGTTTGTAATTGTGAAACCGAACTTCCAAGAGATGAAGTATTCACACTAGGATTGGTAACATTCATCCTATTATTCATTTCATTCAATCTAGATATTACTTTATTGATTTGTACCTCTAAATCTTGCATACCTTTTAATGCATTACCACTATTAACATTTACTTTTAATTCATTCTGCCTTTTATTAATGAGACTAGAAATTTCATTTAATTCTCTTTCTAAGTTACCCTTATTAACCCCTAATGAGATGAGTAGAGGATTCCTGTCATAATACTTCTTTAATGACTTTACATAAGTATCAATATTACTTTGAGATAAACCTTTGTTCGCATCAAGGCTAATTAGTAAAGTTATAGGATTTTGCGTAGCCATTATATTTATTATTCCTCCTTATTTTATTTTTTGGACAATAAAAAACACCCTGAAAGGAGGGTGTGAAAATAAATTGACTATGTAATTAGTTCTCTAATTGATTTAAAGCCCTATCCTTCAAAACTTTATTGCTTACTTCTGATTCAATGATTGCTTTCTGTTTATCTAACTCTTTCTTATAAATAGTAGCAATTTCATTCACGCTTTTAACCTGATCAAGAACTTTACTTACTTCTTCAAATCTGAAAATGTCATCAAAGAATAACTCAAAATCACCACTATCATATAATCCATGCATATACTCAATATTTTTTTCAACTGACCAAGTTGATAGAGTGTCAAATAGGGAAGTGAAGTATTTAATGATAAGGTATCCAGTGTATTGTTCCATATCTGCATCATCTTTAAGATAATCAATATTATTTTTGTTACAGTACTGAATCGTTTCAATTAATTCTATAATTAGCTTATCTTTTTTTGACTTACTAAATTTAGGGAAGTAGGTAATACTATATCCTTGCTCTTCATTGAAATGGTAAACTTCTTTTCTGTTAGCATTCTTAGCTCGTTCGGTGAAGAATGATGTGTCAACTGTTTTAATTTTAGTCATTTTTATTCTCCTTTATGTTGTATTATGTAATTATTTATATTAAAATCAAAAAGAAGCCCCACTTATTAGCGGGGTGTTGGTGACAATTCATACTTATACTATTTACTGAATTTTTTAATTTTTTGTTTCTTTAAAGCCACTTTAGATTTATCAAAAAACGCATTTATTTCTTTATACATCTCTAATTGCTCACTAGAATTACGTTTAAGACCAATATTGCTGTTATATAAGAAGATATCTGAAGAAGGCTTAATAACATCCTTTGTAATAGCTTGGAAACGAACTTTAAATATCGTTTTTTTGTTTGAAATTCCATCATTACCAAATCCACCACTAACAGATTTACCTGTTGAATTTACATTGGTTGAGTTGATTATGACGTTATCATTTTCAATGATATTAATATTTACAATGCTGTCTAAAGGAAAAGCATCAATCATATAACGATCATTTAAAATTTCAATTCCTGTTGATATGTCTGCTCTTGACATAAGGTATAGTGCGTTTCTCTCATTTGAAAGACCAACAACTCCACTTAAATCATTTGAAACAAAGATATTATCTAATTGGTATTTAAATTTTATTTCATCTTTTAGTTTTTTCACTAAATGTGTTTTATCCCCATTAAATCTTAAAAATAAACCTATTGCTATCGCTCCGATAATTAAGCCTAATATTCCTAACATAGTAGCAAGTTCATCAGATTCATCAATAACTACAAATGCCAATATTAAAAATATACCTAGAATTAAAAGTAAGGAAGGTAAAATTAATTTCAAGACTTTATCATTATTCATACAGCAAACACCTCTCAATCATGTGAGGTAATTGGCATTAGTTTCCCATCCAATTACATACTTATTATATATTAACATGATTATGAAGTTAAGGAAACAAATTCAAAAATTATCTTCTCTTTATTGTAAGTACCTCGTTAAAGTCTGTTATTTCTAAGGCTTCCATAATAATGAAAAGGTGCTCTCTATTAATTTGATTTTTATTGTTTCTGTATAAATCAGAAATTGTAGCTGATCTTAATTCTACTCCAGTCTTCTCTAATACCAATTCTTTCAATTCTTTTTGAGAACTAACCCCCTTGGAAATAGCTGCTTTATCTATTGTTAATTTTATCAATGTTCTACACCTCAAATGTATGTATAAATCTATTACATTTCATTATATGTACATGAGGAATAGAATTCAATTTATTACATATTTACGTATTTCTGTAATTATGTTATATTTTTGATACGAAATTATTTTGTTCAATATAAAAAGAGGGTGTTTTTATTCAATAATTTTTTGCTAAATTAGTTCTCATTTACTACTAATCAAATTAATCTGATTCTTTAAAATCTATGAGTTTTCTAATGTCATCAATTTCCAATACTTCAGCTATACGTGCTAAATGTACTCTGTTCATGGCAGTTTTTCCATTTGTGCTAATTTCGCTAATAGTTGCTCTTCTGATTCCAGTCATTTCGGATAGTTGTTCTTGAGTTAGATTGTATTCTTTCATTAATTGTTTAAGTTTAACTTCAATTGATTTCATATTAATTAAACGCTCCATCCTAATTGTACTTCAGTAATTATAACTTATTTACGAATTTCCGTACACAAATAGATTGACAAAATTTTTCAGCTTGTGCTAAATTAATATTGTACTTAAATACGTACAAACGTACAATTTATTAAAATTCATTTTATAAAAAGGGGACATAAAAATGAACACACTAATCGTATCAATCAAACTTATCGCTAAAGGTGAAATTCCCTCACAAGTTGAATTACTAGGTGAACCAATTTATGAGAATGGTAAATTGAAATCATTCGAGACAATCTATCAAGACTATAACTATGATGAAGAAAACAATCTTGACTTTAGTATTGAAAAATTCAGTATGTCAGTAGATAAATATCAAGAGTTTACATATGAATTCAACAATTACTTCACATTCAATGTCTTATCAGAAGGGGATGTTGAATTCGAGTTTTATGTACTGATTAAAAACGTACATGATGATCTAATTAATACTATTGATTACATAATCACACCAGATACAATCAAAGTTAATAATTTTACATTTAGGGATGTAGCTTACTTTATTGAATCTGATATGAGTGTGGTTGAAATTGTTGAATGTGTAGTATTGGATATCCGTTAATTTAAAGATAGAGTAGGGGGAGAGTTAACCCTTACTCTACTGTTTTATGTAATTATTTATACAAATTGTATGTTGTTTCATTAACCCAGATGTTGCCTGTATCAAACTCAATCTTAGCTCGTTTAAATTTACCTTTATTACTTCCTTGTTTCCCATGTTCAACATCAGCAAATTCTAGCCCTTCATTTTCCAAGCTTTCACTCATCAACTTAACAGCTTCTTTACTATACTTCAAGACAGGCACCTCTGTTCCACCACGTTGTATAAGGTTAACTGTAACGTGTTCATCTTGGAATCCAATATTTCCGTCAGGACTAATATAAAACCCTAACTTTTTAGCCATATGTTCAGCAAAGTTTCCATGAGGTTTATTGCTAGTAGAGAAGATACTGAAATGTCTAGCTACAGCCTCCGCAGTCTTATCACCCTCACGTACAACAACTGAGCGATTAACTTTGTGTTCGATTTCTTCAACTTTAGTGCTAATTGCATTAATCTTTTTATCACTTAAATACTGTGTAAGTTCTAGTTTATAATTTGTTAGGATAGCATTAGCCATCATATCAGAAGGGTCTACTGTTAAGATATTTTCTTGACCGTAGATTTTAAAACGAAGTAAACGTTCTTTTTCATCTTCAATTTTCATAATGGAATTTTCAACTACATCAAAGCTACCTGTATTTCTAATTTCTTTTATGATTTCTTTGATTTTCTTCTTAAATTCTTTAGCAATAGGTTTTCTTGATAGCATCAACACTTCATATACTCCATCTTCAGTTAAAAACCATGTTTCACGTTTTTGACCTGAAAGGAACAATGTTCCCATCAGCTTTTCGTCTTCATCAATTGACTGAAGCATCTTAGAAACTTGCGTATGTTCAATTCAGTCAGCAACATCCTTAGCTAAAAATAGTGGACTATCAACAGTTCCATAAATTTTAAATTCATTTCCTAGTACTACCTGTTCATTAATTACTTGCAATTCATTAGTCATTAAATCTCTCCTTAATATTATTTTATGTATTTATTTAAATATAAAAACAATTACTGATTGATTTATCTTTATGATTAAATACTAACATGAGGAGATTTGTTTATCAATAGTTAATTATATATTTATTAAAATAAAATTGCATATAAAAAGACCCTACCTAATTATATTGAGGTAGGGTGGTTGATTGTTCTTTATAAATCGTATAACCTATTTAATAAATCACTTAATTCTTTTCGTATTCTTATAGAATTGGGACTTAAATCATTTCTTAGTTTTTCTCCATCTTCCCAAGATTGATTTTTAAAAATTAACTTCTCACTTGTTTCATGTAATCTTAGATAGTCAGGGGATAAGTACTTCAGTAAATCATTTAGTGTTTCTAGAATTTCTCTTTTTATTTCAGTTAAATGAGTACTTTCAAAATTATATTTTTTCATTGACCATTTTTCATAAAATAAATTGGATATCTCATCACTTAAATTTGGTTGTACAAGTTCTGCGGCAAAATCAGTTCTTATACAATATTCTAATATGTCAGTGTAATCTTCTTTAAATTCTTTTAATAACTCTCTATCATCCTCTGAAATTGTATTAGGATTCCTAGGTAGATGTTCAATTTTTTCATAATTCTCATCTCTTATTTGTTTTAATTCATTGGCGGAATATTTGTTTCCTTTGGGATGATCTGGATTATAACTGCCTATTTCGCTATGACATTTAAAACATAAAGGAATAACGTTATCAAGAGTATCTTTCCCACCGTATTTCCTCTGTACTATATGATGCACTTCAATATCTCTTCCTTCATAACTAAGGCAAAAACAACAATAGCGTTTAGATTTTAGCAATGCTTGTTCTTTAACTTTTGACCAACTACTCATAAACTACATCATCTCGTTTCAAGAAATTTTTTAATTTAAATAAATATTATAACATACTTACTTATATTAAAAAAGATACCTAAATATGGAATACTCTCAAGATTGAATTAAATAATATTCGACTATCATTAAATCATTCAAATAAACCCCTACATTGAAATTGGGTAGGGGAATAGTTCAATTATTTAATTTAAGTATCTTGTTTATTACCAAAGATATTATTCTTCTCTTCTGCATGATCACGTAAATCATAATGTGCAATTGTAGTTGATATATCATTATGATGGGCAACGAATTTACTAACCAACTTCATATCAATACCTTGCTCTAAAAGGTGAGTAACGCAAGAAGCTTTAAATAAATGTGGATTAATACGTCTTCCTAAAATATTAGATAAAACGCTTGAACAGAAATAATTAGCCCATTCACTTTCTACTTCTTTTATTTCATTACCATACTTTTTAGTGAAAATATATTCATGCTCATAACCTCGTTTTTCAAGCCATAATTTTATATACTTTAATGCTTCTAAATTAATCATGTAAGGCTCTACTTTTCCATCTTCTCCAGAACCTTTTAAGCGTACATTGTGAGACATGACAAATGTAGCATCTTCAGGTACTTCATAATCTGCAATTTCTGATTTAAATTGAATGATTTCATTTCTTCGAGCACCCACATTAAATGCAACTGCTAACCAAGCCATACCCAAGTAGTTCTCATCATCTTCTAATACTTTCATCATTTCTTCGTACTCTTGTAATGAAACTTTAACCTTTTCATAAACCTGACTCTTAGGTATAGGAGGTAGTCCACGAGTGAAATTTCTAAAGTTTTTATATGGATTTTCTTCTTCATCATCAAAATCATCCATTACCACATTTTCTATGTAATTACATAAGCTTGAAATGACTGCTTTACGTGTGCCGATTGCAGAAGGTGACATTTTGCGGTCATCACGCAAGTAAGACAAGTATCTAATTATGTCTCGTTTTTTAATCTTGTAAATTGGTTTATTATTTAATGAATCGCATACAAACCAACCAAATTGACGCAACATTGACAAGTATTGTTTCTTAGTTTGAGGAGAGTGTGATTGAGATGAGATATACTCACTTACTAAGTCTCTAAATTCTTTGTTAACTTCATTCCACATTTCATCAGTTACTTCTGGTAGTTTCTTTGCTCTATCACGTAACATATTTTTATTAATGTCTTGTTCTTTATTCGTCAAACTATATTCTCCTTTCGAAAGAATGAAATAAAATTGACTTGAAGTTTATTTCACTTCAAATCCGATTTTCTTGTATGCACCTTTGATTGCATTAATTAATGGAATTGGATTAGCTTGAATACGTTCTATTGTAATTTGAACAAATGGTCTAGCATTTGACCATACACCTTGTTTGTACCAATTTTCTTTAATTCCATCTTCAATTGTATCTGTAATAAATTGACCTTTCATGGAGTCATAATCATGCTCATAAATAGGAGAGTAGTGAGTTTGTCCCATAGTTAAGTTTTCGAATAATACTCTAACTTTTCCACTAACAACTTCAACTTTTGTAATATGCATATTTCTCATATCACTTAAACCGCCGTCATCACCACGCCTAATATATTCTTTAGGAGCATATTTAGAGTAAACAACATCACGAACGGCTTTTGACATTTCTTTTGCTAATACTTTTTCAATATTTTTATCCATAAAAACTGCATTTATAATATCACCACGTTGTAAGTAACGTTGAAGTTGCGCTAAGTCCTTAAATTGAACCATTTATACTTCTCCTGCTATCCATTTAATATTAAGAAAAGGGTATACTTGTACGTATACCCTAAAATGTTATGTATTTATTTAATTATAAAATCTGAACTTGAACAACGTCAATTTGACCATCATATGTAATTGTAATATTAGTTTCATCACCTGTAGCTAATGTAGGCGAAGTACCTAAAGTAACTGTACCGTCAGCACTAACTTGAGCAATAGTAGGATCGTCAGAAAGGAATGTAACCTTAGTATTGTCGATTAATACATTACTGTATGGTGAAGGGCGCACACCAACAATCTTAAGTTTCTCTGAGTCACTACTGTCAGTATGATCAAGTTGTACTTTTGCAGGAGTTGTAGCAAGCCCATTTACTTTGATATCACTAGCACTAACTGGATTAAACTTAATGTAAGCATAATTACCTTCATCATCTACAAGTGCCTTACCATTCATAGTGAACTGAGAAACACCATCGTGAGTTAATGATAGTGTAGTTGCGCCATCTAAACTGTAGCTAGGTACATGGATTTGTACTTCGTATGCTTTACGTTTGTCTTGACCATATAAATCAAACGTTAAGAATAATTCATATGTAGATGGGAAGTCGTCAGCAGAAATTGTCAATTCTTCTAATGTTGTCTCATATTGATATGCAACGAATGCTTTTTTACCTTTTAATTCAGGAACACTAATTGTATTACCTGTTGGAATAACAGTTAAATTACCTGCATCAAGTTCAACATACACACTACCCACAGGTGTTTGAGTCAATGTAGCACTTCCACTTGCATCAAATTCAAGTTTTTCATCAGTAAAATATTTGCTAAGTTTGTTCTTAATTTCAGAACCAGATTGAATCGCTAAATAAACTGGCGAGAAATCAGCAGCTTCAATTTGGAAAGCTAAAACTTTTTGGTAGTTATATGTGAACTGTAGTTGTGAACCGCGTCCTGCGAATAACTCCTGTTCTTGAATTGTTTGTTCCATAGAGGAACTTAGTAGTGCTTTACCTTTTACTACTAATGAGTCAGTTGTTGTATCACGTAGATAAGCGTCAGCAACTGATACTGCGAATAATTTTTTCATTAAAATACCTCTTTCTTATTTTATGTATTTTGTTATTTAATTAGATACTAATCCATTATCAGAGATGAGTTTATCAAGTTCCCCTTTACTCATGACAATATCACTGTCAGGGTCTTTCTCTTCAATTTGATCAAGCCAATGGGGAATGACTGTGCCTTCTTTAAATGAAACCATTCCTGAATATTGTGCATTTTGTAAAATATCAGCAGATTTAATTAAATCTAATCTTTCTAATTCTTTTCTGAATTGATAAATCGTCATTTCTTTAATTTCTAAATAACTCGACCTAGATTCACATTTATAAGCAATAATCTGTTGTTCTATATCAGCCATTTTCTTATTACGTTTATTCATGAATTCCTTAGCTTCATTTTTAGCCTTATCAAAATCACTACCAATATCATCATCTTCAACATTGATTAAATTCTGTTGTCCAATTATTTTCTTAATTTTGTCAAAATCACGCTCTCTGATTGCCAATTCATCATCAATAACAATGGAATACCCGAATTTGTCATGATTAAATTTAATGTTGTCTATCCTAGTTATCAATTGAATAAGTTTGATTAATTTATAAAAGATAGGTTTATTTTCTTCATAAGAAGTTATCCACATTATAAATTCTAAATATGACATTTTAATAATTTCTGGTTCTTGATATGTATTTTTCTTAATTAAAATTGATTGTATAGAGTCATATAATTCACCAATGTTTTTCATTTGTACAGGATATATTGGAATTTTTTTATATAACTTAGGTTCTCCCCACAAATTTTTTAAATCGATTTCATTGCTCATGATCTACTCCTCATTTGAATCTTGTAATGAGTTTGTTACATAAGCCATTTTATATCCGATAAATCCGTCAGGGGTGTTATTAATAGGGGAGGAGAACGCTAATCTAAAAGTACCTACATCTGCAATAGATTCATTATTTAATATTTCGTTTAATGTATCGCAAATCCACATCATACGAAAATCTTCAATGTCGATATCTACATGAACATAAACATCGAAATTATAAATTTGATCAGCAGCATATGGATTATCTTGTAATCTACCTGCAAAACCATTATGACTTGTCTGTAATTTACGCGATCCAGTATAGAAGCATATTCTACACATTTTAGACTTTAATACTAAGTCATAAGTTTTATCTGAAGGGATTAATACTTTACTGATAATTTCATGCTTATTAGATAAATCATTTACATCTTTTTTGTTTTCATCTAAAGGGTTATCTAGTGCATCCTTAGGAATGTAATGGAGGAGGCGTAGTAATTTTTGATTTGATTGTAATGATATGTATATCTTTTCTAAACCTTGTTTTAAATTCACACCTCATCCTCCTCACGTTGCTTAAATTCTTCAATACTTTCTACCCGTTCACCTGTAATACGTAAGACACCAACCTTATTAATTGAACTAGAAGGGTCGATTCGAATGATGCGATAAATGTCATCATACAATTCAAATTTCTCATTGTATTTAATTGAAGGGGCTTCTGTGTATGGAATTGTAACCATTACCTGATTAGCTAGTAAATTTACTGGATTATTTGTATCAGCAATTGCAGTAGAAGCATCGTTCATCTTTACAACACAAGGTACTTGAATAATTTCTCCTGAAATAGTGTCATAAACTGGTCTATCAAGATTGTCTACCCCGATTTGTATTTTCTTATCCTCTAATTTAACAGGGAATTTAGAACTGCATAGACGTACTTCTGCTTTTCTGTAAATCCTATTGTCTTCAGGCTTAGTTACTACTAACCAATATTCATTGTCATGTTCAATTAAATTTCCACGCTCGATATCAACTATGTGTCCAATTACTTTCATAGCCTCACCGTCAGCATCCCATTTTTGATTCATAATTATTTTTGCATGTTTTTCATAATTAATTACTACTTCGTATGATGAATAACCATCCAAAGACCTATTGAGTAGTAATAATCCGTCATGAGTTACTTTGTCTCCAGTATTGATATTGTGATAATTGCTATAATCCTTCGTTTTTATCACCATCCTCAACATGCAGTAGGGAAGGTAATCTTACTATATCTGCACTAACTGTCAAAATGATACTTCTTATTTCAGCTAATTCACTGTCACTAAGTAACTTTTTATTTAGGTATGATTCAAGTAAGAAGAGTATTGAGTTGTTTCTTTTACTTAATTTATAACAATAAGAATAAACATTTTCAACTTCATTATTAATGCATGAGGATTTCACTTTGATATCAGTCATAGAAAGTCCTCCATTGTATTGATAATCAAGGAGTCAAGTTTCTTTTCTTGTTCTTGAACAGTTGCTTTTAAGGAGTTTAATTGAGTTCCGAAATTTCTCAATCCAACATCTGAAGCGAACGGTTGCCATAACGATTCAAAAAATGTACGTTGATTAATTAAAAACGCTAAACGAATGAAATTAGATAGAATTAAAAGATAATCTTCCGATAATTCATTGCTTAATGTTTCACTAACAGTATCACATTGAATGGAAGTTCGCATTCTGTTGTTAAAATACATAGTTGCATTTTTAATTGCTTCATGAATTTTTTCATCTGTATTAGGTAAATCAATATCTGAAACTTTACAGTTATTTAAGAAACAATTCCATACGTCATCGAAAGTGGTTATCATTTATACCACCCCTTAATCGAATAAAATTTCTGCGCTAACTCCCATCCAATCGGCTAGAGCGTCTAATTTACCTTTTGTTAAATCATCTTTCATATCAGAAGCTACATCGATTACAAATTGTTTTTCAGAATCAACCGTGATTTTCTTTAATTCGGCTTTAAGTTTGTTGATGTTACCGCCCAATAGTTTTTCAATCTCATCCTTTGTATGAGTGTTATTTTCATACGCAGCTACTTCAGTAATAGTATCTTTTATTTCTTTTACAACCACTTCATCTTCAAGAATCACTAATTGTCCTTTATCAAAGCATGAAGTATTCATAGTTAACCAATCCACTACATCACGAGGAACTGATATAATATCTGGGCGACCATTCTTACTTCCACTCCAAGTATATTGTCTCTCTTGTCCATTTCCTGTGTATTTAACAAAATAAGAAGTATTGCGATAACGTGCTAACTTAACAATTTCGTTCATTTTTATTCTTTCCTCCTATAATCCTTAAAATAAAAAAGGTGACTACATTTTCAGTAATCACCTCGTTAATATGTATTATTAATTTAGAGTAATGCTATCATCTTCAATCACTGCAATTGCTTCACCAAATACAAGGTTAATTGCTACATCTTGAGTGATTTTAACTTTAATTCGTTCATCTTCAATATCTTGTTCAGTCATTTGACGTAGACCACCATATTCTACAATTGAGAATGGTTTTTGAGTAACGCTCCCTGCAAACATGTAACCTTTATTTACTGGTAATTCAACTTTAGAGTTAGTTTCGTCAGTGAAAGGATTTACAAGGTTCACAGCAGTTGTACGTTGAATAGTAGTAGGGTTAAGAGAAGTAAGTAGCTCTTCTTTAACACCTTCAGTTAGTAATTCTTTTACAATTGCATCGCTTGCTTGTTGGAATGCAAAATGATCGATAAGTAATGAATCGGCAACAAATACAGGGCGACCACCATAGCGTTGAAGTACAGATGCCGCCTTGTTATATCTAGCTAAAGTTAAATTAGTACCAGTAAAAATATTTGCTGATGGAATTTTACCAGAGGTGATAGCAGACGCAGTTAACTCATTAATCTTGTCAAGGAATAACTTTACTTTTGCATTGGCAACATCATTTACTAATTTACGGAAATATTCTTCTGATTCTTTCACTAAATCAAGTGGCTCATAATAGAAACCAGTAGAAAGGTGAGCAGGTACTGCAATAATTGATTTGCGTCCTTCTACACGCACTAAATCTACACCTGAACCAGTTGCTGACCATACTACTTTTGCCTTGTTCTTTTGTGGAATTCGTAATTCAACTAAGTCTCCACGTTGACGAGTTTGAGTATTTGCGAATAATGAAAGTAAATCAGTTACCATTGGTTTAGCAATTTGATCTGCTGTCTCAACGACTAACTGATTGAATTGATGTAACATTGTTGGGTCAGGATTTACGCCTCCATCACCGAATACTTTTGTGATATATGCTTTAATATCAGTTGAATCAGTTTCTTCCATTTTGTTATTGTATACACGACTAAATAAACCTTTTAATTTTGTATTGTCTAGTGCCATTATTTTAATCTCCTTCAATATATATAATATGTATTTTTTAATATTAAGCCTTAATTACTTCAAAGCGGATCATTGGTTTTCCAAGAGTGTATTGCATGTCTTCTTCATTATTTACAACTAAGAATTGTGTTGAAGCAGTAGTGTAGTCAGCATGTGCTGAAGCTACATCAGAAACAATGAACTTTTTAGTAGTTACATCAAAGTGAGCAACTTGTCCATTTTTAATTTCGCTAACACCAGAATTTTTAGTGAACGCAGAAGTTTCAAAACGAGTATATCCTTCTTCTAAAATTACACATCGAACACGTTCACCAACTGCATTGTAGAATTTAGTAATTTCTTCGCCAAGATAACGAGTTTCTGGGGATGCTACTAACACTGCTTTTTTATTATTTGCAGATAATTGTTTTACTGTACGTTCTCCTTCTGCATTAAAGCCTAGTTCACCCAAAGTGAAATTATCAATATCTGCTCCTTCAACAATAGCACCGTTTGCTACAGTTTTAATTTTTAGACTGTTTAAATTACCTACTGCATGATTTCCTTTTTCTTGAAACGCTTTTAAGATGTCACTTGCCATTTTAAATTTCCTCCAATTATTATGTATTTTTTATACTGAGTATCTGCTATCAAAATCATCGCTAGACGGAATTAGATTTTCACGTTTACTAGAAACTTCTCTGATTGCATGTTTTTCCGAATTTGTTTCTTTGTTTAGTACAACCATATCAACTAACATCGAATTTAATTGAAGAATTGCATTAGAACCTTCATCATTTTCATAGATTGCTTTACTAATTAATTCTTGCACTTCTTCTGATTCGAATTTTTCTTTAGCATTCAACGCTTCAAATTTACTACCATAAAACTCTTTCTTCTCACTTAGAACATTTTCCAATTCTTGTTGCTCGAATTGTTCTTTAAATGGAGTAAGCTCTTCCACTTTTGAATTTAGTTGAATAATTGTTTCAGATGCAGTATTAAATTTTTCTTCAATTGATTGTTTGTCAGAGTTAACAGCATTTAGTTGTTTTTCTAATTCAATTATCTCTGTCGCTTTCTCGTTTAATTGTGTGGATAATTCTTTTACCTCATTTTGAATTGACTCAAATTGACTTACTTCCACCCAATCACGCTTAATCACAACCTCTACTTTTGAATCACCATCAATAGTGATTGTATCGTTTTCATCTTTAGAATAATTGAACTTAAAATATTTATCATATTCTAAATGATCATCCTCATCATATTTATATGCATTAACTACAAAATATGTCTCATACACGTCTGAAATATAAGAGTATTCTTTTTTATCTAAGATTGTTTCAAGTTGTGTATAAAGTAGAGAGCGAACATCACCATGAGATAATTCATATACTTTTTTAAAGAATTCCATGTTTTCTTTTTCCTCCTTATCTTTCTGATTGATTGCTTGTGCAACTAATTTTGTTAATTTAGACTCATCATAAGCAGGATATATCTTATTATGTCCACCTCTTTCTTCAGAGTTTAGGATACAGTGTCCTTCATACACATAATTAAGAACTTCTGTAATTCCGTTTTCAACTCTATAAGTGTCATATAAAATTTCCATACTAGATAAAACATTGATTCCTTCATCGATCCATTCTTTTAATAATCCAACTACGTTAGGGAATCTGGAAGTCCACAAAATACCTTTACCAACTACTACTTCTTTTTCATTTCCTTCGTTATCAATAATAGTTTTAATGTATGCATTTTCCGTAAATACTCCAATAGGTACTGTATTCATTGCTACAATCTCGCTACCATCTTCACGATAATTATCTATATACATTTCATGAGAACCTAATGCATCATCATTAGCACCTACTTCTGAAACAGGGTGATATCTAGCGACTATAGGCATTCCGTTTAGAGTGTGTAATGATTTTTCAGCAGTTTCTTTAGATATGAATGCATAATTGTGCGATATATTAAAATCATGTATTACGAATTCGACTTCAGACTTAGTAGGATTATCTGTGTCAGTAATTGAGTTTAATTGTATTTCAAATAAATGTCTTTTTTGCTTCAATATTTCACCTCCTTTAAAAGATGGATTCTACTTATTCAGGTAAAGCATTACCATTACTTGTCTTTGATTTAATGGTATTATCGTTATTGGAATCCACTTCAGGTCTTCCGCTTTCATCACCAGTCATAGTATAAGTGCTTTGATAAGGACGAATTCTGTCTTGTAAACGAAGTTCTTCAGTTTCATATATAGTTTGTTCAAGGAAGCTCTCCCATGAAACTCCGTCTAATTGATCTACAACATGCTTAATTGACCATCCTTTATCATTTAATCTCATTAAAATATCCACTTTCTCTTTATGAGTAAGTGGAGTTGACTTGTCGTATTCCATTACAAAATTGTCTTTTTGTGAAGAGGGTAGAACTAGGTTAATTAATTTCTGATAACATTCTTGCTCAATATCTTCTAGCATAACTCCAAGCCTCTTATAAAAAGTATCAAGATTAAGCTTAGATGCACTAAAGTTACCTCCTTCACCATTTAATAATGCTCCAGACATACCATATGCTGTCTTAATATCTGAATTGACATTTCCGTACTTCTTATCGCCTAAACCATCAGTAGAAACGTCAGGGAAATCCAATTTAGCAAAGTCAGGTATAGTTACTACGGTTACACCTTTAGTATTACTCTTCTCTAATGCCTGCTTAACTCCAGAGTGAACTTTCTGCTTCACAGCCTTAGGTAGTTTTAGATTGGTCATTGTGTCATACTTTTCATCACCATTTACACCAACCGTTAACACAGCAACAGCATTGATAATTTTATTAGCAATAGAGTATTCCACGTCTTTTAATTTCTTTTTATGTAATACATCATATAATCCAGATGTAACTAAAGATGTACCTAAGCCTTGATTTCTTTTTAATGTTCCAGTTCTCAATACAAATGTTCTATCTTGCGGTAACTCTTTATATTTATATTTTGAAGTATCTGCTTGATATTTCTCGTAATCTGCTTTCGTCAAATATGGAGACATATTATCAAATTGTTCGTTACGAAAATCTTCTTGTAATGTTGAAAAATACTCCATATCTATAACACATTGCCATTCACCATTTTTTCTATAAGCAGGGAACACCATCTTTACATCATCAAATACATAAGGATAAATATTATTCTTGTCACCTAGCCAAATACCAACTAGCGTTCCAGATGCAGATGTCTGTTTAAGTAAATCGCGAGTCAAACGCTTATGTTTTATTTTGTGAAGTACTTTGTTAATCATTCCGATATACTTATCTGTGTGTTTATTCTTATCAAATGAATCTATTTTATAATTTAAAGAGGGGAGTGCTTCAATTAATTCGAATAATTGATGTATTTCACCTGAAGAAATATAATAGTACTGTGTTAAATCTTCAATTTCTTTTTGATATGTATCTGGATTAGAGAAATATTTTTTAAGTTTTTCAGCATCTACTTCTTCAATAATCCCTTGTGAGAATAAATTGGTAACAAATCCAGAAACAAAGGTATTAATGTAATCAGTATAATCATTGACCATTCTTTTATATTCTTCGGTTTCTGTATCTATTTGTACAATTTCTGACATTCATTCACCTCCGATATAATTAAGGTAGTATTATGTATTTCTTTAATTTTAAAAATAAATTAATTCATCGTCTTCTTCATATGTACTAAAATCAGAAGATAGTTTCTCAGTTTCTAAAATTTTCGCTAAGTAGTTAGAAAACGCTAGAGAAGAGTATCTGTCTTTTCTCTTGCCTGATTTTTCTTTTACTTTAATAAAACCTCCTACAATTTCATGATCTAAGTTAACCAACTCATTTACTAATATTGTAGTTTGCAGATATGGTTTAATGTATTCTGCTTTTTTCTCCTCAGAAGCGTTCAAATAGTATTTCCGTTCAGCTAAAATTTCTCTAGCTTCTAAATCATTAATAGGTAGCTCTATATTAGAATTTTGTAAATTTACACGTAGAGAAGACGCTATTTCATGATTCAAACGAACACCCGCTTTAATTGAGAATATAACAGGTAAAGGATTTTGTGATTTTGCACGACTTCTCATTTCATCATCGTTAAATGAACACCATGCTTCATATTCAACATCTCTTTGTTCATCATATTGAACTTTTACTAGCTCATCATAAACAGACATTCCGTTCCCGTGACAGTCTAGTGCAATGTATGATGCTTGAAAATCTTCAAATATCTGCTTTATTCTAATAGCTTGATCTTCCGAGTGTTTACCTTCAATTGTTTCTATATACGAAACTTTTCTTAAATACGTATTACCATTAGGAATTAATCTCATACAAGTTAGTACTGTATTATCATTTGCCTTACCGCCCATTAGAGCGATATCGATTCCAATAATTCTAACTTCACCATCTTTTAATTTTTCTTTCCTTTTGGTTTTTAATTCAGAATAGTCGATATTATCTATAGGGTAGAATATATTTTTTAATTTTCTATTCTTATTAACATCTTCTAATGCAAATAGTGCGTTTTCATTTTGTCCATACATTAGATTCTCGTACTCCATCATAAATCCTACAGAGTCAAAATTAGAAGATTGCATATCCTTTTCTATACGCTTTCTACTTAACAAACCATGATGCAAAGAGGTTAGATAATCTAATGAAAATAACATAGAATCTTTTCCTTGAAGCATTAAGTCTCTAGATGACTGCATAGCTTTCCACATCCAATGCGACGTATACCAAGCACTAGAAATATAAAGCTCAATATTCTCTTCTGTTAAGTGAGCGTACTCAGGTTTCTTTAGATACGGAGGTTGTCTGTATACATTCAAGAAAGGTTTAAGTACTGTATTTAAAATACCGAAATCTATCATCCTGAATTCTTCACATATTAAGATATTTCCTCGATAACCTCGTGAACCATCGGAAGAGGTTACAGCTTCTATAGATGATCCATTATGAAAAATTACTTTTGCGTCATTCGCTGAGGTTTTAATCTGTTTAATCTCTCTGGCAACATTCGGATACTGCATCAGTTCTTTTTCAATTTTTTCTGTAATAATCAATCTACTTTGTGATTTTTGACCAGACGCTATTATAACTTTAGTATTAGGATAAAGTATACAACGAGAAACTGCATATATTGATATGATAAATGATTTAGATAATCCACGAGCAGCGATAATCATTACATATGAATTTAAATTCATAAAAAATATCAATATCTTTTGAAACAAGAATAGTTCTATACCTAGATAATGTTCAACGAACCTATGTACATTCAAACGATAAAATGAAGTCCATTTCCTCATTTGAGTGCGCATTCTATCATTTTTACTTGTATTTTCAATACGTTTTTTATTTGGATTGTTTTTAATTAATTGATTTTGACCTTTAGAATGTTTATTTCTGTCCACCTGAAAGTTTTTATGTGACGACATTATTTATCATCCTTTACATCAAAATCTTTTGATAAGTTGAAAATATTTTTAAATGGTCTAACAAACCACTTTTCTATGTATCTTCTAAAATAATCATAGTCTTCATATGTCTTTTTATCTTCGAAGTATTCGCAAGGTTCGTCATTCTCAATTGTTTTAATCCACATACCATAGGTTGAAACACCTTTATCATCATTCATTCCAGAAGATTGAATAGGCTTGATGTTACCGTCATTATGCATTTTTGAAGATAAATCCATTAAGTCTTTATAAGATTTAATATTACCTTTTTCTAGTTCCTTTTCTGCCTGTAAATGTATTTTAGCTAAATTTCTATAAATATTTATCTGAGCAGGCGTGTCTGTAGGGAAGTTGTTCTCATATTCTCCATAAAAATTTTCTAAAAATATGAAATCTTGTTCAGCAAAGTTGTTTCCCCAAATTCTTTTCATTTTCTTTATTTCTTCTGGTGAATAAATATAATCTTCTTCATCTAATAAACGAACTTCATGTTCCGATTCTTCCTTTTTAACTTTATTACCAAAATCAGAATCGTCCCATGTTAAATTAATGTTTTGCGGTAGGGCTATATTTTTCATATAAACTTTAAAATATGTCCAAGAATTAGTTTTAGCTTCAGCTTCTTCAATTGAAGACTCCCATAGAGCCTGTATAAATGGTTTATCTATCATTCTTAAAGCAACTTTCACTTTTCCTAAATCATAACTATTTTTATTTTCTGGTTCTACGTAGTCCCAAATGCACTTCTTACAAACTAAAACTTTACCTAAGTGTCTCATGAAATATGAAGATGAGGAGTAGTAGTCTCCTATCTTCTTAAAATCACCACAAGCACTACATGTTATTTTATCAGTAGACAACTATAATCCACCTCATTTCTATAATTAAAAAAGAGACACTGTTTATACAATATCTCTAAATTCTCCGTTATGATATCTATTTTCAAATTCTTTAAATTGCTCATAATTATTGTTTTTTAAACCGTATTCTTTGTGGAATAATTTATGTATTTTATTAGTTAAAGGTACACCTAAGCCGTATTTATAATGAAACTCTAACATTGTGTCCATCAATAATAATTCTTCTTCTTTTGTGTACTTAGACATGTCATTATGTAATTCTAAATTTAATGAATCGAAAACCTCATATGTAATATCTGAAAAATTCTTATATAGATGGTGAACATGTAAAGTACCATCGTTTATACCTGATAAGGCGCACTTATAATCATACTTTTTTAAACTTTCCATTTTCCACGGAACTGTATAATCTCTAAGTCTAATCACAATTGGTGATATCCCACCTTTCCAATTATGATTATTAGATCCTCTTCTAGACAATCTCATCTTTCTCTTGGTTTCTTCAGACACGACATAGCCTTTATGAGATTCACTATTAATTTCGAATAACATTTCCTTGCTTCTATGTACGTTAAGTTTACTGGCTTTCGTTTTTATAGAATGCCAAGTTCTATTTTTAAAACGGTCTTGTAATTTATCTTGACTCAAATTAGGGTAGTTTATTATTAAAAACTCTATATCATCTTTAGACCAATCATCATTCTTTTCAACTTTTCGTAAACCCCATTTATATACCACATTAGTTATCGTTTTATAACTTATTTTATTGTCAAAGTAAGATAATAAATCTTTCTTCTCTACTCTTAAATAGTTATTGTACAACCATAAGATATCAACGTAATTCCAATTGTTTTTGAAGTTACTAGTTCTAGATTCATACCATTCTTTTAAATTAAATTCCGTTATATCTTTATTTAAAACACAATTTTTACATCTTGATGAGTATCCATCTTTTCTTTTATTATTTACATGGAAATTGTTCTTATTTCTAGGCAACTTCTCTTTGCATTCTTTACATGTTTTACACTCATCATCGTAATTGGTATATCTACTGCCAATGCACTTTTTGCATTTATTGTTGAATTTATCGTAATTTACATTATTTGTATTAAAGTAGTCGTTATTTTTAGGTAGACATTCTTGACATTCTATACAATATTTATAACCGACATCAGTAAATACTTTTATATTATATTGACATTCTCTACATTTATTATTAAATCCATCTTTTGAACAATTATTCTTTTTAAAATAATCTATAGTCAAACTAAATTCTCTATTACATTCTTTGCAAATTTTATTCATTTTACATACATTCCTTTATGTATTTTCATCCCTAAAAAAGAAATAGAGTAGGGGAGCGTAAGGAATGTGCACACTCATATCAGGCTCATGACTTCCTAATATTCCTACTCACTAAGCATCTCTGCTTTATTACACACCTAAATTAGTATTTAACCTAAATAGATGTGCTAAAAGGAGAGATTTCTATGAATAATCAACCAAAATGATTGATATATCAAATATAATTATGTAATTATTGATTTAAATAAAATAACCGTTTTAATAAAATTTTTAACTGCTGTACGTACATAAATGTAGCAAATTTGATTTCAAATATTAAATTTCTCATATGTATCACCTAATTGAATTCAATAAAGAACGTTCCTTTACGTCCTTTTTCTGTAATCCAAAGTAGCTTTTGATGCGCTTTACCAGTCATTCGTCCATCCTTAGCATAATCATCAACACCTCCGAAAGATCCATTTACGATTAGATCTACGCCATGTACTTCATTTTCGAAGTTTTTATGTATATGCCCAGCAAAAATAGCTTTAGGTTTCTTATCTAACATTAATGAAAGGTTATTTATAACAGTGTTTACACTATCTAAATGACCATGAACACCGTAATATTTGTTTCCTAATATTTCAGCTACAATAATTTCGCTATCAATATCATTTTTATGGAATATAACATTTTCAAATTTCTCTAATCTCATTTCCATATACCACATAATAAAACTATGAAATGACTCTGTGCGAACTTCTTCTTCTTTGCGAGCTGCAACACGATCATGATTACCTTTTACATTATAGTAATGAACTATTTCGAAATTATTTGCTAAAACTGATACCAATTCACTTAAAGCTTCTGCAACTTTTTGAGTAGAAATAACTGCGTTTTCAGTCTCACTCAGCTTTGTCAGACGATGAATACACCCACTGATAATATCTCCAAGTTCAAACACATGAATTTCTTTTACATTTAGCAATTCTTTATATTCCAATACTTCGCTTCTGACTTGATTTAACCGTTCATAGAAGATTTCATCGTTATATTTATTCCAATGGTTATCTGTAACCATCCCTTTATGCAGGTCACTTAATAATAAAGTCAACGCTCCTTTTGAAGAAGGGGATGGTAGTGGTTTAACCCATTGTAAAGGTTTATTGTTATGTATATCATCTTTGATTTCATCTAGTAATTTGTGAAGCAAGTTGTCTAGACGTGCTTCATGAGTCATATACCTACGTATTTCTCTACGTTCATCAGATAATTGGACTTTTAGCTTGTACAATTCCTTTTCTAATTGCTTCATTTCGTCTAATTGTTCATTTGTCATACCATCTTTAAATTTCTTTTCAAAATACTCTTTGATTTCTAAGAAAAAAATTGAACCTTTACGCAGAGTGTCACGGTGTATATTTAAATTCAATGCTTCAACAATATCTTGCCAATCATCATTTAGAGCTCCAGTTAGCTTTTCTTCAATTAATCGAAATTTCCAATCTTGATTAGTCTCATTATGGAGTTTAGTTAGCATTTAATCACTCCTTAATCTTCAATTGGAATTGGGGTAGTAGTTGTATTAATAGAAAAATCAGTACGTCCACAAGAAGCTAATTCTTTTAGCACCTCATTTAATGAGTGAGTTTGTAAATCATCATCAGTTTTACCATACTCATAGATTAAACCTTCTTCTAAATTTACTTCCGCATTTTTAAATTCGTAATTCTTTTTCAGTTTTGCCATAATTATAATCTCCTCGTTTCTCCGATTGTTCTTATAAACAAAAATAATCCTATCTGCAAAATCGAACAATTAGTTCCTTAAAATTTTGCAGATAGGATTATTTAATTGAAATTTAAAGAATAGAGTAGAGTATGGAAGAACCATACCTCTAACTCCATATTGTATTTAAAACGTCTGTACGATTACGTTATGTATTAAAAATTAGCTATTTAGTTTATCTTTAAATTTAGGTGTAGGTTTCCACTTAGTTACTCGCTTTTCAGGTACTTCAATAGGTTCTCCAGATTGAGGATTTCGTGCGGTACGTGCTGATTGAATTCCTTGTACAATTTTCGCAAATCCTAAAGTTACATCCGAACCTTCTACTAATAGTTGTTCGATTGCATTCAATACATCATCTGTGCGAAGTGCAATTTCTCCATTAGTTAATTTTTCACCTGTACGTGTAAAGTTTACCTCTTGAACTTTTGATACCAATTCTGTTTTAGTTGCCATAATTTAATTTCTCCTATTCTATATTTAAATTTATTTTATGTATTTATTTTGATAGTTATATTCTCTATCATATATACGATTTGTAATCGACGCTTGAAACCGTTGGGGCAGTAAGGTTCGTAACGTGATTCTATTTTCCTAAATGATAGTATGATATATTTTGTTTGTTTTTTATTTTTTTAGAACAACAATCACAATATTTAATCTTGTTGTTTTTGTTTTGAATCAACTTTCCGCACTCAATGCACTTTTTAATCTTTTTACTCCCATAATGATACTCATAAGCTAATCCAATATCATCAAAGTCATTTACAAACAATACAACTTCATCATCTTCTTCGATCCTATCTAAAAATAGTAATTCTAATGATAATCTATTAGTAGTGCGTGTAATTCCGTCATCATTAAATTGTTTAATTGTTTTATGTATTCCTTTTTCACGATATGTACGAGTTAATTTTTCACTTAAAGTATCCATTAGCGACTTGTAACTGTATTCGCCAGAGCCACCAAAGTATTTGTTTTTAGAATCAATACCTCTTAATTTAGCTCTAGTATTATTTAATTTATTGATTACTAACAACGAGAAAACAATCTTCTTTTCTAACTCTTCGTATTGAAGTGATTCAATAAATTCCATTTCTTTTTTGGTCACTTCGATTGACTTGATTTGAATTAATACACTGTCTTCCTTGAATGCATATGAGATTGCATTATCAATCATCTTGTAGTGTCTAACTTTATTGAACCATCCACTACATTTCTTTTCACAAAATTTATAAAGTGATTTTTCTACATTGTCTTTGTCTTGACCTAGAGTTTTATAATACTTAGCTAAAATCTTCAAGTCACTCCTGATACCCGAATCTAATTTGTTCTTTTTTAGTAATCCTTCTATGTATTCTTTTTCTTTAAAATATTTGTTCATTGTCATTAAATCAACTCCACCTTTTTTACAGTATATTTTTTATTTAAGTATTCAATTTCACCATCATCATCTTGAATAGGGATGTGTATATATCCTTTTTCATTCATTAAATTTTGTACAATTTCATCACCAAACAGCGACCACATCACATCTTTATTAGAGTTTTTATTATCTACAGAGAACATGTGTATAATGTAATTCATTAACTCCTTTTCGTTACTACATACCTTTAATAGCTCTATTTTTAACTTTTCACGTACAACATTGATATCTTGTGCAATGTTATCATTATAAGTTGTTTTGATAGAACTTTGAGTATTGTTCATTTCATTTCGAATCATTGAATTGAAATTAGAGTATTCTTTTTTAACTTTTTTATATGTATCTTGATTGAATGTAGTATCTTTATTCATAAATGATTTATGGATATCTAATTCATCATCAAGTTTTAATAAATTCTTTATTTCAAAATCAACTGACTCTATACGTTTACAGATTTTATTCATCACACAATCAGAATCAATTACAGGCGACCTGCGGTAAAACTCATCTATGAAAGATAATTGTTCATCGTTCTTACGTTTAATACTCTTCACTTCGTCTAAAGTCATTCCTAGACGTTGTAACGATAATATTTCATATTTCTTAACATGGTCTTTATATTTCTTCTTAGTATTACTGTAAAGATGTGTGAAAAAGTAGGGGTGTTTATCGAGTAATATTCTGTTATTCAATTCACGCTCATACTTTTCTTTTTCTGATTCTACTTTATCTTTTGGGACTGATTGATAATTTACCCATTTAGGAACAATACCTTTTACCTCTTGTCCTATTTTAGTTTTATCGATTTGTGCTGATTGAGCCTTAGTAATTGATTTAATTCTGTTAAGCGTGATTTTATACTCTTCAGATTCGGGAGGTAAACTAGCCAATAAAGCATACCCAGAAGTTGATTTATTAGTTAATCCTCCAATAATACTGTTAAAACTAAACGTATCTGCTTTATATAAATCATCTTCTATTGGGATTATTTTAGAAGGCTTTGGAGCGTCATATATAACTGGTAACTCATGACGATAAACTCCTTTAATAACTGATTTGTCAGAAGTAGTAGCAATAATATCATAGTCAAAATCACTGCCTGCAAATCTGTCAGTTTCATTTCCGTGAGCATTCAAAATAATTCCACTGTAACAGTATTTGTACCATTCCTCAGTATCATCGTTCTTTATTAAATTTAAAATTACATGCTCACTACGATAGGTGAGGGGGCTACGACTAGCAACAACTTCTTTAATATTGCGTTCATTCCAATAATTGCTGTAATGTTCTCCTTCAGCAAGTAATCCTTTTACTTCTTTACCACAAATAGCTTCCATCATAGCGAATGGATCAGACACAATAACTTGGAAGTTTCCATCTACAATGATTTGTCCTAATGAAGCGTTTTGAATTTTCTTTTTAAGCATATTATAGATTTTACTTCTTATGTACTTATCTTTAATTAATTTAGGTTCAACAATTAGAGCCTTTATCCAATTAGCACTTTTATTATTTAAGAAATTATTGAACTTTTCTTCATCAGCATTTAATCCTACAAGGAAGAGCATTGTATAGTAAACATTTTCAGAAGCAACACCTTTAATCCATTTAACAAACTTATCTGTAATCTTTGCTACGTCAGTATCATCTAAATTCAACGTTTGTAAGAATTGATAATTCTGATAGAAGAATGTCTTATCGTATTTAGGAGCGTATAAACTAACCCCCCATGATAATTTATTCTTTACACAACATTTATTATAATCTTCTATAGAAGACCAACTATCCCATAACTTCAATTGAGACTCCGTAATAATTACATCTACATTTCTCAAATCAACTTGAATCTGATTACCATTATCATCTTTATATATAGTATCAATCATATAATTACCTTTATTATTAATTCTAGCCCATTTATGTATAGGGAACACACAAAGCATACCTTTGAGAAAACTGCCCCTAATACAAAATTGAGAAGGGATATAATTGAGTCCCAATTCTTTAGCCCATTTCTCAGCTTGTCTGGGAGATATTAAACCTTGACCATCAAAGCGATTAAAGTCCTTTGTAATTTCCTTATCCACTTCAATTAAATCATCCTCGTCATAACTTGTTTCAGTTACAAAGTTGACATTGAAAGTAGTAGGACTTTCAAAATCCTTTACTACACAGAACTTAGGAGTAGATACTTTATGTCTAGAGCTACCGTATAAACCCCTATAAGCATTAAGTTTAGCAGGGGAGATAGGTACAGATTCATTTCGTCCATTGTCAGTACGCTTTCTTAATTCATCAAATACTGTTTCAGCAATAAATAGTACAGTATCTACTCTTGATTGAGATGCACTAGAGTTAAACCTCTTATACTTAACTCCGTTAATAATAACTCCTTTTTTATAAAGACGATTATATTGAGATTTATTATTCATTTTAATAGTTATGTATTCAGGAACGAACATTATCTCATTTAATTCAAATTGTAATTCCGCAAGTTTTACACCATTTTCTTCACTGTTATCAAGTTTTTTAATCTTATGTATTTCTTTGTTTAAATAGTTAACCTTTTCGATATCGACAGAGCAATTAGTTATATCTAAAATACAGTCCACTAACTGATTCTCGAATATAGGTACTAACTCTTTATTCTTAATAGCCTCATCAATGTCTATTTGAATATCATAGTTAAACTTTTTTAATCTGTCCGATTCAAATTTCATAGTTAAATATCTCATTTGTTTTCGCAATTTATCATTTTCTTCATTTTTTGCAAACCATAAATTTACGTTCAATTATTTTACCTCCATTTAATTATACAATTACTTTATTAAATCTTGCGATGTCGTTATTTAATTAATTCCAATTGATTTAAGAAGACTTAATCATCTCCCTATAATAAGTATCATATTTCATCTTATAATGCTGTATTAATTCCTAGCAATTTAATTTCACTATGTATGTACTCTTATTAAAACTTTTCATTATATAACTTGAACATATTATATTTAATTTTCTTCAATGTGTTACCTTTAACTTTACCGTACTGCTTAATATCATTGTAAGCTTCTAATTCATAATCCTGTTCCATATTCATACTAATCAATTCCTCTAAGTAACGTATAACTTCACTGTAACTGAATTTGTGTTCCTTAGTCTTATTCATTTCAAAAACCTCTTCATTAATTGTTTCGTAATATCTCACCATAAAAAACATTCTCCTTTTATTTATGTATTTGTTTTATTATTTCACATCCTAATAATACTCTTTTAATTTTAAAAGTGACAGTGGTGGATTTAATAAATTTTGTTTTTCTATTAAATGTAAATATATTTTGTCGAAATTTGTAGAATTATGAGTTAAATGTTAGAAATAATTTCATAAATGTTGTATGATGTATAAGTAACTCTCAAAGATGTCAGACATATGAAAGTAATATAAATAATTAAATATGTAGCAATACCACTATTTTTTTATCTTTAAATATTGCATTTTATAGAAAAATTACCAATAATTATATTAAATTTGATTAAAGAGGAGTGACATTATTGATGAAAAACATGGAAGTAGTCAATTTAAAAGATGATGATAAGAATTCTGCTGTGTTATTAACACTGATCAGCAAGTTATCTATAACTAGACCAGAGGATTCATTACAACTATTAGCAATGTGCGCCAAGGATGACTTACCTAAATCTAAAATATTAGAATATACAATAAAGGTAATAGAGAATAAAGATAATTATTTATCAAATTAATGATATAAATATCGTAAATATATCATTAGTAAATAACTAAGGTTAATTGTTTATTAAAATTTAATATAAATTAATGCTCGAAATAGCGATAAATGTGAAAACAGTATCCAGTCGTAGATCATCGTATTATTTGACTAATTTAAAGTTGAATTACTCAATGATCAAAAGGATATAAGTATGAATTTATCGTTATTATTCGAGCTATTTTTGTGTGAACAACTATTGGTAACAGATAGGTGAATATTCAATGTATATAAGGATATTTAAATGTTTCAAGTGAGCAGAGGTTATTTACTCGTGTAATTTTACTCGTAAATACGCCATATTTATAAGGGTTTTGAAGTGAAAAATAGGGGATGAATTGCTCGAAATTTATGAATTGTGACTATATTACTAGTATATGATATTCAATGTTTATATGGATATATGAGACATTTTACGATTGCAAAAACGATTAAGATGAAAAGTTAAGAATAGGTATACAGAACTATATTTAGGTATTATGTATCATGTAATGTTGAATGGCATGTAAAAATATCACGGTCTGTGGATAGATGTGGTAGACTGGCATTCTATGTCCACAAATTAGTTCAAGATGTAAACATACCCCCCTATATCCAGTGTCTATAAGGATATAATGTATATTATTTTACCTCATAATTACCACTATATAACATACAACCACACCTAAAACAAAATATAAAATAAGAATATACGTACTTAAAATAATAGAAAATTAAAATTTACCTTACATATTATTCTGTTATATTCGATATATAACAGTTAGCGTACAGTAGAAGACTTTATATTAATCATTTTGTACGTTATAATGTATATTTCATGATGTTTATATCTTGTGGATATCCTGTTAATAACTATCGTAAATTGTGCATAACTTTTTATATTTATATAATCTAATTATTGTCTTGCTTATCTCACGAATATCATCTAATTTCATCAGCAACTGTTCATTCTAATCAAAAAAAGAGTAACCAAAATAGGCTACTCCAAAGTTACACGCTGTATATCATTTATTTCTGCCTTTTAAAAAGCTAATAAGATTATACATAAAAAGTATGACAATACAGATATACACGACTAAAAATGTATAATCAGAAAAGCCTTTTAATCCTTGACTTATCAATCTAAACATTGCAAATGACGATATTACAAATACAACCACATTTAAAACTGTAATAAATAAAGAAGGTTGTTTTCTTGACATAATAGGCATGGACTATGTTATTATTCTTATAAGTAGAAGGAGGGGATTTCTCCCCATCTTCATTACCTAGAACCATTCTTCTTGCGCTTTGCGGGCGGTTGAGAAGTTTGGTTCTTTTTTAGGTTTCTTAGTTGTTCTATCTTGATTTGTTCATCAAGTTTAGAAACTTTTCTTGACTGTCTATTGTTCGCTAGTGTTGATAAGCTATTTATAGACAACCATATGAAACCTCCTACAAGAATAATTTTTTCATAATCCATGTTTTTCAACTCCTTTCCTTTGGTATGTCTTAATTATACTATACTATTCATATAAATACAATAAATTTTATATAATTATTTAATTAATTTTAATCTAAAAATAGTAGTAAGTATATTTCATCTCATTACTATGTAGTAGCTATGTATAAAAAATTTACGTCTGCATTTTTGTGGTCTTTGCAAAAAGCTAAGCGGTCAAGCAACAATGGTTTTTATTGTTGTGCGACAGTATCTTTTGAACTTATATAGGATATAAATAAAAGTTTGACTGTTTCAAAACCTAAGTTAGATTAAAAATTGGCTATAATATCCTCCATTATATATTAGTATTAAATAGGGGTATTATAGCCAAAATATTTATTATGTATTTGTGATATTAATTACATTAATTCTGGTAGCTCTAAAGTAATTTCTTCTATTTGTCTTGGTTGTATATTAAACATTGAATTAGCTTGTTGCGATGTTAGATTGTTATCAATTAAAAATGTATTGAGCAACTCATAACTATTTATGTAAGCTGTATTTGATCGACTAAATAATTTATCTGATACTTCTTTGTCTTTGTTAAAGTACTCTATAAGAATTTTACTGGCATCATTAGAACGATTCCTCGCATTATCCATTATACGTTTTCTCACTTCATAGTTTACTTTGTTATGTATTAATTGCTTTTCAATATCATTCAATAAATCTATACGCTCATCTTCTAAGTGGTCATTGTTAAATATAAGGTGATGTGATTTAAAGCTTCTAAGAATGTTCTGCTCCTTTAATAACCTATCGTTTACTATCTTGTTGAATTTAAATGTCAATCCTTCTTTATATAATACATTATATTTATCATCTCTATTAAATCCTAACTGAAGCATGGTTTCACGTTGTATACGTAATATGTTTCTTAATTCGTCTGTAGTGGCTTCTCTATATGTTTCCTTAGTTTTAATAGGTGCAGGTTTATATGTAGTGCGTTCAATTCCATTGTGGTCTATGTTACTGTTTATGTATAACTTTATATTTCCGTATTCATTATAATTAGTGGATGCTAATTCAACAACTTTAATCATAACAACCTCTTTATGGAACAGTAGTTTTTTCTTCTCAAGTCTATTCATAATGGTTTTTAGATTACCAACTAATGAGCTGTTAACATTGTTGTAGTAGTCATTAACATGTTCTAAGTCAATATTCAATCCATTAGCTAGGAGTGGACGATTGTATCCATAGTATTTGCAGTAATTATGATTAACAAGTTTTAACGCCTGCATCAACGCAGTGTTAGGTAGCATTAATTCACCATCACCACAAAGCATTAAATCAATAAGCAATAGTTCAGCATCTTTTATATACGGTGCAGTATTACCATTCAACGAACGAATATCTTTCTTTTCTTTGGGTTCGGTATATATTTCCTTAATAATAAACTTGTGTCCTTGCTTTTCATAATCAAAATGTCTTTTTATTTCTTTTAATTGTGAATTCTTAGCTGTACCTGATTTTACTTTCTCATCTAATGCAATACACAAGTCTTTATAATTCTTAAATACATTTCCAACTTTAATGTTATCTAATTTAATATTAACCATCCTATTCCTATATATTTCATATATTAATAACTTAATTATAATCTTTCTTGTAATAAGCGTCAGTTATGGATTTATATCTACTGTAAGGATTTGTTCTCTCGCATATACAATAGAATTTACATTTATTATGAGAGTATCTAAAACCTATATCTCTTAATATTTTGTACTCTTCATCCTTACTATACCTACCATCAGTACTGTTTACCCATAGCCAGTCATTATAATTGTTAACGCTAAATCCATGCTTCTTGTACTGGTTAATGACTACTTCTGATTTTAACTTCAATATCATCAATTCCTTTTCTATTTTATTATTATGTATTCATAATTCATGAAGCGGTAATCTTCATCATTATCACATCCTTTCATTGTATAGGTGGAGTAGGGGGTGGAAGCGGTATATTGTTTAATCTCTAATCTTATTCAAATCTATATCATTCATTTCTTGTGTAATTATATCGTTAATTAATCAAAGGTGACAGTAACGCAAAAAGAAACCACTGGTTAGAGTGGCTTTAAATTTCGTTTATATTAACTCCGTTTTCTTCTAGTTCTTTTATTAAGTCTGGTAACTCTTCAACATAACCAAATTTCTTAGAAAACTTGTAATTCTTAATCAATCTTGAAACTTTCTTTTCTTTTTCTAGAGCATTTACTTCTTTAAAGTCTACATATTCACCAATACTTAATAATGATTGTTTTACCTCATTTACAGTTTTTACAATGATTTCACCAACTTGTCTTGATGTACCACTATAGAAAACATAAGGAGGGAATAGCTCTACACAATAACCATTTTCAACTTTCTTTATTTCAGCAACCTGTAACTTTTGCTTCTTTGTTAATTTAATTGAAGTGTCATTTTTGTAGTTTTCTAATTTGATCATTTGTATTCCCTCCGTTAATGTATTAGTAATTACTTATAAGTATACAACATTAACTTTGATTAGTCTACTATATTTATGTAATTATTTAAATAATTTTTAATATCTAATAAAATACACATATTAAGAACAATATCCTTATAAGTATTTGGTTATCGTACCTGTTTTATTTATACGTGTCATTTACGTGTAAATTCATTGACTCTACTCTTTTATATACGTATACTCTATGTATAGAAGTGAGGTTAACGAATAAAAACGAAAGAAGGTAGAAAATGAAAAATGTTGTAGTTTATCCTGTAATTATTTCACCATTATCAGCAGACGGTTTTCACTTAGTGACAATTCCTGATATTGACGGGTTTACCCAAGGGGAAACTATTGCTGAAGCTATTGAGTATGCAAGGGATTATATAGGTAATGCTATAGCTTTTGCTGATGAACCAATAAATAAACCGAATACTGTTTCTTTTACACCAAAAGAAAATGATATTGTAACACTTGTAGATGTTGATATAGAGGCACATAAGAAAGCTTTAGATTTAACACCAGTTAAAAAAACGTTAACGATTCCTAGCTATTTAAATGATTTAGGTATGAAACAAGGTATAAACTTTTCCCAAACTTTAACGGATGCTTTAAAAGACAAATTACTATGATAAATTAGCAATAGTTTAACTTTCTATCATTACTTTTACTTTCGGCTTGATAATTTCAAGTCGTTTTTTTTACAAAAATAATAAATGTAGTATGTTATGTATTTATGGTATTAATGATTTTAGATAAAGAAAATAGAGATCCTGAAAAGGTTCTCTATACTGTTTATAACATATATTATTGAAATATATTCGTTACTTAAAATCTAATCCAAATAAATAATTATGTATTTTGAGGTGTTGCTGTTTATTTACTTAGATTAGATTTTAAGCAGTCAATTTAATGACTCGTTCGTTTTGCCTAACCTTATATTACCACAAGCTATTTATATAAGTCAAACTATTTTGTGTAATTATTTAATTAAAATTCATATGAAACATTTTACGAAAATAAGCATAGCTATTGAAATGGTATTAACTGTAACTCCTAGCTTATAAAACGATCCTTTTTCTTCTGGTGTTGCTTCATCTTTCATCCAAAAATAATCATCAATTACAATAGTCAACTTTTTAATCAATACGATATCACCTCACTTTCATTTTTAAGTAGATAAGGTGGACGCTGCTTAATATGGTTATATTATTTAAACGGAATTTCTTTTAATTCAAAATATTTATCATCAATATATAGAGCATAAACAACTTCAGCATTCCAACTTTCTATTCCTCCATGAATACTTTTTCTTTCTAAAATGAATTCATTATTGATTTCGTAAGCAGAAGTGAAAGGTCTATTTTTTTCTTTTAAATTCCATTGCTCATTCACAAAATTAGTGATTTTATCTTTATCAATAATATAGGCATTAATCGATAGATATTCTATTTCAGTTTCATCAAAAAATGTATGAACTAATTTTAATAACTTTTTTACTTTCAATTTAATTCACTCCTGTTTTTATATTTATTTAATTAAAAATATTTAATGATATCAATCGTATCTGACAAATCGCATAAGCGACTATTCATAGAGTTGTCTATATCTTCATCTGTTAAATTAAGCTGTATTAAATCACTGTATATAGCTTGGCGTGTAGCTTCTGGTAACAGTATTATAAATGTTGTAGCGTTCATTTAGATACAACCTCCAATCCTGTTAATTCCCATAAAGTATCGTCTGCAAATGTACCGATAAACTTTTGACCATGATGTAGGGAAGTGGTATCTATTTTAAAGCTGCTATCAACTAAGTAATCATTCAGACCAACATAAATAACATTTTCGAACTCGACATTAGGATCAAGGAAGTAATGACCTGTTTCATTGCTGTACATGTAAAACAATTCAGTTTGATTAGATTTAAGACCATTTGAAACTACTTGTGAGTATTTATTAATTGTCGTATTAGATCCCTTTGTAACTGCGTCTGCACTAATTGTTGATAAAGCAAATAACGATAACGCTGTAACAACTGATAATAAGATATTTTTAATTTTCATTTTCAATCATCCTTTTATATTTATTTTATTATTAGAAGAAAAGGGGGAGAGGTGATTCCTCCCAATGTACTTTATGTTAGTATTAACTCTTTATCTTGAGCTACAAAAGTTGTCGTTAATGACCAATTACTAATAAATCTTAAGCCACAAGAATCATTCCATACTCTTTCTAATTCGGTAATTGCAATAACTTCATAACCATCTTTTATTGCCTCTTTTTTCTCATTTTCGCTTTCTAACAAGTAAATTTTGTGACAGCCATCATAAGCGAGTAAAGTAGATGTAACTTCTAGATTATTAATTCTCATATTACGAATCCTCCAATAGGTATTTTTTGTTTAATTTTACCACATCTTGCAGAAAGTATATATCTATTTAATAATAATATTTACTTTTTATTCAATCAATCTAATTGTATAATTCACTTCCGTATTAGTTTCATAGTCTGGAAAATCGAATTGTAAATAATCATCTTCATAATAATTTTTAATATAAAACTCTTGAATATCTTCTGAATTAGAGTATTTTTTCAATTTTTCATAAGCTTTTTTAAAAGCTGCTTCAATATCGTTTGCTTCAACTACAAAATTAAGTAAGCGTTCATCTATTTCAATTTCCTCATATACTGACGATTCAAATTCTATTTGATATTTATTCATTTCATATTCCTCCATTTTTTATAAAATCCTGTTTTTATTAAAATGCTATTAAAGGCACACACTCTCCAGTTTGAATAAAATAAGCACGTTGTAAAAATGCTAATACATGGTCATTTTTACCTTCTATATAATCCCTTGCTAATTGTTCTTCTAAATTAATGTAACTCTCAAGATTATTCACATAAACTTTTCCACTTTTCGCTTCTTCAATACAAGCTATAGCGTTATCAGAAAACCATTTTCTAGTCTTTTGAATTGTTTCATCTGTTAAGCTCATACCATTAAATTTTAACATTCCTCATTCACTCCATTTTATTTATTTTATAAAATAATATTTTTAAGCTGTTACAGCGTTAATTTTACGTTCTGCTGTAGTCACAATGCACTTAATGTTATTAATCGTTAAAGCCCAATTTCGAGCCAGTAATTTGTTTTTCTTATTTGTCAACTTTTCTTGTAATTTTATTAATGCATCAGATAGTAATTCTTTAACATTACTTAATTGTTGAGCTGCTTGCTGGCAATCTTCTTTAGCTATTGTTACGACATTAGAAGCTAGTTCTTTAAAATGATTAACTAACTGAACAGTTGTTGCGTTTTCAATTTCAAAGTTTTGACCCTGTTCAATCAAATTTGTGTAGTGATTAGTTAACATTGTGATGATTTCATCTTTACGCATTTTGCGTTTTTCTTCACGGTTGTACCATGCCAAACCTTCTTTGTTCGCTTCTACTTGTAACTCCTTAGCAGTCAAATTAGATAATGCGCTGATTTTGTTTTGTAATTTCATTTTTATTCCTCCTAAAATCTAATTATGTATTTATTTTTTTAACTCGATCTCATCTTAACATTTAAAAACTCTTTAGTCAATGTTATTTGTGTATTTATTTAAATAAAATTCTTGTTATCTATTTTTATTAGGATCATTTTAAAATGATTATTAGTTTATTCCTATTATAAGTGAAGTATTAGAATTAGTTGGTTGCTAATATTATCAGAATCACACGGCTTCTCAGAAAACATATTACTGTACTTGAAAATTACCATCGACGAATATCCAAGAAAGAGATAGATGAGAAAAATTTAAAAAGATAAATACAGAAAAAACTTGTATCTTACTTGTATCTTATATATAATTTACTTATAGCTTACAAATAAGGTATATTTCAGTTTAAGCTTAAATAACCTACTTAGAGTAAGGTTGTCGCTACGTTATAAATATTAAAAATGATAAAGGGGATATGGAAATGATGAATCAATTAAAATTAGTAGTTAATAATGTTACAGAATATAAAATTGGGGCTAGTTATAATAAGTATGAAGTGTATAATGCACTCTTAAATATGAGTAGTGAAGTTAGAGAGGAATGTATAAATAATATAAATAATGAATATGGTTTCGATTTAGTAGATAAATATGATTTCGCTCGTTATGAAATTTCAATTAATAATTCTGATGTTGAAATCGAAGCTCCAGCATTATTTACACCAAGTTATACAAAAGAAGAAGTTGATTGTTATAAAGAGCAAATGAAAGAACTTCAAAAAGGCTATATGAAGTTATTAGCTCGTTAACTAATAATGATATAAATTATTAATTAGAACTAAGAAGAATCAAAACTGTAGAATTAAAAAATCAAAAAAGAGATAACTAGAATCTTGATTTATTAATTGTGTGATTTTGAAAATGGGAGAGTTATGAAATAATAAATTTAATTAAATAAATATATAAATTGTATTGACTGTAATTAAATTTATGTGGTAATCTTTAGGTAAGAAAAAATGGTGACGTCAACTAACTATAAATACTCATTTAAATTTGTAGTTGGAAGTTGTATACCATTTGTACATAAAGTAAAATTTAAATATTGTATTGGAGGAATTAAGATGGATCGAGCAGAGCAAAAAGAAAGACTTAAAGATATTATTGATTTGGCAAATGAAACAATTAAGTCATTATTGGATAAAAAGGATTGGCTACAAAACGTATTTACTAAAATCGAAGATTTGGAAAGCGTTATAAACGAACATGGAGATGTTGATAATTGGGACGAACAAAGTTTAAAGGAATCAGTTACTAATCAACTTTTTGAACAAGAACTAGAGCAATTGTACGAACAAACTAATGACTTCAAAGCTGAATTAGATTCCTATGCATCAGAGTTATCAGAGAAGCGTAGTGAAAAATTAGAGGAACGATACGAAATGTTGGACGATGTACTGGATAAATTCAGTCAGTCTAGTTCTCAATATGAAGAAATTTATGATGTGATTGAGAACGTACAAGATGCAATTCATGAATTAAAGCTAATGAGAAAATGAAGCAGTAAATAAAAGTATAATATTATAAAAAATTTGGAATGGAGAGCTTATATATGGATATTACAAAATTTATCTCAATGATTGGCGGTAACACTAAAATCAGTATTGAGGATGTAATTTACGAAACTGTACATTGGAGTGGAACTGTAGATGAATGGCTCAGTAAGAAAGATAAAATTGTTGATACAGATGTTCATAGTATGACTGTTGTAAATGGAACAGATGTGTTGCGTATTTATATCGATATTTCTGATAATGAAATTTAGATATAGAGAGAAAAGCATTAGATTGATTTTATTAATATTATTATTTAAAAATTAGGAGGTTATAGAGATGTCAATTAAACCACCGCACAGCAAAGATAGAAAAATAGTTAGAGAAGATGGTAAAGTTTTATCTTATTCAGAGCAGATGGGATTAGCAGAAAAAGTTTTAGATTTATTGGTAAAAGGAGAAATAGAGCCAATTCAAGGTTGCAAAGTGGCTGCTGGATCAATTCAAGGAAATAAAGTATCAACAGGAATAATTAAGTAATATCAGCATTTTATGAAAGAATGGCATATATAAATTTATTTGAATGCGAGGTTAAATTATATGAATTTGATGGAAAAGGTAATGAATTTAAACGAAAGTAATTTACAAAGGGTATATCAAATTGCAAAAAGCAAGGATGTTTATAACGATTTCCTAATGGATATATTTGAATCGGATGGTAGCTTTACGAATTCACAGCTTGAAGAAATAACTAAGATCTGTAAAGAAGTTGCTGAAATTAAGCAGGTTTCGTTAATTTAATTATTAACTTAGGAGGATGTTCATGAAAACGATTAGGAAAAGAAAGATATGTATGTTGAATGGAATGAAATATGACTCTAAATTAAAAATGGTAGTAGCAAAGCATAGTGATGGTACAGAAAATAACTTTTGCTTATCGGATATTAAAAACCGTGTCCAAAGAAATGAAGAATTTAAGAAAACTATTAAATTAGCTAGAGAAATGAAAGAGAAATAATACAGTACTTTGATTAGATGTCAGAAGTCTTTCATTAATTAAGATGAGGTGAAATGTTATGAATACTAGACAAAAAGCAAAAGAACAAATCTTAGATTTTATTAATTCAGATAGAAGATGTTTATTGTTAACTGGTACGCATATGTATGAAAAGCATAGACTTGTGCTTTCTACAATAAGGAATGAAGCTGATAAAAAGAATATTCTTTTTAGAGTAAATGGATTGAAAAATTTGGATACTATTTTAAACGCAAGCAATAACTTCAAAACTGGAACTGCTTATGAATTTGGTTCAAATGATATTTATTTTGATTCTTTTGATAGTAAAACATGGAAAAACTCACCTAGTAATTTAGATTACGGTGTAATTTATCCAATAGACTCAATGATCAGTCAAAAAAGTGTAAATAAGAAACCCATAACAAATATCATCAATAAGGGTTGTGAAAAGTTATTTTTAATAGGGTGGAGTGAAAAGTTTGATTCTTCATTATTTGACGAATTTGTTGATCAGAAAGTTGTATTTGATGTAGAAGAAGAGGATATTGAGTACCACAAAAGAGTAATAGATGGGTTGCGTAAATAAAATGAAGTTATTAATCAAAGCTAAACTGAGGGTGGTGAGTATATGGAGTACTCTGAAGAAAAAATTTACAAAGCAGTTTCGGATTACTATAAAAATAAAGACTTAACTAATCAAGAATTCAGCAATCGTTTACGTGCAATAAATATGTTAGTGATTAAAGAATTACCAATGAGCGAGGTTATCTATTGGTTGTCTAAGTATGAAAATGACTATTTTGAGGATAGAGAAACACAGAATAAATTGAAGGCTAGATATAGGGCACAATTAAATACAATTTTGAAGAAATTAGGACTGAAAAGTACCAAAGATGGTTTAATTACAATTGATTAAGCTTGGATTATTGAATGGAGGATTGACCATGTACAGAGTTTTTGATGAAAGAACAGGTTCAACTATGTATAAAGGAAGCCTTGAAGGATGTCATAATTATTTAAATATCATGTATCCTAATGCAGAGCAAGAGTCTGATTGGGAATTTATTTGGATAGAATCAATAGAATAAAATAGAACTATCATAAAAAGGAGAAATTAAATTATGACAGATAGTGTATTTGTAATATTAAATAGATATTGGATTATAGATGGTTACGACAGTGTTTACGAAAATGACTGTATTGTTGGTGATTCTGTTTTTCTAACTAAAGAAGATGCCGTATGCTACATAAATGATTTATCCAAAGATGCTAAGTTTGTGAAGAAATTAATGGTTAATAATAAAGAGTTCTTTGTTCACGGTACAAAATTTTCAATCGAACCAGAAGAAGATGTTATTAATGATGATGATTTTTATGGAGACTCAGATTCTAATTGGTACCATATTAAAAAATTGGAAATTAAGAAATAATCAAATAAAACACATCTTTTATGAAATATTATAACTTTGATCTGAAATGGAGTATTAATAATAATGTCAAAGAATAAGAAGTTCTTAATAATTATTGCCTTAATTGGATTAATCATAACTTTAGGATGGATGTTTAAACGTTGGTATTTTGTTTATAAATGTAATGCGCTCACAGGTGAAAATTATGGATATAGTGCATGTTATTACATTTACAACGGAGAATGGGCTACATCAACGTCAACATCTATATGGACGTGGGTTGGCGGAGTGATTCTAATATCTGTGATTGGTTTCCTAGTGTTTAGTTGGATGTATATACCGCAAAAAATCGTCAGTAACTTACTTAATAGAAAGAAATAATAATTACTGATAGTGAAGTGAAATTATATTATCCGTAATCAATCAATACATACAACTTATGTTGATGAATTTTTACTTAGAGGTGTTTTGACTATGGATAATTCAGTAATTCAAAATGGTATCATTGTATTCACGGTATTGCAGGAGTTAAGGTGGGCAAGAGGAAATCATAAATCTAATGATGTGAGAGAATTTTCACAAAGGTTAATGGATAAAGTGCAATTTGAGTTAGATAACTGGGAGAAAGAAAGTCAAACGCATTAAGCATCGTTTTAGATGCGGTATTGATTAATATAGCTGTTATTTGATAGCACTTAACAAATACATCATCTGCGATGAATAACAGCTATAAAACTATACAAGGGTTTTAAAATAGAAAATACATAAAAGGGAATTGATTTGAATGAATGAGGAGAAAACGATATGGTTACAGATACCAAATAGAATAATACGTAATACTGAATTAAATATTGATGAAAAGTCATTTGCTATTTATGCATTTTTGCTATTCAAAAAATTTAAGGTATTCAACATAAACGAAATAGAGGTGCTACTTAGTGATATAAAAGCCGTAACTGGAATAGTGGATAACAGAACTCTAAAGAAATGCTTCGTAACATTACATACACAAGGTTTAGTGAGGAATAAGGTTGTAGAGTTACCAATCAATAAGCCTATTAGATTTGAAATGTCCGATTTCAGTAATGAAAACTTTACTCAAATACCATTAAAATTATTGAAGTTGATAGACAGTATTGGTCTTATTGGATTTAGATTAATGTATTATTATGAGTCATACATAAATAGAAAGAATGTTACTAATCAATTCTGTTACCCTAGCTACGAAACAATACAAGATGATTTAAAAATAAGTAATTTTTCAATTACAAAGTACAATAAAATTCTTGTTAATGAGAAATTACTCACTATAACAAAACACAAAGCGGAATATGATCCATTCGGTGATAGTGGACTAGAAAGATTTAATAACCATTACACCATTAATTTATACAAGATTTAGAAGGAGAAGAAAGAGGATGATTTCACGATTAGAATTTTACCTGTAAAGGTGAAATTGTGAATCGTATATACTGGTTATTAATGATTATTAAGTCTTCTTCTTTATATACAAAGAATTATGCAACCTTTAATTGCAAATGGATTTGATGGGTATGGTAATTGAACTTTTGAATAGTTGCAAACGGCTTTACTAATAAAATAAGCTGCATTTAATTCATAGAGAGCTTATTTTAAATCGGTATATAAAGTGAGCTGATAAGCATTAAAACAGTTAGAATCAATCGGAATTAATATTAAAATTACATAATAGATAGATATTATAGAAACAAATACATAAAAGGAGATGTTGTTATGACAGTAAGAGAGCATTACGAAAACCTATATAAAGAATTAGATGAGTCAATTCCTTACCATATGTTTAATTCGACTACCTATGTGGAAGTACAAGAACCATACTATGCACTAATTAAATCAAAAGGTACGTCTGGATGGGTGGATAAATATGAGGAAGACGTATGTAAAATTGAATCAAAGTCACTTAATATTTCAGATAAAAGACTAGCAAGTAAAGCTAAAACAGTATATGAAGATTATGCTTTTATTAAATATATAATTGCTAGATATCCAAATCTGAAACATGAAGAGTATATTGAAGCTAAAAAAGAATTTAAAGAAATTAAGAGTGATACAATTTTGGTCTTGGATAGCTCATTGATGTAACATTAAATGAATGAATAAGGAGAAATAAAAATGGAAGTGCCAAAACAATGTCCATACTGTAAACATGAAGTAGTTTTCACCTCAAATAAAGAAATTTATGGGAAAGAATACGGTAATGGAAAATGTTATTTATGCAGGAACTGCAAAGCAAGTGTAGGATGTCATGATAATGGTAAACCACTTGGAATTTTAGCAACTAAAGAAATGAAAGTTTTAAAAACTGCTTGTCATGATCTATTTGATATTGTTTGGAAGAAGAAGCTATTAGGTCGTACAGAAGCTTATCGAAGAATGTCTATCTTATTAGGAATCGAACAGAATCAATGTCATTTTGGTTATTTTGATATCCCTATGCTAATGAAAGCTATACATATAATGTTAAATCCACAATGGTATAAAGAAGTAGTAATAAAATAAATAAATACAAAAACGAAAATGGTGACGCATTTATGGAGATAACTCAAGATAATTTTTATGTGGTAGTAACTAAATTCGGATTTTTATATAGTGTAGAGGAAGACTACTATACTGATGTAGATGAAAGTCATGATTTTTATTGCCTTTATAACGTTAAATTTACTGATAATATTAAGAACGCTGAGAGATTTAGAGATATAAAAGACGATGTACCTAAATTATAGGTAATTTTCCAAAGGAATATTTTGATTTCGATAAAATATTTACATAAAAACTGAATATTATTAAGTGACTGGTTTTAATAATTAACTATAGAAAGAAGGATGAATTAATTGATTGTTAACGTTACTACAACTAACGTAAAAGAATTTAATGAATTGATTAAATATTATAGTGGCAAAAATAATGACGCTACTCATACTGGTATTTATGTAGGAATCAAACATGCATTGGAAACATTAGGTATCTATCAAGATGTAATTTGGAATAAGAAAGAAACTTCATTTGAATTAGATAAAGAAAAACATGAATACTTAATTAATAAAATTAAAAAGAATTCAATTAACGCTATGTGGAATATCGGATTAGCTTCAGGTATCTGTTGGGTATTAGAAGATTTAGGGTTATATAAAAATGTTAAATAAAAGTGATTTATTATAAAAATACATAATTAAGGAGAATTGACATGAAACCTTCAATACATAAGAAGATAAAAAACTTTAGATCAAAATCAATTAATACATATTATAAGATTATGTATCCGTTAGCATTGATGGTCGAAAAACTTGAAAAGTGTAACTATGATCGATTAAAACGTAAAGCGACACCAGAACGTGTAGCAAAGTTATTAGCAAAAGATATGTACAAGTATATGTGTAAAAGTAATTATGTTAATGCTGCATATGTGATTATTGCAGATTGGGTTGACGAAGAGGAGTATATTACTCCAAGTAGATCAATTGAATACTTCACTAAGTTTAAATCTAAATCCAGAAAGTTAGGTAAAATGTTGAATTGGAAAGATCGAAATGAGGACTTCTTTGAGAAAGTAATGTATGAATTTAATAAATTAAATGAATATACATTTGTTGAAACAAACGATAAATATAAGAACGACCAAAGGGGTATTAGAGGATATAAATACACATACTATTTTGGAGTTAATGTTTAATTAAAATGTTCATTTTAATGAAAGGAGGTATACATATTTGAAGTTATTACATCCAATAACCTTAGAGAAATTAGGGGAGGTCGGTAATCCTGCACTTTACGGTTATTATGTCGGGGATATAGTAAGTATAAGAAAATCATCCAGAGAAATTCAAAATGCTGTAATGTGCGAAAGTGAAGGCGAGTTCTTTCCTTTTGGTTGGAGATATAAAAGTATTTTAATGCTAGAAAAAGAAAATGATATGAAGTTACTGAATTCGCATAATCAGATTAGCAATGATTTATTGAAGATTTGCAAATGGAAATTATATTTAAGTGATTAAATAAAGGTCACGTTTTATAGAGTAGGAACATAACGTGAAAAGGGGAATGGAGGAATACTTTTGTTTAAAGAAAGATTAAAAATCACAACAAAGAAATTGATTCAGGGGTTAGGATTTATGACATTATATCTATTTCTCGTTGGAATTATAGTCGGTACAATGTATTTAGTTGATAAGTATATTCCAGACAGCATAGTAGCTAAATTTAATGATAGTGCATTGAGTGTATTCTTATTTGTGATTGTAACAATTATACTATGTTCAGGAGTAGTGATTATGTATAAGTTCATTAAATGGTTATTCATAGAGCCGTTACTTAATAAATATAAAAATTAAATAAAACCGTTATATTAATAAAATAATTATAGAAGGGTGATTAAGTGTTCAATAAGAACTTTTACCCTACGCCAGATAATGTGTGTAGGGATTTACTTTCATTAGGCGGTACATTGGGTGAGAATATTCTAGAACCATCAGCAGGTAAAGGTGATATGGTAAATTACATACTAGCTAGAAAACGTCATTACCAGAATAAGAACATTGACTTAATTGAAAATGATGTAGAGTTACGTAACTTTCTATTTGGATCAGGATACAATGTAATCTGGGATGATTTTCTTACATTTGAATCGTATAAGGAATACACAGATATAGTAATGAATCCACCTTTTGATGAAGGAGCTAAACACTTATTAAAAGCAATAGAATTAGACGAAAATCAAATTAGTGTTAACTGTCAAGTATTCGCTATATTGAATGCAGAAACGATTAAGAATGCATTCTCAAACGAAAGAAAGTCATTAGTCAATAAATTAGGCTTATACAAAGCTAAAATTGAATACGTGCATGATGCTTTTACAGATAGTGAAAGAAAAACAAATGTTGAAGTAGCTTTAATTTATGTAAATGTAGATATATTGTCTAAAGGTAGCGATATATACGATAGAATTATGACTGGATTTAAAAAGAAAAATACAGATAATTTAGAACGAGGATTATCGACTCAAGTACAATCACAAGAACTACAGCAACGATTAGATGATATAGAACGATATGTAAATGAATATGAACAAGCAGTTAAACTGATTAATACATCTTATAAACATATGCGCGAGCGTAGACAATTCCTTAGCTACTTAGACAGCGTAAATAAATTTGATCAATCGATGATTGGTGTTAATAAATTAGAATATACATACACTTTAATGAATCAAGAATTATACTCCTTACGTTCATTGTACTGGCGAAAGATATTGAACACTAAGAGAATACGAGATATCTTAACAAGCAATGGCTGAAAGTATGGAAATAAATATGGTCAATATTGAAATGCTAATTATGTCATTGCAATATAATCAGAAGGACTTATTAATTGATAGCTGCGTTAGCTTATTTCAACGTATTACAAAACACCATATGAATGAATACAGTAAGAATTTACACTATTATAACGGATGGAAAACAAATAATGCGTTTAAGGTGAATCCTAAAATAATTATTCCAATAAGTTACGGTGGATTTGACCTTATGTTTGGTAATTGGATTAAGGATTCGTATAACAAAATTGATTACTCTATCAGGAATTTAATAGACGATATTACACGTATGATGCAATTATTTAATTCTTCAATTACAAATGAATTTACAACAGAAGGTAATAATGAGTTTGAAACGAAATGGATGAAGTTCAAAATATTTAAAAAGGGAACAGTACATATATGGTTTAAAGATACTGACACACTTTCAAAGTTTAATTATGTTTGTGGTCAACATTTTAATTGGCTACCGTCAGATGATGAGATGGATACACCAGAAGCTAAAGAGTTTGTAATGAAAGAGTTTGGTAATATAAATACAGAGAATTTGTTGAGTTATGTAATATAAATTAAATAATATATTTGTTTTATTAAATACATATTGAATTTAAATGATGTAGCAACCAACTACTTATGAACAGTGAATTATTGGTTGCTACATCATTTCTTAAAATAGAGTTTTAACAGATTTACTTTCTTCAATTTCATCGATAAACTTCAATAATGATATAACATGATTACAAATTAACTTACTTTCACTTTTATTTAGAATCACGTTATCATGTGCATAACTCTTATCATTTCTAACATTATTAAAGTTATTTAATATATTTGTATTTGTTTTTAATATCTGCATTGTCATTTCTGACTGTATGTTGTAATTCACCTCTATATATTTGCGATATAAAGTCATTAATGTATGGAGTGCATCATCCTTTTCAAATGACAAATCATGCTTCTTACATAACTCTCTGAAAAACTTTACACTGAAAGTATGTAATCTGTCTAATGCTAACTCTGGATTGTTTTCTTTTAACTTGTCTTTAATTTCATTAGTTAACAAATTAATTGCTTTAGTATTTAATACATCTATTGTTGAGAAAGCATCAATATCTTCAATTACATTACTATTATCTATTAAAGTAGATATAATTATCAAGCATCTGTCATATATACGTAGCTCTTCTTCACTAAATTTATGGTCATATGCTTCATTTAAGTTGTACCAGTATGCAATTAAATCTTTTAATAGTTTCTGTATAATATAATCATTTTCCTTCTCCAAAAATAAGCGTAATCTTTTGGCTTTTGACATTGAAACAGCATATTCCCCATCAAAGATATCAATTCCAGTAGACTCAACTACAAATCCCCTGAAGCTTCTGTCGTTGAAATTTAAAACATATCCTGTTTCCATTCCAAAGAGTTTTTCAAATAAAATTTTATCAGTACTTTTCAAAGAGTTCATTTAGTATCCTCCAATATTAGTTAATAACTAATAAATATTATTATACATAATAACAAAGTAATTAAGAGGATAAAGGTATAAAATTTTAATTAAATAAATACATAATAATTATTGTATTTAATCTTTCTGTGTGGTAATATTTAGGTAGATAAAATAAGGAGTGATTCAAAATGAATGAACAAAAAAGAATTAATTACATAAAAGAGTTATCAGAAAATGGATTAATACATGAGATCAATCATGAGGATATAAAATTTCTAATTGATATTGCAAGTAGATTGGAGAAAGTTGCAAATGAGTTTAATCCTACTTACGAAGAAGGGCAAATGGACGACTGTGCCAAGGCTTATAAAGAAGTTATGATAGAAGGTGAGTAAATGAAGCGTAAAGAGTGGACTTTAAAAGAAATAAAATACATAAAGGATAATTATAATAAAGTTACCGTCAATCAGGCTTCAGAACATCTTAAAAGACCTCAACCATCAGTTCGTCATCAAGCATATAGATTAGGATTAAGATTTAGACAGGAATGGGAAGTTTTAGACTATGCTTATTACAAAGGTGATGAGTTAGTATGTATTGGTAAAATTGAAGAAATTGAAAGGTTTTCTGGTGTAACAAAAGAAAATTTATTGAAATATCGCTTTAAATGTTATGAAAAAAGATTGAAACGTAAATTAATAGCGATATAAAAAATGGAGGTCAGATGAATGGAAAAATACAAAAATGAATTAATAGAGATACTAGAGAAGGCTAAAAAGTATGATGAATTAACTTTTATTAACAAAGATAAAATAATGCATTGTTCATTTTGTGGTAAGAGACAAGAAGATGTCATGAAGCTAATAGCAAGTCCTAAAGCTCTTATCTGTGATGAATGCGTTGAATTATGTCACGAGATACTAGCGGAAGGAAAGAGAGAAGTCGAAATTACTAAATAAAACCAATATATTATTAAAATTAAAGGAGGATAAGAGAATGAGTATCAAGTCTCCACAGGAGAGGCGTAATGAGTTAATCGAAAGAACTAAAGAAAAAAGAGAAACAAACAAAGGTAAGGATTTCATTTCTTTTTCATCGTTAAATATAGTTATTGAACCTAAAATTAACGCAGGAGTTCTAAAAGCCGTTAAGTTATATCTTGATGACTCAGAATGGGAAAATGAATATGAGTTGGATTATAAATTACAGTGTCTAATGACTGATCATCTACAAAACTTAAAGAGAGGTAGTTGGAAAGGTAATTTAGGTAGTGAGTTTGCAGTTTTTGACGAACTAAATTTTATGGATATGGTTAACTTAATTGTAGAAATACGAAATGACGATACTATATGAGTCCATATAATTATTAATTCAAGGGGAGATTAAATGGAAGATAATAAGATAGTAACTATTACAGATACAGGTAAAAGTCTAAGAGAATCCGTAGATGAACTATCTAGAGCTTTAATGGAAGTATGTAAAAATGAAGAAAGCAATCCAATTAATCTAGGTATTATGATGGAAGAATATATTGAAATGGCAGAAGCAATGAATACTAAAGCTGAAAAGAAAAGTAATGGATTTCTTGAAGGTAGGAAAATGAATAAAATACTTGGAAAACGAAAGTGAGGAGATAGTTATGTTAAAACCAGAAAAAAGTGTGGTATATATTGAATTATTAGAAAATGATAAACGAGAAATTAGAGCAGTAAAAATATTTTATAATGACGGTTCTAAAGAGACTATTTCACAGGACAAAATTCAAAAGTATCATTTATAATATCATGCTTTTATTTAATAAAATATATAAATGAGGTGAGTTACGAGTATGTTAAATCATGAAGAAAAACAATTAATTCTTTGTACAAAGGGTCATTTCGAGAAACCAATAGAACGTTATGCCGATTATAAAGAGATAGTTGCTGAAGCGTATGGATTATATCCTAGTCAAGTATATGAAAATTCTCTTATGAATTTCATAGTAGTTTATGACAAGTTAATAAGTCATGGTTATATAAAGATGAAAGGTAAAAGTATTGTTGAATACCTTTTAACGGAACCATATAAATTTAGAAATGAAATCAATAAAGGATGTCTTTTGGACTTTTTACTTGGTGAAATTTCTTGTGTTCCAGTTGAAGGATTAGAATTAGGTAAACCTGATCCAAGTTATCTTCCTCTCAAAAAGAGGTTTTAAATTAAATAATACTAAACTTTTATGAAAGGGTGATTCAGATAAAAGATTTTCTATGTAGAATTTTTAAAAAGAATTCAACTAATGATAGTGATATTTCAGTATCTAAAATATTAAACAAGATATTAAAGACGAAGTCATTTCTAAATCCATTTGAAAAGTACGCTATAGACAAAGAATTCTACGAGCTGCCCATTACTGGTGATACCTATGTTTTCAGTATGGGAATATCTATAGAAAAGACGAAAAAATTATGTCCCATACCAATCAAAGAATATTCGACATACAGTCTTATAGAAACGAAATGCAGAGTAACTGTATATGCTAAAGATTATGATAATCATTATAAAAAAGGTTTCTGTTATAGATTTAAAATAATGTCAAAAGAAATTATAGAACTCCTCAACAACTTAGAGGAAGAAAAAGCAAAACTTTATAATGAACTTTACCATCAGGCTTTCATAATAATTTATGATCAATTTCAAAATGATAAAATTAATGATATAAATATTCAACATACTATTTTGGAACTTTTAAATGAGGCAATGAGTGATATAAAAGATATTAAAACAAGGGAAATTAGAAAATCACATAAAACCGTACAGGAAGAATTAGAGTTTATTAGAAAGTATAAACAGAATAGAATAAGTGTTAATACATAAAAGAGACTTATTATAAAACAAAAGGAGTAATCGCTATGAATTGGGTTAATGTCATGAATAGAATTGACCAAATAAATATTATGATAGAAGAAAATAATAAATACTTTAATAGTGTAGTAGGTAATGAATACTTTATCAATGACTCAAGAGATGTTGTGAAAATTATTAAATTTGATAAATCTACCTACATGTTTCAATTAGAATCGGAAGAGCTTCACAAAATATGGTGGGATGGAGTGTACGATGTACTGAGAAATATTATAGCTAAACAATATTTATATAATGTGTAATTATAGATTATAAAATAGATTTATTATAAAGAATACATAAATGGAGTGAATGCATTGAGTAATTATATTGAGGCTTACACATCAGCTAGAGGACTTTTAAACATTAAAGATAACTTACATTACTTTATTTCATTTGAAAAAGATTCTACATACAAATATAAAATTATAGTTCCAATTGATAAATTAATTTGTCACTCCGAGTTAGATTTTGAGGAGTCTATTATACAGGTGGAAAATTAAATAATATTGGATTTTTATTAAAATGAAAGGATGGTTATATGAATATATTACATCCGTTAACTCTTGAATGTTATGGAGTGATTGGTACTCCTGCATTTAATGGGTATCATGTTGGAGATATTGTGGAAATAAAGAAATCTACATGTGATGTTCAAAATGCTGTAATTTGTGAGCACGAAGGAGTTTATTTCCCTTTTGGTTGGAGAGGTAGAAGTTTTAATGAATTAGAAAATAAGAATGAAATGAAAGTAGTTTGTTCGTATAAAGACTTAAATAAAGAGAAAATGAAATTGTGTAAATGGTATTTAACTATTAAATAATATCGATCTATCGTTAAAAATACATAACAAAAGGAGAACTAATAATTATGGAATTTAAAGAATTATATTTAAACAATGAACTAAAAGTTGATGAAAAGTGTTACTTAAATCATAAAGAATATCTATATAAAGGCTTGAATGACGAAGGAAAGCATATTATTGAGCTTGAAACTAAGGATGGATTTGAGAGAAAGTATGTTGATAAAACTCCTAAAGTACCACAATTACCATTGAATACATATGTTTCACGTAATTATCGTGGAGAAATACAATTTGGTGAAATTACAAGTTGTTTTGAAATGTTAGATGATATGTATTATCGAGTAGATATTTACTCAGATGTGTTTAATGGACATGAGAATGAATCATATAAAGATTTATGTAAGAGATGGACTGTCGTAGATGAAAACCCATTTATGGATAGTGAAATGATTGAAGAATTAACTGAACCAATTGATGATCAAATTCATGAATTAGAAATCCAGATTGAACAATTAAAAAATAATTTAAATGAATTGAAAAAGGAACGAAATGAAATCACAAGTAAGTGTAAACATAAGTGGATCAAACAGGATGAAGAAGAAACGTCAAAAGGTAGATTTCAGCAAGAATGCTACTGTACAGTTTGTGGAGAAGAAAAAATAAATTACTACAGTAGATTATTTTAATTAATACAGTCATTTTATTATCAACTGATGCTAGTAGTGATAAATTAAATAGAAATTAATAGTTATTTTGTATACAGTTTCTATTTTAATCTAACTACCTTATAATGAAGATAAAATATTGGAGGTATCATTATGGATGAATATTTATCATTATTAACAGGATTAGTAGGTACTCTTATTGGTGGGTTTATTACATGGTTAACAACAAGATATACATTGAATAGGCAGTTCAAAGAAGAACGAAATAAATTGATATTACAAGAAAGAAAAAGTGAACTAATCGCTTTAAATTCAGTTGAAAAAGAGATTACATTCAATTTAATTGAACTGTTCAACATTGAAAAATTAATGAAAGAAAGCAAAGTTGATTATTTTGACTTTAAAGCTGAAAATTTTATAAATATATTAAAAAAAGATAAATGGGACAAACACAGTGATGTCATTGAAATGATTGATGGGTTAGAATTTTTAGGTAGATTGCAAGGGTTTTACATGAGTCTATCGCATGAGATAACAAAGCAAGTTACAACTATTACTAGAGTAAAGAAGTTGATTGATCATGGAATGACATTAGATAAAGATATTAAAAGCTATTTAGATAAGTATAAAAAGGAGAGATGATTTCATCTCTTCTCATCATTAATCAATAAATTACATAAAAACAAAGTATTATAAAAAGGAGATAGATAAATATGTCAAATTATAAAGTTTTTGAAATGAATGACTGTGATTGGGTAGCTGCAAAGAACGAAGAGGAAGCGAAAAAGTGGTATGAACAATTCATCTCAAGAGAAGAAATCGAAGAATATTTTGAAGGTGAAGTATCCCTAGACAAACAAATTGTTATTTCAGTAAGTGAATTAACTGAAAGCGAACTAGATAAAGCTATTGAGATTCTCGGTGAAATGATTCCGCAAGATGAGGACTCCTTTAATGTCTCACTCAATAACTGGTTAAAAGTTATGTTACCAAAACAAAATGACGAACCGTTTATTATTGCATCAACGGAGGGATATTAAGATGAGCATAAGATACAATACATCTAAAAATGATGAAGGTAATGTAACAATAGAGGTGATTATCGATGATCTAATAGTAGCAGTACTAAAACAAAAAGAGTCAAATATTTTAACATTAGAACAAAAAGTAGATTTAAATACTGCCACTATTAGTGTGATTTTAAATGATTTTGTGAAAAGTAGTTACGATATAGCTAATGCAAGACTGAGATTTGAATTAGATTTCTAATACGATCCTATTATAAAAATAAAGGAGTGTGCCAAATGGACAAAAATACACATGATCAAGAAGAATATAGCGTTATTAGAGATACTTCAATTATTTTAAATAAATTATTAGGTAAAACAATAAAGAGATTCAAAATAGTTGAAGGTAAAGAACAATATCAAGAAATAGATCAAATTTTAATAGAAACAGATGATTGCAATATAAGTATTTCTGCTGATTGGGAGTCAAGTGTGTGGATAAAGGAAATTAAGTAAAATGAGAATATTAATAAAAATACATAAAAGGTAGTGAGGTATGAATAAAACAAAGTTTGAGTGGTTAAAGTATCACATTGAATTATCATTAACACAAACATATGAAAATGCTAGGTATGATAAGAAAGCAGAAATCAAAGCAGAGGTATACGAGGACTTACTGTACTTCATTGATAGCTTAGAAAACATTAAGAAGGAGAAATATCATGACGGATTATCGAATGTACATATTAGTAAATGAGGATATTAAGATTTCAAAAGGAAAAATAGCAGGACAAGTTGGTCATGCAGTTGCTAGTTACATTTATACATATATGAATTTAGAAGTAGGAGTTAAGCCACTTGAAGATCTTATGCGTAGTACAATAAAGGAATACATGGGTGGCGAACAGAAAAAGATTATCCTTAAATGTCCACAAGAAAAATTAGAAGAACTAGAAAGGCATGGAGGATATCGCGTTATTCGTGATAAAGGATACACTCAATTAGAACCAAATACACTAACTTGTATTAATTACGGTATCTTTACACCAGACACAATTCCAGAATGGATTAAAGAACTGAAACTATATAATTAAAATAAAATATACATAAAAGGAGTTTAATCATGTTTGGGAAATCATTTAATTCAGTAACGATCAATGGTAAAACAGTAAATGTAAAAGGTAACAATATTTCAGTAGTGGATAATAAAATTTATGTTGACGGAAGTATCATTGAAGTTGGGGAACTATCTGGAGATGTACATGTTATTGTAGATGGAAATATTAATAAATTAGAGACAGGTTCTTCAGCAACCATTAAAGGTGACGTATTGGGCGATGTTAAGAGTGGGACATCTACTACGTGCCAAAATATTAATGGTTCAGTTAAAGCAGGAACGTCAGTAAGCTGCGGTAAAGTTGATGGAGATGTAAAAGCAGGTACAAGTATTTCGATGAAACGTTAAATAATAGTTATCTTTTATTTAGTCAAATACATATTTAATGGAGAGTCATTACGACTCTCTTTTTGTTTATAATATTTCCATTGATAACCCGCAACAAATGTTCTATAATAAATACAAACAAACGTTCTTATTTAGATTAGGAGTGTAAAACATGATAAATGACCGTGGAAATATGAAATGGACATCATTGATGTTACCTGAGCATTTAGTTGAAATTAAAAAATGGAAAAACGAACAGTATCATGATAAGAAACGTGAATTAACTGAGTGGGAATTTGAAGAAATTGAACAGATTGTGGAACGATCTTATAAAATGAAAGAGCCAGTCAAGTTGACTATTTGGAATAAAAACAAGTTATATGTTGTAATTGGAATCATTACAGGAACTGATATTTTAAATAAGGAATTACTAATTGAAACTGACATTACTATCAAACGCGTCTCATTTAATCAGTTACAAAAAGCCATACTGGTAAATTCAGATGATTAATCCAGAACAACGCCAACTTGTACACAAATTCTTATTGTTAGAATTAGCTGTGAAATCATTGCAAGTGGATTACCTGAAAGTAGAGCAATTTAAGTTGAGTAATGTATTTTTGCCATTAATGGATTCGCTCTTGAAGGACTTACGAAATGAATGTTTTAATCTGAAAAGACAGCTTGCTCAACAACGAATACGTATTGTTGGATGGACTAAAGTAGATGAATACTTTAGTGATGTGCAGATTGCTACAGCAGGAAATGATGTTGAATTACGATACGCTCAGCAAGCATTGAAATCAAAAGTAGAACAACTTATAAATACTCATATTAATGAGAAAATGAAATTGTAATTACCAATAACACCTTGATTTACATGTATTTTTACTTTATTAGACATGAGATAATGGTTTATAGAGGGGGAATAGTTATGTTATTTACTCCAATTAAGCCAATGCTTTTGCATATGGGTAACAATGATGAAATAAATGATGATCCGAAATGGATTTATGATATTAAATGGGATGGTTGGCGCATCCTTTTGCATAAACAAGGTGACAAAGTAGAAGCTTATACTCGACAGGGAAATAATGTAACAGCTAAGTTTCCAGAATTACAAGTTGCAGGAGAATCAATTCATGAACATGAAGCAATCATTGATTGTGAAGGTGTAGTTTTACGGAACGGTGTATCTGTATTTGATGATTTTGCTTATAGAGGTAGGCTTTCAAATAGAGATAAGATTGAACAAGCAACAATTACTCATCCGACTACATTTATTGCATTTGATGTTTTAGCGACTGATAAACCAGTCGTAAGTAAACCACTAGTAGAACGTAAGGAATTATTGTCATCGATAATTGAGCCTTCGAATAATTTGTTGGTCACACCCTCTGTAGTTGGTAATGGTAATGATATCTTTCATTTGACTAAAGAAAAAGGTATGGAAGGAATAGTAGGAAAGCGAAGCGATTCTACCTACAAAACTAACCATCGTTCGCATAATTGGTTAAAATACAAGCACTTTAAAGTAATGGACACAGTTATATTAGGGTACAAAGAAAATCCTTTTACCATGATTGTAGGTACGCAATTAAGTAACGGTAAATATAGACCTGTTGCGAATGTAGAATTCGGGTTTAGATCAAATGAAAAGAGAGCGTTTAGAGAAATAGCTAAACAGATAGTAACTAGTGAGGAACGAGATGTAATGTGGTTAGAGCCGAGATTGTTCTGTAAGGTGCAGTATCTTGAGAAAACTAGCACAGGATCATTAAGAATCGTTTCATTTAAAGGGTTTAATTTTAATAAAGTACCTGAAGAAAGTATTTAGAAGTCGCTCAGTATTAAAAGGGTGACTTTTTCTTTTATAATATTTCCCTTTTATAAAATTAAATAAAGAAATACATAATTAATACTTGATTTTATGTATTTCTTTATTTATACTTAGGTTAAGAAATCAAATATTACTAAATATTAGGAGGGGATTAAAATGAAAAGAAAAGGTATTAGATTAAAGATTGATCAAATTTGGGGAATTGGGAATGGAACTATTAAAAAAGTTTCTGAAATAAATGAAGGATTAACTATCGGAGATAAAGTGAAAATTATTAGATTTCATGGTTGCGGATTGATTGGTGTACAATGTACAACTACTGGTGAGCAATTTGATATTACTTCGCATTCGCTTACAAATTTGATTTAATAATATTCGTATTTTACATAAACATAAGGAGTGAATAGTAGTGGAAGAACGTATCTTTACAGATATAAATGGTGAACAGTTAATTGTTAGATATAGAAAATCAGCAGTGTTTTTCATGCGTGATGCAGATCTAACTAAAGAAAATAAATACAAAAGTCCGTTTTCGAAAGATGATTATGTTGAAAGTGGTGAGTTAAAACGCATATTTACGTTTAGCAAAGAAGTGTATAAAGAGTTACATAATTATTTAGAATCAATTGCATTAAAAGCATGGAAAGGTTTCGAACCAAAAGATGCTGATAGTATTGGAGCAGACTATGATGAATACTACGACAAGGAATTTGATAATAATGGTTATTGTTCTATATCTAAAGATAATCTTTATCTCACTGCACCAAATCAATTAAAAAATAATGGTTCTTGTATTCGCTTATATAAATTCAACAAAAGAAAATTTGAATCATTTATTTATGATTTTCGCAAAGTCTGGGTTAATTAAATAATAAAATAATAATTCGATTTTATAAAATGGAGGAATTTAATGATGAGTACAAATTATTATTTCGAAAACAAGAAAAGCATAGAAGAATCAAGACAGTATAATGAAGGATTAGAAGAGTTAATAAATAAGTTTAAAACTAATCTAATCGAATATGGATGTGATGCAGATCGAATATTAGATAGTCTAGAAGATATTCGTTACTCAAATGGAAAGATGTCTAAAGAAATACATATTGGAAAACGTTCAGCAGGTTGGAAACCAATTTTTGAAATCCAAGACGAATATCATGGTGTTTCTGGAATGAAGGAGTGGTATGAACAAAATAAAGATGAATGGAACATTGTTAATGAATACGGTGAGAAATTTACTTGGGATGAATTAGAGAAAGAGTTAATTAATTGGAATGGTGAAAAAAGTTATATTGAATTTATGAACAATAATTATCTTCATTCCAGAGGTTATTCAATTATAGATGGATATGAATGGTGTGAAGGGGAATTTAGTTAATAAAATAATTAAAGGAGTTATGAAATGATAACAGTGCTTATATTTTTGTTTGGTGCATGTATGTTCTCAACAGTATTTCACTTTCTATACATAATGGGAGCTATGGATGAAGATGGATATCCTCCTAAGAGAAAGAAACGAAGAAGAGGATTTATCAGAATGGTTCTCTCAGCATTCATGTGTGCAGTATTTTTAGGATTATTGAATGATTACCATAATGGATTGATTTAAATTGGTGGTAATTCAATTATATAATAAGTTGATTTTATAGGAGGAGTTTAAAATGAAATATAAAATTGGAGACAAAGTAATTCCAATCAAAAAGACTTCAAGAAAAAGAGAGATTGATAATTGTGCTTCTTATTATAGAAGAGTGGAATTAAATCAAGAATTTCTTTTTGTAAATGGGATAGATGAGGTTGCAAGCAAGAAATATAATGAAACTTGTTATTGGTGCGATGCTGTTAGTGGAATGGGGGATAGCTATAAAGAATCTGACCTAATTCCATATGATAAATATTTATAAAATAACGATTTTATCAGAAATGAAAGGAGAGTGAGACATGGTAAAATTCCCTGTGATTAGTGATAAAGGAAATGAGTATTTTATAAAAATAAAGAAGTGGATAGATGATGTAGATAACAGTTACTCCAGTATAGAGGTACATATTTACAAAGTAGAAAGAAAGCTGTTTTCTAATATACTAGTCTCTCTATATTTAAAAACATTTAAATCAAATACACCAGAATTCTATGACTATGTATTAGCTTCAAAAAATACAGTACTAGAATATGAGGGATCAAGTTCATTTATTTTAAAAGAAAACGAAATCGTTAGTGAAAAGAAATTTAAACAATGGAATGGAGTATGTTAAAGAACGCTTTTATGAAAGCATTTAGAAGGGGAGAGAAAATTATATGGAGTTAACAAAAGAAGAACTCGAACTAATTAGAAAGCATAGAAAGAATAATTTAGAACTTAGTATTACACAGGTTATCGAGAAAAAGGAAAAGATAACTAAAGATATTAAAAATATTAAATTTAATATAAAAGACAATAATTTAGAGCTTAGAACTTTTGATGACTACTACATTAATGGTGAAAAACACTCTACTTCTGGGTATTATCATGCAAAATTAAATACTGAAGAAGTAACTAGACTAAGGGATTTTCTTACTGAGTTCTTAGAGTTTCAATAATAATTTCATTTTATAAGATAAAATACATAATATGGATGTGTAGATAAAATGAATATCAAAAAGAAAATCAAAGCCATCAATCACAAAATAAGTTGCTTGGAATCAGATTATTGTATGGTAAGTACCCATACTCAACGATTAATTGACAAGAAATTAAAGGAACTGAAGAAAGATCTATTAAGTCTACAGGAGGATTAAATAATGAATAAATTAAAAGGTGAAGTAGTGTTTCGAGGAAAAGTAGTTCCAGTAGAAGTTGATATTAATTTTAATTGGTTAGGTGCTATGGGAGTAGTTATAAATCTTCCGGAAAGCCTTCTACATGAAAACGACATTGTACATTTACTTGACTTCAATTTTAATCTCAAAAAAGAGACTAGACCTTTGACAGAAGAAGATAAAAATAGATACATAAAACGAGCATAATAAAAGTCATAGAAGATTGGAGGGTTTAATTGTTTAAAGACAGATTAAAGATAACATTTCGATGGATTTTTGAAAACATTATAGCACCTATTTTAGCGGTCACTGTAGTTGGTGGAGTGTTTTTATTCGTATCAATTAAAGTACCAATTTTAATTGATATCTCGTTGTGGACAATAGGTGTATTTTTGGCTTTGGTATTACTGATAGGATTGATTATCTTTGTATATTGGTTATTTATTGAACCATTTAAGAAGCAAGAAGAAATTAAATAAAAGCCGTCTATTATGAAATCAAAAGGAGTGAAATTGAATATGAAAGTTACTATTTTAAGTATGAGCCAAGCACAAAATTATGTACCACAAGGTAAATCAGCAATTGTCAGGGTGTCAGATGGAGGATATGAATTAGAAAGCTTGAACTATCCATACCAGATTGTTTTATCTATGAGTTTTTATGATATTGAACCGAGAGTAGGCTTACCTTCTAATTGGAATTGGTTTAATATGAGCGATGGCTTAATGCTTATAAAATTATTTGATGAAATCGATCTGTTTGATGAGCTAGTCATACATTGTCATGCAGGTGTTAGTAGAAGTCCTGCTATCGCAATAGCATATGCATGGTACAGAAACGATTTAGAATTAATTAATAAGATAAAAGATGGTAACTATCATCCTAATATGCAAGTGTTAAATATTATGAGTAGATTAATATTTAAAGACAAAAAAGTAGCTAGAAAAAAATTGAATGAAATATGCAGCTTCTACAATCGTAAAGTACAAGAAAATGATGTTAAAGTAATTAGATTTTAAAAAGAAAATTACATAAAACAGATGTATTATGAAAGGTGGAATCATCATGCAAGCAACAGAAATATTAGAGAATACATTAACGACCATTAACAACATTAAAAATGAGGAGTTCGGTAAAGCTGAAATCTTAGGGATTACAATTTCAAATAAAGCTTATAAAAAATTAGTAAACCATTTAGGTAATGAATTTGAAGAATTATACGGATATCCAATTGAACGTGTAAATGCTAAATATAATGCAATTGTTAATATGAAATTTATAGTTGAATAAGGAGGAGCTATTATGAACTATCAAGAAATCAAAGGTGATTTGTTTAAAGTGTCCAAAGAGTATTTCTTAGTACATTGTATCAGTCAAGATTGTAAGATGGGAGTAGGTATTGCTGTAGAGTTTGTAAAACGTAATCCTAATATGCGTAATACTTTACAAAAGATGAATCCTAAGATTGGAGACGCACTTTATTACAACTTAGAAGGCAAGCATGGAGTTATTAATTTAATTACTAAAGAACGATATTTTAATAAACCAATTAGAGAAGATTTCAATAAATCAATTGTTGATTTGAAAATGTTAGCACTTAGTTATGACATAAAGAAGTTAGCTATGCCGTTAATAGGTAGTGGACTTGATCGTTTAAGTTGGAAGGAAAGTAGTAAATTTATTCAAGAAACATTCGCTGATACAGACATTGAAATTTTAGTTGTGAAATTATAAGGAGGAGTTGTATAAATGCAAACACATAGAGCTTACGACGGTGCAGAATGGGTTTATGGTACTAGTTTTGAACGAGATACGACTGACTATTCATTATGGTGGTATTTAAATGATAATGAACAATGGAATGTAGTAGGTAAACCTGAAACGTCATTACGTAGGTTAGACAAGAACGGTAAAGAGACATTTTTACACGACATCATCAAGCATACTTACGGGGTAGGGGTAATTAAGTACGATAAATATGAATACTACATTGAGTGGAGAAATGGTGTAATGGATGAATGTCCATTTGGATTTATTGATGATACATATGAAGTGATTGGTAATTTAACTGAAGAAAAATTATAACTTTTATAAATGAGGTGTGAATGTTAATGGTAAAGACAGTTACTAATTATAAATGTGAGATTTGTGATGAAACCTATGACGATAATAGAAAAGCTGATAAATGTGACAGTAGAGGAAAAGAAGAGCCTTTTTACAATTACACCAAAATGTATTTTTAAGACGTAGTATGGGTGGTGGTTGGAGTGATTGGTGGATACCTGTACGTGTAAGTAAAATTGAAGATATGGGTCACTTTTTTCTTTATGAGTTAGAAGAGGAGGGTGAAGATGGTGAGTGGTTTAGAGCATCATACGGTACTTTGTATGGTAAAGGTGACGTAGAAAGAGACATTAGGTTTACATAAAAGAGATATATTATGAAGGGGATTTAGATGGATATTTTTAATAAATTAATGGAAGCATATATGACTGAAGAAAAAGTATGTAAGATCAGTAGAGAAGATATTTTAGAGTTATCTGGAATAAAAGATATACTTAAATTTTATGGAAATGAAGATAACTACGAATCACCTATCTATGATGAACATGGACAATATAATGGTTCATTAGTTGATAAAGATAGAGGTTCATTGGCTAGAGTTGCATTAATGGAATCTATTAAGGAAGGGAAATAAAATTATGGAGATATTCATTATTCTAATTGCAACAATTATTATTTCAATATGCTTAAGTTGTATGCCTTGGACTACTCATATTTCAATGACCAAAAACTATTCAAATGTCAGTGAATGGGGAGGCTATAGGCAATTTAAAAAGAAGTTTAATAGAACAAACTGGAGATATCGAGATATTTACAAAAACAGTTTGTTTGATGAAGAGCTGCTCAACGATGAAAATGAGTATCATGCAAGTATTATTAAATTTAAAGGGACTGGTATGAAAATAAATAACCCTTTAAGCTACTTATTAGTAACAATATATGTTAGGAAATACATAAAAAATAAGTATGCATAAACAAAACAAATAGTAAGAAGGAGTAAATACGATGAAAACATACAATAAAGTTAATTTTAGAATAAATGGGAAGCTATCCAATCGTTATTCAAAAAGAGAAATTGATAATTTATTATTTGCTGTACATGATTATGTTGGATTAAAGAATCAATTAAGGCAGCAGGAGATTAATAAATGTTCAAATGGATAAGTGAATTTTCACATAGGCGAGAATTAAGAGAAATCCAACGTGAAAAAGAGTTGAAACAAGCTGAGTGTGTTCATAATTGGGTATATTTAGGATGCTTCCAGTATGAGCGTTATAATGGTTTTGACGTTGATTTTGATTATATTTATAAGAACCGATGCAATAAATGTGGATTAGAAAAATCTTATAATTATGAGGTAAATGCATTAGCATACTGTAAAAAGGAGGAGTAAAGGTGCAAGTTGTATATATTATTATTTATGGAAGATCAATAAGTCACTCTGATGGGTTTAAAGATGTATGGCAATCATCATCAAAAATAAATTCTTACTATGAGAGTAAGAGAAATGCAGAGTTATATTTGTTTAATAATGGATATGAGAGAGACCACGATGGAGTTTATTTTCTAATGGATGCAGAAGATGACGATCAAGTAGTAGCAAAAATTATTCAATTATCAAAAATGTAATAAAGTTTATTTTCAATAAAAAATAAATATTATTAAATACATAAAAAAGGAATGGTGAATTGATGTATAGTGAAATCAAACCAAGATACAGACAAATAAAGAATGGATTATATGTAATTACAACACAAGAAATTAGAAATGGAGATATTATTATTCCTAAAGGAACAAATGGGAAAATTGTAAGTGCGCAAAATCAAGTGAGTGCAGATATTTGGTTTTATGATAAATGGAAATATAAGAAGTGTTTAAATGTTGATACAGATGTATTTAAACCATCGCAATTCAGAGGAGTAGTCTTGACTGTGAAAGCTTCTATATTTGCCATTAATTATAAACACGATGAACACAGTGAGATGAGATTTAATGTGGCTCAATTACAAGACATCCCTTATTTAACTTTGGATAAAATAGAGTCATATGAAGGGCGACTCTATGTAGATAATAAGAAGATTAGAGAATACATTCTTATAGATATCATTGATTCAATTGAAGAAGGATTTAGTGAATTTACAAAAGACTTAGATCACCGTCCAACCACAGAAGAAGATTGTTTTGATTTGGATTTTGTGTTTACAGATAGTGCTTTAGAGAAGTTCTATATTGAGAAAAATAAAATATCTGAAGCATTTATGAAAGCAACAGGAATTAACTATAATTTTCTTGGTGGAACAATAGAGCTATAAGATTAAATAAAAAAAGGTAGTTATAATTAAATACATAAAATAAAGGAGGAAGATTTGTAATGGATACTATCGAATTAAATTTGATAGAAGAAGAAATTAAGAAAATTAAAAAAGACTTTAACAACGGACAGGTGCATACCGACGGATGTTTTGTGGTCACGCTCTTTCAAATTTTAGAGACAACTTATATGTACTAGTTAATTTTTCATGTCGCAAAAGTATGATGTGTGACAGTAGCTATTATCAAGTTACAAGTATTAATGTGGTTGAACAGGCAAGTAAATTATATGATAAAGAAACATTAAACAACTTATTAAGTATCATAAATAGCGATGAAATAGACGTAGATATTGATAAGATTGATGATAGAGAATTTATGCTCGGTAACGGTTACTATGACAGTGCAACATATGAAGATATTTATTTATTTTGTGAAGGATTTAAATTCAGTCCAGAATCCTTAAAAGTCATTCAAAAGAAGCTATTTAAGTATTACAAGAAAAGCTATGGTCATTTGTCAGATGCTAAATTTAAGGATGTAGGTTATTTCAATTATTAAATAAAATGTAAGTATTATGGAAAAGGAGAGTGGATAATTAATGAGTAAAGAGTTAGTAAGTATTATGTTAGCATTTGAGAATTGTGATGACTTCACTGTGTATAAAAATGAAATAGGTGACTTCTATTTAGGAGAATTTGAGAAAAGCTACTCTAGAATCGCATGTAATTCAATTAGTGATATTGAATCAGCTAATAAATTTTATATTGAAATACATAAAGACGCTAATACAAATGAGAATAGAAATATTAACTTTATAGATTCTGAGCTTCCGTTTGATCGAGTATTAGCATATAACGATATTGCTCAATTAGTATTAAACTTTGAAGATAATACTTCTGAGGTTTTCTATCCAAACTGGGAAGGGGAGGATGAGTATAATAATGAAGCTCAAACATCCATTGTTAGTAAGGTAAATGGATCGTTGTTTATTGTTATACATAAAACTGAAACAGTTAAAGAAATATTTAAGGATAAAATTGAAGATGATGATGATTTTCATTGGACAATGTATCGGGATTGAATAATATTTAACTTTCACATAAAGATGGAAATAATGTATAATTAAATATTATTCAATAAGCAGTATAGAATTAGGAGGAGTACAATGAGCTATCGTTCAAATTTAGAATCTTTTTTATCAGTTGTAACAGGTAAGACATTCATTAAAAGTGGTGTATTTGCAGATGAATTAAAAACGTTGTTTATTCATTTTTATAATTCACATGAAGAGTACTTAGCTGAGAATCAATATACACTTATCACTAAAGACCAATATCTTTCTTATTTTGGTACATTTGATAAAATTGAAAAATGGATAGTATTAGAACCTGCAAGGATCTTCAGAGACTTCAAAGAAGTTGATAATATCGAAGTTACATTATCATTTGAAGGTAAAGTGTATCATGCTACTATAAATCGAAATAACCTTAATAAATATTTAGGATTTGATATAACAACTTTAAGTCCAGATAACTCTTCATGGAGAACACAATTCTCTGATATTTACGGTTATGGGTTGAAGAATCAAAAACGTAAAGATATGTTTGAGCAGTTCACTAAGATAAGTGACTTATAAAGACCGTCTTTAAGACGGTTTAAATTATTGTTTAAAATACATAAAAGGAACATTTTATGAATAACTAAAAGGTCTATTTTTATAGTAGACCTTTTAATAAAATAATTACACAAAATATTTGTAAAGATAACCAACCTTGTGTATACTATAAGATAAGCAAGATTTAATACACTAAGGGGTTGTGAATAATGGTTATAGCTAATTACAATACTGAATATACTAATAATTATATAGGAGAATATATTGAAGAATTCTTAAAAGTAAAAGGTAAAAAGTCTTTTAATACAGAAAAAACATATAGATCTAGTTTGAATCAAATTTTTAAGGATATCCTTAAAAATAAAGATTATAGATATATAACAGTAAAAAATATTGAATATGACTTACGCTCTGAAGTACTATTTGAATACTTCGATGCATTATACGATGCGGAAAAAGAAGACGGTACTAGAATGTACGCTAATCAAACGATTAACAATAGACAATCTGCAATAAAGTCATTGATTACTTATTTAAAGACAAAGAAAATAAATGGGGAAAATTTAATAAAATATGATTTAGATGATTTAAAAGTAATTGAATCGCTTAAAAATATAGGTGAAGAAATAGAAATGATACCCTTTGATTTAGCGATGAATTACATCGACCATTTCAGCAAAGAAGAACAAGGGTTAGAGAAATCATTAATTATTGAATTGGCTATAGACTCAGCACTTAGAGCATCTGAATTACTAAAAGTGGAATGGTCAAATTTTACACCAGTGGAAGATGGAGTGATTATGAAATCTCATGGGTATAACAAAGGAAAAGGTAATGAAGAGTGGATAGATAAGATATCTTTTGAATTATACAATAAATTATTACAACTAAAAAACAATGGCAATATAAGTAAATTATTTACTCTGACCTACAAACAGTTAGTGGGGATGATGGATAGAGGTAATGATATACTTAATGATACTGGTATTAAATATTCATTCCACTCATTTAAAAAGTTAGCAGTTACGATGTGTTACTTGAATAATGGAAACTGTATAGATTCAGCTATGAAAAAAGCAAGACATAAGAATGTAAATACAACTATGAGATATCTTAGACTAACTAATTTAAATGTTACAGGAATCATGTCTAATATGATGACTACAGAAGAAGATTTATATAAGAATGTTCCCACTGAATTATTATATGAATGTTTAGATGAAATGAGACAAGATGTGTTAGTTATTTTAAATAATAAAATAAAGAACAAATTAAATAAATGAACAATAATAATGACGTTAGAGATAATAGATGGTAATATAAAGATATATAGGAAGGGAGATTTGATTAATGCGAATTAATAAAAATAGAGAATTGTTAGAAACTGAAATCAAAAGCTTTATTCCATTAGTTGCATCTACAGTGAGCAAAGACGAAGTGGACTTAATTGTAGAGCATCTTAACAAAAAACATGGCATAAGAACAAGTGATATTTATTCATTATTTAATAATGTTAATAATATTGGCAAGTTGGAGTTAGAGGAGTTAGCTTTATTTGGACAACAATGTGTAATTAATTTAAATATTGATCACATGAAATGGATGAATGAATGGTTTACTGAGAGAGAACAAAAGGAATTTGAGCGTTTTCAATTTGTAGATATGAGCAAGGCTGATGAAATTGATTTCCCAATGGTGATTTCTAATGTTACTGATTTAGGAGATGGATATTATAATTGTTCATTATCTAAACAACAATTAGGTAGACTGTATAAATACGGTAAATTAAATTATAATCCAAATGTTCAACGTGGTATGCGGAAGGTTATAAGATATGGTATTGAAACAGAAGAGCCAATTGTTATACAAAGTAAAGTGAATGAAATTAGAAAACTAATTCTAGAAAATAAATTCAGACCCAATACAATTACTCTAAATGCAAAACAAATGTCCTCTTTAGAAGGTGTAGAGTTATTATTTGATGCCTCTAAGAATACGTTGACTATAACTGAAGGTTCAATGTTAGATATTGTAGATGGTATGCATCGTATGTTAGGTAATTATAGTGCGTATTCTAAAAGAAAAGACTTACAAGGAGCATTCCCAATAACAATATCTAATAAGTCAGATGAAGAAATTAAACGTTATCAAGCAGATTTAGATAAACATACACCTTTAACAAGAGGTAGAATTAAAGAATTATCAGACGTGAGCTTTGTAAATGATGTAATAGATATACTTAAGTCTTCTGGCGATCTAAAAGGAAGAATTACCACTAGCACAGACAATAAACACACATTAAAAGGTAGTGATTTTATACCTTATAAAGTACTTCATGATGAAATAACTAATGTATTTGATATCAATAATCGTTTAGAGGCGCATAAAATAGCAAAAGATATTAATGAGTATCTAATGTACTTATTTGGTTTATTTGGAAAGCATGAAAAAGATGAGTATAGAGTATTATTTGATGCAGATATATTTGAAGGACATCTTATGTTAGTTAAGTTAATGAAAGAACAAAATATTAGTTATGATAAATTAGAGGAAATAATTGATATAAAAGAATTTAAAATAGATAATCCTAGATGGTCTGAGTACCATGTATTAGGCAACAAAATAGGTAAACTAACAAAGAAAGACAGAAAAAATATTTCTAATTACTTTGTGAAATTATTAAAGGAAGTGAATAGTAATGTATAACAAAGAGTATAAAGAAGCATTTATTAATGCTCTAGATAGAAAAGAAGACTCGAAATTACAATACATGTCAATGTTCAATGTAGTTGAGCCGATTGAAGCTCAAATAGGTAAAGATATTTTTGATATGAACATGGATGAATTAGATGATTTATTTTATAAATTAGGAAGAAAAACTAGTAGAAGTGCAGTTCAATTTTTCAATTTAATTAAGTCTTATATAACATGGGCAAAAGATAATGGATATAGTGAAAGTAGATTGCATCCTATTGTAGATACTATAAATAATGAATTCGTTGAAAAGTATTTGTACAAAGCTGGTAATCAATATTACACCAGAGATGAAATATTAGAGTCAATAAAGCATCTAGTTAATCCAAGAGACAAAGCTATTGTATTATGTCTGTTTGAAGGCATATTTGGAAAGTCTTGTTCAGAAATAGTTAATCTTAGATACGAGGATATTATAGAGAGAGATGGAAAGTATTATGCATCTCTACTAAGCGATGAAATAGACTTAACAAATAGACAAATAGAAATATCTAAAGAATTATATGATTTATTAATCTTAACTTATAACACACAAGAAACTTGGAATGAAAAAGGTAATAAAAGCCGAGTGGTTGATGGAGAATTTATATTTAGAAAGAACAGAGTAGGATCTAATGGAGATATCAGATTGACACAGGGATTAATAGTTACTAAATATATGGAAATAATTAAGACAGCATTTGATGACGTGCAACTAAGTGCATCCAGAATCAATAGTTCAGGTTTGATGTGGTATGCAAATGAATTTATGAATCATGAGAGAGTGTTAAATAAAGAAATAGTATCTAAATTAGTGGAAAAATTTGATTTACCTACAACAACTGTAAATGGTACAGTATACCCATCTTATACTCGATTTAGAGAGAGAATAGATGTTAATTATATGACAAGAGTTTATGGTGATTTTAAAATGAGTTTTTAACTCTTAAGGACTGAATGTTTTACATTCGGTTTCCTTTATACATAATAATGAAATAAATACAAAAAATGCTTTGAAAATTATTAAGTTCCATTAAAAAATTAATATATTAATTGTAAAATTTAATTGTTCTTAATAAGTTTCAAAAAATAAGAACAACTGTTTGGTTTTTCTTGTTGACATCGTTGTACAATATTGGTAGAATTGTAATATAGCATTGAATATTTGTACCATAGTTTTGATAAAATAGGTGGGTAAAGGGGGAATTTTAGAGTATGGCAAATACTTTAGTAACGCTTGAAGCTAAAATGATAATAAATGACAAATCTCCAGAGGAGTTAATAAATTTCTACGATGGAACAATCGCAAGTGATGGATTACATATCGTAACGGAGAATGGAAGAAAGTTAATTGTCGAATGTGTAGATTCTAAAATTACAGAAATTTTAGTATACACTGAGGAAGATGAGGAGATTTCCTTTCTTAATAAAAAAGCAGAAATACAATATTATCCTTCATTAAACAAGGTATTTCGAATCAATGATTTGTTGCGTATAAAAGATAAAGGGATATTTACAATTATAATAACTCCAAAATTCTCTTTCCTTTATAATAGTGACAATACTTCAACTATAGATATTGAAGGAATTACAAATGTTACTGAATTAAAGGTGTACTTAGAAAATAATTACCCTGAATATCAGGTTCTCCGTAAGATAACTTAAGGTTGTGGAGCAAATGAGGAAATTATTTGGGTGTGGTATTAGATAGTGCTAATGTCGCACCTACATAAATACATATAATGAATTAAATACATAAGGAGTGATATAGTGAAAAGAGTATTTGATGATAAATATTATGATGATTTTGGATTCTTTATAATCCGTGATAAATGGAGCAATGACTATAAGGTAATAAGAGATGAGGATGGTTGGATATTTGATAAAACATACAAAAACGAAGTTAAAGCGCAAGAATGGATTGATAGTATGATTCAAATGATTAATAATTCTAAAGCAATTTGGAACGGATCATTACACAAATAAATAAAATACATAATTTGTTTTAATTTAAACAGAAATGGAGTTGAGATATATGATAAAAATTTATACAGATGGTAGTTTTAAAAATGGAGTATCTACTCATCATTTTTAAAACTACCATCATAAAAGCTTTACAAATGATTATGAAAAAGAGATGGGAAAATGTCCACATCTATACAGACTCTCTATCAACTGTTTTTGGAGTTAAGAGTGGAAAGTTTAAAAACGAGGATTTTCGTTACATAAATCATTTAATGAGTGTTACAGGAACTAAATTACATTGGACTAGACGCACTAATCATAGAATTAAGAAGGCTGATATGGAGTGTAAAAAGATGATGAAGACGAAGTTACGAAGAGTTATGTAGGGGGGTGGACTATGGACGTAAGTACGAACAAATTAATAGATACGTTTAATGATTTAATAACAGAATATGAGTCTGGATCAATTCTAAAAAATGATGATTCAATAAAATCATGGACAGCTAGATGTGATTGGTTTATTAAGAGAATAGTAGATATAAAAGTTGGAACAGGACTTGAATATTTCAAATTACAACGAGATTATAGCCCTTTACAAGAAAGTAGAGAATTAGGTGAAGGTGATAATGATGAATAAGTGGAACAGTATAAAGAAATCAGATGTAATTGGGAATTGCGCTAACAGAGAGTGTATGAATATACTTACTACCAAGAATGAGTACCTAATCGACGACTTTAATTTATACTGTGACTCAATCTGTTACACTAGTTACATGTTGAAATCTGGAGCAGTAAAAGAAATTAAATATTAATATTTAAAATACATAAAATATAGATTTTATAAAATTAAGTAATACTTATTTGATGTTCGAAACGAATTAATACCATAATTATTAAAAAATTTAATACATAATTGAGGAGAAATGATGGAATTTAATAAATTTACAGGAAAGAAGATTATTAAGGCGAGTAATGAGGTTGAATTACATAATAACATTCTAGAAGGTAATAAAAGTGGTTGGCAGGTAGGGAGTAGCATGCGATACATTTCCAATGATTATCGTCCATATCAAATTCTAATGAAGTACGTAGGATTTTAAAATAATTTATACATAAGAGGTGGATGTAAGATGAAAAGAAAGTTGTTAACAATATTTTCAGCTTCTGCATTACTTACTGGATGTTCAGTGAGCGCTGATGATTCGAATATTCAATATAATAAAATTTACGAAAGTAAGAAAGTGAGTTCTTTGGGTTGTGGTAGAGGTAATCAGTTAACTTATAAAGAAAATGACGTAAAGAAAACGTTGAATTTAAGACAGACAGACTGTTTATATTTAATTGAACATAAGAAGCATTTAAAGCGATTAGGAGAAAAAGATGACTTATACGTTACCTTCATATCAGATGGTGAATTTATAGATGGAATTACAATAGACGAAAGTAAATAAAATAACATATACATAAAAGGGGATTAAATTAAAATGGAAAAAGTAATTATCTATACAGATGGCGCATGTTCGGGAAATCAAAATGAAACTAACTTTGGTGGTTGGGGAGTAGTGTTACGACAAGGCAATAATACAAAAGAATTATTCGGTGGAGCAGTTAATACCACAAATAATAAAATGGAATTACAAGGCGCTATTGAAGGTTTAAAAGCGTTGAAACAGACTGATATTCCAGTAGAGTTGTATTCTGATAGCAATTATGTAATACAAGGTATCACTTCTTGGATTCACGGATGGAAAAAGAATGGTTGGAAGAATGCTAGTAAAAAGCCTGTTGAAAATAAAGAATTATGGATTGAACTAGATGAATTAAAAAATAAATTTAAGGACATTCAATTCATTAAGGTAAAAGGTCATAATGGCGTAGAATTAAATGAACTTGCTGATGATCTAGCTAACAAAGGCGTTGATTTAGCACGTAAGAAGAAAATAAAAGAAGTACCTCAAAAAGATAAAAAAGAAGAAGTAAAAACAATTTCATTATGGGACAAGTTAAAGTTACAAATTGATAATCTTGAAATCATGTATGATCAATATACAAAGGGAGAAAATGTGAGCGTATCAGTATATTGGCAAGTTGAGACAATCAATGAAATTTTAAAAGGATTAGAAGGACAAGTAGGTGCTGATAAAGTACGAGATAAGTATAACGAAGCTTTTTTGATAAAACCACTCTTTTATTTAAAGAATAGAAGGAAAGGAGAAAATATATTATGCCTATGACAGTTAAAGAATTGATTGATGAATTACAGAACTATGAACAAGATAAAACAGTTTGGATATGTGTTAATGATAATTATACATTAGTAAAGAATGTAGATATGGAAGAGATTGTTGGTGATGATGATGTTGTACTACGTTAAGGTACAGTAAAGGAGGGAGAAAATTGGAAATAATTAAAGCTATTGAAAAGCTTAACTGGAAGAAAGAAGAACTAAAAAGCCTTGACCTTTGGATAGAGGATTTAGATTTGTATAATAAGCCTGTGAAGGGTATTCATTGGCGAAAATTAAAGAAAGCAATGAATAGTGTTGCAGAAGAAATGCAGGATGAAATAAAAGAAATTGAAGAAAAAATTAATCAAGCTATTGACGGTATCGAAGTAGATATTTAATGTCTCACAGATAATTATACTCAATAAGCTAGATTTAAATAATAGTGGAATTTTATTAAAAGGAGAAGACGAGATGAAGAAGTTTATTGTGAGAAATATATTAATTACAAGTAGCAGCTTATTCTTCTGGTCTTGGTTTTGGTATTTCGTAACTTATCAAAGTATCAGTGCAGTAGTAGGTACATATTTAATTGGAGTCATTGGGATCGTAGTCGCCATTATTATTGATACTAGTGTCCTAGATAGGGAATAAAATTGATTGAAAATTAATTAATAAAATACATAAAATAATAGTTGAAATTAGTATGATAATAGATTAAGATATATTTAACAAATAAAACAAATAAATGAAAGTTATAACATTCTCATTATAAATTAATAGTTGTTATGTAGCAAAAGCCGGTGACTAATTAACAAAATACATAATAATGAAAAGGAGATGTTGATAATGTTTGAAGAGATAAAGCAGATAAGTAATGACTCCATTATAAATGACCAACTAAGACAAGCTATGATCAAACAAATGGAAATAGGTTATCAGGAAATGGGAAAATTGAATCTTAGCATAGCGAATGAAGCACTTTACATTGAAAATGAATCAGAGAATAAGGTAGTTGATTATTTAAAGGGAGTGTAAATATATCAAAAAAGATAATGAATATATAAATCTTCAAACAGGAAAGGAATTAGATTTAGAACGAGTTAAATTGTTAAAAGATAACTCAATGTTAAAGGTATATCCTGAATTATGGTGCGAGTGGGATTTTGAAAAGAATGAAAAATTAGGATTGGATGTATACTTAGTTACTAAAGGAATCCATAAGAAAGCATGGTGGATATGCGATAAAGGACATGAATTTGAATCTCAAATTACCAATAGAGTTATATTGAAAAGAGGATGTCCTTATTGTTCAAATAGAAAGATTTTAATAGGGTTTAATGATATGCATACTACAAATCCTGAATTATCTAAGGAATGGCATCCAACATTAAATGGTAGCTTAACTCCATATGATATAGGTTGTGGAAGTGGTAAGAAGGTATGGTGGCTAGGTAATTGCGGACATGAATGGGAGGCAGTCATAGATAGCAGAAACGATGGCAGGAATTGTCCATATTGTTCAAATAATAAGGTTTTAAAAGGTTATAATGACATATGGACTACTAATCCTGATTTAGCGAAAATGCTTGCCGATCCAGAGGATGGTTATAATTATATGCAATCTAGCAGAAAGAAGGTGAATTGGAAATGTCCTGATTGTGAAGAGATAATCAAGGATAAGAAAATAAATCATATAAGTTATTACAGTTTAACTTGTCCAAACTGCTCAGATGGAATTAGTTATCCAGAAAAAGTAATATATAACTTATTAAAACAATTGGAGGTAGTCTTTAATTGGAACGTTTCGTTCACATGGTCTGAAGGAAAAAGATATGATTTCTATTTCAAATGTAATGGAAAGAAATACATAATAGAAGTACACGGAGGTCAACATTATAATGGAAGTTTTAAAACAATTGGTGGTCGTGACCGTAAAGAAGAACAAGAAAATGATAGATTAAAAGAAGAATTAGCTAAAGAAAACAGTATTGATCATTATATTGTTATTGATGCTAGAGAAAGTAGTATGAAATATATAAAGAACTCTATAATGAGTAGTGTTATGACACAGTTATTTAATTTGGATGAATTAGACTGGAATGAAATTAATAAAAAATCTATGAAATCAATAATCAAAACTGTCAGCGAATTATGGAATGGAGGTATGACAGATTCTAAATTAATAAGTAAAGAGTTAAATTTAAGTTATTGTACTATAGCTAGGTACCTAAAGAAATCTGCAACTATTGGATGGTGCAATTATAAACCTAATATGTACAGAAAGCCCAGAGAATTTGGTAGGAAAATAATTCAATTAGATTTAAGTTTCAACTACATAAAAGAATGGAATAGCATTATTAATGCATCAAAAGAAATAGGAGTGCATAGTTCAGCAATAGTCTTATGTTGTAAAAATGCTTATAGAACGTCCAAAGGGTTCAAATGGATGTATAAAGAGGATTATGAAATATTTTACAGCATGGAAAATGAGGCTGAAGCGATTAATGAAAAAATTATAAATGGCGAATGGTGAGCTAGTCATAGGTGTATTGCTTTAATAATTTAATTTTATAACTAATTGTTAAAGCAATACAGTTTAAATAATAGGATGTTTTTATTTTAAAAATATATAAGAATAGAGGTGCAGAAATGGTTATACATTTATTTGACGAAATGAGATCCAATAGAAAGACATCTCAGCAATACATTATTACATACGAAAATAAAGAAACTATTAAAGAATTATCTAAGTTAGGTTCAATTACATATAAATCACCAGTACTTAATGTTTTGTTTATCGATACATATAAAGAAAAAAATGAGTTGTTGAAGGTAGACGGTATAATGAGCGTAAGATCACCAAGTAAGGGTAGATTACTGAATAATAAAGAGAGTTATTATACATAGAGGAAAAATAAATGGAAAAACTAACAAATGAAGAATTAGTAGAATTATTCAATAGTGGTTCAGAAGATGCAGGAAATAAGCTATTCAACAAAAATAAAGGTTTAATCTGTAAAATAATTATTAAATACAATATGAAGTGTAGATTAAGCGAAGAGGATATTATGAGTGCGGCTCATTATGGATTTGTGAATGCAATTAAAACTTTCGATGTATCAAAAGGAATTAAATTCAGTACATATTCCTATAGAGTTATGAACAATGAGATTTATAAAAATATAGATTACTACAAATATAAGAAAAATGATGATTCTAACTTGATCTTTTCATCATTGAATCAAGAAATAAATGATGAAGGAAGTATGCTGATGGATATTTTAGATGCATCAGATAAAGATGTTTTACATAAGAAAGACTATACATATTTACATAATGCAATTGAATACGCAAAAACATGGGTAATAGAAAAGTACCATCCATACTTGTTACCATTAATGTTTAGAGAAACAACTACAAATGAAGTAGCACCATTAATTGGAGTTAGTACAAGGACAGTACATTATACGATGACAATGTTTAGAGAGCATGTACGAGAGTACATTTACCATTACTCAAGTGGTGAAATTGTTTCTTAAGGTCATATAAAAGAATTATATTATGAAAGGATTGGTTGATTTTTGAAGTTTAATGACTATGTATACAATCAAATTGGAGAAGAAGGAAACTTACTTAATAAAACTGCAACCAAGTTAGTTTTTACAAATACATTGTTGGATGAAAAGCAACTGAAAGATGAAAAGTTATTATGTAGTTTTGAAGAACGTCAATTAGTACTAATAAAAGATAGTCTAGCACGAATTTATTCGACTTTGGAATTATGGAATGTAGAAGGACATATTGATCATGTCTTTAACTATAAAGAAGATGAAAAAAAGGATGATATCATCCTTTAGGTTTATTCTCAGGCTTATTATAAAGTTTTTGTAGTGCTTCAATATATTTCTTAGCTATCTCTAATTCATCATCAGAAATTTCATCGAACAGGTTTTTCAATGCAAGGTGCTCATCACAATTAACTGTTTTCGTATTAAGTTTTTCAGTCATACATAATCAATCCTTTACAACTTATATCACAGTTATGTTAGCATTTCACATTGATCATTTTCAAATAAAACGATTAAGGGAGGAATTAATTATGAAAGAATTACGATTTAAACCAACTGAAGTTAAAGACTTAATATTTACAGATGAACAAATCATCTCAAATTACACGCTCGTTTCAATAGGAGAAATGGATTACATGATGGAGTTGGCAATTAAATATCAGCAGCTACATGAAGCATGGTACAAAGGAATTGAAAATCAAGAACCCTTAAGTTTCTTCTTACGAAAATGTAAAGAAGTAATTGAGGATGTAAAGCCTGATTACAGGAAGGTAATGAAGTGAAATAAGTATTACGAAAGGGTGAAAAAAATGGGTTACAAATTCACTTATTCTTAGGAAAATAGAATTAGAGATATTGCTATGAAGTTGATAAAAACAGCAAAGAGTAATGCTAAGTTAAAATTTAGTGATAAAGAGTTACTTATGATTCGTAAAATGGCTATGCTGCACCAGACAGATAACAACTTACTAATTGATACATGGATGAAAGTTAATCCAAACATGACAGATGAAGAATCAAAGTACACATTAGATTTAATGCTTAATAATACTAAGTGGAACTACTTTGATACAAGCAATATTAAACCGTGGAAGTTTAAATAATAATTCACTTTTATGAAAGGATGGAATATTAACTATGGATACATATGAAGTCTTAAAAGAATTAAAACTAATTGCAAATAGCGAGTTAGATAAATTAAAAAGTACATCTAATGAAGTAGAAGAGTTGGCGAAAGAAGAAATTATCTGTAAATTCTTAGCTAAAATCAATTATTTCATGTTAGCTGAAATTGAATAATAGTACGATTTTATTTAAAAGGGGTGAATAAGTTGAAATTAAAAGGACTTCTATATAATTGTACTCCAAGGCTAGAAAACACTAGATACTACTACATTTTCAGATGGTTTGGTTATGAATTAGTTATTAATAAATAAAAATACATAATTAAAACTAAATAAAATACACGTATTATTGAAAATAGGTGGTGGCAATCATGATTGAATTAAAGTATGAAAATGAAGATAAATCATTGAGCGAAAGAGGTTGGGTAATCGATCATAATCAGTTAAAAAATATCTCAGATCAATTATTCACATTAGGAATTATCTGTGACAAGGAAATGATTGAATCAGTATTATTAATAGCTAACGGTGAATATGACGTGATGAAGAGAATTCTAAAAGAGTTAGAGATTTTCTAAGTAATATTCTGCTTTTATTAAATAAAAATATACATAAAATAAGGAGAGTGCAATTATGCAATTTAAAAAATACCAACACTTAGAACGATATGGAACGGATGATGTAACAGATATTGAATTTGGTGAAGTGTTAATTTTCCCTAAATTAGATGGAACTAATGCTAGTGTATGGTTAGATGATGAAGGAACTATTAAAGCAGGTAGTCGAAACCGTGAGTTGTCTTTAGAAAAAGATAATGCGGGATTCTATGCTTATGTATTAGAAAATGAAAACATTAAAAATTATTTAGAAGCTCATCCAACACATCGTTTATATGGTGAATGGTTAGTACCTCACTCATTAAAATCTTATCGAGAAGATGCATGGCGCAAATTCTACGTATTTGATATTACTATTGATAAAGGAGATGAAAGCGTAGAGTACATTCCATATGATATCTACAAGCCCTTATTAGAAGAATATAACTTAGATTTCATTATTCCAATTGCTAAAGTTGTAAACGGTAATTATGAAGCATTCCTAAAATCATTGGATAAAAACCAGTTCTTAATTAAAGATGGTGCAGGAGTTGGAGAAGGGGTTGTAATTAAAAACTATAACTTCTACAACAAATATAAACGACAAACATGGGCTAAGATTGTTACTACTGAATTTAAGGAAATACATAATAAAGCTATGGGATACAATGAAATTAAAGCAGGGAAAATGATCGAAGAGGTTATTGTAGATGAGTATTGTACTGAAGCCTTCATTGAAAAAGAATTTGCTAAGATTGTAAATGAAAATGAAGGTTGGACAAGTAAATATATTCCAATGCTATTAGGTCGTGTATTCTCAGAATTAATTAAAGAAGAAACTTGGAATATTATCAAGAAGCATAAACAGCCTAAAATCGATTTTAAAACTTTGAATCACCTAATAACTCAAAAAGTCAAAATGACTAAACGTGAAATCTTTAGTTGAGGAGGATTTATATGATCAATTTAAAAGACTGCTTAACTAAACAGAAACAAATCCTTGAATCACAGGGATACACAGTGGCATACATAAGTATTTACGGTTCGCAAAATTACAATTTAGATATTTACACTGACGACTACAAATCAGATATTGATATGAAGGCAATTATTGTACCAACACTTGATGATTTAATTTACAATAGCAAGCCAATCTCTATAGTAGTGGAAACTGAATGGGGACAATGTGATTTAAAAGACATTCGCAGCTATTTCCAAACATTAATTAAAGCAAATCCTGCTTATATTGAAACTTTATTTACTGATTACTTTATTGTTGATGAACGTTTCAAAAATGAATTCGATGAAATTTTTAGTTTAAAAGATGAATTAGTAGAAAAGTTATCAGTACAAATGATTAGAGCAATGTATGGAATGATGTGTGAGAAACAAAAAGCATTATGTCACCCTTATCCAACAATTGCTCATAAAATTGAAAAATACGGCTATGATGACAAGCAACTTTCTCATGTTATTCGTTTATACGTAATGATGCAAGATTACTATGGTCATGGTAAGTCAATGAAAGAAGCGTTAATTCCATCTGATGCGATTGGTATGATTATGAAAGCAAAGTTGAACCAGTTCAGTCTAGAAGATGCTAAATATTTAATGGAATTAACTATAAAACAGGGCAAAGAATTCAAAGAAGAAGTACTTAATAATATTGATGAGAAAACAATTGATTATTCAGTTAAAGATAAATTTATTAAACTGTCTCAAGACATTATTAAAAACAAAATCATTGAGGAGTGTCGTAATTATGAGTAATCTATATGTTCTCATCGGTTTACCTGCTGTTGGTAAATCAACGAAAGCTAAAGAAATGGCGAAACAACTTAATGCAGTAGTTTTATCCTCGGACAGCTTACGTGAGGAATTATTAGGAGATATTAACGATCAGTCACAAAATGAAATGATTTTCAAAGAATTACATAGCCGTATTAATAAGCTATTAAGTGAAGGTCATGATGTAATTTACGATGCTACAAACCTAAATCGTAAACGTAGAATCCATTTAATTAAAAATGAGATTAAAGCTGATAAGTATTATGCTCACTATTTCAACTCATTATTTGGTGAATGTTTGTATAACGATAATCAACGTGAAAGGAAAGTAGGATTCGATGTACTAAATAGGATGTATACGAGTGCTCAAATTCCAACGATTAATGAAGGATGGAATAGTGTTAAGTTTATTCATCCAGAACTAAAGTTGGATAAGTATTATCGTGAACGATTTGAATACTTGCTATCTGATGAATCACCAAATCATGAAGATTTAATTGAGGAGACAATGAAAATTATCGATTCCTTTGAAGATGTTTATAATGTCCCTCATGACTCTAAGCACCATTCATTTTCAATTAGTCGTCATATCTTCTACGTGTATGAATTTGTAATGAAGAACTACAAAGGTCGTCGTAAAAAGGAAATGTTGATCGCCTCACTATTTCATGACTTAGGTAAAGGATGGTGTAAATCATTCATCAATTATAAAGGCGAGGAGAAGCGATACGCATCTTATATTGGTCATGAATTTGTAAGTGCTCAATTGACTTGTTACTGGTTAGCTATTCTAGGATATGAAGATGATTTCATTAAATATGTAGTTGATTTAGTTCAATTTCATATGATGCCTATGGATATGAGTGTAAAACAAGAACGTAAATTACGTGAGTTATTATCTGTAGAGCAATATGAGGATCTGATGTTTTTACACGCTGCAGATTTGAGTGCTAAATAATTTTATAATATTTCAGTTTCATTAAAACTTAAGTAGGTGAATTAATGGTCATTAAGGTAACGATGCCGGATGATTGTCTAACAATAGAGCAATGGAACAATGTGCATCAATTTTTAGAGAATTTTACTAGTGAATGGAGAGATGAAGGAATGAGTAATTTAAACAAAAAGAAAATTGTAAATGCATTAAATAGCTTAGAAGTGATTGAATCTAGTGGTGGAGATTGTGCGTATGTATTAGTTGAAAACAGTAAAGAGAATCACGAAAAATTAAATGAAGTTGGTATTTCAAGTGAAACTATCAATAAATATGGTGACGAAGAAACATTCTGTATTTTATCATTAGGTTTCAGTGAAGGATTAATTGACTTATATGATGGAAGTAAATGTGTTTTATTCGATGAAGAAATTAAAGTACCAATTGATAATGGCAAAGAAATAGTTTTATTTAAGACTGATAATAAATATATGCTTTCAATTTGGGAAGACAGTGGAGATGTACATACTAAAGAGTTATCAGAAGAGCAAATTAATGAAATTAAAGACTTCTTATCTTAAATAATAATCACATTTTATAAAAATTGGAGGAAGATAGATGTATAAATTTTACGAGGATTTAAAAAAGTTCATTCTTAATCAAGATGAGTCGACTAAAAAGACATTGATTCCTTATTATGAGACATTGTTGCAATTAGAATCATATTCAGAGATGAAAGAGCTTCTAAACAATTATCAAGATAATGATTATACTATCGATTTTAACGAAGCTGATGAAAATGACTTTTACTCAAATGGATGGTTAGAGATTTATGAACAGTACAACCCTATCTCTTATACTATCGAACTAGATGTTGGAAATAATCAAGGAGATTATTGTCAGTGTAAATCTGATGATGAAGGATACAGTATTAATAAAGATTGCTGTGGAGTAAACTGTGAGGCTAGCTTACCAAAAGTGTCTATCGTCAAGGAAGTAAAGATGTTAAATCATGAATTTCAAGGTTATGAACGTGATATTTGGAAGTTAGAAGATAAGTGGTTGACTGACTTTGAGAAGGAGGCATTACATAAGAAAAAGCTAGAGAAGGTAAGTAGCATAGAGGCACAAATTGAACTATTACAAAAGGAATTAGCTGCTGTAAAATCTGATATTAAAAATTAATTAAATAAATACATAAAATTACTTGTAATATAAAATAAGGGTGTTATAATAAGAATACAGTTGAGAAAGGGAGTGAGGATAATGGTCAGTAGATTGACTTATGAGGAAGAGCAGGAAATTTTAGACGAGCTGGATTATTTGAATGATCAGACACAATTTAATCGTGAAAATGCTGTTTGGTGTAGTAAGACAATCAAGAAGCTGCTACTAGAATTACATTTTATAAGAAATGAAATTATAAGTAAATAAAATATATAATAAGTTGGGTGATTTTATTTTGGTAGAAACTTTAGTAGAAGAGAAGAACACAGTACAATTAACGGAAGATTATCGAATTACAAGTGATCAACGTAACATTATCTTACAGAAACGTTATCAAAAGCGAGAAGGAAAAGGCAGAAATGCCCCATTGATTAATGAGTACGATTATAAAGATGTTGGATACTTCGGTAATTTAAAATCATTACTAAATGGATTAGTGAATTATGAAGTTCCTTTATCTGTTACAATGACAGGAAAGATTGAAGATGCACATTTACGAATTGAAAAGCTACGAGATGAGATTGCACAACATGTTTTGGATAAAGTAACGGTTCTTCAATATAATCCTAAGCTAAAAGAACACTTAGACGGTGATGCTGATTGACAAAGTATAATGCTAAATCAGTAATTGAGGACGGTATTAAGTTTTCATCTAAAATGGAAAAAGATTATTACTTATACTTAAAACAACAAAAGCAACAAGGTAAGATTAAAGATTTCTCACTACAACCATCGTTTGAACTGCAACCTAAGTTTGAAAAAATGAATAAGAAATATCGTCCTATTGCGTATGTTGCAGATTTTAAATTGGTACATAATGATGACAGTATTGAAATAATAGATGTAAAAGGATTTACTAATCAAGTTTTCAATCTTAAAGAAAAGATGTTTCATTACCATCATGAACATCCTTTAACGCTCATTACATATAGTAAGATTGATGGTGGATGGATTGATCTTGATACACTTTCTAAAAATAGAAAAGAACGTAAGAAAAACAAGATAAAGAAATAATATTATACATAAAGAAGATAGTAATAACTATCGAACCTTTAGCGATGTAAATAATTAAAGTTTATGCATATAAAGGTAAAATACTAAACAATCGCATGTTCTCAAGTAGTGAGTTTCGCCAAAGCTTATTACATATGTTCTCACTGAAAAGATTGTGAAATTTTTAGTCTTAAAAAGCCTATAAACATTGAATATTAAATTTTCATTTCACAATCTTTTTCTCAATAAAATCCTAATATTATTAAAACGTTAGTTAGGTACATTGTGATTGGTTCGATAATTAATAAAAAAATACATAATTGAAATGGAGAGAATTGTTTAATGGCGAAGAAAAATAAAGGTGAAATTAAATTAAACAAAAATCACGGAGGCAAAGAGTTCTCAAATAACTTTCATTTTGTAGGAAAAGTTAAACCTGTACAAAAGAAAGATAAGGATACAGACAGTTGGTATGATGTTGAAATCTTTGATACTAATAAGACTCAAACTAATAAAGACCGTCGAGTACTACAATTTATCGTTGAAACAGCATTTAAAAATGAACTTAAAGTTGAGTTAGCAGGAATGGAAATGGAAAACGTTTGGGTTTATAGCTCAACTCACAAAAAATCTGCAAAACTAGATTGGGCTGATCGTAATGATAAAACAAAGTATCCAGACGAAACATATCATTTAATTCAAACTGATTGGGACAAAACAGAACGCCTAGGGAAAATTGTTGAAAAAGATATGTGGGTAGAGGTAAAAGGGAAGTATGAATTTAGCTCATTTACTAATGAAGAAGGTCAAGTGATTAATAATATTAAACGAATTATCGAACACGTTGTTCCACTTAAAAACGGAGAGGTTACAATTAAAGGCTTAACTGAAGGAGATACTTTCAAAGCTTACGATTCTGCTGAAGATGGAAATTACTTAGGAATGGGCAAAGCTAATAAAGAAGGAGTGGCAACTATTCGTGTAGGATGGTTAAATCCTGAAGGTGGAAAATTATACATAACTAAAGTTACTGATGATGTAGAAGGAAAACGATCAGAACAAACTTATACTTCTACTGTAGTGGAAGGTGAACGCATTACAATTAAAAATAATGTAGACAGTCAAGTTGGATTGCCGAAAGCCGACGGTAGTCGAGGATATAACTACGTACCGTATGTACGTGATTTTAAAGATGAGAACTTCAAAGAAATTAATTCTTTTGAAATGCAACTAGGAATTAAATCTACATATCAAGATGAAACAACGCTTGACACAAAAATTAATGGTGTTTACTTAGATTATGGTAAAGATAAATCAGTTCCACGAGATGTTGAATTAGTAGTTTACTATAAAGAAGCAGAAGAAGGCAAAACTCCTTTTGCAACAGCATTTGGACGACTAAATAAATTAGACTTCTTAGTAGTAGAAGGGATTGATAATAATCGTGCAGAATTCACTATGGTAGAAGTAGCTGAAAAAGTTGAAGAAGATAATCCGTTTGAGGATGTAAGTGAAAAAGTTACTAGTTATGAACAAGCTTCATCTGGTACTAAAAAAGGATTAGAAGTATTGCGATACATACAAGGTACTTTCGCTCGTGAATTATTAACTGAAGATGAGATTACTTTAAATGCAACTAGCGATGAAGACCCATTTTCTAAAACTCCAATTGAAGTAAGTGAGGACGAACTTCCCTTCTAGTTCTAAAGATCAATATAGGTATATAAAGGATTTTGATTCTTTCTTATATTAAAAATAAAAATACATAAATTAAAAGGAGATTGATTTATCAAATGGCAGGATTCCGAGACAAAGTAACAAACAATACACCTAAGGTAGCTTTAGAAAGTATTACAACGTTGGTAGCAGGTGGTTGGAAAGCAGGAAAAACTCGCTTATGGAAAGAAGTAACTGAGCTTCATTATGTAAATCCTGACGATGTTTTATTGTTAGGTTTTGAAGACGGTTACGAAACATGGGAAATGGATAATATCATTCCTTTACATAAAGAAGGTGCGGATGAGTTTTTATGGAAAGTATGGGAATACTTCAAGAAGTCCGTTGTACCAGATTTAGTGAAAGAGGCTAAGGTTGGACGCATTACAAAACTTATCGGCACAGATACGGCTGATCGAGCTATTGATGCATGTACTGCTTGGATTCTGTATGATCGAGGTAAAAAGTATGCTAAAACATTTGTATCATTACAAGACATCTCGGACAATACAAAAGAAAATGGATGGACTGCTTTATATGAAGAGTTAAAGAAACCGTTTGATACTCTAAAAAATGCAGGTTATGGCTTATTCCACTTAGCATGGACTAAAGAGAAAGAAACAACTTTATATGATGGTATGAAATATAATTCCATCCAACTTCTTATGAATAATACTGGTCGTAAAGTATTTGAGTCTCAAGCAAGTTTAATTTGCTGTCTACACAATGAAACAGCAGTATTAGATAAGCATGGTAATGAGTTAGAGGAAAATTTAACAGATAAAAAGAACCGTGAGAAAGCATCTAACTTCCATGAAACTAAGTCCATGATGTACTTCCGTCCATCAGGTTTCGTAGAAATTGCAGGTGGGCGTTACACAAACTTACCAGATAAAGTACCATACAGTGCAGAAGGTTTCTTAGAAGTTTTCGAAAATGCAGTTAAAGGACAACTTAAAAAAACTACTGAATCTGTAGAAGAATTAAAATTAGCCGAAGAGGAAAAGCGAGAAGAGAAAGTAAAAGAATTTGTTGAACAAACGGAGAATGATCCAGATGCGGTGTTAGCTCAAATTGATAGCATTGTAGGCTCGATGACTCAAGTTCAAAAGGTAGCAGCGAGCGTAGAATTCGAAAAAGCGTTCAAGGTTAAAAATTATAAACAAGAAGCAGGGAATATCAATAACTTAAAGAAAGCATTAGAAATCGTAAATACTATTACTGCTAAAAAGTAAATACAGAAAAGGGTAGGATAGTTATATTCTACCCTCTATTTTTAAAATATGAGGTGAGTAAGAATGCCAAAATGTCACTGGTGCAAAGATATTGGTGAAAAAGATCAAATGTATTGTGATGAGAAGCCAACAGGTAAATTTAATAAGAATGGATCGCCAAAAATGTTTAGAAAGTATTTTCATTCAAAGTGCCATGAATTGTTTCTAAATGACAAAGAGTATAAGAAGATTGAAGCAACTAAATTGAACGATTTATACATTTATATACGAGATTTACACGGTCTTATATCTTTAGATGAAAGAATGATGGAGAAAATTCAGGACTTACGAAATGGGACGATTAAGATCGCCAACAAAAAAATAAAGAAATACAAGTCAGGTGTGCCTTATGAATTGATGCTTCAAACCTATCGATATAACGCAAATACAATTGATGATGTAATACGTAAGATGCACTTTAAAGAAAAATGGAACGAATTTTCATACATATTTGGAATAGTCACTAAAAGTGTTAATGACATCAATAGTATGAATATACAAAAAGAAAAGACAGATACTTTCAAGAGTAAAGTCTCAACAGAATCAATTGAGATTGATGTTAAAAAGAAAGAAGTAAAAAGAGTAGATGAAATGGATATATCAGATATTCTGTAGGAGTTGGGAATAATTGAATTATGCTAAAGAATTTGTAGAGCCTTCATTTTTACATGAATCTTTACTTTGTGGATATTTATGGAGTAATCCAAATTTGTACCAAAAATATAAGACTCATAAGATAACAAGAGAAACATTTACTGAAAGTGTATGGTACTTTTACTTTACATTAGGATTTGAAATGTACAATAACGGGATTAGAGATTTTGATGATAAAACAGTTTATACATATATTGTTTCGCAGCCAAAAGAAGTAGGAAAAAAAAGTTATATTGATTCATACAATATGTTTGGTGGTTACGAAACCATTTCGGAACTTATGAACGCTTGTAAAGATGATTCACAAAATGACGAGTATCATTTCAGTGAAATACAAAAATATGAAAGTTTAAGGAAGTTACAAGATGAAGCATTAATTAATGTTAATGATAAAGCTTTGATAAATAAGCTATGTAAAATTACATTAAAACAAGTTCAATTATACATACAAGTTAAAACTAAAGAAGTTTTTGCACAAGTTAATTCTGGTGATGTAATCGAACATGATCTTGTAGATAATTTAGATGAAACCATAGATGAATTAGATAAAGGAGAAGCTATGGGTATACCTCTACATGATGCTCCCATACTAAATAGAAAAATTAAAGGTTGGAAGAATGGCTCTCTGTATTACTTAGTGTTATCTTCAGGAGTTGGTAAAAGTTCTATAGCTATGGAGAAATTTATTCTTAGTTTATTTGAGAATAAAGAGAAAGCAATTTTAGCAATCAATGAAGAAAGTGTAAAGAAGTGGAGGCAATTATTGTTATCTACAATTTCCACTAAAGTATTAAAGAAGCCTATTAACCGTGAGAAAATGAACAGTGGTAATTTTACTACAGAAATGTTTGAAAAGTTACGAAATGCGTCTAAATGGGCTACAGAAAATGGTCAAGGTTTAATTAAAACCTTAGAATTGAAAAAATTCCGTATGGAAGATATACATAATCGAGTAGAGTTATACCGTCCTAAAGGTTATTCGAAACTAATAATAGATACTTTTAAACCTGATCGTTCACAAAGTGATATGGCACGATGGGAGGCATTCTCTAACTCTGCACAAGAACTACATGAATTAATTAAAGAAGATAATTATAATGTTGGAACTTTAGCCACAGTGCAATTAAAACTAGGAAAAGAAACACGCTTCCTTGATTTAGACAGTACAGGTAAGAGTATGGAGATTAACGAAGTAGCTGCCGTTGTTATGATGGGACGTTTGCTATTTGATGATGAGTACGAAGGAGGAAAATTCGCACTTAAACCATATAACTATAAAAAAGATGAGTTAACAGGTGAATGGTATAAACAAGAGTATAAGCTAGATAAAGAAAAGAAATACATAGTAATCTTTCTTAGTAAGAATAGATTTGGATCAGAAGACGAACAAATTATATATGAAGCAAATTATGAAATAAATTCATTTAAAGAAGTTGCGTTAGTTAAAGTTCCTCGTTACGGAAATTAATAATGTTATAAGTAGGTGGAGGGATGTCTGAACTTCGAAAAATAGAAGCGAGAATCTACAATGAAGATAGAATAGAAGAACTTTTAGAACATCTAGATTGTTGGAATATAATGACAGAGCAACACGGTATACTATATGTAGCTGGTCTTCCTGAAGGAGATAATCCTAGAAGTGTTCAGGTTAAGAACATTGAGTCATTGTCAGTAAATATAAGATCCAAGGGTATAACAGGAAGTATATTCGACTTAGTAAGTTATATTCTTTATGGCTCTGAAACTGAGCAAGAAAGAAAAGACACTTTGTCAAGAAGTAAATTTTGGATATGTAACAAATTAAACTATCCAGAATTTATAGATGAATTCTATAGAGTTACTTCTGATATACAATCACCAGAAAAAGGATATAACGATTGGCTAAAAAAAGTTTCTGTAAAGGAAAATCAAAAAGATGTTATAAATGAAGTATTACCTGAAAAATACATAAAAGAGTATACTGTAGTTCCTTATTATGGTTGGTATAAAGAAGGACTAAACATAAGTACTCAAAAACAATTTCAAATAAGTATTGATGTAAATACAGAGCGTATTACATTTCCTGTACATAATAAGAATGGCGAAATAATAGGTATCAAAGGAAGGTACTGTGGCAAGAACAAAGAAATTGAAGATAAATATAAATATCTTTATTTAGTACCTTGTAACAAATCCATAGAATTATTTAATCTTCACAGGGCACTACCTCATATACATCGCTTAAAAGAAGTGATCATCGTAGAAGGCGGAAAAACTACTATGTTTTTAACACAATGGAAATATCCTAATTCAGTTTCAATTGAAGGAGACTCACTGTCTCCTATACAGATTAAGCTGCTTAAAGATTTAGGATTAGATATAAAATACATATTTGCATTTGATAAAGATAAGGATGCTGAGTACGTAAAAAAAGAAGCCTCAAAATTAACTGGAAGAATGAAATACGGAATTATTGATATTGAAAACAATTTAGAACATAAAGATTCTCCTACAGACAAAGGAAGAGAAGTATGGGATATCTTATATAAAAATAATACATATAAAATATAAAGGATGATTAAATGAAATTTAAGTTAATCGGTGAGAATAACTTTGATACATATCCAATTGAAACAATATTTAGAAATAGAGGAGTTCATGATTTAAACGAATTAATAAATATTGACGAGTCATGTATTTTTCATCATTCTTTACTAGTAAATATTTATGAAGCAGTTGATTGCTTATTAAAACATGTAAAAAAAGGAAGTAAGATTTTTATTCAAGTAGATAGTGATTGTGATGGATTTTGTTCTAGTGCGATTTTAATAAATTATCTATCTAAACAATTTCCTGATATACAAATAGAATGGCGTTTACATGATGGTAAACAGCATGGTGTTATAGTTGAGGAAGTACCAGATGATGTGGGTTTAGTAATTATACCAGATGCAGGTACAAATCAATTTGAAGAACATCGGCAATTAAAAGAAAAAGGTATTGATGTTATTGTTCTTGATCATCATGACAGTGATAAATTATCAGAATACGCAATTGTAGTAAATAATCAGTTGTCACCAGAATACAGAAATAAACACTTCTCTGGTGCAGGAATAGTGTTTAAGTTTTGTAAAGCTTTAGATGAAAAACTAAATGTCTCTATAACTGACATTTACTTAGACTTAGTTTCAGTTGGAAATATTGGTGATATGATGGATTTAAGAGAGCTTGAAACTAGATATTATGTAAAAAAAGGTCTTGAGCAAATTAATAATCCTCTAATTAAAGAAATTATAAATAAACAAGATTACTCGATGGGCGGAATAGTCAATATACATAATGTTGCATTCTATGTTGTACCTTTAATTAATGCTGCTGTACGTTTCGCAACTCTAGAAGAGAAAACGAATATGATGAAATCTTTCTTAGAATATGAAGAAGAAGTGTACTATAAAAGAAATAATACATATGAATCTATACATACTTCTGTAGCGAGAAATTTAAGTAATATAAGAAATCGACAAAATAAACCCAAGGATAAAAGTATTCCAGTTATAGAAAATTACATCTTAAAAAACAACTTAATTGAAGATAAAGTTCTGGTAATTAATGTCACAGATATGTTAGATAAATCATTAACTGGATTAGTCGCTAACCAAATTGCTAAAAAATATAGAAGACCTGTACTGTTACTAAGAACAACAAAAGACGGAGTATTAGGTGGATCAGCAAGAGGCTTTGAAGAAGGAGAAGTGAAAGACTTTAAAGATTTCCTTACACGATCAGACTTATTTACCTTTTGCCAAGGACATGGGAATGCATTTGGAGTCGAGATTATAGAAGACAATATTAATAAGTTGGAAGAATACATAAAAGATAATTTGAAAGAAGAAATTGAAATTGACAGTTATGAAGTGGACTTTATTATTAATAGTGAAAACTTAACAAATTCGTTAGTAAGTAAAGTGGGTCAATATAGAGATGAATGGGGGTCAGTGATACAAGAACCAAGAATAGCAATTGTAAACACTGAATTTAACAGAGAAAATATTCAACTCTATGGAAAAAAGAAAAATATATTGAAAATGATGTGTGGTGGAATTGAATTTGTTAAGTACTATTTTAATCAAGAGAAATTTGATGAATTATTTAAAGATGGTGAGAACTTTTACATAAATATCTTAGCAAAATTCAAGGTCAATGAATGGAACGGTTATAAAAAACCACAAGTTGTAATCGATAAATTAGATATTGAAGATGTATTATTCTTTTAACCAGAATATTAAAGAAAGGATTATAAGAGAGAGGGTATTATATTGAGTAAAGTTCTAGAAGGTAAAAAATTAATATTCATGGACTTCGAGGTATTCTCCAATAGTATTCATCCAAAAACAGGACAACCTTATTGGATGGTTGTATTTATAGAATTAAGTTCTATGAAGAAGTTTACCATCAAAAATGATTTCGCTAAGTTAAAATGGTTCTACAATGCCTATAAAGATGATGTATTTGTTGGATATAATATTCGAGGTTACGATCAGTGGATTATGAAAGGTCTATTATTAGGACAGGATGCAGGATATATTACTAAACAAATCATCGAGGAGGATAAGAAGGGTAGTTATGTTGTCAGGAATCACAAGTCTATTCCTTTGAATATTTTCGATATAGCTACTGGTTTCCATGGATTGAAACAATTAGAAGCTTTTATGGGTAGTCGAATTAAAGAATCAGACGTACCATTTGATATTGATAGACCTTTGACTCAAGAGGAAGAAGATGAAGTAGAAGAATACTGTACTCACGATGTGTTGGAAACAATCAATGTATACCACAAACGTATATCCGCATTTAACGCTCACGTTGGATTATTGGATATGTTTGATTTATCAATAGAACATATTTCCAAAACTTCAGCTCAATTAACAGCTCACATTTTAGAAGCAGAGAAGCAAGATTATAAAGATGATGAATTTGATTTCATTTATCCAGATACATATAGATTAGAAAAATATCCCCAAGTAAAGGAGTTCTTCGACTCAATTAAAAATGGTACATTTGTTCCGACTAAGTTTGAAAAAGGAAAACCTAAAATTGAGGTTGAATTTGAGATTGCAGGTGTACCTACTGTGTATGCTTTAGGTGGATTACACGGTGCGATTAAAAACTATATGTATGAAGGAAAAATTTACTCACTGGATGTAGCGTCACTCTATCCTGCTTTAATATTAGAATATGGACTAATGAGTAGAGCTTGTGATTCAGATGCTAAATTTAGATTTATACGTGATGAACGAATTGTATTAAAGAAAGCAGGAAATCCATTACAAGAAGCTTTGAAATTGGCAATAAATACAGTGTACGGAACGTTTGGAGATCAATATAACAATTTATACGATAAACGTATGATGCGTTCTGTATGTGTAGCAGGTCAAATTCTATTAACTGATTTCATTGAGCGTATAGAACCTTACTGTACATTGTTTAATTTAAATACAGATGGTGTATTCTTTGTATGTGAATCAGAAGATGATTTAGCTAAAATTATTGAAGCTCAAAAAGAATGGGAGCAGCGCACTAGATTAATTTTAGAGTTAGAAGAGTATGTGAGAGTAGTACAAAAGGATGTTAACAATTACATCGTAGTACCAGAAGGAGAGTTATACACTGAAAAAGGTAAACCTAGATGGAAAGCTAAGGGTGCTTATGTAAAACAATTATCAGAAATTGATTATGACTTACCTATCGTTAATTTCGCAGTAACTAATTATTTCTTGAAAAATAAACCCGTTGAAGAAACAATAAATGAATGTAATAAATTGCACGACTTCCAACGAGTAGTTAAGATGACAAACGCTTATGATTACGCAAGGAAGAATTGTAAGTTCGAAGCTGTTAAAGTATTAAACGAAGTTACAGGTAAAATGAATAAGAAGGTAATGTTAGTAGATGAAGGTTATCTATTACAAGATAAAACATTCCGAGTATTTGCTTCATTAAGAGAAGAAGATGGTGGTCTATTTAAACAGAAAAAAGGAGAAAATCCTGCTAAATTCCCTAACACATCTGAGAAATGTTTCATTGATAATGAATCGATGGAAGGGAAATCTGTTCCTGATTATTTAGATCGTCAATTCTACATTGATTTGGCTCAAAAAAGAGTGAATCATTTCTTAGGTATTAGTAATCGTAAGAAGAAAGAAGTTAAACAATAAAATACATAACTAGATAAAAATTAAATATTATTAAAATATAGATAAGGAAGTGGATTATTCTGCAAACAAAACACGTTGTAATGTTCTCAACTGGAGCAGGGAGTGCATGGTTAGCTAAATATGTAGTAGACAAGTACGGTAAAGAAAATACAATCATCTTAATTACAGATACCAAATGGGAAGATGAGGACAATTACCGTTTTATGACAGAAGTTGCAGATTACATTGGAATAGAAATTACTGAGAAATCAGATGGACGTACTCCAGAAGATATATTTAGAAAGGATTTGTATTTTGGAAACTTCGGAACAGCTCCGTGTAGTAAAGAGTTGAAGATGAAACAAACATTTTTATACATACAAGAATTAATTGAACAAGGTATTTTGCCAATTTTATATTTTGGCATTGATTATAAAGAAGCAAGACGTGCTCCTAGATTGGCTTATAACTATAAACATAATGTAGACGTATTTGAGGATGGAATAGAATTACGTTTCCCTCTAATAGCTGAAATTGATGGTGAACCAGTAAACGGCAAACAACTAATACATAATAGAGATTTTCTAAATTCTGATAAAATGCCTAAAGTATACAATAAGGAAATTTATGAATCCTTAGAGTCCCAAGGAGCTACGATTTGTACTGCTAATCCGAAGCACGAAATCGAGAATAATTGGAGAATTAAATTACCAAGAATGTATAGTGCTGTTGAAGAAGCTGCTAAAGATAAGAGTAACATTAAAGCGAATGAACTTTTAGAAAAAGGAGTCAAAGGATTTTCTCATGCAAATTGTGGAGGAATTTGTGTTAAGGGAGGCATGGGACATTACTCTATTTTATATGCAGTATGGAAAGATCGGTATTTAAAAATGGAAAAGTTAGAGCGAGAAATTAATGATGCCCAAATTGCAAAGAATGGTAGACGTTATACAATTTTAAGTAAGTTGATTCCTACTGGTGAGTTTGATGAGAAAGGTAAGGAGAAGAAAAAGAAAGTACCATATTCTTTAGAAGAATACCGATTAGAAGTTTTAGAAGGAGATATTAACTCAAATATAGAAGTAGAAGAAAATACGATTTCATGTGAGTGCGTCTTCTAACTAATAAAATACATAAATTGATTTTTAATAAAAGAAACCTATTATGAAAGAAAGTGTAAAAGCTGAAGGAGGAATTAGTTATGTATGCAGTGTGTAAAAACGGAAGATGTGCTCAAACTTATTCGCTCGATGAAATTATTAATGGTCGATCAGGGGAAGTTTTCATGAAAGATATTAAAATTACAAAAGGATATCGTTGTGGAAAGTGCAATGGTGTAGTTGTTGATTTAGACGGTAAAGCGACTTTATCTCAACATCCAGACATTCGAAAATTTATTACAATTGAAGAATTAGAGAATCAAAAGAAACGAGATTATAAAGAAGCAAGACGTAAATTGAAAGAAGCAAAAGAAACATTTGAACGATTAAATAAAGAATATACGGATTTATAAAATTAAATAAAAGGAATATATTAATGAATAAAATACATACGAAGGAATGATAAATTGTTTTTAACGAATTTAAACGGATTGCATTGGTATTCGGATACGGATGATGGATATGGAGTTTACTACTCAGAATCACTAGATGTTGTATTAGTAATAGAAATGGACAATCTAGAAGTTATTGAAATACAAAGAGGATTAACACAATAGGAGATGATTTATTGAATAAATATTTAATTACTAAAATAGATAAAGAAGAAGCAATTGAATTTATACATAAGTATCATTACTCGAAAATTCTACCACGTTTAACTAAACATTATTTAGGTATTTACGATGAACGAGGATTGTTAGGGGTAGTTACTTTAGGATGGGGAACTCAACCTTTACAAACTATTAAAAAATTATTTCCTAATCATGATGTCCGTAGTGAAGATTACTTAGAAATAGGTAAAATGTGCTTCTCTCCATCATTAAATAACAATAGGTTTTCTGGTAGTCAAATAATGTCACAATTGATTAAATGGGTTAAAACAAATACGAATTGTTTGTTCTTATATACAATGGCTGATGGAATAATGGGGAAGTGTGGATTTGTTTATCAAGCAAGTAACTTTAAATACATAGGGAAATTTAAAACAAGCGTGTATATGGATGTGAAAACTAAAGAGAAAATCCATCCAAGAAGCGCAAAAACATTATTACAAGAAAACGCAGATTTCGAAGGTGTTGAAAAGCTGCATTGGTTAACCCATGATTTCTGCGATTATAAAGGAATAGACAAGATTAATGGAATGATGTTTAGATACATTTATCCGTTGAATAAGAAGGCAAAAAAGATGCTAAAAGAGTACTCTAAATATCAAAATTTAGATAATCCGAAAGAATTTGATTTAGTGTTTGAACGTAGAGTTACAAAAGGTAAATTTGAAAAAATACCACAACCAAAATTCAATATGGATATCTTTATACATAACTATCAAAAATATTAATATAAATACATAAAATTCATCTTTTATTTAAAAATACATGAAGGAGATTTAGATTTGACGAAATATTACGTATCAATTGGAAGTCAAGTTATGTTTACTACAAAGGAAAACTCCAAGAAGGAAGTAATTGATTACATTTACGAAAAGTATAAATTAAACGGATTTAAAACTAAGCGTGAAGAAGAGTCAATTATTTGGTTCTATACTACATATAAAGATATTCCTACTCAAGTTAGTATTGCTGAAGAAAAACACATTGATTTAGAAGGTTGGGAAGAATCGATATTTGAACTATATTACAGAGATAATGAAGATTAATATTGATTTAGATAAATTACGCATTTCATTAGAAACACTATAGGAGGAAATAAATTATGACTATAAAGGACTATGTTTTAGATAGACTCAACAGCTTTGATGAATTCATCGAACAGGAAGACATTGAAGGAATTGTAGAAGATGTAAAAGTGAAATATGGAGTCCCATGTAATTACTTTAATGCAGGAGAATATACGAGTTGTGGTTACGACTGTTGGTATTACAATATTGTCTGGTTTGAGAATAACGAGTTAGAAGGAATAGACGTTCAATGTGAAAGTTACTAATTTACTTAAATAAAACACGCATTTTATGAAAGGATGAGGAGTGCTTTTGGGAATCTACTCTTACGGAAATCATGAACAAAAGACAAATATTCAAAACGACAAAATATTAATGGAATATCTTGATATTATTAATAAAAACCGTACATATCCAATCGTAGTAAGACAAGAGTTTCATTTTGAGAAAAGCTTATTCTCATCAAGAAAATATAATTGGTACGAGGTGTTTGTAGATATGGGAAATGGCGAACGACAACACTTACATGATTGCGTGAATAGAGATATTGTAGAGGCTTATTTATGGGGTAATGTGCATGGTACTGAGGCTAAATAAAATCACACTATTATAAAAGAATGGAGAGGTTAGTATTCTAACTAAATATCATACGATTTTTGATAATAAGACAACTGGATTTATGTTAGATTATATCAGGGATAATATTTATAAAAACTACCCATATAAGAAGTTAAGTAAATCGAGTCTACTGTTAAATTTTAGATTAGAGCAAGTAGATGATCATATTGAGTATATGCAAGCAGGAATTGGTACTAGGATAAAACTACCTTATAAATGGAATCGGAAATATAAACTATTCTTTAAGGATGACCTTATTGTGGAATTATCTAATTTAGAAATTAAAGCAATTGATTCGAAGAACAACAAAGAATATTTAGAATTAAGAAATAAACAAAGTAAGATTTTTAAATAAGGAGATTGATCAATTATGGGTACATTATTATTAGCAGTAACAGTGGTACTGTATGAGTTATTTAAATTAGCGAATATCAAAGGATATGGAGAGTTATTGACGTTAATTAGAAATTCAAAGGACAATAAAGACTTATATGCAGAAAAAATGCTTAAAAATCAGAAATTTATGTTATTTACTGTCCTAGAGTTTATTTATGTAATTTTAATGGTTGTGTTAATTTTTACACCATTAGTACATCTAGGTATTTACATGGCAGTTGCTAGTATGGTAATGATGATTATTCCAAAAGTATTTAAAAAAGAATACACTTCAATTCGTGTAATTGATTCAGTGTTAACAATTATCGTTACAGTAGTCGTGTATCATAGTATTTCATAAAAGATTAGTATTATTAAATACATAAACGGAGTTGATACTTATGCAAGATGAACAAACAGTAAATGAACAGAATGCATGGGAGTATTATAAAAAGATGGAAGCAGAAAACTTTCACCTCAAGAAACAACTCGTTAACAAAAACAAGCAAATTAAGCATCTTAAACGTGTGATCAGTACATGGAAAGGTAAGTATGAAAAGCTTACAGAGAATCGTAAACCTAAATATAAAAATACAATTAGAAGAAAGTAGGAGACGTAAAGATGTTATTTTTCACAATTGCAATGATTATCTGGTGGGTGTTGGCTGTATTTACTGTAGAAGTATTACGACTCAGCAATACAAGAAAAGATAAAGGAGAAATCGAAGATAAAGATTTGGTTGGCGCAGGATGTCTGTATATGACATTCGGAATGACTTACATGTTAGGTGAATTTATTTATTTACTGTTTGCATTAAAGCATGATACATATTTATATCCAACGTATGCAATGTTAGGATTGTACATTATTGAATTCCTAGTAGCAATGCTATTAGTTTTATTCTCTAGAGTTACAGGTAAAAAACGAAAAATGAAAGAGAAGGTTGGATTTTATTCTTACTTCTCACGTTTCCTAACAATAGTTTATTTTGGTTATATGCTTTGGGTTGTGATTAGTTAATATGATAAAACGAATACTTAGTTTTGATAAGCAAGATTGGAAACACTTATATTATCTATTTAAAACAGGAATACATAATTTGATGATGATGGATTACAAAGAAGCAAAGGAATCGTATTACTGGATTAAAATTCACTTGTCATATGATAGTACGAAAATAAAATAGGTGGCGACTTACGCTAGAGGAGAATAATTAAGATGAGCACTATTACTAAAACTGAAGAAATTTATGTCGGAGATTTATATCAAGAGTTGTTAGTAGGTTTAAATAGTTTGATTGAAAAGACAATGGATATTCAAAAAGTCACACCATACAATAATTCAGATTATCGTGAAGCACTGAAATTTCAAATTGAATTAGAAAAAACTAAATTAAATATTATGCAATCATTAGGTGAAGGTCTTGAGACTAAATTAACAAAGAAAGGATTGGTTGGTTATGACGACATTGGTCGAAAAGTGTTTGAGATTAACAGATCAGGAGATGTTCGATTTGGTACAAATTTAGATGTTGCAAATGAAGAAAATATAAAATGACAATATTATCGAAAAGGGGTGATCGTATGTGCGTATGTCAATGTTTGAACTGTAGTAGTACATATGAAAGCGAAAACGAAGAAGTGTTTTGCTCGATCAAGTGTATGGATGAATATTCGGATACATTAGGGTATTTAAAGTTTGAAAATAATTAAATAATATTTTGATTTTATTTAAGAGAGGTAAGTGATTCAATGTCAATAATGACTGTAGTAACCGCAGATGACATGTCAAAAGTAAAAGTCGAAATAAGAAATGTTTCAGTCAAATACTGTACATATGATGAAAATATCCCTACAAAGTTATATGAACGGTTTAAGTCTGATTTACCAAGTAAGATATTCTTTGGTTCAGAGAATATTTATACAAAGGAATTTAATAAGCTTCTTTATGAAAATGGTTATGAGTTAGCAGAGGATGGAAAGGTTTTAGAAATAAAGGATAAGGTTTGCTATAACTCATTAGAGCATGCAGTAGAGACTGAACGTGATATTTACACTTTAACGGTATCTGGTGGACAAGATCAGTATAAATTAACTGAGATTCTACTTGCAAATGGTTATATAATATCGAGCATTGTTGATAAAGAAAAATTCAATATTTCGATTCATGGTAAACAAAATTAGATTGACAGTATTGACCTAGAGAATTATTATTTAAATAATTACACAAAAGGAGGGAGTTTATTTCTGCAAATGAAGTGCACAATTAATTATTGTCGTAGGAACTTCAAATGAGACATGTTTTGTGGAGAATAAGCGAATAAGTGAAACGACTTAAAAAATCTTTAACTGTACCAACGATTATCATATGTACATTGGGATGGGGGTATTTTGCATCTCAAGCAATTGATAATAAAGACGGTGCAACCGAATCTGATAACGTAATTAGAAGCTTAGAAGATATTAAGAAAAATTCAATTGCGTATAAGTATGAACAATCTTATAAAAATATTCAATCTGAATATGAACGTTTGAAAGAAGAGGAGAGAAAAAGATTAGAAGAGTTGGAACGTCAACGCTTAGAAAAATTAGAGCGAATTAGATTAGCTAAGATCGAAGAAGCTAAAAAGTTAGCTGAACAAAAGAGAATAGCAGAGCAAAAGAATATTGATGAACAGAAAAAGCAACAAGTAGTTAGTAGAGGTAGTAGCGATACTGTAGGTAATTGGATGACATTTAACGCAAGCTATTACACTGCTTTTTGTTCAGAGGGTTGTACGGGCGTAACTGCAACTGGTTATGATGTATCGAATACGATTTATTACAATGGGTTACGAATTATTGCTACTGATCCAAGAGTAATCAAATTAGGAACTATTGTAGAAGTTAAGACTCCCTACGAAACCTTCAAAGCTATAGTATTGGACACCGGAGGGGCAATAAAACAATTTAAGGTAGATATTTTAGTTTCATCTACACAGGAAGCATATAATCTTGGTCGACATAATGTGCAAATTAGAATTTTAAAAGAACCAAATAAATAATTAAATACATAATTAATTGAGTGGAGATTGATTATTCTTTCTCTGCTCAATTAAAATCAAAAGAGGTGAGAGTTGTTGAAGTTTCGAACTAAGATAAAAATGGTCAAGAAATTGAACAAAATAAAGTTGAAAATTCGTGACCTACTACATAAAAAGCCTTTTTACATACATTTATATAAACGCATCCAAGATGAATTTATATTCAATAATAAAACATGCATTAGATACTATATGGATGCCAATACATTACGTGATGAATCATTTAAGTTAGAATTGGAGTTATATCATAAAGCATATGGTATTAATTTTAATGGCTATGGGCTAGAAGAAGTATTCAAGTACACAAAGGATTATATTAGTGATAGGATATCTAAGTACAATGATTTACAGTTTATCTATGGTGAAGATAATCATGGTCTGTATTTTGAAATAGGTTATCAAGAAGGATATTAAAAATATAATTAAATAATTACATAAAACACTTGTATTATTAAAGTATGATGATATAATTAATTTAAGAAATACAAAAGGAGATGATAGAAATAAAGATTAATGATTCAGTATTAGAGTATTTAGGATTCAAATTTGTAAACAGTAAGGTACGTGAGAACGAAGGGATTACATTTGAAGAATACCTACTACGAGAGTTAGGTGATTGAATTGGATGACGTTGTAATCGACGAAATAACTCAATTTGAAAAGGATTTAACTTTTGTAAGAGATTTCTTAGACAAGTTACCTAAAGAGGTCGAACACCTAACTAAATTAGTAGAAACTAAACAAAGAGAACAAGAGGATTTATTGCATCACATGGAGTTTGAAAGCTTATCTGCTAATAAAGGATACGAAGCGTATCGTAAAATGCACATAGTTAGGAATGAACGTAGGAAAGCAAAAGATTTATTGGATGTAATGAAATGTGCAAATGATAAATTAAAATCTAAACTTCCAAATATAAGCGTATTCAATGGTGCAGTAGGAGAAGTTAGAGGAATTGTAGGTAAACACAAGACTAGAAAATATAAACCTAGAGAATTATACGATTTAAGTTATGGTGATAAAGCATTACAAAATACATATTAAAATACATAAGAATGACAATAAGTAAATGATAGGAGATGGAATATGAGTGAGTTTAAAGAAGAGATTAACATTATTTTAAAAGATTTAGAGAAAGTATTGATTAGTAAAAACTTAGACTATGGTAATTCGTTTGATTCCCAAATGAATGAATTTGGATTAGTTGCAGGAGTTATAAGGTTGAATGATAAATTAAATCGGTTAAAGCAATTAAGTAAAGAAGATCATAGTCAACAAGTAAACGATGAATCACTATATGATACAGTAAAAGATACAGCAGGTTACGCTGTATTATTGATGCGTTGGTTAGATATGGAGAAGAAATCCGATGACAAAATTTAAAGTAGGCGATATTGGTATTTTTAATGAATATGGCAGCAGTGATTGGTTAAATTATGAAAACGCACGATGCGAAGTAGTAGAGTTTGACGAAATTAATTCAGGTCTACGTCTAAAATTTGAAGACAATTTTACTTTAGAGACAGATCATAAAGAATTTAAAAAGTTATAAAGAAAATAAATACATAAATAAAAAAGATTAATGTGGAAAGAGGATGGTATTTTGAAAAATAAGTTAACATTAATTAAGCGTTCAAGTCCTATGTGCCCAGATTGTAATAAAATGCAATTTATTTTAGATATGGAAAATATAGAATATGATGTAATTGATATTGCAGTAGATACTGATGCTGTTGAAAAATATGATTTATCAAGTGTACCAGTGTTGCTAATAGATAGTGATGAAGGACAATTAAAATTAAATGGAATTCAGCCAATTGAAGTTATTAAAGAATTCCTTGAAGAAGATTAACAATTTTAATTAAAGTGAATCAATCAGATGCATAAACAAGGAGGAAATAATTTGGCATTATCAAAAACAATTAAGAAGAGAGATAACTCACTAGTCGAATTTAAACTAGAGAAGGTTGCTAATGCTATTAGCAAAGCAGGGATGGAAACAGGAGAGTTCGGCAGTGAAGAGTCAGAGGCACTTGCTCAAGATGTACTAGAAGCATTAAGTAAATCAAATAATGATGAAATTGAATTGTCAGTTGAATATGTACAAGATATTGTAGAAATGGTTCTTCTTAATTCTAAATATAAAGCAACAGCTAAGGCGTATATCATTTATCGGGAAAAACGATCACAAGAAAGAAAACCTGATATTTTTAAGAGTCGACTAAACTTAAAGCCTTATGAGTATCCTCAATTAAATGAGTATAAGGAGGCTATTCAACACTCTTATTGGTTACATACTGAGTTTAATTACACTTCAGACATTCATGATTATAAAGTTAATATTAGTGATAAAGAACGAAAAGTAATTAAGAATGCAATGTTGGCAATTTCTCAAGTAGAAGTAGCCGTAAAGAATTTCTGGGGAGACTTACATAATCGAATGCCAAAACCAGAAGTTGGTGCAGTAGGTGCTACTTTTGGAGAGTCAGAAGTACGACATAGTGATGCATATTCTCACCTATTAGAAGTTTTAGGGTTGAATGATGAGTTTGAAAAAATTCAAGAAATCCCTGCTCTATCTAAGAGAGTTAATAGTTTAACGAGTGCTGTGAAATACCTTAAAACTGAGAGTAATAAAGATTTTACATTATCACTTATTCTATTTTCGTTATTTATTGAACACGTATCCCTATTCTCTCAGTTCTTAATTATCATGTCGTTCAATAAGTATAAGAATCTATTTAAAGGTATGTCTAATGCTATTGAAGCTACATCTAAAGAAGAACAATTACACGGAATGTTCGGTATTGAATTAGTTGGTATTATTAGAAATGAAAATCCTGAATGGTTCGATGAAGAATTGAGTAATAAAGTTTATGAAGCTTGTAAGAATACGTTTGAATCAGAAGTGTCTGTAGTGGATTGGATATATGAAGATGGAGATTTAGATTTCTTACCTAAAGCAGTAGTTATAGAGTTTATTAAAAATAGATTGAATAATTCAATAAAGAATACTGGATTTGAACCTATTTTTGAAATCAATGAAGAATTAGTAGATCAGACAGATTGGTTTACAGATGAATTAGAAAGTACAAAACATGTAGATTTCTTTGACAAACGTTCAGTTAATTATACTAAGAGAACTAAAAGCATCGGAGCAGAGGATTTGTTTTAATTAATAATAGAACCTTGGTATGTTATAAAACTGCCAAATTTTATTATTAAAAGGGAGTCTAATAAACTTATGACATTTGAATGGTTAAACGAAAATAGTAGAAACTTTTTAAAAGGTGGATATTTAAAAGAAGGAGTTAGCGCTGAACAACGTTTAAAGGAAATTTCAGACCATGCTGAGAAAATCTTAGGAATTAAAGGTTTTTCTGATAAATTTTATACATATTTAAGTAAAGGTTATTATTCATTATCTTCTCCTGTATGGTCTAATTTTGGGAATAAGAAGGGTTTAAGTATCTCATGTTTTGGATCATCAATTGATGATAATATGGCTAATATTTTATATACTCATGGGGAAGTTGGTATGATGAGTAAGTTTGGTGGAGGAACTTCTGGTTATTTCGGGAATTTACGTCATCGTGGAGCACCAATTTCTGATAATGGTAAATCTTCAGGTGCAGTTCATTTTATGAATATGTTTGAAACTCTTATTGATGTAGCTAGTCAAGGTAGTATGCGTAGAGGTGCTTTTTCTCCATACTTACCTATCGACCACCCAGACATTGAAGAATTCTTACAAATAGGAAGTGAAGGAAATCCTATTCAAAAAATGACTCATGGAGTAACTGTTACTGATAAATGGATGAAAGAAATGATTGATGGCGATAGTAAAAAACGTTCTGTTTGGGCTAAAGTTATTCAAAGTCGTGTAGAAATTGGATACCCATATATTTTCTTCACTGATACTGTAAACAATAATACTGTAGACGTATATAAAGATAAAGGAATAAAAATTAATCACTCAAACTTATGTTCAGAAATTGCTTTACCAAACAATAATAGATATTCATTTGTATGTTGCTTATCTTCTATGAACCTTTTACATTTTGATGAATGGAAAGATACTGATGCAGTAGAGACAATGATTTACTTCTTAGATGCAGTTATTTCTGAATTTATTAGTGACCTAGAAGAAATGCGAGATTCGGAAGAAGCAGAAAAAAGAAATGCATTCACTTATATGGAAAGAGCATATAATTTTGCTAAAGAACATCGTGCATTAGGTTTAGGTACACTTGGATATCATTCATATTTACAATCTAAAATGATTTCATTTGAAGGTGTTGAAGCTTCTCAATTAAACGTTCGCATCTCTAAATTTATTCAAAAGAAATCCATTAAAGCCTCTAAAGAATTAGCTGTTTTATTTGGAGAACCTGAAGTGTTAAAAGGATATGGTAGACGTAATAGCACCTTACTAGCGATTGCTCCAACTACAAGTTCTGCATTTATCTTAGGGCAGGTTTCACAATCAATTGAGCCGATTTGGTCTAATATTTATGTAAAAGATGTAGCCAAAGCAAAGGTGACTATTCGTAATCCATATCTTAAAGAAGTATTAAAATCTCATGGTAAAGATGATAAAGAAACTTGGAATAGTATCAGAGTTAATGATGGCTCTGTTCAACATTTAGATTTCTTAACTGATCATCAAAAAGAAGTATTTAAAACTTTTGCTGAAATTGATCAGTATGTAGTATTAGAACAAGCTGCAATGCGACAACAATTTATTGACCAAAGTCAGTCATTGAATATTATGGTTAATCCAAAAATGTCAGCTAAAGAAATTAATGACTTGCACATTTTCGCATGGAAAAATAAAATTAAAACTCTTTATTACCAACATAGTACAAATGCAGCTCAACAATTCAGTAAAGATAAACTATGTAGTAGTTGTGAAGCATAGATTGATAATATATTACATAAATAATTCACAGAATAAAAGGGGAAATATATTTATGACAACTTTCACTAACAAATTGCAAAATCACGTTAAGGACTTTCATTCAGCATTTAATCATCCTGTATCAGAAACTCCAAATCCATTGGATTTAGAACGAGCGATTAACCGTTCAGTTTGGACAGGTGAAGAAATTGTTGAATTCCTGCATGCTTCTTCGAAAGATGAAAATGAATTTGATTTAGCTTTTAGCTTATTTATTCAAGGGTTAGAGAAGGCATACAAGAAATCTTCAAAAGTAGAATTTATTCAAGATGATGTTGAACGAGTAGTTGCACAAGCAGATGCTTTAACTGATACAGATTATTTTGTAAAAGGATCATTTGTTGAAATTGGAGTAGATGAAGAACCTGTATTTAATATTGTACAAGCAGCTAATATGAGTAAATTATTTACAGCAGAAGATGGTACTAAATTTGCTAAATATCGTGAAGATGGAAAAATTCTTAAATCACCTGATTTCTGGACTCCTGAAGATAAAATTAAAGAAGAAATTCAACGTCAAATTAACAATAGCTTAACTAAGTGAAATCTATAACGTATATATGATTATTTTGAGTTAATTAGTGATATGAATATCATATTTGTATCACTAAATTTCAATAAAACATGGATATTATTGAATCTTAAATTAACAACTACATAATTATAAAGGAGAATGATTTTTGTGAAGAAATCACGTAAACAACGAAAATTAGAAGCTAAACAAAATGGAGTATCATTCGTACCACAATACAATGGTACAGGAGTTTTATCATATGAGGATTATTATGGTGTAGGTAGCGAACGATTTAATAATAAGTTTGTTCAATTCCTAAAACCTGTAGTTGAAGAACAAAAAGAGGTCAAAAAGGAAAGTGTACCAACTCTCGAGGAAGAAAATGTGGAAGTACTTGAAGCAGAATTAGTTGTTGAATCTTCTAAAAGTAAGAAAGGTAAAAAGGAAGGTAAACTTAAGAAGAAATTGAAGAAGTTACTTGGTAAATAAAATATATAATTAAATACGTGGGTGGATTGATTTGTACTCTCTTTATTTTATACATATGAGGTGAACAGTGTTGGGTAAGCATGTTGATAGAGTATATAAAGATTTAGTATTCAAAGTGTTAAAAGCAGGAGTAATTAAAGGAGATAGAACCGGTACAGGAACAATTAGTTCATTTGGTAATCAAATAGAAATTGATTTACAAGATGGGTTTCCACTACTAACTACTAAGCGTGTTTATTGGAAAGGTGTAGTAGCTGAAACAATTATGTTTCTAAAAGGCATTACTGATTTAAAATTCTTACTTGATAAAGATGTTGATATTTGGACACGTGATGCATATAAAAAGTATTTAAAAGACAAGGTTGCAACTCACACTCTGACCTTAGATGAATTTAGGGAACATTCTAAAGAAAATGGTTATGATTTAGGTAAGATTTACGGTAGTATCTGGCGTGACTTTAATGGAGATGGAAAAACTGACCAATTAATGAATACAATTAATGAAATTAAAGTTAATCCTGATAGTCGTAGATTAAAGGTGTATTCAGCTAACCCATCTATCGCTCATACTCAAACTTTACCACCATGTCATGATGCATTTCAATTTAATGTACGTGAAGGTTATCTTGATTGTTTATTCCAGATGAGAAGTTCAGACGTATATTTAGGATTACCTTTCAATATCGCAAGTTATGCATTAATCACTCATATTGTTGCTGAAATGACAGGTTTAAATGTAGGGAAATTGATCGCACAGTTAGGCGATACTCATATTTATTCAACCCACTTAGACGCATTGGAAGAACAATTGAAACGTGAGCCTAAAGAATTGCCTACGTTAAAATTATGTGAACGAGTAAAGCAATTTAAAGATATTGGTGAAATTGATTTTGATGACATAGAGTTATTAAATTATAACCCTCATCCGACAATTAAAGCGCCACAAGCATTTTAAAATAAAAAAGTGAATGTTGATCAGACACTCACTTAAAAGATATAAGAGTGACTGTAGGAAGATGCGGTTTAGTCACATACTTATTTTACTATTTCTATTTACAATTAGCCAATTTTAAGCAGGAGGAATGTATGACAATAAATATTATTGCAGCATTGGATGAGAATTACGGTCTAGGCTACAACGGTGATTTACTGTTTAAAATCAAGCATGATTTGAATAACTTTAAACAACTGACTTCGCATAATGAATACGGATTAAAAAATTACCTTGTAATGGGACGTAGAACATATTTATCGCTTCCATTTAAACCAACTAATCGTAAGTTTGTAGTCTTGACTAGGGATGAAAGCTTTAAGGTTGACGATGATGTAATTGTATCCCATTCATTAGAGAATATTATTAATCACTATAAAAGTGGTGAGCAACAAAAAGAACTATTTTTAATAGGTGGACAAGAAGTATTTAAAGAAGGATTAAAGTACGCTGATAAAATTTACTTAACAAAGATATATGCTAAAGCTGAAAAGGTAGACACTTACTTTCCATACCTAGAAATGATAAAGGAATTTGAAGTAGTTGACCATGAAAGTCACATAGAAGATGGATTAGAATTTGCATACATAACATATGAACGTAAAAATAAATAATACAAAAAGGTGTGATTAAATGGAAGATAAAAAAAAGACAACCTATGAAACTTGTATCATTCAAAATGAAGAATTAAACAAAATATCACATGATGCGCTATTAAAGTACTTTAAGTCATTACCAGAAGAAAGATTGTTAGAGATAGAATCTTTTATGTCGTGTGATTGATTATAGATATTGACACTGATGTTGTATTACGTCAGTGTTTTTTGTTATTATGTATTTAAAGAATATTAATATTTTGGAGTGATGGATTTGAATCGTATCAGATGGTCTCAAGAAGAAAGTGACCTGTTGAAAAAGGTATATAAATATAAGACTGCTAATCAATTAGCTGAAATATTTCCTCATTATACAAATACACAAATATTAAGGAGAGCTAAAAAACTTGGTTTAAAAAAAGACCCTTTAGTCGCAAAAGAGTCTCGTGAACAAAACAAGATAATTCAACGTCAAGACTTATGGTTAGATGAAGAGCTTAAACTATTAATGGAAGTGTATCCCAAAGAAGGAGCTATTGGTGTTCAGGAAAAATTAGAGAAAAAAAGAAGTATTCAGTCTATAATTTCACAAGCTAATAAGTATAATATCTGTCGAATTCAAAAGGATTTAATTTGGAAACAAAAATCTATAGAAATTAATGATAGTGATATTTTTTCTATGAAATTTATTTATAAAGGACAATAGGTGATTGATATATGAAAGAATTAAAGGATATAAAAAATGTCGCTATTTACCTCAGACGTTCTAGAGGTGAGGAAACAGAAGATTTAATAAAACACGAACATAGCTCCACACAAATATGTGAGAAATATGATTGGAGTTATACAATTTACAAGGAAATTGGTTCTGGCGATTCTATAGAAGCAAGACCAGTAATGTGTGAATTGTTAGATGATGTTGGTGAAGGATTGTATGATGCAGTTGTCGTAACCTATTATGACAGACTAGGGAGGGGTAGTGGAACAGATCAAGATATAATTACGAATGTATTTTTAAATAGTAATACTTTGATTATAGAAACTACTCCTTTCACTGTCTATAATGTGGAAGATGAAGCATCTGAAGAAATGCTGGCTTTTAAACAGTTTATGGCAAGAAGAGATTATAAAAACATAAATAAAAAGTTAACTCATGGTAGAAAAATGGCTGTAGAAATGGGAAGATGGGTGTTTTCATCCCCGCCATATGGGTACGATTATAATAGAAAAACTAAAAAACTTGAAATAAATGATGAACAAGCTAAAGTTTTAAGAATGATTTATGAAATGTATATCAATGAAAATATGTCTAGTAATGACATTGCATGGTCACTAAATAAACAAAAGATACCATCTCCCAAAAATACTTTATGGACAGGTGCAACAATACTACAACAATTAAAAGCTGAAGTTACACTCGGTCATATTGTATACAATAAGACTAAAGGAAATAGAAAATCTAAGTCTGCTGTAAAAAGAAAATTTGAATATATTCCTAAAAGTGAATGGAAAACTGTTCGTAATGCTCACCCAGCCATAAAGACTCAAGAAGAGCATGAAAAAATTTTAGAAGCAATTAAAAGCAATAATAATCATACTAGAAAAAACAACATTAATATTTTATCTGGTGTGGTTAAATGTTATAACTGTAATTCCACATTGACAATAAGAAAGTCAAGTCATGATGGTCGAGATGAAATTTCTAATTGTTCAAAATGTAAACAGTGTAAGGGTGGTAGAGCTGAAATAGTCATGGATTCAATTTATAAATCGGCTGAAGCAATAAAATTAACTTTAAACGACATAAAAAACGAGCAGTTAAAAAATAAGGAAAAAGCTGTATTACTTAGAGAAATTGAAAAGTTAGATGACAAGTTAGATATCCAATATAGAGCAATTGAAAATATTGAAGTATGGTTTGAAGAAGGTAGATATTCTTCTGATAAAGCTAAAACAAAAATTAAAGAGAGAGAGGAAAAAATATATGAGTTAGAGAATATAGTCAGAAAGAAGAGGGAAAAATTGGAATCATTTTCTAATATGACCAACATTGACAGAATTAAGAGAATAGATGAATTTATTGAATCCATGAAGAAGAGTAGTAATGAAAACAACAAAGCAAAACAAAATTCATACATTAAAAATATTATTTCTGATATAATATGGAAACGAACAGAATGGGACGAAATTGAAGTAATAGTAAATTTTCTTTAAGGGGATAGGCTGTAAAAATAGATGCTGTGCGAAGATAATAATACATAATGAATTTAGAGACATATTGAGAAATTATTAATAATGTAATAAAACATTCGATGTGCTCGTTTTTGTTGTGTTGACAGCCAAATGGACTTCGTCGTTCATTACAACTAGCACACCTTTGTCTTTTGCTTCGGCATCTATCGCTACACGAACAGCTTCCACTAAGTTGTATATGCCGTCAGCACCTAGCTCATTAGAGGAGCGCATAGCACCTGTTAAGACTATTGGAATGGATAGATTCGTTGTTAACTCTAAAAAATAGGCAGTTTCTTCTAATGTATCTGTGCCATGTGTAATAACCACACCATCGAATTGTTCTGTTGAAGTTTTTTCCATAATTAAGTTACGTAAATGAAGCATTTCATTTGGTGTTATATGTGGTGAAGGAAGATTAAACGCCTCCACTTCTTTTATAGTTGCCAGTGTATCAAGTTTTTTACTCTCTTTTATAAGTGGATTTTCCTTATTGGGCATCACCGCACCTTCATCACTCATTGCCATGGAAATTGTGCCACCCGTATGAATTAATAAAATTGTTTTTTTCATAAAAAATATATCTCCTTTTAAAAAGTTTTTTTGTCATTACATGGTATAATGATATCAGTCTATTGTTGAAAGGAGCCGGCAACATGATCATCCTTTTATCAGCTGCCATTGCTCCCGGTCTAGCGCTTTTTAGTTACTTCTATTTGCGCAATCAAATGGCAACGGAGCCAAGAAGAACTTTACTTCAAACGTTTTTGTATGGTGCTTTTCTAACTTTCCCTATCTTGTTTTTACAATATGTATTAACGGAGGAGGGAGTTTTTCGATATCTTTATTTACAAGATGTCCTTTTTTCAAGTGTCATTGAAGAGTTTTTTAAATGGTTTGTTCTGTTAATAGCTATTTACAATCATGTGGAATTTGATGATCCTTATGATGGTATATTGTACGGTGCAAGTATATCTCTTGGGTTTGCTACGATAGAAAATGTATTATACTTATTTTCTTTCGGTTTGAACACGGCCTTTATGCGCGCGTTATTACCTGTATCTAGTCACGCTCTGTTCGGTGTAGTAATGGGCTATTACTATGGACGTGCTAAATTTTCCAAAAATGCAAAGACAAAAGAAATGATTGCTATGGCCATTTGCGCACCGGTAGTATTACACATTTTATACAATACAATATTATCATTTAAAGGGCATTGGGTATATTTAATGATACCGTTTATGTTATTTTTATGGTGGTTTGGCTTACGTAAAGTAAAGTTAGCGCACTATCATCTTGTCCAACATTTGCATATGCATAAAAAAATATAAAAACGTAGAAATCTATAACGATTTCTACGTTTTTTTCTTTTTTATCAATGTATAAAAAGTGTCGTTTGTTTCAAGCTATAAAAAAAAGGAGTGATGATTGTGCGTTTATTAAGCATACTTTTTGCTTTCCTATTTGCGATTAGTATAGTCTCGATTCCGCAAAATGACGCCATCGCGTTTAGCGATCAACAGATTGCTCGTGGTGCTTATGGAGATGACGTGATTGAGCTGCAAGCTAGACTACAATACTTAGGATTTTATAAAAGTAAAATTGATGGGAAATTTGGCTACAACACGTATTGGGCACTGCGAAATTTCCAAGAAAAATATGGCTTGCCGATTGATGGAATAGCTGGGGCAAAGACGAAAAAAGCGTTAGCTGGCTATTCAGATTATGATGAGAATTGGGTAAAAGCGCAATTAAAAGCAGGCAATCAATTTACCTATTATGGTGGTGTGCCTCTTGATCAACAGGTGAAAAATAGTGGTGGAGGCAGTACAGCAAATAGTGGTGATAGCAGTGGTAGCAGCAATAGTAATGGTACCGATACACAAATTCCACCAAAGTATACAGAGCGAGATTTACAGCTAATCGCTAATGCCGTTTACGGAGAAGCGAGGGGAGAACCTTATGAGGGGCAAGTTGCTGTAGCAGCAGTTATTTTAAATCGACTAGAAAGCCCTGATTTCCCTAATACAATATCAGGTATTATATTCCAACCATTAGCATTTACAGCAGTAGCAGATGGACAAATTTGGCTAGAACCGAACCAACGTGCAAAGGAAGCGGTCATTGATGCTATGAATGGCTGGGATCCATCGGAAAATGCCCTTTATTACTTTAATCCAAAAACAGCAACAAGTAAGTGGATTTGGACTCGTCCTCAAATAAAACAAATAGGTGAGCATATTTTCTGTTCATAGAAAGGGGGAAAACAATTGAGAACAATGCTCGTTATTTTAACAATAGCAGTAATTGGTTTGGGTGCCTATAGCATTGATTTACATGGCGATAAAGAAAGTTTACAACGTACTGTCCATGCGCAGTATACAGAAAAATTAACGGACGCTTCTGAAAAATTATCATACTTACAAAGAGCCGTTTCACAATCCTTATTATTTAAGGATGAACAGGCGATCGATAGTGAGTTAGATTCTATTTGGCGACTCAGCTCTGAAGTACGCTCTTCTATTGCGAATATTCCAATTGGGCAAGAACTTTCTAATCAGTGGCTAGGTTATTTAGGAAAAATAGGAGATGAAGCAAAGAAAACAGCAAAATCGGGGGATTATGAAGCATGGCGAGAAAAAATGCCACAAATTTCCACTAATTTACAAGCTTTATCTGACGAGTGGACGACAGCTACTGTTGATTACTACAAGCAAGATGGAAAAATGGATGTTTGGATGCGTCAAGTAGACAATAAAAATCCTAATACCTCTTTCGATAACATTCAAAAGACACTAAAAGATTATGGTGAAAGTGATTTCCCGCTTACTTTAAGTGAAGCCGATTGGCAAAAGAAAATAGAATTAAAAGCTTTACAAGATTCAGTTATTACGGAAAAAGAAGCATTGGAAAAAGTGAAATATTTATTCCCACTTATTAAAGATGCTACATTTACTGTGACTAAAAGTAGTGATACCGCACCATATCCGTTTTATCACATACAGTTCCACCAAGGTATTCGCTTAGGCTATGTAGATTTAACTGAAAAAGGAGGGCATTTACTGTCCTATTTAGTGGAACGTCCTGTGGATGAAGCAAAACTTTCCCAAGATGAAATTATTAAAAAAGCTGAAGAGCATTTAAAGCGATTGGAAATGAAAGATGTTGCTTATGTTGAAGCACGTGAAAATCATTTAGCATGGCATGTTA